>Ga0302323_100001971_pt1 | contig 16685 bp, 11 predicted proteins | sample Fen_T0_3_FD_201950 | JGI IMG/M metagenome (GOLD analysis project Ga0302323, IMG submission 201950) | Peat permafrost microbial communities from Stordalen Mire near Abisko, Sweden - Fen_T0_3 | ecosystem: Environmental > Terrestrial > Soil > Wetlands > Permafrost | place: Sweden: Abisko... | reverse complement strand
TCCACTCCACCGCATGCGACGTGGGTTCGGGCTCCGGCTCCACAGGTTTTGGCAAATTCACGATCTGGGCTGGCTTCGGTTCGGGCGGCGGCGCCAATTCTTCCGGGGGCGGGGCAGGCTTGTCGGCATTCTCTTCAGCGCCGGCCGTCTCGGGCGAGACGAGCGCGGTGCCGGAGGCGATCTTTTCCTCCAGGAGCTTGACCTTGCCTTTGACGTCTTCCTTGTCCTGGGCGTCGGGCTTGAGCGTCAGGTAGGCCTTGAACATCTTGAGCGCCAGTTCGTTATCGCCGCTTCGCTCGGACACGCGTCCCAAGTTGTAGGCGGTGAACGGGTGCGCGACCATCTTGTACGAGCAGGCGTAGGCGCGCGTCGCCTCGGCGTCGTTACCGCCGTTCTCGGCCGTTTCCGCCAGGCCGAACCATTCCTTGGCAAGCTTGCGCCGCTCTTGCGGATCCTCAGGGGATGAGGCGGGGCACTCCGCCGCGCGCGCGGCACCGGGGCCGAAAAGCAGCAGCGCGAAGCAGGTGGCGGCGAGTTGTCGGGAGATTCGTCGTGCGAAAGTTGTTTGCTTCATGTCTGTGCCCAATGGCTAGAAGGGGTTGGGGCGGGGATCTTTTGTCTTCTTGACGGTGGACTTGTCTTCAAAGGGGTTTGGGCGCTTGCCTGAGCCGCCTTCGAATCCGCTCTCGGAGTGTAGTATCGCGCGTTTTTCGCTTGAGGCGCCCCGGATTTTCTTCTTTCCGGAGGCAGTTTCTTCGGCCGACGTGCTGTTTTCCGCCGGTGGCCGGGGTGTCTCCCCTACATGTGGGGAGGTCGAGCCTTTGTTGCCAGGCCTGGTCACTTCGGCCGCGGGCAAGGTTTCCACCATGGGCCGGGCAGGTGTCATGGACCTCGTTTCGGGGCTGGGTTCGAGCAAAGTCTTTTTGGTGGCGAAATAGTAGGCCGCACCTCCCACGGCCAGCACGGCAAGAACCATAGCCATAGGGACGGCTATCTTGCTCAAGGTTCTTGGGCGCAGGTCGGGGATGGGTTGTGTGGGGGGGAAAACCGCACCTGGCTGGAACGGACGACTGCTGCTTTCCGAGCGGATCTTGGGGCCTGAACCCGATCCTTCCGGACGGATGGCGCCCGTTCTGGAGTGGCCGGTTCTGTTGGTAGCCAGATTGGGGAACGCCACGTCGATAGGAGGATCGGACTCTTGCATGTCAAGGGCGAGGCGGGCGGCGCGCTGCCACTGCAAGTGGTCGCTCGGGAACCAAGACTTCATCAAGGCCGACAGATCGTGCGTGCTGGCACCACCGGCCGAGAAAACCCACTTCTCGAGCGCGATACGCATCTCCTCGGCGGTTTGGAATCGTTCATCGACGTTGCGGGCGACTGAGCGGCGGATGATGGCCTCAAGCGCCGGATCGACCTCCGCGAATTTGCTGACGCTTGGAATGGGTTCGTAGACCACGGCGCGCAAGGTGGCCAATTCGTTTTCGCGCAAGAACATCCGTCGCCCGGCCACGCATTCCCACAGCACCACGCCCAGCGAGAAGATGTCCGCCCGGGCATCGACGGACTCGCCGCGGGCTTGTTCGGGTGCCATGTAGCCGAGCTTGCCCTTGAGCGAGCCCGAATTGGTGTCGCCCAGTCGGCCGAGAGCGCGCGCGATGCCGAAGTCGATGACCTTCACCGATCCCTCGAAGGACACCATGATGTTCTGGGGCGAGATGTCGCGATGGACCAGTCCGAGCAAGTTGCCCGAAGCGTCGGTCAGCTGGTGGGCATGGTGCAGTCCAGCCGCCGCGTTGGCCACGATGAGCGCGCCCAGGGTGTGCGGAATCGGGGTCTTCGCCTTTTCGGATTGCTGGAGGATCGAGGACAGGGGCTTGCCCTGTACCAGCTCCATGGCGAGAAAGTACTCGCCGCTGTCGGTGCGGCCCACCTCGGTGATGCGCACCACATTGGGGTGGTCGAGCATGGAGGCGATGCGGGCCTCGTCCAGGAACATGGCGATGAAGTCGGGCTTCACCGCCAGGTGGGGCAGGACCTTCTTGACGACCACCAGGGTCTTGAAACCGGACAGTTCGCCTTGGCGGGCAAGGTACACCTCGGCCATGCCGCCCACCGCGAGCCGGGAAAGCAGCTGGTAGCGTCCCAGCGTTACAAACTGCTGAACCACAGGTCCAGGTGTGGTTGCGGGCGCATGCAGTCCCCGGCCTTGCGGGGACGATGGGGTGCGATCGAGGCTCGAACCCGGGCTGGTATAACCTGTCTTCGGCGCTTGCGGCGGCGCACTGGCTGGCGTGGTCGCGGGATTGCGGGTACCGGTCTTGAGCGGCGTTGCTGTGCTGCTGGACGGTGCGCTCGCAAGACTGTGCGCGCCGGTCTTGATCGGCGGCGGTCGATTGCCGGTCGGCGTTGCTGTGCTGCTGGACGGTGCGGTCGCAAGACTGTGCGCGCCGGTCTTGATCGGCGGCGGTCGATTGCCGGTCGGCGTCGCCGCCGAGTTCTGGGTCATGCCAGTGTTGGCCACCGTCGGGGGAGAGTCACCAGGAGGTGACGAGGAAGCCGCTGTGCCGCCGCTTGCGGCGCGGAGCGAGGCGTTCGCTTCTTCAGCTTCGGTGCCAGGATTGCGAGCCATTTCCCCTATCCGCCGAGGATCATCTCATGGGCAGCTTACCAGGGCCAGCCCTACACGCATTCAGGGCAAATTGGTCATGCGGGAGGCCGTCCACGAACCGTAGATAACGTAGCCGCCTCCCTTTGCGTCAATCGTCGCGGACCACAATCCTGGGCCGGCCGACACGCTGCCCACGCGGCCCCCTAGTCCCAGTGCGTCGGCACGGCCATCCCCATCCAGATCTACAACAGGGGTCGAGCCAGAAAGGAAGAAGTCGAGTGCCTTGCCGTCCAGGCTGTCGAACGCGCCGGCAAGCTTGGCGGCCAGCGCCCCAAGGCCACTCTGGCAGGCGTCGATGAGGCAGTTCCTCCCTTGCCCAAGCTGATCGCAGACGGCGGCGTCCAGGGCGGCGCATCCGGACAGCACCGTGCCATGGTCGTTCACACGCGCCAGTCCGAAAACCGAGTTGACCAAGCCTTGGCTGTCCTGGGCGCCGCGGGACTTGAAGCTGGTTGCTTCAAAGGCGTAGCGAGTGGTGGTGCCGAGTCGCAGCGTAAAACCGTGGCTGGGAAAGGCAAGCTGGCCTGCCTTGAGCGTGGCCGGGATGCCCGAAACGCTCGCAACTGGCAGGCCCAGGGCCGTCGTCTTGAAGGTAATCGGTGTCAGTTCGTCGGGGAAGGTCAAACCCAGCAGCTCATGCTTGACCACGTAGCTGTTGACGTCGCCGCCGGCCGCAATGGTCATCTGGGAATCGATGTGAATGTCGTTCAGCAAGGCGGCGATTTCGTCTGGTAAGGCGCCCAGCCTGATCCCTTGCAACTGGCTGCTCGTGCCGGCAAACAGGTCAGCGACGATGGCTTCGAGGCTTTTGCCGCCGCTGCCGTCATTCTGGCCGTGGCAGGGGGTGTCAGTTGCGCGGCTGGTCGTTCCACTGGTGGGCGCGACCACCGTGCCGCGGCGCTTGGCAAGCAAATCACCCAAGGGTCCGTCGGCACCAGACACGGGCACGCAGTCGAGAGGATCCGAGGCCGGATCCGTGGCGAGTGCGTCGAGGGTGCAATCAAGCCACAACCGGGCCGGGTCGATGGGGCAGCGTACCCACTGCCGCCAGGCGGATTGAATCGTGGCCTGCGCCGCGGGTGGAGGTACCAGACTGAAGTCAGACGCCACCTGATACGTCCCCACGGGTACTGGAAACAGCCGATCCATGAACAACGTTGCGCGGATGGTTTCCGAGTCAAGCAGTGAAGCACCTGGGATATCGACGCAGCCGCCGATTTGAACGAAGGTGTTGCTGTCGAGCCCAAGACCCACCACGGCGTGGCTGCCGGCGGCCGCGACCCCGGAAAACGCGAAGGCTGTATTCGCGGCCACGGTGTGCGGGGAACGCGGATGTGTGGGCGCGGCGTTCAGGTTGGTCAGGTCCAGTTCGCTGCAGGTTGTGTCGTCGAAGAACAGCAGGCGCGTGGCCACGATCGAGGTGGCGCCAAGCAGGACGTCCGCGGGCAGGGGCAGGATCTCCACCGAGTAGGCGTTGGTGGTGACCAGGATGTCCGCTTGCGCGCCCGTGGCGCCAGGGGACGTGGCCTTGATGGAAAAGGCCGCGGGGCGATGGTCGCCGGCCAGATTGCCGACGATGATTTCCAGCGGAGCGCTGCCTGCGTCGTCGGTCAATCCCTGGTCCGACGATAGGCGCGCGTCCACCGTTCCGTCTCCGCTGTTGCCGTCGAGGATGGCAAAGCCGAGTGGGTAATTCGGCACGGGCAAGCCCTGCTCGTCACGCAATACGAACCGGATGCGTCCGCTGCTGGCAGGCCGGATGACCATCGAGTCAGGCGCGGCGCTCAACGTGAGGCCGCTCGCACGCGCGGCGTCGGGCAGAGGCAGTGGCGCGTGGGATGTGCAACCAGCCGCGGCAAGAGCGGCCACGAGGGAGAATGCAAGGTGCACGACGCGCGAGAGACGAATCATGGTGCCACTGACGCGTCCTACGCTAGCACGAGTTGCGCTCGTTGACCTTCGTGCATCTCACGAGTAAACCCAGACACAAGACATGCCTGGCTTCACGCACCTGCATCTTCACACCCAGTACAGCCTGCTCGACGGGGCGATTCGTCTCGACGACCTCTTCCCCAAGGCGCTGTCGCTGGGCATGAAACAGGTGGCCATGACCGATCACGGCAACCTGTTCGGGGCGCTCGATTTTTACCTGAAAGCGAAGGCCCACGGGGTCAAGCCCATCCTGGGCTGCGAAACCTATGTGGCCGAGGATCGCCTGGACCGCTCCGAGCGCAGAAGCCACCACCTTGTGCTTCTGGCCAAGAACCTCACGGGCTGGAAGAACCTGTCGTACCTCAACTCGATGGCCTTCCTGGAGGGGTTCTATTACAACCCGCGTATCGACCGGAAGCTGCTGCGTGGGCGCTCCGAGGGGCTGGTGGCGCTGTCCGCGTGTCTGGGTGGCGCCGTGTCGCGCGCCATTCTCCACAGCGGCATGGAGAAGGCCGAAGCGGTGGCGCGCGAGTACGACGACATCATGGGCCGGGGCAACTACTTCATGGAAGTCCAGGCCAACGGCGTGCCCGAACAGGAGACGGTGAACGCCGGCATCATCGAGATTTCCAAGAAGACCGGTATCCCCATCATTGCCACCAACGACTGCCACTATCTCGAACGGCGAGATGCGCGCGCGCACGAGATCCTGATGTGCGTGGGCATGAAGACCACGGTCAACGACCCCCGGCGCATGCATCACCCGACGGACGCCTACTACCTGCGTTCGCCCGAGGAAATGAACGTGCTGTTCAAGGATCTGCCGGAAGCGCTGGAAAACGCCGAGCGCATCGCGGACATGTGCAACGTCGAGCTGAAGCTGTACGACACGCACCTGCCGAAGTTTCAGGTTCCCGAGGGCTACGATGCTGGCTCTTATCTGACCGAGCTGGCGCACAAGGGCTTGTCCGAGCGCTTGGCCATGGCTGCACGCCTCGGCCAGAAGCTCGATGAGGATCACTACCGCGCCCGGTTGGAGCTGGAGATGGGGGTCATCAAGAAGATGGACTTCCCAGGTTACTTTCTCATCGTCTGGGATTTCATCAAATACGCCAAGGAGCACGGTATCCCCGTGGGGCCGGGCCGCGGCTCGGGCGCGGGCTCGCTGGTCGCCTACAGCGTGCGCATCACCGACATCGATCCCATCGCCAACAAGCTGCTCTTCGAACGCTTTCTCAACCCCGAGCGCATCTCCATGCCTGACTTCGACGTCGACTTCTGCATGAACCGGCGCGAGGAGGTCATCGGCTACGTCACCCGCAAATACGGCAAGAACAACGTGGGCCAGATCGTAACCATGCACCAGCTCAAGGCACGCAGTTGCATCCGCGACGTGGCGCGCGCCCTGGGCCTGCCGCCCGCCGAGGCCAACAAGGTCGCCACGCTGGTGCCGGACCCCATCCAGGGCAAGACCACACCGATCGCCAAGGCCATCGAGGACGAACCGCGCCTGAAAGAACTCTACGACGGCCAGTACCGCGAGTTGCTCGACGTCGCCATGACCCTCGAAGGCTTGAACCGCCACGCCGGAACACACGCCGCAGGCGTGGTCATCAGCGAAACGCCGTTGTGGGAGACCGTGCCTTGTTTCCGGCCCGCCGGCCAAGAAGACGCAACCCTGGCCACCCAGTTCAACATGAACGATGTGGAGAAGGTCGGCCTGGTCAAGTTCGACTTCCTCGGACTCAAGACGCTGACCGTGATCGCCACTGCGGTCACGCTCATCAATGCCGAACGCAAGCGCAAGGGCGAAGAGGAAATCGACCCCGCGCTCTTCCCGCTCGACGATGCCAAGGTCTACGCCATGATCTCGCGGGCCGACGTCACGGGCGTGTTTCAGCTGGAATCATCGGGTTTTCGCGACCTGCTCAAGAAGCTCAAGCCCGACTGCTTCGAGGACATCGTGGCCGCGGGCGCGCTGTACCGGCCGGGCCCCATCGAGGGCGGCATGGTGGACGACTTCGTCGAGCGCAAGCACGGGCGCAAGAAGGTCGAGTATCCCCACCCGTCGCTGGAAAACATCCTCAAGGACACCTACGGGGTCATCGTCTACCAAGAGCAAGTCATGCAGATCTCCTCGGCGCTGGCGGGCTACTCGCTTGGCCAGGCCGACCTTCTCCGCCGCGCCATGGGCAAGAAGAAGGTCGAGGTCATGGCCAAGGAGAAGGCGACCTTCATGAAGGGCGCCGAGACCAAACAGGTCGATGCCAAGATCGCCGAGGGTGTCTTTGACCTGATGGAGAAGTTCGCGGGCTACGGCTTCAACCGCAGCCACTCGGCCGCCTACGGCCTGCTGACGTACCAGACCGCGTACTTGAAATGCCACTTTCCGGTGGAATTTTTCGCCGGCCTGCTCACCTGCGAGAAGGACAAGACCGAGGAGGTCGTCAAGTGCATCGCGGAGGCGCGTTCGCAAGGCATTCGCGTCCTGCGTCCCGACGTCAACGAGTCGGACGCGGACTTCACGGTGGTGATGGACGCGTCGGTGTCGGCCGAAGAGCCCAAGCGCGGTCGGCGCAAGAAGCAGGGCGAGGAAACTGCGACCGCGGCCCCAGCGGCGCCTGCGCCAGCCCAGAAGGCAATTCGTTTCGGTCTGGCCGCGGTCAAGGGCGTGGGCGAGGGCGCGGTGGAGGTCATCCGCCTGGCGCGCGTGGCCGGCGGGCGGTTCCTTTCCCTGGTTGATTTCTGCCAGCGCGTGGACACGCGCAAGGTCAACCGCAAGACCATCGAGGCGTTGGTCAAGGCGGGCGCCTTCGATGGCATCGCCGAGGTGAAGAAGGTCAGCCGCGCCAAGATGTTCCTGGCCATCGGCCCGGCCATCGACACGGCGGCGGCGAGCCAGCGCGAGCGCGACAGCGGGCAGACGTCGTTGCTGTCGCTGCTGGGTGGCGGATCGGCGGGAGCACCACCACCGCCCGCAGAGGACATTTTTCTAGAGGGCGAGGAATGGACGCCCAAGCAGCTGCTTGCGTTCGAAAAGGAGAGCCTGGGTTTCTACATCAGCGGCCATCCGCTGGATCGCTTCTCCGGTGAGCTGCGCCGCTTCGCCAATGCCATCACCAGCAGCTGCACCCAGCGTGGCGGCCGCGCCGAGTGCATTCTGGGCGGCGTGGTGTCGGACTACCAAGAGCGCCAGATCAAAAGCGGTACGGGGAAGTACGCCTTCTTCAAGCTGGAGGATCAGCACGGTCAGATCGAATTCCACGTGGCCTCGTCCAAGCTGGAGGAATATCGGGATGTGCTGACCAAGGGCGATCCCTTGCTGGTGACGGGCACGGTGGATGTGCCCTGGGGCGACGCCGAGAATCCGCGCGAGAGGCTGCGCTTCATGGACGCCAAGTTGCTCACCTCGATCCGCGCCGAGCGCAGCACCATGCTGGACGTACGACTGAACGCCGATTTGCTGAACGGAAATCAGCTGGGGGCCTTGCAGAAGCTGCTGGTTCAGTTCCCTGGCACGTGCCGCACGCGCTTGAGGTTGGAGATCCCGCAGCGGAGCGAGACGGTGTTTGATTTGGGCGACGACTTCAAGGTCGAGGCGTCGGACGAGTTGCTGGCGAAGTTGGAGCAGGTGTTCGGGGATCGGGTGGCGGTGTTGCGCTAGCGAATTCGTTTCACAGGAACTGGCTTCCGGGAGAGCGGTCGCTCGGCTTCTTGCGGGCTTGCGCCGGGAGCGCCCCGCCGGGAACGTCCATCTTCGAACGCGCTATGCGCGTCCATGATGGACTCGGATGTCGGCTGGCATCCGCTCACTGCGTTCGCAGAGCGCCTCCATACGTCCCGTCGGATCGCTCCCGTCCGCCCGCGCGCCGAGCTCGGCTTCGCTATCCGAAAAGTCGGGCCGGACACAAAAAGGGCCGCAGCAGCGGCCAGATCGCTTCGCCCCGAACGGGAGAGGCGGACGCGCGAAGAGCGGCCGGTGAGGCTGCGCCAAACCTGCCCCCTTGCAAGCCCTTGCACCGCCTGCAGGTCCGTACCTCGCCGTGGTGGAAGCCCACGCATCGCTTGCAACCCCATCCACCGCCCCAGCGGAGCCATTGCATGGCTCGCGACCCCATCCACCCCAACCAAGCCTGTCGAGGATGATGAGCGGTGACGTGTTGATGACCCAGACCTCAGCCATGCCTCGGTCCCGCGGTGAGCCGTGTAGCGCCGATCGTGTGCTTGTGTCGAAATTCCAGATCCTTGTCGAGCGCAATTCCCACCAGGGTACCCACCGCACCAGGGTAACCACCAGGGTAGTTGCCACCCCCTCGAGTTCCTACTCAGCCGGGCATGAGGGCGAGTTGATTGACATGACCTGGGACTATCGGACATCCTCGGGATGCGATGAGGCGACGGGAAAAGGGTGCTTGTGCTTCCTACGCGCCCGAGGAAGCGACGCCGACAAAGTGGACGTGCTGGTCAACCGCGGCGAGCACGGCTAGGACGTCGATTGCGAGGCCGCCGCGAAAGAACTGGCCGCCGCCGACGCCGAGTTGGCCAAGAGCAAGCTCGGAACCAGGCCGAGCTCAAGCCGATGCGAGACATGCGCGCGTGGGCAGAGGCCAAGGTCAAGACGTCGGGGCGGGCGTGCGCGCACTATGAATCTCGGGCGATCCGTGAGCGGGCCGGGACGAGCCATCCTCGCTGCGGTCTTACTGTGCAGTGGATGTGGGGGCAACTGGGTCAACCTTTCGAAGAACGCCGCGTTCGACGAGGGGAGCGACGACGCGGTCGTCGTTCTCAAGGCGAATCCTCTCGCTACTTTTACGATTCTACCGGGCTGGACCGATCGTAACGGTTGGGCGGTCGTGGCGACCTTGGGGGACAAGTATCAGATCAACCCGGTCGACGGGTACATCGTGCTCAAACTGGCTCCCCGTTCCGGCCAAGCAAGCTATGGCATCGTACGCGTGCGACCGGCCAATGACTCATCCCCCATGTTCGCCAAGGGCTACTCCGTGGTCCGTGGTCGAGAGCTCCCGACCTTTCACGCCATCCGAGGCCAGGTCACGTACGTGGGAGCGCTCAGCTTCGAAGAGAGCGGCGATGATCTTAGGCTCTCGATCGAACCAGACACCGGGTCGGATGACGTGCGTATGGTCGCGCAGTACATGGCTCGAACCTACCCCAAGGTACGCGCGAAAGTGGCGGTCGATGCGTTACGCATGGTCGCGAGGACCGACGGTCCGTCCGATTGAGTTCTCGCCCTTCGGCTTGTCCGTTACCACGGTGACCTCACCGTCATCCCTCCAGAGGAGCAGCGCAACCACGCTGCCATACTGGTCGGCAGGTCGCCCCAAAAAGTCTGGAACGTCGTCGAGCATGACCTGGAACCCTTGCGAATGGCCATCGCGGCCATCGTGGCCGACGTCAGCACAGACCTCTAGGGCGCGCGGTTCCGGCTCGGTCCACTCCAAGGAACTTGGCGAAAACATGCTTGCCTGGGCGACCGGGCATAGAATGCGCGGGTTGGAGTCGCGACTGCCGCAGAAATTCGGGGCTTATGTCCTGCTCAGGCCACTTGGCGAAGGTGGCATGGGGGCGGTGTATCTGGCCATGTCGGGGCATCGCGAACTCGAAACCCTATGCGTGGTCAAGCGGCTCTTGCCCGAGCTGGTGTCGCAGCCTGACCACGTTCGCAACTTTCGTCACGAGGCGGATCTGGCGCGCCAACTGGTGCACAGCAACCTGGCCCATACCCACAACATCGGCGAGGTCGAGGGCGAGGTCTTCCTGGTCCAGGAGTTCGTTGAGGGGCACGACGTTTCGGCTTTGCTGGAACGAATGTCCACCCAGCGGCGCGTGCTTCCGGTTCCGGTGGCGGTGTACATCGTGGCCGAAATCGCGCGTGGATTATCCTATGCGCACGATTTCGAGGGCCTGAACCTGGTTCATCGCGACATCAATCCGCCCAATGTGCGTCTGACCTATGCCGGCGAGGTCAAGCTGCTCGACTTCGGCATCGCATCGTCGGATCTGCACGGCGGCGGGCCAGGCCAGCATCGGGCCGCGGGAAAACTGTGGCACCTGGCGCCCGAACAGCTGCGGCCGGGCGACAAGCTCGATCGGCGAACCGATATCTATGCGCTCGGCGTGCTCTTGTGGGAACTGCTCACGCAGCGGGCGGTGGGGACTGTTATAGACAAAGGCCTCGAAAAGCGGCTGCCCGAGACCGAAGGCGAGATTCTGATGTGGATTTCGCGTGGCGAGCACCCGCCGCCGTCGATGTTCAATGCGGAGGTCCCACCCGAGCTGGACGCCGTGGTGAAACAAGCGACCAGCGTGCGTCCTGAAGCACGCTTTGCCAACGCGGACGAACTGCGCCGCGCGCTGGCGGTCTTCGTTCCGCCCGAGGTTCATCCCGAGCTGTGGCTGTCCCTGGCCATGAAGGAAATTTTCGCGCCCGAACAGGAGCGGTCGGACCGGCGTCAGTTGGTCGAGTCGGCCCGCCACCTGCTCGATGACGATGGCCTTCCAGAACGAAGGGCCACGCGAAGTGCGAGCTTGCCCAAGGCAACAGCTTCACGGACTGAGCTGCCTGCGCAGCGAAAGCGGCTGTGGCTGGTGCCTATCTCGGTGGGGGCACTGTTGGGGTTGTCCGTGCCGATCTGGCTGCGTGTGACCACGGCTGGGAAGAAGAGCGCGCTGGTCGCGGTTCCCGCTAGCGAGAGTGTGGTGCGAAAACCGCCCGCATCGGCCGCATCGGCCGCATCGCCCGCGCAAGTTACCGCGCCGGCCTACGTGGTGCCGAGCGTGCCCGTGAAGCCGCCCGCCCCGGCCTCGGCTCCGCTGCCAGCCAGCGCCCCGCACTCGAGTGCCGAGGAGTTTCGCGCGCTGGCCGTGGCCAAACGCCCGGAGACCGCCATCGACGTACCTGTCCCCGTCGCCAAGCCAGACCATCTCGGCCTTGCGCGGGAGGCCTTCAACACGCGCGACTGGGTGCGCGCTCTCGACGAAGGCAAGCGCGCCGTGACCGCGGGCGGTGGCGCCGAGGCGCACGCGGTGGTGGGAAATACCTACTACAAAATGGGGCGTTTCGCGGAGGCCGAGCAGGAATACACGAAAGCCGTCGCCATCGAGCCCACGAACAAGCTCCTGCGCGACCGCCTGAGCATCGCCCGAGTGCGCGCCTCGGAAATCAAAAAGGGCAAAGAACCTTGACGGCCCCGCCGGGATCGTAAAACGTCCCGGCATGAACCTTCGCTTCCCGTGCCTCGCCGCGCTTGCGTGGATGCTTTTGCGCGGCTCCGCTTCCACTTCCGCTCACGCGGCGGAGACGGCGGCCGACAAGCGCCTGGTGGTGATCGAACCGTCGTCCAGCGGCCAGTTGTCGAAAAACGCGAAAGATCGCCTGCGCAAGGCGATCGCCGAGGTGGTCACGCGCAAAGGGATCACGCTGGTGCCGTCCGCCACCTTGCCCGACCGGCTGCTCCACTGCGAGATCCCTGGTTGCTTGCCGCAGATCGCGGCGGCGACGGGGGCGACCCTGGTGCTGCACGTGCAGGCGCGCTTTGCCAAGGAGAGCTTCAAGCTGACCATCCATCTGTGGAACGCCGACGAAGGCAAGCTTCTGGGCAAGGACGGACGCGATTGTCCGATCTGCGACGAACAGGATCTGTGGGGCTCGGCCGCGCTCCTTACCCAGGGATTGATCGAACAGTCGCTACGCCAGCCGGAGAAAGTTTCGCCGCTGATTCCCCCCTCGGCCGCGGTGGCGCCGCAGCTTGCGCCGCAGGCTCCGCTCGTAACCGCGCCGGTTGCTCCGCCGGTCGAAGCCAAAGGACCGAATAGATTCGCCGAGTACTCCGGCCTAGCGCTGGCGGCAGCGGGTCTGGCGACACTGGTAGTCGGTTCCTATCTCATTGCGGTGGATGGCAATTCGGCGTGTTCCAAGTGCGACGACGTTCGCGACACATCCAAGTACGGCTGGCCCATGGCCATCGCGGGTGGCGTGGCCCTACTCGGCGGGGCGAGTCTCGTGACGTGGAGTCTGTGGCCCTCGAACGCACAGCTGGCTGTCGGGCCAGGTGGACTGCAACTCGCGGGGACATTCCAATGAACGGGCTGATGGGTATGACAATGCGATTTCCAGTGCTCGGCCTTGCGGTTGCTTTGACCCTGGCAGGTACATTTGGCATGGGTTGCGATGCCACACGCCGGAATGAGGGATCCTGCATCAAGGAGAAGTGCCGCTCTGGATTCACTTGCACATCCGACCATCGGTGCGTGCCGGATCCCGACGGTGGCGGGGTGGACACAAACCGCCCTGATGGTTCGCTTGGGATAGACACTGCGTCCGTGCAGGTGACGATCGATGGAGCTTCCATCGACCAGTCGTCGCCGATAGACGCTGGCGGAGACGTACCCATATCAGTCGGTTTGATCGACGGCGCTGCCACGCTGGATTCGGCCTCCGAGGCTGGTCAAGTCGGACCTTTCGATGGCGGCGTGTTTGATCTTGGAGCCGTGGACGCCTATTTCCCCGACGCCCCGGGAACTTGCGCCAGCGACCTCGATTGCACCGGCAAGGAGGCACCCTACTGTGCCCAAGGCCGCTGCGTTTCCTGCACGACCGGCGATCAGTGCGGTGGGGTAGCTCCCATCTGTTCGGTCGGCCACACCTGTGTATCGTGCGCAGTCGTGGATGCTGGCTGTCCGTCGGCCACACCGGCCTGCGAGGCGGATTCCGGCCGCTGCCTGGAGTGCTTGGGCGATAGCGATTGCAGCAAGGATTCTTCTAAGTCTTTCTGCCAGGCTGGAACCTGCGTGGGCTGCGTCGGCCCAGGCGCCTCGGCCTGTGCTGCTCGGAATGCAGGCAAACCCGTGTGCACGCCCAGCGGTCTGTGCGTCGAGTGCGCTAGCAGCGACGACTGCAAATTCGCCGCAAACCCCATCTGCGACACCAGCGCGAATGTCTGCGTGGCTTGCACGCATGACGAGCAATGCCAGGCCAAGGTGGGCGGACCGGGCGTGTGCATGATCCAACTGGACGGCCACTGCGCGACCGACGCCGAGACCGTCTTCGTCGGAAAGAACGGCGCGGGCAGCTGCTCCGACTCGGGCGCGGGTTCGGCGCAAATGCCCTACTGCACGGCCCAGACCGCCATAGGCGTGGCCAAGTCGGCGAGCAAGCCGGTGGTGGTGGTGATGGGGCAGGTGGGCGGCTTCACCGTGGGGGCGCTTTCGGCCCCGCTGACCGTCGTGGGCAGAAGCGCTGTCATCGCGCCCGCAGACTACGCCGACGGTATCAGCATCACCCGCGGCGAGCTCTACCTACGCGGACTAACCGTGGCGGGAAATCCCTCGGGCGTCACTGGCATTGGGGTCAACGCCCAGGCCGCCACTGGCGCCAGCGTTGTTCTTCACATGGACGGTTGCACCGTCAAAGACAATCCAGGCGGTGGCATCTTTCTCGCGGGCGCGTCTTTCGACATTCGCAACAGCAAGATCACCGGGAATGGGCCCGCGCAAACGACGGGCGGCACGAACTGGGGCGGCATCCGCATCGAAAGTCTGCCCGTCGGCGGCCAGGCCAGTCTCAACCTTGTGACCATCCAGAAAAACTCGGGGTCCGGGCTCTCCTGTGGGGACGCCATCCAAGGCCAAGGCGTGCTCGCCTCGGGCAACACGTCACCCGACATCGTCCCGAGTTGCGCAGTGGTCGCCTGCACGACCCCAAACTCGACTTGCGGCGCACAGCCGTAGCGTCTCCTCCTTGACAAACTACCGTCGGACAGGAAGCCTAGGTCCGAGGACGGAAGTACCCATGCATCGCTCGTTTGCACTTTCCCGCGCCCGCGCTCTTGCCCTTGCGCTCGCGAGTTTGTTCGTCACCTTGCTGGCCTCGCAGGTTCTGCTGGCGGAAGGTCTGGCGCCGCCCGCGGGCTACAAGCCCGACAAGAAGACCAAGCGTCTGTACGAAGCCAAGTGCGCCACCTGCCACGGCGACGATGGCCGCGCCAAGACCGAGCTGGGTTTGGAAATGGGCATCGCGGACATGACCAAGTCGGCCTACTGGAAGGACTTGACGCTCGAAGGCGCGCGCAAGTCCGTGCTGGAGGGGATCAAGCGTGTTCAGCAGGGCAAAGAGCAGGAAATGAAGCCATTCAAGGACCGGCTCACCGTGGATCAGGTCGATGCGCTTGTGCTTTACTCAGCGTCGCTGAAAAAGTAGCCAGCGGCGAAGCCGGATGCCTGATAGAATCCGGGTCAGGACGTAACAGGAGAACGCGAAGCAACTCACATGGCGACTCCAGGGGTAGGCGAGGATATCGAGGACATCTGCACGCGTTGCGGGGACACCTGGCACGTGGTGATGGCCAAAATCGGCGAACGCGTGGCCAAGGTGGTGTGCAAGCTGTGCGGCAGCCAGCACAACTACCGTGGCGACAAGAACGCACCCGCGCCGGCCAAGGGGGGCAGCGGCAGCACGTGGGGGCGGCCGCGCAAGCGCAAGGCGGGACGCGCGACTGGAACTCCGGCGCCGACCATGGCGGATTTCGATCCCTCGAAGCCACCGCGTGGCTACTCGCCGAAGGACTCTTTTCTTCCCGGAGAACGCGTTATCCATGCGACCTTCGGCGTGGGCGTGGTGGCCGCGACGCCCGGTCCAGGCAAGGTGGACGTTCAGTTTCCCACCGGCCCGCGCACATTGGCCTGCGCCAAGACCATCACAACGATCGAGCGCCCAGTGGCAGTGACCAATCTTTCGGTTCCAGACAGTCCCTTGCCCAAGGGCGGCATGGGGCGCGCCTAGCCGGCTGTTCGCGCTACCCACGTGGCAGACCAGCAACTTCGTCCGGGCGACACCTTCGAGGTGGACTGCGCGGCTCTCGACGAGTCCGGTGCGGGCGTCGCGCAAGCCGCGTCTGGAAGCGAGCAGTTGTGCGTCCATGTCGTGGGCGCGCTTCCCGGCGAGCGGGTGCGCGTCCGGTTGGACCATCTGTCCGCCCATCGTCGCGGTGATGAGCGCGAGGCCTGGGCTGGGTTACTCGACGTGCTCGCACCTTCCGCCGATCGCGTGGCGGCGTTGTGTCCGGCCTATGGTGCATGCGGTGGTTGCACGCTCATGGACCTGGCCTATCCGGCCCAGCTCGCCTGGAAGCGGGAGCGTGTGCTGGGGCAATTCGCCAGGTATTCCGCGCTCGCCACCGTGACCGTCGAGCCGTGCGTTCCGTCGCCGCGCATCCTCGGCTATCGTAACCAGGCCAAGTACGTTTTCGGCCGCGCCCACGATTCCGGCCGGCTTGTTCTGGGCGCCTTCGCACCGCGCTCGCACGACTTGGTCGATCTGGCCGGCTGCCAAGTGGTCGAGCCAGTGCTCGACGAGGCCAGGCATGCCCTGCTGGCGGTCTTGATCGAGAACGCCGTGGAACCTTTCGACGAAATTCTGCGCACGGGCGTGCTTCGCTACGCCGTGCTGCGCGCGACGGCCGCGGGCCAGGTCATGGCGACGCTGGTGTCCGCGCGAGCCGATTGGCCTGCTGCCGAGTCCGTGGCGGCTGCGCTTTGCCAGCGCTGCCCGGCCGTGACTTCCGTGATTCTCAACGTGAACGGCAGCACGGGCAATGCCCTGTTCGGCGAACACGAGCGCGTGTTGGTTGGCCAGGCGAGCGTGGAAGACACCATCGCCGAGGTGCGCGTGCGCCTGTCCTCGCGATCCTTTTTTCAGGCCAACCGCCAGGTGGCCTCGGCGATCTACCGCGCCATCGTGGCCGCTGTGCCATCTGGGATAGCCCGTGCCGTGGACGTGTACGCAGGCGCCTGTGGCATCGCGCTCTCGCTGGTGAGCAAGACCGGGGACGTGGTGGCTATCGAGGAAAACCCCGCGGCCACGCAGGCCGCCGCGGACTTTCTGGCCGGGCAAGGCGGGGATGCGGATGGTGTGCGCGTGGTGACCGGCGACGCTGCCCGCTGCCTCGCCGATATCAGCGAGGCCGGCTTCGTGGTGCTCAATCCGCCGCGCAAGGGGTGCGGCACCGATGTTCTCGCCGCCGTCGCGCGTCTGCGCCCCCCAATGCTCGCCTACCTAAGCTGCGAT
>Ga0302323_100001970_pt1 | contig 16695 bp, 7 predicted proteins | sample Fen_T0_3_FD_201950 | JGI IMG/M metagenome (GOLD analysis project Ga0302323, IMG submission 201950) | Peat permafrost microbial communities from Stordalen Mire near Abisko, Sweden - Fen_T0_3 | ecosystem: Environmental > Terrestrial > Soil > Wetlands > Permafrost | place: Sweden: Abisko... | reverse complement strand
CCATGGCATTTTCGACAGCGACGACCCCGACCCCCGACGACGACTCCCGCAAGCAGTTCCCGCAAGCGACCACCGGCACCCCCGGCACCCCCGGCACGGCACGCGCCATCGTCAATGCGCGCGTGATGACCGAGCACGGGCTGCAGCCCGGACTCGCCGTCCTCGTCGTCGGCGAGCGCATCGCCGCCGTGCTGCCCGATGGCGACGCGCAGCTCGCCGGCCTGGCGCGCCACGATCTCGGCGGCCAGTTGCTGCTGCCAGGATTCATCGACACGCAGTGCAATGGCGGCGGCGGCGTGCTGTTCAACAACGCGCCGACGCTGGCGTCGCTGCGCACCATGGCCGCGACGCATCGCCGCTTCGGCAGCACCGGCCTGCTGCCCACGCTGATCACCGACACGCCGGCGACCATGCGCGCCGCCATCGCCGCGCTGGCGCAGGCGCTCGCCGAAGGCGTGCCCGGCATCCTCGGCATCCACCTGGAGGGGCCCTTCCTCAACGCCGAGCGCCGCGGCATCCACGACGCCGCCAAGTTCCGCCGGCCCGATGACGCCGACATCGCGTTGATCTGCGCCAGTCCGGGCTTGACGCTGGTGACGCTGGCGCCCGAACGCGTCGAGCAGGCGACGATACGCCGCCTCGTCGACGCCGGCGTCATCGTCTGCGCCGGCCACACCGCGGCCGACTACGACACGACGCGCGCCGCGCTGCAGGCCGGCGTGCGCGGCTTCACGCACCTGTTCAATGCGATGACGCCGCTGGCCAGCCGCGCGCCGGGCGCCGTCGGCGCCGCGCTGGACGACCCGCACAGCTGGTGCGGCGTGATCGTCGACGGCCAGCACGTGCACCCGGCCGCGCTGCGCGTGGCCATCGCCGCGAAGCCGCGCGGCAAGATCATGCTGGTCACCGACGCGATGCCGCCGGTCGGCTCCGACGACCCGAGCTTCCAGCTCGATGGCCGCACCATCACCCGCGACGGCTACGTCTGCAGGAGCGCCGAGGGCACGCTGGCCGGCTCCGCGCTGGACATGGCCGGCGCGCTGCGCAACACCGTGCGGCTGCTGAACATCCCGCTCGCCGAGGCCTCGCGCATGGCCAGCGCCTACCCGGCCGAATTCCTCGGCCTGGGTGGTGATCGCGGCCGCATCGCCGCCGGCCAGCGCGCCGACTTCGTCGTGCTCGACGACGAGCTCGCCGTTCTGCAAACCTGGATCGCCGGCGTGCCTGACCGCATCGGCGCCAACCAATGAGACCCATGACGCCTTCTTCCTCGATCCCGGCGCCCGGGCGCGCCTTGCGGGCCGCACGTGCCTTCGCGGCCGGGCTGGGCGCGCTGGCGCTGCTGCTGATGCTGGTCGCCGCACCGGCGCGGGCCGCATCGCGCATCGCCCTGAACGACGGCTGGCGCTTTCGCACCGACGCGCAGGACGCGGGCGTGGTCGCCGGCTGGACCCGCAGCCTGCCCACGGGCACGCGGCCGATCGAGGTGCCGCACACCTGGAACGTCGGCGCCGACGCGGACTTCGAGGGCACCGGCTGGTACTTCCGCCAGATCGACCGCCCCGCCGCGCTGGCGCCCGACGCGCATGTCGAACTGCACTTCGGGGCCACGTTCTACAAGGCGCGTATCTGGCTCAACGGCGTCGAGGTCGGCCGCCACGAGGGCGGCCACACGGCCTACTGGTTCGACATCACGGCGCTGCTGCGCGCGGGCACCGGCAACTACCTGGCGGTGGCGATCGACAACCGCGCCAGCGTGCACGCCATCCCGGGCTACGCCATGCGCCTGGCCGGCAGCGGCAACGTGCAGTACGACTGGTGGAACGACGGTGGCCTCGTGCGCGAGGTGTGGCTCGGCGTGAGCGACGGCGGACTGATCCGCAACCAGACGCTGGACCCCACGCTGGTCGGCGCCTTGCCGACCGCGGCGGGGCAGCCCCTGGACGCGCAGGTGTCGACGCGCATCGAGGTCGAGAACCCGACCCGCAGCGCGCGCAGCTACCTCGTGCGCAGCGTGGCCTACGGCCCCGACGGCGCCGTCGCCGCCAGCGCCGAGGCGCGCGCGCAGGTCGCGGCCGGCGGCCGCCAGGACGTGACGCTGCGGCTGGCGATCGCCCGGCCCGTGCTGTGGAACGTCGGCGACGGCAAGCTCTACCAGGTGGTGAGCGAACTGCGCGACGCCCAGGGCGCGGCGCTGGACTCGCGCACCGACGCGCTGGGCCTGCGCCGCATCGAGCTGCGCAATCGCCAGCTGTGGGTCAACGGCGCGCCGGTGCGCCTGGCCGGCATCACGCGCCACGAGGACTCGCCGTGGGAAGGCCTGGCCGAGACCCGCGGCACCATCCTGCACGACTGGTCCGACCTGAGCGCGCTGCACACCACGCTGACGCGGCCGGTGCACTACCCGCAGCCGCCCGCGGTGCTGGACTACGCCGACCGCCACGGCATCCTGCTGGTGCCCGAGATCCCGATCTGGCAGTTCACCGAGGCGCAGCTGCGCGACCCGCGCGTGAACGCGCTGGCGCAGCGGATGATGACCGAGATGATCGCCGCCGACGGCAACCACCCGAGCATCTTCGCGTGGAGCGTGTGCAACGAGAGCGACACCAAGCTGCCCGGCGGCCTGGCCTACGTGCAGGCGATGAAGGCGCTGATCAATCGCATCGACCCGCGCCACTTCGTCACCTTCGCCGACTCCGACCTCAGCATCGCGCCGTGGCCGGACAGCCCGGCCGCGCACGCGGTCGACTTCCTCATGGCCAACGCCTACTTCGGCAGCTGGAGCGGCGCCTCGGAGCAGGTCGAGCCCTGGCTGGACTTCATCGCCAGGACCTACCCCGACAAGATGCTGATCATCTCGGAGTACGGATACCCCGGCCCGTTCTCGCGCAACCCGGCCGAGGCCGACCAGCAGCGCGCCGCCAACCTGCGCCAGCAGCTCGACGCCTTCGCACGGCGCGACTTCGTCGGCGGTGCCATCTTCTGGACCTACCAGGACTACAAGTCGCCACGCAACCTGTGGGCCGGCGAGACCGCGGGCTACGTCGAGCACGGCCTGGTCGACGAGAACCGCCAGCGCAAGCCCTCGTACTTCGCCTACCGCGAACGCACCGCGCCGCTGGCGGCCACGCTCGCCTGGACCTACTCGGCCCCGGGCCTGACCGGCTTCCAAGCCGTGCTGCGGCGCAACGCGATCACGCAGATCCCGTCCTATCCGCTGGCCGGCTACCGCGTCGAGTGGCGGATGCTGGACCGCGACGGCGTGCACCTGGGCGATGGCGCGCAGCCGCTGCCCGACCTCGACGCCCCCGTCACCGTGAGCGGCGCCTGGCCGGCGCCCAATGCCTTGAAGGAGGCGACGCTGCGGCTGCGCGTCGTCGGCCCGGACGGCACGCTGGTCCTCGAGCAGGAGCTGGCCTACAACACCTTGCGCTTCGGCGCCGCCCCCTGGCCAGGCAACGGCGAGGCGTCGCTGGCGCCCGCCCTGCCGCACTGAAACATCACCTGGACCCCCGCATGCGCCTGCCGAACACGAAACCTCTCGCCGTCGTCCTCGCCGTCTGCACCTTGGCCGTGGCGACGAGCGCCGCCCACGCGCAAGCCGGCGCGCCCGCCGCCGACCCGAACGCGCCCACCGCCAGCACGCTGACACCCGAACAGATCGACGCGATCTGGCGCCAGTCGGTGTCCAAGTTCGATGGCGAGCGCGCCCGCGTCCTGCAACGCGTGCAGGCCGTGACGAGCGGCCCGGACGCCGGCCCGTTCCGCCCCGACTGGCGTTCGCTGCAGGAGGGCTACCGCACGCCGGCCTGGTACGCCGACGCCAAGTTCGGCATCTTCGTGCACTGGGGCGTGTTCTCGCTGCCGGCGTTCGGCAACGAGTGGTATTCGCGCGAGATGTACCAGCAAGGCAGCAAGGACTACGAGCACCACCTGGCGACCTTCGGGCCGCAGGCCAAGGTCGGCTACAAGGACCTGATCGCCCGCTTCAAGGGCGAGCGCTTCGACCCGCGCGGCTGGGCCAGGCTGTTCGCGCAGGCCGGCGCGCGCTACGTGGTGCCGGTGGCCGAACACCACGACGGCTTCGCGATGTACAGCTCGAAGCTGAGCGACTGGACCGCCGCCACCAAGGGCCCGCAGCGCGACGTGATCGGCGAGCTCGCGCAGGCGATCCGCGCCGAGGGCATGCGCTTCGGCACCTCCTCGCACCGCGCCGAGCACGACTGGTTCTTCGACGGCGGGCGCGCCATCGAGTCCGACGTCAACGACCCGAAGTACGCCGCGCTGTACGGCCCGGCGCAGCCGCGCATGCTGCTGGGCAAGGACGACGCCGACGTCGCGCACGACTGGACGCCGGTGTCGCAGGCCTGGCTCGACGACTGGCTCGCGCGCACCGCCGAACTGATCGACGAATACCACCCCGACCTGCTGTATTTCGACTGGTGGATAGGCACGCCCGCGATGCGCGAGACGCTGCCCAGGCTGGCCGCCTACTACTACAACCAGGGCGCGCGGCGCGGCGCGCTGCCGGTGCTGGACTTCAAGCTCAACGCGATGCCGCAGGGCGCCGGCACCTTCGACGTCGAGCGCGGCGCGCTGACCGGCATCCAGCCGACGACCTGGCAGACCGACACCTCGATCAGCAACGCGTCCTGGGGCTACATCGACGGCGACACCTACAAGCCGGCCACGCAGCTGCTGCACCAGCTGATCGACGTCGTCTCCAAGAACGGCAACCTGCTGCTCAACGTCGGCCCGCGCGGCGACGGCAGCATCCCCGACGCGGCGCGCGACATCCTGCTGGAGATGGGCGCCTGGCTCAAGGTCAACGGCGAGGCGATCTACGGCAGCCGGCCCTGGACCACCTTCGGCGAAGGCCCGACCGAGGTCGTCGGCGGCACGTTCCAGGACCGCGAGGCCAAGCCCTACACGCCGCAGGACTTCCGCTTCACCACGCACGGCGCGACGCTCTACGCGATCGCGCTCGGCTGGCCCGAACCCGCAGATCACGGCAGCGAGTACCTGATCCGCTCGCTCGCGCCCTCGGCGCTGCGCGGCGCGATCGCCCGCGTCACGTTGCTCGCCGACGGCAGCAGCGTGCCCTTCACGCAAGGCGTGGACGGCCTGCACCTGCGCGTCCCGCGCACGCCCGTCGGCCGCCACGCCTACGTGTTCCGGATCGAATCACGATGAACGCCCCCACGCGAACCCCGACGTCCCCCGATTCCCCAGGAGAACCCCGCCCCATGACCCGTGCCCCCCGTACCGCCCTGCCACTGCCCTTTTCCCGGCGCCTGCTCGCCGCCGCGCTGTCCGCCTGCACCCTGGCCCTCGCGGCGCCGGCGCACGCCGCGCCGCGCGCGATCTTCTACCTGATGGAGACGCAGAAGTCGGTCAACTCCTTCAACGCCCATGCCGACAAGATCGACCTGCTCGTGCCCACCTGGTACGGCGTCGACGCGCAGGGCCTGGTCAACGGCGGCCCCAACCCGCAGGTGCTGGCCGCGGCCAAGGCCAGGCATCTGCCGGTCATGCCCATCGTGTCGATGACCGCCGGGCGCGACGGCTTCCACAAGCTGCTGGGCGACCCCGCGGCGCAGCGCGAGATGAACGCCGCGCTGGTGCGCGAGGCGCTGGCGCACGGCTACGCCGGCTTCCAGTACGACTTCGAGTCCATCGTCTGGACCGACCGCGACGCCTTCACCCGCATGTTCCAGGGCACCTCCGAGGCGCTGCACAAGGCCGGCCTGCAAAGCAGCGTGGCGGTGGTGCCCAACGCGCCGGGCCATCCGGACAAGGGCGTGTTCTCGAAGTGGATGTGGGAATACTGGCGCGGCGCCTACGACATCGAGGCGCTGGCCAAGGCCGGCGATTTCATCTCGCTGATGACCTACGACCAGCACACCCGCTGGACCGCGCCCGGCCCGGTCGACGGCTGGCGCTGGGTCAACGAGAACCTGGCCTACGCGCTGAAGACGGTGCCCAAGAACAAGCTGTCGCTGGGCATCGCGCTGTACGGCTACCGCTGGTACACCGGCAACCCGATCGACGAGGCGAGCGGCAAGGAACGCCAGAACATCTCGGCCGACTACATCGACGCCGACGAGTCCATCCCGCTGGCGGCCACCTATGGCGCGAAGATCCGCTGGGACGAGGAGGACCGCACGTCCTACTACTGGTTCGACCGCGACGGCATGCGCGAATGGGTCTTCATGCCCGACGCGCGCGGCTTCCGCGAGCGCTACGACCTCGTCAAGCAGTCCGGCATCGACGGCTTCAGCGCCTGGGTGCTGGGCGCCGAGGACCCGAAGGTGTGGGACGCGCTGCCTGTGGCGCGCCGCTGAGGATACGCCCATGCCCGCCAAGAAGATCGCCCTGCGGCTGCTGTGCGGCGTCGCGCTCGCGGCGTCGACGACGGTGGCCGTGCAGGCCGCGCCACCGTCCGCCTCCCCGTCCGCCTCCGCCGCGGCGCTGGCCCTCGTGCCCTGGCCCGCCGAGGTCGTGCGCGACGACGCGGGCCTGCGCCTCGAGCCCGGCGCCGTGATCGCGGTGCCGGCCGGCGACGCCGCGGCGTACCGCATCGCCAGCGCACTGGCCGCGCGCGTGCTGCACGACCGCGGCCTGCGGCTGGTGGTGCGCAGTGGCGGCCGCGGCGCGATCGTCTTCAGCCGCACCGCCGACGGCGCGCCCGACGGCTACCGCCTGCAGATCGCGCCCGGCGGCGCCACCGTGTCGGCCCACGGCGACGCGGGCCTGTTCTACGCCGGCGTGAGCCTGTGGCAGTTGGTCACGCAGGACGGCGCGCAAGGCGCGCTCACCCTGCCCGGCCTGCGCATCGCCGACGCGCCGCGCTTCGCCTGGCGCGGCCTGATGCTGGACGTCGCGCGCCACTTCGCGCCGGTGGCCGACGTCCAGGCCCTGATCGACGAGATGGCGCTGCACAAGCTCAACGTGCTGCACCTGCACCTGAGCGACGACCAGGGCTGGCGGCTCGAGATCAAGCGCTATCCGGACCTGACCCGCATCGGCGCCTGGCGCACGCCGCCCGGCGGCCAGCCGGCGCGCTACGGCGGCTTCTACACCCAGGCCCAGATGCGCGCGCTGGTGGCCTACGCCGCGCAACGCCACATCGAGATCGTGCCCGAGTTCGACATGCCGGGCCACGCCCAGGCGGCCGTGGCGGCCTACCCGCAGTTCGGCGTCGACGTCGACGCCGACGGCGGCGCGCACCCGGGCCGCAACCGGCGCCCGGCGGTCTCCGTCGACTGGGGCGTGAACCCCTACCTGTTCAACGTCGACGCGGGCAGCCTGCGCTTCCTCGAGAACGTGCTGGACGAGGTGGTGTCCGTGTTCCCCTCGACCTTCATCCACGTCGGCGGCGACGAGGCGCTCAAGGACCAGTGGAAGGCGTTGCCGGCGGTGCAGGCGCGCATGCGGGCGCTGGGCCTGCAGTCGGAAGACGCGCTGCAAAGCTGGTTCATAGACCGCATCGGCGACTACCTGGCCGCCAAGGGCCGGCGCCTGATCGGCTGGGACGAGATCCTCGAGGGCGGGCTGCCGGCCAACGCGTCGGTGATGTCCTGGCGCGGCACCGAGGGCGCGCTCGCCGCGGCCAGGATGGGCCACGACGTCGTCCTCGCCCCCGGCGGCTCGCTCTATCTCGACGGGCTGCAAAGCACGGCCGACGACGAGCCCGAAGGCCGGCTGGCCCAGTTGCCGATCCAGCGCGTCTACGACTTCGAGCCGGTCGCCCCCGCGCTCGACGCAGCCCAGGCGCGCCACGTCCTCGGCCTCGAGGGCACGCTGTGGACGGAATACCTGCCGTCGCGGCCGTTCGTCGAACACGCGCTGTTCCCGCGCATCGCCGCGCTCGCCGAGGTCGCCTGGTCGCCCAAGAGCGTGCGCGACTGGGACGCCTTCGTGCCGCGCCTGGTGCTGGCGCAGCGGCGCTATACCCGCCAGGGCATCGCCGGCGCCGACAGCGCCTTCGCCGTGCGCATGGAGGTCGTCGGCGGCCCGGCCGCGGCGCTGGCCGCCGGCAGCGCGCAGCTGCGGCTGTCCACCCAGATCGGCTACGGCGAGATCCGCTACACGGTAGACGGCAGCACGCCGACCGCGGCCTCGCCGGCGCTGCCCGCCAGCGCACAGCTGACGCTGGCGCTGCCGGCGCAGCTGCGCGCCACGGCCTTCGCGCCGGACGGCGCGCCGCTCGCGGCGCCGCGCACCCTGTGGCTGGACAGCGCGCATCTGCTGACCCGCAGCAGCAACAGCCTGACGGCCTGCCCCGGCGGCGAGATGGGCCTGCGCATGCCGCTGCGTCCCGAGGCGACCGAGCGCACGCCGGTGTTCAACGTCAACCTGATGGACTCGTGCTGGATCTATCCGGCGGCGCGCCTGGATGGCGTCACGGCGATCGTCGTCGACGCCGCCCGGTTGGCGCGCAACTACGGCCTCGCGCACGACGCGGCGAAGGTGGTGCAGCATCCGGCCGCGTCGGCCGACGGCGAGCTCGAGGTCCGCCTGGGCGACTGCGGCGGCGCACTGCTGGCCAGCCTGCCGCTGCCGCACGGCACGGCCACGCAGACCTTCGCGCTGCAAGCCCCGCTGCCGGTCAACGCGGGCGTGCAGGACCTGTGCCTGCGCTTCACCGCCGACATCCACGGCCCGCTCTACGCCATCGACGCCGTGCGCCTGGTGCCGGCCGCCGCCGCCCGCTGAGGCGCGAACGACGGCTCCGCGATGTCCTCCGCCATGTCCGCTCGCCACTCCGGAATCATTCCCGGCGCCCGCCACCTGCTCCCTCTGCCCTGACACGCCGATGCACGCCTTCACGTCCTCCCACGCTCTCCCCCCTGTCGCGCAAGGCCACGGCTGCGCGGGGCGCCTCGCCCCCGGCAAGAGCCGCCAACGCCGCCTGGGCGCCTTGCTGCGCCGTCTGCTGCCCGGGCTGGCGCTGGCCGGCGGCGTGCTGGCGCAGGACGCCGGCGCGCAGACCCGGACGCAGGCGCTGGACGCCGGCTGGGAGTTCCGCCTGGCGCCCGGCGACGCCGCCGCGGCCAGCCATCCGCAGGCCGCCGCCTGGCGCGCCGCCACGGTACCCGGCACGGTACAGACCGACCTGATCGCGGCCAAGCTCCTGCCCGAGCCGGCCTGGCGCGACAACGAGTCGCGCGTGCAGTGGGTGGGCCTGGCGGACTGGGAGTACCGCACCAGCTTCCAGGTCGACGCCGCGACGCTCGCGCGCGCGCACGTCGCCCTCGTCTTCGACGGCCTGGACACCTTCGCCCAGGTGCGCGTCAACGGCCACCTGGTGGCCGAACCGGACAACATGTTCCGCCGCTGGCGCATCGCCTTCGACGGCGCCCAGCGGCCCTGGCTGCAGCGCGGCACGAATACGCTGACGGTGACGCTGCGCTCGCCGATCCGCGCGCTGCTGCCTGCCGTGCTCAAGAAGCCCTACGCGCTGCCCGGCGCCTACGACTCGCAGTTCGGCGACGAGCCCAAGGGCGTCGCGACCTCGAGCTACGTGCGCAAGGCGCCCTACCACTACGGCTGGGACTGGGGCCCGCGGCTGGTCGCGCTGGGCATCTGGCAGCCGGTGCGCCTGGAGAGCTGGGACGTGCTGCGCATCGAGAACTTCCACGTGCGCCAGGAACGCGTCGACGCCGACGTCGCGCAGCTCGCCGCGGAGGTCGAAGTCGACGCCGCGCGCGCCGGCGCGGTGCGGCTGAACGTGCAGGTCAGCCCGCCCGACGGCGCGCCGTTCACGCTGACGCAGTCGGCGCTGCTGGACGCCGGCCGCAACACCCTGCGCCTGCCGATCCGCATCGCCCATCCGGCGCGCTGGTACCCGGCAGGGTATGGCGGCCAGCCGCTGTACGCCTTCCATGCGGAGATCGCCGACGCTGACGGCGCCGGCGCCGGCGCGACGCGCGCCGTGGCGGACCAGCGCACCGGCCTGCGCAGCGTCGAGCTGCGGCGCGAGAAGGACGCCTGGGGACGCAGCTTCGAGTTCGTCGTCAACGGCATCCCTGTCTTCGCCAAGGGCGCGAACATGATCCCGCTCGACAGCTTCCCCAACCGCGTCACCGGCGAGCGCCAGCACGCGCTGCTGCTGTCGGCGCGGCGCGCCAACATGAACATGCTGCGCCTGTGGGGCGGCGGCTACTACGAGAGCGACGCCTTCTACGCGGACGCCGACGCGCTGGGCATCATGATCTGGCAGGACTTCATGTTCGGCGGCGCCATCGTGCCGGCCGACCAGGCCTTCGTCGACAGCGCGCGCCAGGAGGCGACCGAGCAGGTCAAGCGCCTGCGCGACCACCCGAGCATCGTGCTCTGGTGCGGCAACAACGAGGTGCAGGCGGACTGGGAAAGCTGGGACGCGACGCTCGCGTTCAAGCAGACGATCGCGCCCGACGAGCGCGAGCGCCTCTGGAGCGCCCAGCTGAAACTGTTCGGCGACGTCCTGCGCGGCGTCGTCACCCGCTACGCGCCCGAGGTGCCGTACTGGGCCACCTCGCCCGGCGTCGACCTGGAGGGGCCGTCGGGCCAGATGGGCGACGGCGACCTGCATTTCTGGCGCGTCTGGGGCGGCTCGGCGCCGGTCGAGACCTACCTCGAGACCACGCCGCGCTTCATGTCCGAATACGGCCTGCAGTCGTATCCGCAGATGCGCACCATCGAGAGCTTCACGCTGCCCGAGGACAGGCGGCTCGACTCGCCGGTGATCCGGGCGCACCAGAAGTTCGGCGTCGCCGCCGGGCCGGACGTCGGCAACGACCGCCTGCTGTTCTACATCCGCAAGAACTACGGCGAGCCCAAGGACTTCGCCGCCTTCGTCTACCTCAGCCAGGTGATGCAGGCCGACGGCATCGAGCTCGCCGCCAGCCACCTGCGCAGCGAGCGGCCGCGCGCGATGGGCTCGATGTACTGGCAGTTGAATGACGTGTGGCCAGGCGCCTCGTGGTCCAGCATCGACTACTTCGGCCGCTGGAAGGCCTTGCAGTTCCACGCCAGGCGCTTCTACGCGGACCTGGCGCTGGTCGCCCAGCGCCGCGATGCCAAGACCAGAGTATCACTGGTATCAGACCAGTTGGACGCCGTCAATGCGGAATTGCGATGGCGCGTGCTCGACGTCGATGGTCGGGTGCTGCGCAGCGCCAGCCGCCCCGTGCGCGTCGCGCCGTCGGCCGCCACCGAAGTGATGGACGAGCCCGACGCCGCGTTGATCGGCGACGCCGATCCGCGGCGTACCCTGGTCGACTTCGAGCTCGTGTCCGCCGCCGCGCCGCAGCAGCGCCTGGCGCGCGCCATCGTCTACTTCGAACCGGCCCGCGCGATGGCGCTGCCGGCCCCCGCCATCCATGCCGATGTCGGCGCCGAGGCAGGTTCCGGGCCTTTGACCTACTGGGTCGACGTGAGCGCCGAGCACCTGGCGCGTGCGGTGTGGATGGAATTTGGCGACCTCGACGTCGAGCTCGATGACAACGCGTTCGACCTGCTGCCCGGCGAGCATAGACGCATCGCGCTGCATTCGCACGCCGCGCTCGACACCCTGCGCGCAAAGCTGTCGATTCGCACGCTCCAGGATGCGACGCAGCGCTGATCCCATGCACCGTCATGCATCGCGGAATGCGCCTTAACAGGGATTCGTGACGATTGCCAACAGCGGGTCTTTAATCTTCTTGACATGACCAAACTAATACCGCTTTAATACCAAACAGGACTGAAGGAACCCGCCTGTTGCAACGCTGCGGCAGCCCACGTTCAGCCCCCGTTTCCAGTTCGTCCGAGCCGTACCCCACCTTGGCGCCGCCCGCCGGCGCCAAGGTCGTGCGGCGACACACGCAACATCCACCACCACACAAGGCTCCTGGACCATGAAACCGCGTTTCGCTGCCGCCTGTCTGCAGACCACCCTGGCCTCTTCCATCGCGTTGATGTTCGCCCCGGCGATGGCCCAACAGGCCGCGGCGCCGGCCACCGCCGCCTCGGCACCCGCCGCCGCAACGGCCAAGCCCGCGGCGGCCCCGGCCGAGGCCGTGCAGTCGGTGACCGTCACCGGCTACCGGGCCAGCCTGGAGCGTGCGATGGAGGTCAAGCACAACGCGAATTCCATCGTCGACGCGATCAGCGCGGAGGACATCGGCAAGTTCCCCGACACCAACGCCGCCGAGTCCCTGTCCCACCTGCCCGGCATCGCGGTGGACCGGCTGTACGGCGAAGGCGAGAAGGTCAGCATCAACGGCACCGACCCGGCGCTCAACCGCGTGCTGATCAACGGCCAGACCATCGCTTCCGGCGACTGGGGCGGCAACCCGAGCGACACCAGCGGCCGCACCTTCAACTACACCCTGCTCTCGCCCGAGATCATCGGCCTGATGCAGGTCTACAAGTCGCCCGAGGTGCGCATCGACGAAGGCAGCATCGGCGGCACCGTCATCATCAACACGCGCAAGCCGCTCGACCTGCCGGCCAACACCTTGCGCGGCTCGATCGGCTACACCGACAACGACCGCTCCAAGGTCGCCAATCCGCGCGCCTCGGTGCTTTATAGCTGGAAGAACGACGCCAACGACCTGGGCGTGATCGCCGCCTTCTCGCACGACAAGCAGACGCTCGCGCAGGCCGGCATCGAGTTCTTCGGCTACACCACCGGCGCCGGCATCCCCACCACCGCCACGGTGACCGGCAGCGGCGACGTGCAGAGCGCGCGCATGCCGGTGGCCATCGACAGCGACTACTTCCAGCAGACGCGCGAGCGCAACGGCGGCCAGGCCGCCCTGCAATGGAAGCCCGACGCCCGCAACGAGATCAACCTGACCGGGATGTACATCGAGGGCAAGTACAACAACTACAGCGAAGCGCGCTACGTCTGCCCCGGCTGCGGCGACGCCGACAAGATCACCGCGGTGACGGTCAACAACGGCCTGATCACCGGCGCCACCGTCACGGCCGGCGCGGGCAACGGCAACCAGCCCTACGCCGAGCTCGACGCCAACTACCGCCAGTCCATCGTCAAGACGCGCAGCCTGAACCTGCGCCACGACTTCAAGGCCGACGACTGGACGCTGAGCAGCCAGGTCGGCACGACCAAGGCAAGCGGCGGCAAGAACCCCGAATACCTGATGAAGTACCTGCTCAAGTCGGGCGGCTACTCCTTCAACTACGGCCCGAAGATGGCGGGCGTGCTGTACGACAACGGCAGCGCCTCCAACTGGGGCCTGGGCGCCAACTCGTCGACGGTGCCGGGCGACCCCAGCGTCAGCGGCAGCCTGCAGGCCGGCGGCATCTACTTCTCGAAGAGCCACGACAAGGAGAACTACGGCCAGCTCGACTTCTCGCACGACCTCGACCTGGGCCCGATCACCGAGGTGCTGCTGGGCGTGAAACTCACCCGCCACGACAACGGCAACAACGCCTACGGCAACCGCATCAACACTACCAGCGCCATCACGCTCGACCAGTTCGGCAGCTCCACCGCGCCGTCGAATCTGTACGACGGCCTGAACGTCAGCGGCGACATCAAGAACTGGTCGGTCGCCGACCTGGGCGACGTCGTCTCCTACCTGAACGGCCAGCCGCAGGGCGCCTACAACACCGACTACGCGCAGACCTTCGGCGTCAAGGAGACCAACAAGGACCTCTACTCGCAGTTCAACTACGAGAAGAGCGGCTTCCGCGGCAACTTCGGCGTGCGCTACGCCAACACCGGCGACGACGCGTCCTACTTCCTGTCGACGGACAGCGGCACCACCTACACGCCGACCACCACGCACACCAGCTATGGCAAGTTCCTGCCCAGCTTCAACGTGGCCTACGACCTGGACAGCACCAAGACGCTGCGCTTCTCCGCGGCCCGGGTGCTGGCGCGCCCGCGCTACGCCGACCTGGCCGGCGCCACCAGCCTCGACAAGCAGAAGTTCACCGGCAGCGGCGGCAACCCGCACCTCAAGCCCTACGAGTCGACCAACCTCGACCTCGCCGCCGAGTGGAACTACTCCAAGGACAGCATGGTGGGCGGCGAGGTGTTCTTCCGCGACGTCAGCAACTACGTCGTCAGCGTCACCAACGACCGCCTGATCGACGGCCAGACCTACTCCATCAGCTCGCCGGTCAACGCCAGCTCGGCCAAGGTCACCGGCGTCTCGGTGATGTGGCAGCAAAACCTCTGGTACGGCTTCGGGCTGCAGTCGAACTACACCTACGCCACCGCCGACACCGGCGCCGGCCTGAACCTGCCCTACCTCTCGCACAACACGTTCAACGTGATCCCGTATTTCGAGAGCGGCCCGTTCAGCGCCCGCGCGGTCTACAGCTGGCGCTCGCAGTACTTCACCGCCATCGGCCGCCTGAACTCGCAGGACTTCACCGACCAGTACAAGCAGCTCGACCTGTCCGGCTCGTACCAGATCAACAAGCAGGTGAGCGTGGTGGCCAGCGCGACCAACCTGCTGGACGAGACCTACTACCAGTTCAGCGGCACCAAGGATGCGCCCACCGCCTTCTACAAGAACGGTCGCACCTTCGTGCTGGGCCTGAACTTCAAGCTCTGAGCCCGCCTTTGAACCAGCAAGACAAGGCCGATCGGACCCCATTCCGGTCGGTCTTTTTTCCATTGAAGCGAGTCCTCCGATGTTCCGATCTCCCCTGACCGCCCTGGTCGCCAGCTGCGCCGCGCTGGCACTGGCCACCCCGCCGGCCGCGCTGGCGGGCGACTCCTTCGCCGCGACCCTGCCGTCGCCGCAGCAGATCGCCTGGCAGGACCGCGCCTTCGGCGTGATCGTGCACTTCGGCACCAACACCTTCCTCGATCGCGAGTGGGGCGACGGCAAGGCGGCGCCCGCGGTGTTCGACCCGGACGCGGTCGATCCCGGCCAGTGGGCGCGCGCGGCCAAGGCGGCCGGCGCCAACTACCTGATCCTCGTCGCCAAGCACCACGACGGCTTCGCGCTGTGGCCCACCGGCCAGAGCGACTACTCCGTCAAGCGCAGCCCGTGGATGAAGGGCCACGGCGACCTGGTGCGCATGACCGCGCAGGCCGTGCAGAAGGAAGGCATGGGGCTGGGCATCTACCTGTCGCCCTGGGACCGGCACGAGCCGCGCTACGCCAACGCCGCGGCCTACGACAGGTACTACGCCGCGCAGCTGGGCGAGTTGACGCAGAACTACGGTCCGCTGGTCGAATGGTGGCTGGACGGCGCCGGCAGCACCGGCCACGTCTACGACTTCGAGTCGTACATGAACGAGCTGCGCACCTACCAACCGAACACGATGGTGTTCGCCGACGTCGGCCTGTTCGCCTACGGCGACATCCGCTGGGTCGGCAACGAGTCGGGCGCCGTGGAGGGCGAGAACTGGAACGTCATCGACCGCCACGGCGCGCTGCGCTGGCGGCCCGTCGAGGCGGACACGCCGCTGCACGAGCAGCAGTGGTTCTGGCACCCGGGCGCGGCCTACGAAGGCAACCTCAAGAGCGTGGCCGACCTGGTGCGCACCTGGGAGCAGAGCGTGGGCCGCGGCGGCCAGCTCGTGCTGGGCCTGGCGCCCGACCGCCACGGCCTGCTGCCCGCCGCCGACGTCGCACGGCTGGACGAGTTCGGCGCCGCGCTGCGCAAGACCTACGGCCCCGCCGCGAACCTGGCCGCGACGGCGCGCGGCGCGAGCGCCACGTGCCCCGGCGCCAGCGCCACCGCCTGCGATGCGGGCGCGGCCTTCGACAACGACCCGGACACCTTCTGGAGCGCGCCCGATGCGTCGCACGCGACGCTGGAGGTCGACCTCGGCCACCCGGTCACCTTCGACCGCAGCCTGGCGATGGAGCGCCTGGACGAAGGCCAGAACGTGCGCCGCTACAGCGTGCAGGTGTGGGACGGCAGTGCATGGCAGACGGTGGCCAAAGCCGATGCGATCGGCCACATGAAGATCGACCGCTTCGCCCCTGTGACTGCGCAGCGGGTGCGGCTGAACATCCTGTCCAGCGTGGGCGTCGCGCGCATTCGCGAGTTCAAGCTGTTCATGGGCGCGAACTGACGTGACGCGCGCGGCCCCGCCTGCGCTCGACCCGGCCGCGCGCGCCGCCGGCGCCGCGCCGCAACTCGAGATCATCGCGCTCGACGTCGACGACGCGCTGCGCGCGCAGGCCGGCGGCGCCGATCGGGTCGAGGTGGTCAGCGCGATCCAGCGCGGCGGGCTGACGCCGGCGGCCGCGCTGGTCCAGGCCATCGCGCGCCGCTGCACGCTGGCGCAGATGGTGATGCTGCGCCCGCACGACCGCTCCTTCGTCTACACCGACGACGACATGGCGCTGGTGCGCGAAGCGGTGGCGATGGCGCGCGACGCCGGCGCGCACGGGCTGGTGTTCGGCGCGCTGACGCCCGCAGGCGCCGTCGACACCGCGCGCCTGGAGCAGGTGCTGCGCTGGGCCGACGGCATGCCGCTGACCTTCCACCGCGCCTTCGACGCCGCTGCCGACCTGGCCCAGGCCTTCACGGTGCTGGGGCGCTACCGCGGCGCGGTCGCGCAGGTGCTGAGCTCGGGCGGCCAGCCCAAGGCGAGCGCCGGCCGCGCGGTCCTGGCCGAGATGGTGCGGCGCTGGCGCGCCGGCGAAGGCGTCGAGCCGCTGGTCGGCTCGGGCGTGGACATCGGCACGCTGGCCGACCTGCGCCGGCACACCGGAGCGCGCCAGTTCCA
>Ga0302323_100001969_pt1 | contig 16697 bp, 11 predicted proteins | sample Fen_T0_3_FD_201950 | JGI IMG/M metagenome (GOLD analysis project Ga0302323, IMG submission 201950) | Peat permafrost microbial communities from Stordalen Mire near Abisko, Sweden - Fen_T0_3 | ecosystem: Environmental > Terrestrial > Soil > Wetlands > Permafrost | place: Sweden: Abisko... | reverse complement strand
GAAACCAACCTGCCCTTTGTCCGCCTCGAAGTCCGCGACTCCGGCTGCGGCATGACGGATGAAACGATCGCCAAAATCTTCGAACCTTTCTACACCACTAAATTTACCGGACGCGGGCTCGGGCTCGCCGCCGTGCTCGGCATTATTCGCAGCCATCGCGGCGGGTTGATTGTGCGCAGCGGGGTCGGCAAAGGCTCCATTTTCGCACTTTTCTTTCCTGCAACCGCCAACACCCAGGCCGAGAAACCCGCCGCGTTGGGTCACACCGGCCTGCCCTGGCGTCGTACGGGCCACATTTTGGTCGTCGATGACGAAGATCACGTTCGCCGCGTCGCCGAAAAAATGCTTAAATCTTCCGGAATGACGGTGGAGACTGCGCATGACGGCTACGAAGCCCTCGACCTTTTTCGCGCCAACCCGGAAAGCTTCGAGCTCGTCCTGCTCGACATGACGATGCCGCGCCTGAGCGGTGAAGAAACGCTCCAACTCCTACGCGAAATTCGCCCCGGCATTCGCGTCCTCTTCATGAGCGGCTACAACCGCCGCGAGTTTGTCGATTCGCTCCCTGGCCGCGCCACTCTCGGCTTCATGCAAAAACCGTTCACGCTCGAATCCCTGCGCGAGCACCTGCAGTTCATGCTCGGGTAGCCATCGCGACTTAGATCGAATTAAATGAAACTGTAGCCGTTTTAGTCTCGCGAAAGCCGCGAAGAAGACGAAGCCGTGTACTCTGCAACTAAGAGCCCCCGCTTCACCTTCGCTTCCCTCGTCACTTCGCGAGAGTAACCAGTAATGGTTACGGTTCTAATGGGATGCCTTGGTTCAACTCGATAAGCTGAAACGTCCCGGCCTTTCATGCTTTTTTTCACTAAAACCTAGAAAAAGAGGCAAAAGGTAGGGACGACCCGCCGGGTCGTCCGCGAACGTCTCCTGTCTGCGGCCCACATCCAACCGGACGGCCCGGCGGTCCGTCCCTACCATTCAATCGAAACAGTTTATTTTGCGTTTGGAGGAGAAATTTCATCATCTGGTCCTTACCTCACGCGCTCTTCTTGGGTCGCGGTAGAGGATTTCGCCGCCACGCCACCGCGGAACTCGAGCTCCTCATTCGCAGATCCTACACGCTTTGATCGTCGCTGCACTGCCGAAAAAGGTCCACGCCACGTTGAGCTGACGTCACATCGCTCCGAGCTGGTCGTATTGTCCTAGAGGTCGAACCGGCACTCCGAGCCGGTTCGTGCGGCCCTGCTGCTCCTTTTGGCGTTTAATCAAACCACGCGCACACGGAGTGCCCGCTCCACCTTGGGAAACGCGCTCACACACTTTTGCGCCTTGGCGTTGCAAAAGGACTGGTTATTCCTGCCCTCTTCACCTGTGACCACGCCATCCGCTTCCGCCACGCCCGTCCAACGTCCGCTCTCACTGGGCGTGATTTTTCTCACGCTCTACATCGATCTCATCGGGTTCTCGATCATCTTCCCCCTCGGGCCCGACCTGCTGCATCACTATCTGACGCTCGAGGGCACCGGCGGCATCTTAGGCTGGCTGCTGGCTCACATCGAGCCCGTTGCCCATGCACTGGGCAACGAGTCCCACCTTCCCGAAGTGCTGTTCGGCGGCATCGTCAGCTCGTTTTTCTCGATCCTCCAATTCGTCTTCGCTCCGTTCTGGGGTAGCGTATCCGATAAGCGGGGACGCCGCGGTGTGCTCCTGCTCACCGTCGCGGGCACGGCCGCGAGTTATCTGCTCTGGGTGGTGAGCGGCAGCTTCTGGGTCTTCCTCGTCGCACGCATGCTGGCCGGCGCTTTCGGTGGTAATCTTTCCGTCGCGACCGCCGCCGTTGCTGACGTCACCACCCGCGAGGAACGCTCGAAAGCCATGGGGCTGATCGGTGCCGCCTTCGGCCTCGGGCTCGTGACCGGCCCGCTCATCGGTGCCTTCGCCTCGCGCATCAACCTGCTTACAAATCACCCCGGACTCGCCGCGTATGGCATCAATCCGTTTTCTGTGCCCGCATTGATCGCCTTCGTGCTCGGCCTCGTGAATCTCATTTGGATCAGTCGCCGTTTTCACGAAACGCTCCCCGCTGAGGCACGCGGTCGCGCGGTGGAACCCCGCCTGCGCAACCCTCTCAGCGCGATTACCTCGCTCGACAACGCGCCGGCCCGCAGCGTCAACCTCGTCTCCTTCGTTTATGCCCTCGCCTTTGTCGCCATGGAAACGTCACTCGTTTTTGTGAGTTTTCAGCGGTTCGGCTACAACGCGAAACAGAACGGCTACCTCATGGGATTCCTTGGGCTCTGCTCGATCCTGACCCAGGGCGTGATTGTGCGCCGGTTGTTGAAAAAAATGCGCGAAACAACCGTTCTCACCGCTGGTTTGCTCTGCTCCACGTCGGGGTTTCTTTGTGTTGGTTTCGCCACCGTGCCCGGCATCCTTTATCTCGGCGTCGGTCTGCTGGCGCTCGGCGGCGGTCTGGTCAACCCTTCGACCACCGGGCTGATTTCGCTCTACGCCAGCGCCTCTGAACAAGGTCGCGTACTCGGCATTTTCCGTTCGCTCGGCTCGCTCGCGCGGGCGATCACGCCGATCGTTGCCGGCGTAGTGTTCTTCACCGTCGGGGCAAATTGGTTGTATTGCGTAGCCGCCGCGCTTGCGCTCAGTTCCTGCGCACTCAGCCTGAAACTACCGCAACCCGCCAAATGATCCGCCCGCGTGTTCATTTTCAAGAATTCCTCGCGCTCGCCCTGACCCTGGTACTGGCGGGTTGTTTGGGCACGCGCGATCTCAAGCCTGGCCGCACCCGGGTCGGCGCAAAACCCGTCATCGTGCCCGCTGAGATCGTCGGCAACCAGTTCGTCGTCGAAACGAAGTGGGACAAGCACGGCCCGTGGCATTTCCTGGTGGACACCGGTTCGTCCACAACGCTCGTGTCTCCTGAATTCGCTCGTCGTTACGCCACCGAGAAAGCCGCGCTCGACGCTCCTTCCGTCCACGTAAAATCCGCCGACGGCAAGTCGACCCTCCTGCCCGCCGTCACGCTTGGCCGCATCGAACTCGACGACGCGCGCTTCGAAAATGTCCAAGCGCTGGTCGTCGACTTCACCGAAATCTCCGCTCACCTCGGCATCCGGATCGATGGTGTGCTCGGCTTTCCACTGTTTGAGGAAACGGTGTTCACGCTCGACTATCCACGATCGCGCTTGGTGATAACTCGGCCCGCACCCCTGACCGAAAGCCCGGTGTTCGCGGGGACGACGATCAAGTTCACCAACTCCCAGCGCACACCGTTTATCCCCGTGCGGCTGGGTGCGGAAAACTTCATCGCGCTGATCGACTCCGGCAATGACGGACCGCTGCTCCTGAACCTCATCGGCCTGCACCCCACGTTCAGCTTTGGCCCACGCCCTGGCGTCGCGGTCGGCACGCTCACCGGCAGCCACACGCAGGAAATCGGGCGACTGGTACAACCACTCGACATCGGCCCGTACCGGTTCGAGAAACCTATCGCCGACCTCACCGATCAAATCTCCTCCGTCGGCGGTGAGATCCTACGCAACTTCGCGGTGACCTTCGATCAATCACGCAACCAAGTCACATTCTACCGAGACTCCGCCCTTCCGATTCCGCCGCAAACACGCCGCGCTGCCGGACTTAGCTTCACGAAAATGCCCACGTATTGGCGCGTGGCCGGCGTGATCCCCGATTCACCCGCCGACGCTGCGGGCGTGCAAACGGGCGACCTCGTCATCCGCATCAATGGTGAATCCGTGACCGACTGGAATCTGCGCCGCTACGAGGCGATGGTTGGCCGTGCGTCGGAGATCACGTTCACGTTTCTCAACGGCACCAAGGAAACGCCGATTGTCGTGCCGACATTCGAACTCGTGCCATAGGCGGTCGGGGAAAACCCTGGGACTCGCGCGCTATCCGTGGCGCGCCCGTTGCCAAACTTCTGCCAACGCTGACGCCGGCATCTTTTCTTCTTAGGTTTGAACACGAAGGGCGCAAAGGAACGCAGAGGTCGGAGAATTTGCTTTGTGATCTTTGCGTCCGTGATTTTCTTGGCGGACTTTGCGTTAAAATGGATTGTGATGCAGAGGTTCAAGGCAATTTGAACAGGAGGTAACGGAGGCAACGGAGAAGCAATTTCACCAAACTCTGTTGCCTCCGTTTCCTCCTGTAAAATGGTTTTGATCAAATGGATTCAGGACGGGATACGGATTCTGAACACGAAAGGCGCAAAGGCGCCGCACACAGCGCAATGTCAGATCGGCCCGGCGCCTCTCCCCGCGTGCAACGACTCATCAACGGGCACATCCTCACTTGCCGGCATGGGAATCGCATCCGGTTTGGCCCGGCCGCTCACGCGTTCGACGACATAGTAAGTCACGGGAATAAGGAAGATAGCCAGCAGGGTCGCCGCCAGCATGCCGCCGATCACGGCCGTGCCCATCACGCGCCGCGCCACCGCTCCTGAACCACTCGCCAGCCACAACGGCACGCAACCGAGGATAAAAGCAAACGACGTCATCAGAATCGGCCGCAAGCGCACGCGCGCGCCTTCAAGCGCGGCATCGATCAGCGGCACCCCGTGAGCGCGGCGCGTGCGGGCAAACTCGACGATCAGGATCGCGTTCTTCGCCGCAAGGCCGATGAGCATGACCAACCCGATTTGAGCGAAGATGTTGCCCTCCATGTGGCGGGCAAGCAGCGCGCCAAAAGCTCCGAACACCGCGACCGGCACCGTAAGCAGCACACTAAAGGGCAAAGCCCAGCTTTCATACAACGCCGACAACACCAGAAAGACGAACAGCAACGACAGCGCGAAGATCGCCAGCGGCGAAATCCCCTCCTGCGCTTTCTTCTCTTGATACGACATCGCCAAATAATCGAAGCCCATTTCCGGTGGCATGATTTCGTGGAACACCGTTTCCATCGCCTGCATCACCTGATTTGAACTGTAACCGCTGTTGGCGGTAACGTTCAGTTGTGCCGCGTGGAAAAGATTGTACCGCATGATAAATTCAGGACCCATGCGATGATCAATCGTCGCCAGTGCCGAGAGCGGGACCATGTCGCCAGTGCGGTTGCGGACGAAGTACTCGTCTAGCTCGGTGCCATCTTTTCGGTATTCGCCCTCGGCTTCTAGATAGACCTGCCACTGGCGGCCAAAGCGGTTGAAATAATTAACGAATACGCCCCCCATGAAACACTGCAGCGTGCGATACACATCGTTGATCGCGACGCCCTGCTTCAACGCCTTGTCGCGATCGACATTGACGAATGCTTGCGGAACCGAGGGCAGGAACGTCGTGGTCGCCGACGCGATCTCGGGGCGTTTGCGCACGGCGTCCAGATACTTGTTGAGGTTGTCGGCGAAAAACGAGATGTCGCGCCCGCTGCGGTCCTCGAGGGCAAAGGTCACGCCGCCGGCCGTTCCGACGCCGGGAATCGCCGGTGGCGCAAAAGCGAACGCGTTGCCTTCGGGAATCTTTTTAAGTTCGCGCGTGAGACGATCCTTGATCGCACCGTATTGCTCCTCGGGTTTGGTTCGTTCCGACCAGCGCTTGAAAGTGACAAAAAAGAATGCGCTGTAGGTATTGTAACTCGTGCTGAGCAGACTGAAGCCAAGGATGGAGGTGCACCGTTCCACCCCCGGCGTGGCCCGGATGATTTCCTCCGCTTTGCGGGCGACGGCATCCGTGCGTTGCAGCGAGGCCGAATTCGGCAATTGCAGACCGACATAGACGTAGCCCTGGTCTTCATCCGGCAAAAACGCCTTCGGCAATCTCCCGCTGAACCAGCCCGCGGTCGCGCCAAACGCAACCAGCAGCAGAAGCCCGATTGCGGATTTGCGTATCAATAAATGCGATACACTCACATATCCCGCCGTGGCCCGGCCGAAAATCCGATTGAAGCCCCGGTAAAAGGCACCGAGCGGCCCGCGGACCTTGTGCTTTGGTTTGAGCAACATCGCGCAAAGTGCCGGGCTCAACGAGAGCGCGTTGAAGGCGGAAATCATCACCGAAATCGCTATCGTGAGTGCGAACTGTTGATAAAGACGGCCGGTGATCCCGGGGATGAACGCGGTCGGGATGAAGACCGCCGCGAGTACGATGGCGATCGCCACGACCGGCGCGCCCACTTCCTGCATTGCCCGAAGGGTCGCGTCTCGCGGCGCCATGCCTTCATCGATGTGGTGCTCCACCGCTTCAACCACCACGATGGCATCGTCGACGACAAGCCCGATCGCCAGGACCAGTCCAAAGAGTGACAGCGTGTTGATCGAGAAGCCAAAGAGCGGGAAAAACATGAATGTGCCGATCAACGATACCGGCACCGCCAGAAGCGGGATCAGGGTTGCGCGCCAGCCCTGCAGGAAAACAAACACCACCAAAACGACGAGGAGCAGCGCCTGCCATAAAGTCTGCGAGATCTCTCGCATGCCTTCAGCAACCGCCCGCGTCGTGTCGAGCGACACCTCATACGCAACGTCGTTGGGAAAGTTCTTCTTGAGCTCATCGAGCGCCGCCTGAACCCCTTTGGCCGCGTCCAGCGCGTTGGAACCGGGCAACTGATAAATCGCGATTACCGCCGCGGGCTGGCTGTTGAGCCGCGCGCGGACGTTGTAGACCTGTGCGCCCAGTTCAACGCGGGCCACATCCTTTAACCGCACCATCGAGCCGCCGGGGTTTTCGCGCAGCACGATGTTGCCAAATTCCTCCGGGGAGGACAACCGGCCTTGGGCTCGCACGGAATAGGTGAATTCCTGACCGGTTGGAACCGGTTCGGCACCGATCTGACCGGCGGGATTTACGGTGTTCTGGCTCTGAATCGCCTGGAGTACGTCGGGGACTGTCAGGTTCAACTTTGCGAGCTGGTCCGGCTTGATCCAAAAGCGCATCGCATACTGTCCTGCACCAAAGACAGTCACGCTCGCAATGCCCGGCACCCGTGTCAGCTGGTCGTTAATGCTGATGTAGGCATAGTTCGCCAGAAACGTGCCGTCGTACGTGCCCTTCGGCGAGTACAGAGCAACCAACATCAGCGGCGCCGTGAGCTGTTTCTGGACGGTCACGCCGTAGCTCGCGACATCCGCCGGCAGCTGTGGGTTCGCCTGCGTCACGCGCATCTGCGAAAGGATGAGGTCGTTGTTGGGTTCGGTCGCGATGTCGAAATTCGTGATCAAGCGCAGCGAACCGTCGCTGCCGTTGACCGAATACATGTAGTTCAGGTTGTCGACGCCGCTCATCTGCTGCTCGATCGGCGCGGCGACCGACTGTTCGACGGTCTGCGCGTCCGCCCCGACAAAACTCGTCGTGATACGGACCTCGGGCGGCACGATCTTCGGATATTGCGAAACGGGCAGCTGCAACATCGTAACCAAACCGACGATGACCGTCACGATCGCGATTACGATCGCGACGATGGGACGATTGATAAAAAACCGCGTCATGGCTCAGGCCGAAAGTTGGCGTGCATGAAAGACCTTGATCACGGCCGAACCAAGGCGGCTGCCACAAACGGCTTTACGCTGACCATCGTACCTTCGTGGATTTTTTGCAGCCCTTCCACCACGACTTGCTCATCGGGTTTCAAACCGTCCGTGATAATCCACCGCGATCCCACGCGCTGGCCGACTTTCACCGCGCGCAGATGGACGATGCTGTCCGCACCAACCACCGCCAGCTGATAGGTGCCCTGCAGCTCGTTGACGGCGCGCTGTGGAACCTCCAGAGCGTTTTGCGCCACCGTCACCACAGCGCGGATACGCGCGTATTGCCCGGGTCGGAGCAAATGGTCCGGATTGGGGAAAGTCGCGGCGACCCGCAGCGTCCCGGTGTTTTGATCAATCTGGCGGTCCACCGCGAAAAATTTTCCCTTTTGCGGAAAAGTGCTCCCGTCGGAAAGCACCAGCTCGAGCTCCATATCCTCGGGGAAGCGACGACCGGTGGGTTGCTGCCGAAACTGGAGGTATTCCTGTTCGCTGATCGGGAAGTAAACCTTGATCGGATCCACCGTTGAAACCGTGGTAAGAATACCCGTACCCGGCCCAACCAGGTCGCCGATTTGGGCAGCCGCCAGCCCTGCCACCCCGTCAATCGGGGATTTGATCTGGGTAAACTCGAGGTTGAGTTCCGCTTGCGCGAGCATCGCTTTGGTTGCGGCCCGAGCCGCCACCGCCGCGTCAAAATCTTGCTTTGCGACCACCTGTTGATCCGAAAGTGAAGCGATTCGTTTGTAGTCCGCTTCGGCCTTTTCCGCGTTGGCCCGCGCCAAATCGACCACCGCTTGAAAAGGACGGGGGTCGACCGCGAAAAGCTGGTCCCCCGCTTTCACCGGTCCCCCCTCGGCGTAGGTTTGTTTCAGCAACAGGCCCGTCACCTGGGCGCGTACCTGGGCGTTGACCGATCCATCGACGGCTCCCACCCACTCCGCGTAGATCGGCTCGTCGCGTTGCAAGGGCCGCACGACTTGTACGTCCGGCGGCAACGTCGCTGGTGTAGTTGCTTTTTCCTTACAACCAGCCACGACCAACGTTGCAGCCAAAAGAAAACAACATAATGGCTTCGAAGTCACCATGAGTCAGAATGCGCGGAATGTGAAAATTGCAGAGTGCGTTACGGAACCCGCAATTCTCCGAATCGCAACTTTGGCCACAGCCAAATCGGCAGTCACACCGCGGCGCCTTGAGTGAGGAGCACGCCTCGTCCCAGTCCCTCCATTAGCTGAACCTCACGAGCGGTGATCACGCCCGTCGCAGCAGAGCACGAGCCTCGAAGGTCCGAATTGGCCGCGCAGCTTCGATCGGGTCGGCATAACCACTCCCCGAAAAGCTCAGGCGCGGAAAATCGTACCGTCGATCCTAGCGATTAACCGTCGCAATCGGCACGAAGGAAAACCCATGGTCAACCGGTCGGGCCAGGGCCACGAGCGCAGCCGACGGGATTAGCCAGGCGTTACCCACTTGCACCGCGCAACCCTGAAGAAGCGCGGCGAGATGGGACGTTTCGATTTTGATTACTTTCTGCTCGGTCGCAGGGTCGGATATCTCGTTGGTCAGTTCCATCGGCGCTATTGTCAGGGTGATCGCAATTCCGTTCCCGCTTTCCTTTGTTACCTTTGTGAAAACCTCAGAATTCAATCGGAGACGTGCCGCTCGTGTTCATCGGCTCATGAGCTGATAAATCTGCGCACCGGTCGGCAGCGAATCTGCAAAGGTAAAAGAACCCTTTTCGACGATCTCACGCACAGCGGTGAGCAACCCCGCCAGGGCTGCGCGCTGCAGCCCTCCCCCGAGACTGATGCGACGCACCCCTGCACCAACGAGCACCTCAACGGAAAAAGATTTTCCTGCGAGGCCGTTCATAAAGTTCACTGGTTTGTTCACGGCCGAACAGACCGCTTTCACCGCGGCGAGATCGGGCAACCCAGGCGCAAACAAAACATCCGCTCCAGCCGCGTCAAAGGCCTGCAGCCGGCGAATCGTGTCTTCAAGGTTTGGGTTGCCGCGCACAAAATTCTCCGACCGCGCCGTCAACGTGAACGGAAATGGCAATTTTCGCGCTGATTCCACTGCGGCCGCTATGCGCTCAGTTGCCTCAGACAAATCGTAGAAGGGGCGCGCTGGGTCACCCGTTGCGTCTTCGATCGACCCTCCAACAAGTCCAGCCGCAGCGGCGAGACGAATCGTCTCCGCCACGCCCGCTGGCGAGTCGGCCAGGCCATCCTCCAAATCCGCCGAGACCGGCAGATCCACCGCCTCGGCAATGCAGCGGGCATGCGCGATAACTTCGTCACACGTCATCTCACCGTCGCGGCGCCCCAGCACGAGCGCGGAGGCGTAGCTCGACGTTGCCAGTGCCTTGAAGCCGAGACCCGCAAGGATGCACGCCGAACCTGCGTCCCAAGGATTCGGAATTACAAAGGCGCCGGCCGTGTTGTGGAGCGCCTGGAATTGTTGAGCCTTTTCAGAGGTAGTCATGAATTCTGCAATGACCTGCGCACGAGCCCGCCGCAATCATCTGAATCGGCCTTGGTCGCACAGCAAACAGTCAAAATCGCGGACACAGTTGTCGGCATCGTTCGATCTTAAACTTTCGCACAACAGGACCGCTCAACGCCGAGCCGTCCGCCGGGTTGCACCCAGGTGTGTTCCCCTTTCAATAAGCATCGGAAATTTGATTTCGATCTATCCTGCCTCGCAACACCCCAGCCGAACCAATCGACCGTGTGAAAACTGCTATCTCTCCGGCCTTCCATCTTCAATCTCCAGAGACCGGTACCGACTACCACCTCTATGTCGAGACTCCGGACGCCGCTGACAGCAACCAAACAATGCCCGCCATTTTGTTCATGGATGGCGATGATCAGTTTTCCTACGCGGTCGCCGCTTATCGTGAGTTGCGCGCAACGGTTGCGGTTCCGCCCCTGCTCTTGGTTGGCGTGGGCTACGGTGCGAGCTACATGAAACCGGCCAACAAACGCATGCGCGACTACACGCCCACCGCGATGACCGGTGAACCCGGCACCGGCGCTGCCGACGGGTATCTGCGTTTTCTGCAAGACACTCTCTGGCCGGAGTTGGCGCGCCGGTATCCACTTAGCCAAGACACCCGTGGCATCGCCGGCCACTCGCTCGGTTCGTTGCTCGCCTTGCACGCATTGTTTCAGCCGACACCTTTCTTCAATCGCGCGCTGGTCAGTAGTCCTTCCATCTGGTTCGACGGTTGCAGTATTCTCCGGCTGGCCGCAAAGCTCCGCGGGCACCAGGCCACGCTGACCGCCCGCGCCTTCCTGAGTGTTGGCGAACTGGATACGCCATCGATGACAGGGGATCTGACCTTGCTCGAACAACAACTCGCTGCGCGCCCCTTCGCGCAGCTCGAACTCACCGTCCGCCGTTTCCCAGACCTCGATCATTACAACGTCCTCCCCGCGGCATTTGGTGAGGGCATGAAGACACTATTCGGCTGAAGACCGTTCACTTACAGATCGAGGCGTAAAAGGCGGGGATCTTTGGCGAGGAGAAACAGAATTTTCACGCAAAGACGCCAAGCCGCAAAGTGAGGCGTACCGCTGTCTCAGCACGCAATGTCGCCAGTCCTCTCACCTAAAGAAGTCCATGATCCGAATCGAAAGTTCACCGCCTTTATTTCTTCTTTGCGACTTTGCGCCTTGGCGTGAAGAAACTCCTGAACTGCGGCTACCGTTTTGAGGCGACGCCTCCCACCAGGTACGTCGTCAAAAGTTACGCTCGCCATCATTCGTCGGCGGCTTTTATTCCTTGGCCGTCTGTTTACCCTAAACCGCACCAAAATACCATGGCCCGCAAACCACTCGTCTCTCACATTTATACCGCAGACCCATCCGCCCACGTTTTCGAGGGCAAGATGTATATCTATCCGTCGCATGACTTGGATTTGGAGGTCGAAGAAAACGACCTCGGCGACCAGTACCAGATGACGGATTATCACATCCTGTCGCAGGAAACGCCCGAGGGTCCGACAACCGATCACGGCGAAGCTTTGCACGTTCAGCAGGTGCCGTGGGCCTCGCGTCAGATGTGGGCGCCCGACGCTGCGTTCGCCAACAACCGTTACTATCTCTATTTCCCGGCCCGCGACAAAGACGGCATCTTCCGCATTGGCGTAGCCGTCGGCACGCGCCCCGAGGGTCCCTTTAAACCTGAAGCCGAACCAATCAAAGGTAGCTTCAGTATCGATCCCTGCGTTTTCCGCGACGACGACGGCAAGTTCTACATGTACTTCGGCGGCCTGTGGGGCGGTCAGCTCCAGTGCTGGCCGACCGGCAAATTCGTCGCCGATGCCAAGACGCCGCCGGATGCCGAACTGGCGCTCTGCCCCAAAGTCGCGCCGCTCACATCGGACATGCTGCAGTTTGCCGCTGCGCCGAAAGACGCCGTGATCGTCGATGAAAAAGGCTCGCCGCTAAAGGCCGGTGACAACAGCCGGCGCTACTTTGAAGGCCCGTGGATGCACAAGTACAACGGCACTTATTATCTCTCGTTCTCGACTGGCGACACGCACCTGCTTTGCTACGCCACGTCGAAGAGTCCGCTCGGGCCCTTCACGCACCGCGGCTCGTTCCTGCCTCCGGTGGTTGGCTGGACAACCCACCACTCGATCGTCGAGTTCAAGGGTCGTTGGTATCTGTATTACCACGACTCCACGCTCTCCGGCGGCGTCAGCCATCGCCGCAGTGTCAAGGTCCAGGAGCTGTTTTACGAAGCCGACGGTTCCATCCGCCCGATGGTTCCTTAACTGAGTTTCTTTTCGTTCAGCGGCGACTGCGCCGACCCAACCCCGCCCACTTGATCCTTCACCGGAGAAAGCAGTCGGGGTTGTTTTTTTGGGAAGAAGCCTGAGTTTCACCAACGGGAACCCCACTGCGTGAGAAAGCAGCTTATGAATCTCCGAGCCATCTTAACGCAAAGACCGCTAAGAAAATCTCGGACGCAAAATTCTCAAAGAAAACTCTCCGACCTTTGCGTTCCTTCGCATCCTTCGTGTTCAAAATCCGTATCCTGCCTCCAGTTCATTTTAACAAAACCTTTTACAGAAGGAAACAGAGGTAACAGAGCACGGATAGCTGCTTCTCTGTTACCTCCGTTAGCTCCTGTTCCCGGCGCGAGAATCTCCAATCCATTTTAACGCAAAGTCCGCCAAGAAAACTCAGACGCAAAGCTCACGAAGCAGACCCTCCGACCTTTGCGTTCCTTCGCGCTCTTCGTGTTCAAAATTCCGATTTCTGCCGCGAATTCATTTTAACAAAACCTTTTTACAGGAGGAAACGGAGGTCACAGAGCTTTGTGTTCCTGTTTCTCCGTTGCCTCTGTTAACTCCTTTGCCACGGCCGAGAATTTCCAATCCATATTAACGCAAAGTCCGCCAAGAAAAACGCAGACGCAAAGGCCACAAAGAAAACCCCCAAGACCTTTGCGTTCCTTCGCGTCCTTCGTATTCAAAATTCCGTATCCGCGTTATTTAACCTCGTCTTCACTTACCGCGCCACGAAGTTCCTCGATCTTTCCTAAACCAGTCTCCACCTTTCAACCGTTTGCGTTCACCCCATCCTCTCTATGTCCACTGAGCTCACTTTTTCCATGACCACCATCCTGCTCGGACTTTTTCTCGGCGTCGGCCTCGCGGCGCTTTGCACCCTGCTCTTCGGCGTCTACTCCATTGGCCCGACGCAACGCGGCGTGCTTACAACCTTCGGCCGCGCGCAACGCATGAATGGTGCCACCGCCGATGACCCTCAGTTGGGCGCTCTCCTCACCGATGAGGAAAAGAAGCGCTATGATTATCCCAACCTGCGCGTGATCCCGCCCGGCGGCCCGTATTTCAAATGGCCGTGGCAGACGCTCAGCAAAGTCGACATGACGATCCAGGCCGTCGACATCACCTGGGACCCAGACATCAATCAGGAATTCATTGAGGCGGTGACCAAGGACAACCTCACCGTGCAGATTTCCGGACAGATCCGCTGGAAGCCGTGCGAGCGAAATCTCTACGCGTATCTTTTCGGAGTCGCCCACCCGGCGGCGCACGTGGTCGGCTACTTCATCTCAACGCTGCGCGATCGCGTCGCGACATTTCACGGCGAACGTGCCGAGGGCGCGGTGGAAGGTGTTTCAATCAACGATCTGCGCCGGAACCTCTCGCTCATCAACCAAAGCATGGAGGAAGCCTGCCGCAAAACCGCTGCCCGCTACGGAATCGAATTTGACGCCGCGCTCATCACCAACATCGATCCGCCCGGCGACGTCGATGAAGCGCTCGCCTCGATCAACACGACCCAGAACCAAGTGGCAGCGGCCATCAGCCAGTCGCGCGCCGATGCCGAACAGAAATTAAAGATGGCCGAACAGGCCGTGCAGATCGCGCAAAACCGCGCCGACGCCGAAGCTGCGCCGCTGCTCGAACTCGGCAAGACACTCACCGCCATGCACGCGCACGGCGGCAAGGAAGCCCTCGATAGCTACCTCCGCAACGCGAGCTTGCCGCTCCGCGAAAAGGCCGCCCAAACCGTGCTCAAACTCTAACCGTTAAAACCACTTTCTCCATGACCTTCTTACTTTCACTGGGCGCTGGATTTATCCTTACGTTCATTATTACCGGTCTGCTGGTTGGTCTCGGCCAGATGTTCCAACTCTGGCGTGTGCTCCCGGAACGCACCGTGCTGGTCTATACATTTTTCGGCAAAGTCATCGGCCAGGTCGACGAGCCCGGCCTGTTCTTCCCGATTGCGCATTTCGGGCTGCGCTCGCTGCTGCTCCCGTTCTTTGGGAAGACTTACACCGTAAGCACTCAGCTCCACCAATCCTACCTGCGCAACCAACTCGTTAACTCCGAGGAAGGCGCGCCGATGGGCGTGGGCGTGTGGTTCGAGATGTTCGTCAACGACCCCGAGGCGTACCTCTTTCGCAACTCCGATCCGATCGGTTCGCTCAAAGCCAACGTCGCCACGGCCGTGGTCAAACAACTCTCCAACCTCAAGCTCGACGTGCTGCTCGAGGATCGCGACGCCCTTTCACGCAAGGTGCGCGAGGAAGTTTCGCCCACGTCAACCGAGTGGGGTTTTGCGCTGGGCTCGACTTATATTCGCAAAGTCGCTTTCCGCGACAAAGGCATGATCGCAGAAATTCAGCGCAAGGTCGTCAACCGTCTCCGCCAGGTCACCGCCGCGATGAAGCAGGCCGGCGACAACACCGTCGCGATCATCCACTCCGAGGCCGATAAGCAGGCCTCGCAACGTCTGGGCCAAGCTCAGGCCGTGCGGCCGGAAGTCGTGGGCCGCGCACTCGGCGAGATTCAGCGTGAACCGGAAGTCGCCGCCGCCCTCTTTCGCTTGCTCGATATCCAGTCCACACTCAAGGGCCCCGGAAAAATCGTCCTCGCCGACGCCGGCACGGCTGGGCTGCTGCTGAATAGTTGAGGGCAGGCCGAACCGGAACCCGCCCCTAAATTCAGCCGGTGATTCCGTCGCACGACAGTGCCGTGCACCTCGCATTGTCGGCGAGGGAAACGGCTATGAGTTTTGAACACAAAGGACGCGAAGGAACGCAAAGGTCTGAGAGTTTACTTTGTGATCTTTGCGTCTGCGTTATTCCTGGCGGACTTTGCGTCCAAATGAATTGGAGGTTCTCGGCTGTGGCACAGGAGTTAACGGAGGCAACAGAGAAGCAGCTATCCGTGCTCTGCTACCTCTGTTTCCTCCTGTAAAAAGGTTCAGCTAAAATGAATTGGCGGCAGGATACGGAATTTTGAACACGAAGAACGCAAAGGTCGGAAGGTTTTCTTTGTGAACTTTGCGTCCGCGGCTCCACTTGGCGGGCTTTGCGTTAAAATAGATCGAGATTCTCGGCAGTTGGAACAGGAGGCAACGGAGATGCAATTTCGACAAGCTCTGCCACCTCTGTTTCCTCCTGTAAAATGGTTTTGATTAAACGGAGTGGAAGCGGTGTATGCGATTTGAACACGAAGGACGCGAAGGAACACGAAGGTCGGAGGGTTTGCTTTGTGAGTTTTGTGTCCAAAATTCTCGTGGCGGACTTTGTTCAATTGCGCTTTTTAGGAATAGACGTGCAGTAGTGTTTTCTTACTCCGCTTCCTCTTCCGTGGTTCCTCTCACCTCCAACTATCGTGGCCGCCTCGCGCCCTCGCCCACCGGGCATCTACACGTGGGGCACGCGCGCACGTTTTGGTTTGCCGCCGAGCGGGCCCGCGCGGCCGACGGAAAATTGATTTTGCGAAATGAGGACCTCGATTCTACACGTTTTCGACTGGATTTCGTGGGATCGATGCTCGAAGACCTGCGCTGGTTCGGTTTTCGCTGGGACGAAGGACCCGACATCGGCGGGCCGCATGGACCTTATAACCAAAGCGAACGTCGTGGCTTTTATCGCGCCGCGCTGGAAAAATTGCACGCCGCGGGTCTGATCTTTCCCTGCACGCGTTCACGACGCGACGTGCTCGACGCGGCCCGCGCGCCGCACGAGGCAAGCCGCGAACTCGACGAACCCATTTATCCGCCCCAATTCCGCCCGCCGTCAGACGCGCCGCTGACTCCGCTCGGCGACGTCATCAATACCAACTGGCGCCTGCGCGTGCCCGATGGCGAAGCGCTCGCCTTTGACGATGGCCATTTCGGACTGCAACACGCCGTCGTCGGCCGCGATTTTGGCGACTTCCTTGTCTGGCGCAAAGACGACACGCCCAGCTACCAGCTGGCCTGCGTCGTGGACGATGCCGCGATGCAGATCTCCGAAGTCGTCCGCGGGGCCGACTTGATTCTTTCGACCTTTCGCCAGATTCTTCTGTATCGGGCTCTTGGTTACACCGCCCCGGCTTTTTATCACTGCCCGCTCATGGTGGATGGGCAAGGCGTGCGCCTCGCCAAACGCCACGACGCCCTCAGCCTCCGCACGCTACGCGAATCCGGGAAAACGCCGCAGGAAATCCTGAAGCAGTTTTATGGGGAACTCAGGAAATCAGGAACGGAAAACGCGGGCTGAACCGATTCACCCGGTCCCAAATCGAAAACCTTCCACGGTTTCTTCCAGTGTTCCTGAGTTCCCCATTTCTGCCGCCTCTTAATTCCAAAACATCTGGGGCAGGATCGCTTGAGGGCCGTGGATGTAGAGTTGGTAATAGAGATAAAACACACCT
>Ga0302323_100001968_pt1 | contig 16723 bp, 14 predicted proteins | sample Fen_T0_3_FD_201950 | JGI IMG/M metagenome (GOLD analysis project Ga0302323, IMG submission 201950) | Peat permafrost microbial communities from Stordalen Mire near Abisko, Sweden - Fen_T0_3 | ecosystem: Environmental > Terrestrial > Soil > Wetlands > Permafrost | place: Sweden: Abisko... | reverse complement strand
AAAGGCCGCGTCACGGGCCTTGGCCAGCCCAGCCGCCATCGTCGCATCGTAGGTGAGAAACTGGGTGGCCGGCACGTCGATGGCCAGGCTCGGCCCCTGCATCACGACCGTGGTTGACCACGGGGCATGTCCGGCTTCCTCGACGCGAACGAAGTGCTCGCCGAGGCGCAGGGATGGAATGCTGGCCGGTGAGGTCTGCGCGGCACCGCCATCGACGGAAACCAAGGCGTGGGGATGCGCGTTTACGGTCAGCGTTCCAGTGGGTCGCTGGGCAACCGTGGCCACGGCCAGGCGCCAACTGGCTTCGACAAGCGGCTGCGAAGCCGCATCGTCGAAGGACTGTCCGGCGCCCATGATCGCGGCGCGCAGGTAGGCGGTCTTTGCGTCTGGCGGCGTGATGGCAGTGAAGGGCTCCGAGTAGGTTGTCCCACTGGCCAGCTGGAGCGCCATGGCTTGATGGAAGAACAGGCTGGCGAATTCTTTCGGCGAAAGCCCGGTGCCCCCGTTGCCCAGGGCTTGCGTCGCGGCCTCGCCAAGCAGCGCCGCTGCCAAGACGAAATTGGAGGCGCGCAGGGCGGCCATGCCCTCGCCGAAAAGGCCGGTGGTCCGGGTGGCTTGTGCAGCGGGTATGGCCACGATTTCAAGCGGGCCAAGCCCACGCCTTTTCGCCGCGGCTTCGAATTGCGCGCGGGCAGGCTCGTTTGCCGCAGCGTCGGGCGTGGTGGCCCAGATGGGATGGGTGATGGACTGGGCCTGGGCGCGCGCGACGAAGGCACCCATGCCTGCAAGAAGGAAACAGAGGCCACGGCGATTCATGGCCCCAATCTATGCCCTTGGCCGCGGCGGGGCCAAGAAACCTATGGGTGGGGGCCGTGTGGGTGCTCGGGGTCGTAACGGCCGTTGCCGTTGACGTCGAAGAAGATGGGGTTGGTCAGGGCCAGCGGGTACACGCCGAAGGTTCGGTTGTCGCCTACGACTGGGGCCATCATCTTGTCGCCGTCCACGCGCACGACAGCGTAGCCGTCCATGGGCAGGTTGATATCGTGGCGGATGCGAAATCGCACCACGTCCTGACTTTCAGGGATCGGCCAGCGGTTCGCTTCCTTGCCAGACACGTACAGGATCACGCGGCTGACAGAAATCCAAGGCGCGGCGTCGATTTCGATGTCAACCGTGGCCTTGCCTCCCGGCGCGGGAACCAGATCGCCCATGTCGCCTTTGCCCGCGCGAAAGCGCACGAACGGCCCCGTGGTGAAGAAGGCCTGATGGTTCTTGACCGCGGCGGCGACCTCCCCGGGCGTGATGTGATCGGGCCGGTCGTCGCGTACGCGCACGTAGTTGCGAGGATAGCCGCCCATATTGTAGGTCAGGTGGTGGGTGTCCGAGTTGCCCGTGGCGGTCACGATGTGCCCGTGGTTGAGCAGGCCGAGCCAGTCGTCGATGGTACGGTCCACGCTCTTGCGTGCCGGATCCTGGTAGCCGTTGAGCACCTCAAGGGCGTCGAAATCGAAGGAAAAACCAGGTCGGCCCGCGCGATCCGAGTGCGGGTCGAATTCGCCCACGATGAAATAGCCCACGCCCGGATCGATGCGCGGGTGGTGCACGTCGATGATGGCCTCGGGCGCATGCGCGCGCACATTGGCGAAGATCTCCTTGGCGTTGTGCCCGTGCACCAGCACCGCGCCCTGGCCAGCGCGGGCCGCGTCCTGGGGTAAGGGGAAGGCGCCGTAGTGCCCCCAGCCGTTGGTGGTTAGCTCGTCGCCCCGGGCCGATGTGATAAGGGCGGAAAGGCCAAGCTGGCGGATGGTGGGCGCGTAGTCGGTCACCACGTTGTGATCGGTCGAGACAATCATGTCGATGCCGTCCGCGACGAATTCCAGAATGCGATGGCTTAGCGGAACGATGGAATCGGGCGACGGCGCGGCGTGAACGTGAAAATCGGCGGACAGCCAGCCGGTGGTATCGATGACATGCCGGAGCTTCGCGACAATCTTGGCGCCTTCGGGACCCATCTTGACTCTGCGATGGATCGACACGTCCCACTCGGGGCCGCGGCTCACGTAGATATCGTAGGTTCCCAAGGGCACGCGAATATCTTCGCTGCCCACGGCAGAGAACACGCGGTCGAAGGCCGAGATGGCCAGTTCGCCCTCGGGGCGGCCGATGTCGTTGTGGGTGAAGACCGGCCTCGGCGTGCCCTCGACACCGACAAAGGTCAGCTTGCACGGAATGGGCAACCCGGTCGCGGCGTCGGTCACCTCGAACCCGAGCAGGCCACCACTGTGCCGATCGGCAGGGAGCTTCAGTCGCTCCGCCTCAGGCGTTTGCGTAGGCTTCTCGAGGATGTTCCCGGCCGCGTTCTCGCTGGGGTGGGACAACACCAGCGAGCCAGCGATTGTGAATGGAAGCGCGAGCGCGGCCAGAATCAGGAAAAGGCGTGGAGAATATCGAACACTCATGGGCCGATGATAGCCCAAGATGATAGCCCAAGCTTTCGGTCTGGCTAGCTCTGCACCACCACGCGGGCGATGTCGCCAATCTCTTGGTCGGACAGCCACTTCTTCTTGTCGCACACCGCGATCACGCGATGGTAGATGTCATCGAGCTGGGCGGCCGTGAGCTTGTACCCGAGGTGCGTGCAGCGATCGGCGATGGCGTGGCGGCCGCTGTGCTTACCGACCACGAGTTGGCTGGAGGGCACGCCGACCGACTTCGGCTCCATAATTTCGTAGGTTGTGCGCTCTTTGAGAAAGCCGTCCTGATGGATGCCGGCTTCGTGTGCGAAGGCGTTCTTGCCGACGATGGCCTTATTGGGTTGGACGCCGATACCGATGATCTCGGTCAGAAGTTGGCTGGCCGGGTAAAGTTCTTCGGTCTTGATACCGGTGGTGAAGGGCAGGATGTCGCTGCGGACCTTGAGCGCCATGACGATTTCTTCCAGCGAGCAGTTGCCGGCCCGCTCGCCGATGCCGTTGATGGTGCACTCGACCTGGCGCACGCCGGCCTGGATGGCCGCGATGGAATTGGCGACCGACAGGCCAAGGTCGTTGTGGCAGTGAACGCTGACTTCGGCCTGGCCCTCCAGGGCGCGGACGATGGTGCCCACCAGTTGGCCGTATTCCGCTGGAATCGAATAGCCGACGGTATCGGGCAGATTGACGATGCGTGCCCCAGCGGCGACCACCGCGCGTGAGAAGCGAACCAGAATTTCGGGTGAGGTGCGGGTGGCATCCTCGGCCGAGAACTCGACCTCGTCCACATACTTGCGGGCCAGTTCGACCGACTTGATGGCAATCTCCAGTGCTTGCTCCGCGGTCTTCTTCAGCTTGTGCGTGAGGTGGATGGGGCTGGTGGCGATGAAGGTGTGAATGCGCGGGCGTTTGGCCTTCTCCAGGGCCTTGGCGGCGCGCTCGATGTCGCCGGCATGGCAGCGGGCGAGGGCGGCCACCGTCACCTGGCTGTACTCGCGGCCGATGGCATCGACAGCGTCGAAGTCGCCCTGGGACGCCATGGGAAAACCGGCTTCCATCACATCCACGTTAAGTTCGACGAGCTTGCGCGCCAACTTCATCTTCTCGGGAACGTTCATGCTGCAACCGCAAGATTGCTCGCCATCGCGCAGGGTGGTGTCGAAGATGTGAACGCGGTTACTCATGGCAGCGGGCTCCTTTCAAGGTGGGAGGACGGTGCTCAATGTAGCGCCATCGCCACCATAGGGCGAATTTATTCTGTTCATCGTTCGTATGAGCCATTGTTATAATATAAGTTCTGCTTATACTTCCAGGCAGCCATGGATCTCTCTTCGCTTGCGGTCTTTCGCACTGTCGCCACCGAAAAAAGCTTCTCGCGCGCCGCCGTCAAGTTGGCGCGTACGCAGCCGGCAGTCTCGCTGTCCATCAAGCGGCTCGAACAGGACGTGGGCGAAATCCTGATTGATCGTAGCGGGCGGCAGATACGCCTGACCGACGCGGGCCAGGTCGTGCTCGATCACGCCCGGCGCTTCGAGAACCTGCGCTCCGAGCTGACCCAGGCTTTGGCCGAGCTGCGCGACAATGCCACCGGTCGCTTGCTCATCGGCGCCAACGAATCGGCCACCCTGTATTTGCTTCCGCTCATCAGCCGCTACCGGCGGCGCTATCCGCGCGTGAAGGTGCAGGTCCGGCGTTGCCAATCCAGCAAGATCCCCACCGAAATCATCGAGGGTGATTTGGAGCTGGGCGTGGTCAGCTACGATCCCAACGATAGCCGGCTCATCTCACGCATCATTTTCACCGATCACCTGGCCTGCGTGGTGGCGCCTCAGCACCGCCTGGCGCGGCGGCGATCGGTGTCGATCCCCGATCTCGGCATGGAAACCTTCATCGGGCACATTGTGGTGTCGCCCTACAAAGAGGTCGTGGTGCGCGAATTCGAACGGCTACGGGTTCCGCTGAACCGCGACTTGGAAATGCCGACGGTCGAGGCCATTCGCAAGATGGTGCAGCGGAATGAAGGCGTGGCCTTCCTGCCGCGCATGTGCGTGGAGGACGAGATCGCCCAGGGCACCTTGCGCGAGATTCAGGTCAAGGGCCTGATGCCCGAGCGTAAGATCCGTCTCGTCCAGCCAGCCGGGCGCACTCTGTCGCACGCGGCGCGCGCGTTTCTGGCGCTGCTTAAGTAATGGCGCCTAGACTTCGGCGTCTTCTTCGGGGTCGGAGGCGTCACCTGAACGCTCGATGGCGCGGTAGAGCGTGCGGCGATCGATGCCGAGTTTTTCGGCGGCGCGCTTCTTGTTGCCTCCGCATTCAGCCAGGACCAGGGCAATGTAGCGCCGCTCGAGTTCGCCCAGGGTTGGCCGATCATCAATGATGCTGGCGGGGGCGATGGATGCGCCGCCGTAGACTTCCGCGGGCAAATCCGAGGGCAGGATCACATTGCCTTTGGCGACGGCCACGGCGCGCTCCATGGCATTCTCTAGCTCGCGCACGTTGCCCGGCCAGCCGTGCCGGCACAGAACCTCAAGGGCCTCGGGCGAAACGCTGGCCAGGGCGCGTGCTTCCCGTTTGGCGATCTTGTTGATGAAGTGGCGAACCAGAATAGGAATGTCGCCCGCGCGGTCGCGCAAGGGCGGCATGCGCACGGTCACGACATTGATGCGGAAATAGAGGTCTTCGCGGAAGCGCGTGGCCTTGACCTCGGCTTCTAGGTCGCGGTTGGTGGCGCACACCAGGCGAACATCAACACGGATGGTTTCGGTGCCGCCGACGGGGCGCATTTCGCCGTCTTGCAGGACGCGCAGAATTTGGGCCTGCATCTTCGGCCCCATGTCGCCGATTTCGTCCAAGAACAGGGTTCCGCCGTTGGCGGTTTCGAAAAGGCCCCGCTTGGCCGCGATGGCGCCGGTGAAGGCACCGCGCGCGTGACCGAAAAGCTCTGATTCAAGCAAGGACTCGGACAGGGCCGTGCAATTGACCGGCACGAAGGGCTTGGTGGCGCGTGGCGAGCGATTGTGGATGGCGCGAGCAACCAGTTCCTTGCCGGTGCCCGACTCGCCCACCACCAGCACGGTCGCCGTCGATGGGGCGACGCGTGCCACCAGCTTGTACACGTCGAGCATGCGCTGGCTCTTGCCTTCGATGTCGGCGACTTGGTTGCGCTCGCCGCCCGCCGACGCCGTCGAATCCGCTTCAGCGGAAAGCCGCCTGCGTTCAAGCGCGCGCGCCACGGTCAGCCGGAGTTCTTCGATATTGAAGGGCTTGGAAACATAGTCGTAAGCACCGTGGCCGATGGCTTCCATGGCGCCGGTCACGTCGCCGAAGGCCGTGATGAGAATGACCGGCGTGCTGGGGGACTTTTCCGTGAAGGCGCGTAGCACGTCCAGTCCGCCGACCCGTTCCATGCGCACGTCCGACAGCACCAGATCGTAGCGCCCGCTCCCAGCGCGTTCCACCGCGGGCGCGCCGTCGTCCACGGCTTCCACTTCAAAACCCTCGCCACGCAAGATCTCGCACAAGAGATCGCGCGCAACCGCGTCGTCTTCAACCACCAGCATTCGGGTCATGCAACTCCTCCAGTCGAAATCTTGCGCGCGCCGGACTCGAACTTCGGCGGGCCGGAATCACCCTCGCCAGGAGGGTGCAGTGGCAAATGCACTGTGAACGTCGAACCCTTGCCGGGCGTGCTCGCCACCTCGATGGACCCGCCCAGAGCCTTCGCTAGTTCGCGGCAGATGGCCAGCCCGAGGCCCGTGCCCTTGCCGCGTCCTTTGGTGGTGTAGAACGGCTCGAAGATGCTGAGCTGATCTTCGGGCGAGATGCCTGCGCCGGTGTCGCTGACCGCGATCTCGACCCTGCCGCTTCTTGTTCCCGCTGACACCGTGACGTGGCCATTGTTGGCAATAGCGTCGAATGCATTGGAAAGCAGATTGATGAGGATCTGGCGAAGCAGGCCTGGGTCGGTCTGGAAATCGGCCGGCTCATCGACGATATCGATGGCCACCACGGGCTTGGAGGCCTGCTCGCCACCGCCCGTGACCTCGACGGCTTCGTGCAAGAGCTGGCGCAGCGAGGTGGGCTTGCGTTCAGGTTCGAGCCCGCGGGTCGAATCGAGATAGTCGCGCACGATGCGTCCAATGCGGGCGATCTCGCGCGTGGCGACCTCCAAACGTTCGCGCAGGGTGGGTTGCAGATCGCCCTGCAAGAGGGCGAGTTGCAGGTGGCCCGACACCGATGACAGCGGCGTGCCGATCTCGTGGGCGAGCTGGGCCGCCAATTGGCCGAGGGTGGCCAGTCGAACCTTCGAGGCATTTTCCCGGCGCAAGTCGTTGAGCAACCGGTTGAGCTGGCCGAGGGCCATGTTCTTGCGCGACAGATCCTGCGTGGCGAGATCAATTTCCTGTGCAAGGCGCAGGTTGAACTCGCGGATCTCGCGGTTGGCGTTCGACAGCTGGTTCAGCATCTGGTTGAAACCCAGCGATAGCCGTCCCACTTCATCTTGGGCGCCTATCACGACCCGTCGGTCGAGGTTGCCGCCCTCGACGTCGCGCATGGCCGCGGCCAGTCTATCCAGCCGGCGCAGTACGACGCGGTTGATGAGAAAGCCCGTGAGGAGAACTAGGAGGATGAGGTGAACGACACCCAAGATGATCGACCAACGTTCGGTTACCCGGATGATGGACAGGACCGGGTTGAGGCTCCAGTGCATGAGCAAGTTGCCCTGCCACGGCCCTTTGAGATCGACGAAGCGCTGGAGAATGTAGACGTCGCCCTCGGTGGCTTTGCGCGTGGAGACAAGCTCGCGGGGCAGGGAGGCCAGGCGTGTGATTTCGGTGGCCTCGCCGCGCGGGTGGGCAACGATGCGCACCGAAGGCGAGCTGGGCCGCGAGTTGGGAGCGTCCTGCTCGAACACGAGCTGGAGGCGCTGGATGCGTGGATGACGATCGATGTAGTTCGACAGAGCGATGGCGTAGTCGCGCTCCCCAGCCTCGGCCTCGAAGCGCTCCAAGCCTTGTTTGATGTCGTCAGCGGTCTCGTCGGCCGAGGACTGGGCCTGCCGGGTCAGCTCGCTGCGCATGGCATAGATACGCACCCAAAGCGTGGCACCAGCGGTCACCGCGGCGCTGGCGGCAACCAGGATCCACACTTTGGCTCGAATCGTCACGACGTCATCCTATCAGGACATCCACGTCCGGACTCTGTGCTCTCTATCCACCCTCTGCGTTCTCCCAATAACAAAAACCCCCGGAACGTTCATCCCGGGGGTTCTTTTCAAGGCGTGGTGGGGACTACTTCGCGGCCTCTTCGCCGTCCTTCTTGTCTTCGCCCTTCTTGGCCTTCTTGCCCTTCTTCTTGGCCGGCTTCTCAGTCTTCTCGGTCGCGGCCTCTTCACCGGCAGAGGCCAGCGTGGTGCTGGCGAACGGGATGGCGAAGGCGAGTGCGAGGAGGATAACGCGAGTGAGCTTCATTGGATCTCCTTGGTTTCTGGGTCAGGGGCCATTCGGCCCGAGTCTGCTTCCTTCCCATGCAGCGGATATGCCATCCATGGACAGGCCTGCGAATACAGCAATATCAGTAGGTTATAGGCTTGCCTCGGGCGGATCCAGCCCACGGGTGGGGCGAATTTGCTTCCTGAAACCGGATTGTGTGGCAAAGCGCCTCACTACTTCTGCTCGGACTGCGTCAGGATGGCGATGTTCTTTGCGCCAGCCTTTTTGGCGATTGCCATCAGATCGACGGCGGCGCCCAGAAAGACGCTCTTGTCGCCACGCAAAAGCAGAGTCTCCGAGTCCACTTCCGTGAGTGCCTTGTGGATCTCTTCTTCGAGATGGGCTGGGTCGATCTTGCGGTTGAAGATGAACAGCTCGTTGTTCTTCGTTACTGTCAGGACCGGATCGGTGCGCCGCTTAGTCACCGCGCCGGCCGCGTTGGCTTTGGGCAGGGCAACTTTGACGCCCGTGCGCGAAGCCACCTCGGACTCGACAATCGCCGTCGAGGTCACCATGAAGATGATGAGCAGAACCAGAAACACGTCGGTGAGCGGCGTGATGTTGATCTCCGCGACGATGGCTTCCCTGCCTTCACCCTCCGACTCGGGCTCCGCGCTGGGATCCTCGATCTGTACGCTCATCCCCATGGCTTGATCGCTACAAGGGGGGTGCCTTGCCTGGCGCTTGGGCTTGCGGCGCAACCACGGGGTTCGCCTGGGCTCTTCCGTATTCCCCAAGAACCAGCAGGAATTCCTCGCAGAAGACCTTGTACTGAACGCCGATGCCGCCAATCTTCGCGACGAAATAGTTGTAGGCGATGATGGCGTAGATGGCGACCAAGAGGCCGGCGGCGGTGGCCACCAGGGCGGCGGCGATGCCTTGCGAGACGACCTTGAAACCACCCGTACCCGCCTGGGACATGGACTGAAAGGCCTTCAGGATGCCGACCACAGTGCCGAACAGACCGACGAAAGGCGCCGAGGAGCCTACGGTACCCAGCGCCCACAAGTAACGCTTGAAACCGGCCAGGGCGACGCCGCGCTGGGAATTTACAGCCTCGGTTGTTTTCTGCGGCGTCCTGGCATACACGCGCAAGCCCCGGCCGAAGACCTCGCCCAGGGGATCGTTCGAGGTTTCACACAGGGCGGTGGCCTTGGCCAGATCGCCCTTTTCCACTGCCTCGATCACGCGGGTCCTGAAGACCTCGGATTTAGCAAGCACGCCCCACAGCGAGTAGATGCGCTCGCAGATGACCGCCACGCCCGCCACCGACCACACCAAAAGCAGCAGAAGGATGGCCCACTCGTCGTGGATAAGGTTGCGGATGGTTTCCCAGCTCATTGGATTCCGTAGGGTGCTAGCGAAGCGGCGCTTTGTCCAGCTTCTCCGCTACAATGCGAACCATGTCACAGGGTGGACAAGTCGCAAGCCTGCCGAGGTTCGGGCGCCGGTTGCTGGCCGTTGGGCTCGTCCTCGACGCCGCGGAACTGGTTTGTTGTGGGCTCCCGTTGGTTTTGTGGATGCGGAATCTGCCGTGGGAGATGCGGTGGCTCAAAGTCGCGCTGCCCCTAACCCTCGCGGCGTGGGGGACCGCCGCGCTTCTCATGGCCGCGCGGCTCAAGCCTTTGCTCGACTTGGTGGCGTCGATTCGCCAGGGCGGCAAGCCCAAGCCGCCCGAGGCCGAAGTGGCGCGACTTGCGCTCTCGCGCGCCCCGCGTGAGGTCGCGGTCGTTCATTTGCTTGGCTGGGCCGTGGTGGCGTCGGTTCTGCCAGCCCACGCCGTGCTGACCGGCGCGCGCAATCTGCCGTCGGCCGCTGCGCTGATTCAGCTGGTGCTGCTGAGTTCGACGGGGTTGGTCGCCATCCGCACCCTGGCGCTGGAGATCATCCTGGCGCCCACGCGACCCATGCTGCTGCCCAACCTGCAAGGTATTCGCGTGTTCGCCGATCGCTACCGAGGCGCGCTGCTGGCGGTGGGGATCGCGCTGCTTGGTTTGTGGCAGACGGCGCTGGCCTTTTTCGCCGCGACGGTGGCCCGGGTTTCGGAAGAAGTGCTGACCGCGGGCATGTTCGCACTGTGGCCGATTCTGATCCTGGGTGCCTATCTCTGGTGGCGGTTGTTGCTGAGGCGAACCCGGCCCATCGAGGACTATTTCGATCTCGCTTTGCGCACCAAGGGTGGCAAAGGCCCTGCGCGCGAGGATCCCAAAGCCGTGGCTGCGTTTGTCTCGGCGCAAGCGACGCCCTATTCGCTGGGCATGGTCCAGGCGGTGTCCTTTCTCGCGGCCGCACTGGCGGCGGTGTTTTACCTTGGCGTTCGCGGCGATGTGGATCTGGTCGCGGCCGGCCGATTGCTTCTCTTGGCGACACTGCTCTCGCTGCTGGCGACGATGTATCAGACGCTCTTGCTACAAAGCCTTCTTCGCCCGCTCATCCGGCACCTTGGATCGCGGCACGCGCTTCCCTTGGACCAGGTACGCTCACCCTTCGGACTTCACGCCAAGCTGGGCGCGACCATGGTGTCGGTGCTGGTCAGCGCGTGCACCTTTGTCTGGCTCGTGGACCGGACCAACGCCCCATGGGGTTCGGCAGCGTTGGCCGTGGCCTTGGCGCTTATCCTCGGGGTCGTTCTGCTCTCGGTTCGGGATGTGGTGGCGCCATTGCGCACGCTCGAGCAGCGATCGAGCGATATGGCCCAAGGTCAACTGGCCCGCCCGGTGCCGCCGTGGGGCGAGGCCGACGAGATCGGCCGGCTGGCCATCATCTTCGAAGAGATGCGGCGGTCGTTGCGCGATCGTTTGCGTTCGACGGAATCCATCAATGTGGATTTGGAACGCGAGGTGCGCCGGCGCACCGAGGCCCTGGAACAGCGCAACGCCGAGCTGCACGAGGCGATGGACAAGTTGCGGCGCGCGCAGGACAACCTGGTGCGCAGCGAGAAGCTGGCCTCGATGGGGCGCCTGGTAGCCGGCATTGCCCACGAAATCAACAACCCGGTCAACGCTGTCATCAATTCCCTGGGCCCGCTTGACGAGGCCGTGAAGAAGATTGCGGCGGGCGAGGGCGGATCGCCCATCGAGATTGCCAAAGAAGCCGAGGAAATCCTGGCCGTGGTCCAGCGCGGGGCCACGCGCACCAAGGCCATCGTGCAGGCGTTGCACGGCTACGCGCGCGGCGACGATACGGTTCAGCGCGAAGTCAATCTGGCCCGCAGCGTGGACGAAACCTTGGGCCTGCTTCAGCACCGCTTACGCAACGTGAAGGTGGTCAAGGACATCGAACCCAAAGCGCGGATTCTTGGCTTCCCGGGCCAGGTCGATCAGGTGCTGATGAATCTGCTGACCAACGCCGCGCAAGCCATGGGCGAAAAGGGCGGAACCATCAGCGTGACGGCACTCAACCAGGATGCCCGCGTGTTGCTGACAGTGGCCGACGACGGTTCAGGCATTCCCAAGGACGTCTTGCCGCACATCTTTGATCCGTTCTTCACCACCAAGGACGTGGGCGAGGGATCGGGTTTGGGCCTTTCGATTGTGCATGGAATCATCGAACGGCACGGTGGTCACATCGACGTCGAGAGCGAGCCAGGGCAGGGCACTAAGTTCTCGATATCATTTCCACTTCCTCCGGCTCCCCGGCCCCCGAAAGAAGCTGGGTAGGGAGCACCTGCCCGGCTGAGCCGTTTGTCGGAGGCGCCGACACTGCCGGGCAAAGGACGCAAGCGGTTGCAATCAGTCGTTAACAGGCAGTCGTCGATAGTCAATTGATTGCCCGTCCACACACTTCCATGGCCATGTATCCCCAAGCCCGTGCCACAATGGAGACCGTGTCCCGGCGCGAATCGAACGTCGATGAACCTGGAGCGGGCGCTCCTGCACAGGTCGTTTCGTTGGCGTCCAGGACAAAGTCGATGACAAGATCGGCGGATGCGCGGCCGGGCAGCACGACTGACGGCGCTGGCGAACGCGTGGGCTCTAAAACGGATGATGAGACCCTGGTGCGCGAGACGCTGGCCGGGAAAAGCTGGGCGCAGCGCGAGGTTTGGTACCGCTTTGCGCCCATGGTCCACGGCCTTCTCCGGCGCGCCTTGAGTTCGCGCCACGATCATGATGATCTTATGCAGGAGGTCTTTCTGCGCGTCTTTCGCCGCCTCTACACACTGGAAAAGACCGCAGCCTTGCGCAGCTTCATCTATTCGGTGGCGGTACGCGTGGTCAGCGAGGAAATTCGCCACTTCTACGTGCTCAAGCGCGCGCGCGACCAGCTCGTGCTCATGGCCGAGGACAACGGAAGTTCGAGTGTCGATTTCGAGGCGCGCGAAACCTTGGGCCGCGTCCAGCGTGTGCTCGACGGGATGAAGGACAAACACCGGGCGGTGTTCGTGTTGCGCCATGTGGAGGGAATGGAGCTGCTGGAAATCGCACAGGGGCTCGACATTTCCCTGGCCACGGTCAAACGCTATCTGGTCAAGGCCACGGGCGCGATCGAGAAGTCAGTGTCTCGTGACCAGGTGTTGCGGTCGAGCCTGCTCGGGGCGTTGCCCACCAGCACGCTTGGAGGTGGGCCGTGACCAATAGGACGACCAATGGCAAGACCAATGGGAAGACCCAGGAAGTCGTGGACGCCGTCGCCGAGGCAACCCGGACTGGGCTGGGCAAGATGTCATCCGCGGAACTCGACAGCGGGTGGCAATGCCTGGAGCGCGCCCTCACCGACGGCAAGTTTCCCTCGGTGCCCATCGTCGCTGCGGCACCACGCTGGTGGCTGCGTGGCTTTGCCGTTGCCACCGCGGCGCTGGCCTTGGGATTCGCAACCTACCGGCTGCTGCCGGAACGCCAGGCCACCCCCTTGCACTATGTGCTCGAAGGCACCCTGCTCGGCCCAGGCGAGACTATTACGGCCAGCCCCACGTCGCCGGCGCGGCTTGTGTTTTCGGATAGCTCGCAGATCCGCATCGCACCCGCAGCGAAGCTTTCGGTGCTGTCGCTCGATGCCCATGGTTCGCGTATCGCACTGGCCAACGGGGATCTAGACGTGCAGGTACAGCACCGCCCAGACACGTCCTGGCGATTTGAGGCCGGACCGTTCACGGTGAAGGTACGCGGAACGGCGTTTCATCTGGCCTATTCGGCAGAGCTCGGACGGCTGGCACTGCAAATGGTGACGGGCGTGGTCGAGGTGCAGGGGCCCTCCCAAGGTCCAGCCAGCGCTCGGGTGTTGACCCTTCGTGCGGGCGAGTCGCTTGAACTCTTCGCGGGCGCACAGCCCAAGACCAGCGCGCCTTCGCTTGAGCAGCAGACTGTGCTTGAGACAGCGCCCGCAGAAAATCTGCCCACGGAAAGCGCGCCACCCCTGACTGCGCCGCCCGCGCCGCGAGGGCTGCCCAATCCACCTCGGCATCGGGCGCCCCAGGCAGAACAGGCCTTGGCGGCACGCGCGCCTGCGGGTTGGGCCAGCCTTATCGCCCAGGGAGATTTTGCTGGGGTGGTGAAGGACGCTGAAAAGCGAGGACTTAACGTGACCTTGGCCTCGGCTTCGCCGGCGGAATTGACCTCGCTCGCCGATGCGGCTCGCTACACCAAACACAATGATCTCGCTCGCCAGGCGTTGCTTGGCTTGCGCGCTCGTTTTCCCGGTACGGCGCGTGCCAGCGATGCGGCGTTTTTCCTGGGCCGGCTGGCCGAAATGCCGGCTTCCTCGTTGGGCGCGGCCTTGACATGGTACGAGACCTACCTGCGGGAATCGGCACGTGGCCCCTACGCGGGTGAGGCGCTAGGCCGGGAGATCGCCCTCTTGGCGCGCACGGATCGGCCTCGGGCGCGAAGGTCGGCGCAACTTTACCTGGAACGATTTCCGCACGGAACCCAAGCCGAACTGGCCAGGTCTCTACTAGAATCCGTACCCGAGTGATTTCCGCACTGGCGCTGAGTCTGTTTGGCCTGCTTCAGGCCGACGTGGCAGGTCCTGCCGTTGCCGTCGAGCGGGGCGAGCTGGGTCCGCCCGCGCTGGTCATCGTGGCACTGCCCGCCAACGCGAACCGGCCCATTTTGGAGGCGCTTAACCGTCTACGCGGGGAAGCAACGTCGGTTGGGTTCGAAGTCCGTTTCGTTGAGGCCGCGGCCGAATCCATGACCCTTGCGCAGCTGGATCGTGTTTCGCACGGGCTGCGGTCGGCCGCCGTGGTGGCGTTCTCTGGCCCCGACAACAGCGCGCAGACCGCGCATTCACTCGACGTGTGGTTCCTCGACCGGGCCAGCGGCAAGACCTCGGTCGCGCACTTGACTGCGGACGACGTGGCCGACGCGGCGGATAGAAGCGAGGTGATTCTCGCCGTACGTGCGGTCGATTTCATTCGAGCTCGCATGTTCGACACCTTGGCTGGACGTCAGCCCGAGCCAGTGCGAATCGAGGCTCGCCCGGCTAGCGCGCGCGTCCGGCGCAAGTACCTGGGGGCAGGCATGGGGGTCTTGGCAGGCACGCCGGGATTTTCGGCGGCGTGGGCGCCACAGATCGAGGTCGGCTACCGCTTTGCCGAATGGGGCCGCATCGGTGCCATGGCCTATGGCTTTGGCTCGAAGCCGGTCAACGACGGTCACAGTGGGCGTGTCAGCCTGGACCCACGCTTCGTCGGCGCGAGTCTGACGGTCATGGGGCACGCCTGGCACCGCCTGCAACCAGTGCTGGAGTTGGGAGGCGGCGAATTCTGGGTGCGGGTGCAAGGCGAGGCCCAGTCCCCGAACGTCGGCCAGGCCGTCACCTTGTCGAGCCTCTATGCCGATCTGGCCGTCGGCATGACGGTGAGTATTCTGCCCTATCTCGTGCTGGACTTGCGCGGTGGAGGTCTGTGGCTGCGGAGTGAGGCCAGGATCTACAGCACCGGCGATACGTACCTTGGCAGCGTCGGCCGGCCAACGTGGTTCGGCAGTGCGCGGCTGGGGACCAGTTTCTAGGCCGGGACCTTTCGACGGCTTACTCGATTTTGATGTCGATAGCGATGGGCTTGCCGTCGCGGAGGATGGCGGCGTGAACCTGTCCGGTGGTGCGCAACTTAGCGTAGGTTTCCAGGGCTTTCTCTGGGGTGGAGATGTCATGGCCGTTGACCGCCTGAATGAGGTCACCATTGTGAAATCCCACGCGCGAAAGCAGGGAGCCGGGCTTGATGGCAAACACGCGAAAGCCGGTTGGCTTGCCATTCTTCACCTCGGGTACGATGCGCATGCTTCGTCCTAGGGACGCCAGATTTCCCAACGCCGCATCGATCCCTTTGCGTGTGATGGTGTAATGGGTGTCGTCTTTCTTCGCGATCTCCGCCTCAAGGTTGGCGAAAACTCGCTCGCGCTCGCCATCGGCCTTTTCCCGCTGGCGGGCTGCTTTCGACTGCGCCAATTCTGGCCCGGTGGCGACGATGGTCGGGTTGGCACCCGTGCCCCTGAGACGCAAATTCATGGTGTGCAAAAGGAGTTCGAAGGTGGCGCCTACGTCGCGGCCAACCACCGTCAGAATCACCCCTTGGGCCAGACGGCGCTCTGAAAGCGAATCGTCGAAGGCATAGTCGGTGCACATTTGCTCCTTGGCCCACTTGACCATCGCACTGAGGTCGCTGTTGGCCAGGAACGAAATGCGTACACGCGCTTCGCCGGTGTGCGGGGTGCAGGCCCGGGCCTGCGCCCCCGAAAACGTGAGCGCGGCCGCAACGAGAACGCCAGCCAGGCTCGCCCTTGAAATCTCGAACACACGTCCATCGTACTGGGGATTCATTGGCCAGGGACCCCTTTCTAATCGAGATCTAAGCAAGATCGAAGCCGCAGGGAGATGACTCGACGCGAGTCCGTTAGCGTCACGGCTTCTTTCCCGGTGACCCACATATTGGGTCGAAAACTTGACGGTTCCAGGAGTAGGTTTACGGTGGTGATGTAGGTATAGGTAGCAAGAGAAGTACATACCCCGACACACATCAGGTACAAAATGGCCACATCCAAGAACAAGGGTGAATCAAGTGGACGACGCCGGGAGATCCTCGGCATCGGCCTCCTCGGAATCGGCCTCTTCTCGCTGGTCTCGATCATCTCCATGCAGGCTGGCAATGGTCGCGTGATGGGACCAGGCGGCGCGGCAGCCGCGGCGGCCATCTATTCGTTTTCCGGCATCGCTTCGTACCTATTGATCAGTGCGAGCCTTGTGGTTGCGATTCGAATGTGTCGTGGCAAGCGGCTGATTGGCAGTCTGATTGAACCTTTGGGTTTCCTGTCCCTGCTCTTGTCGGTGGCGGTGTTGTGCCATCTGCCGTTCTCCGACGGAAAGGTCCTCTTGCGCGGGCCAGGTGGCTTGCTGGGGCAGTACTTGGGGCAAATCGCGGCCAGTTTCATCGGCGGCGTTGGGGCGGCGCTGGCGGCGACCACGGTGCTGTGCACGGCCATTCTTTTGCTCACGGACATCCGGGTGTCCGAGGTTCTTGATTCACTTGCCTGGGCGGGGCGCCACGTCAGCCGAGCGGCCAGGTGGGCGGCCGCGGTCTGCTGGCGCGCGACGGTCTCGGGGGCGCGCGCGCTTGGCCGGGTGGTGGTTGCCATGTTCCCCGAGAAGTCAGCAGCCGAGGAAGCCTCCGACGAAGACTTGGCCGAGGCCTCCGACGAAGACGTGGCCGATGAAGGCGCCGAGCCGTCCGGGGAATTGAGCGCGGCCGACGCTGCGGCCATGCGCAAAGTCTAATCCGAATCCGAGTCCGAGCCTATGATCGAGGCGGCTTTCGTCACCCGCCGG
>Ga0302323_100001967_pt1 | contig 16729 bp, 13 predicted proteins | sample Fen_T0_3_FD_201950 | JGI IMG/M metagenome (GOLD analysis project Ga0302323, IMG submission 201950) | Peat permafrost microbial communities from Stordalen Mire near Abisko, Sweden - Fen_T0_3 | ecosystem: Environmental > Terrestrial > Soil > Wetlands > Permafrost | place: Sweden: Abisko... | reverse complement strand
ATCTCCTGGAGCGCCACCACGTCGGGATTAAGCTTTTCGATCAGCTTGGCCATGCGCAGCAAGATCGAGCGGATACGGCGACGCGAAGTCAGCCCTTGGATCGGCTGGAGACCCCGCCCATGAGCAATATTGTACGTGACGATGCGCAGCCTCTGCATGACAGACCTCCAAGCATCGGCCCGAATCGCGCTGAATCAACGGGAAACGCGACCCGGAAAGTGGGTTGAACACATACCGAAGAAGGGATTGACAGCACCGGGAGCGGACGTGAGATTCGCCGACCCTTTACGGCGGTCATAGCTCAGTTGGTTAGAGCACAAGATTGTGAATCTTGGGGTCGCGGGTTCGAGTCCCGTTGGCCGCCCCATTTTGGCTGGGAGGGACTTACAAAAGTGGAGGGCGTTAGTGGCAACGCCTAGTGGCAACAAGACCACCTTTGTTGCTCTTTGTTTTTAGGCGTTTGTCTTCGTCAACAGCGGTGATTGAACGCGCCCCTCTCCAATTTGCCAGTGCAACATGACGCTCCCGGTCCGCTTCCGTGCCTGCCTACAAAAATCAGCACTAGCTTCCACTGGCCTACCTCGGCCAGTTTGGCCGACCGCCAGACCGCTGTATTCGGAAACGAATGATTTGCCTCGCCACGCCGACTGAGCACGGATTGCTATTGATCATAAGTCGTAGCCGGAAGTCGCATCAACGCCCTGCTTTGTTGGTTTCGATCTGCTTGAGTAGTTCTTTGCTTCGCTGCATTGCAACCTTTGCTGCTTTACGGCCCAACCGGCGGTCTACCTTGTCGCGATTCTCGATCACGTCTTTGTCTCCCGAAATAGCGCCTAGATTAAGCCAAGCCAAAGCCTCGATTTCATCTTTGAGAACACCCTCGCCGTTGGCATACGCCAGTCCGAGTGCAAACTGGGCACCGACAAATCCCTGCTCCGCTGATTTTTTGTACCATTTGGCCGCTTCGGCAAGGTCTTTGTCCACGCCTTCGCCGTCAGCGTACGCCATCCCGAGGCCAAACTGCGCACTTGGATCACCCTTCTCAGCAGCTTTTCGCCAACATTTAGCCGCCTCGACAGGATCTTTAAGTACACCCTCGCCACGAGCATAGGCGAACCCAAGGTTTAGCTGAGCACCGACATGGCCCTGCTCCGCTGATTTTTTGTACCATCTGGCCGCTTCGACAGGGTCTTTGTCCACGCCCTCGCCATTGGCGTATTTCAAGCCGAGATCAAACTGGGCGATTGGGTTGCCTTGCTCTGCCGATTTTCTGTACCATTTAATCGCTTCGACGGCGTCATTTGGTACACCCTCACCACAAGCATAGGCGAGCCCAAGGTTTACCTGTGACCCAGCGTTTCCTTGTTCAGCGGCTTTTCGAAACCATTTCGCCGCTTCGACAGGATCTTTATCGACACCGGCGCCGTCGTGATACGCTAGGCCGAGGTTATGCTGAGCACTGTCGTTTCCCTGTTCCGCCGCCTTTCGCCACCATGCCACGGCCTCGACGGGATCTTTAACCACGCCATTGCCGTGAGAATACGCCACGCCGAGGTTGCACTGTGCATCGGCGTCGCCTTTTTCTGCGAGGGTGCGGAGAGCAACAAGATCGTCCGCAGAAAAAATCGCGGGCGCAACGAGCAGAATGAACAAACTCAGTCCCAGGATAATAAGCCGCTTCATATGGAACGATTTTGTCGTAGCGCAACCCGCGAGCGAGAATAAAGCCACCGTAGTCAGGGTTTGATCACCACTCCATCTTTAATCCCCAAACAACTCATGGCAGACAGAAGATTTCGATTTTGCATCGGCGAACCTTTCGTGAGTTCTAATAATTTTTTCTGCAAGGTCAAATATCTCACTATTCAAGCATTCTGATATCGCTCGCTTCTGAAGTTGACCCAGAAGCCCAGCTCTATCGATAGGTTTTGGCTCCACGTCGCCTAACTTACCGCTGAGTTCCACGATAACTTTCTCGCGACAGACTCCATTTATATCTATTGCCATTCCGTCGCTTCTTCGAACCCAGCAATGCCCTACACCATTTTCTTCGGACGGATAATACCAAATACAGTGGCTATAAATCTCATTCAATTTGAGTGCGAAGTGATAGCAGCAGCCGCGGGAGAAGATCGCATGATGGTCGGCGTTTTCGAGGAGCTGTCGGATACGAAGCTCAAATTCTATTGCCCCCATTATCGCGCTGACCTGTTAATTGTGAAGTCGTGAGAGGAGACCACTGCTCCAGCTCTTAGCTTGAACCTAAATTTATTTGGGAGCGTAAAGCCATTCGGGAGTGGCACTGCCACGATCCCCTCTATAGACGAACCTGGAGCTAACGTAACTTGTGTCAACGAGAGTCGCTGTATATTAGCAAGTGCACGTTGATATGCATTATTCATCTTGTCAGAAAAAGAATCGATTCGGGCTGAATTCTGCTGTTGGGCTAAATATTGAACTGTTGTATTTGGCGTCGTCGTCGAGTATGTTCCACTTACGTATTGCCCCGACGAAGTATAGCCAGAATAGACACCAGTCTGATGCACCTGCGCGTAAGGCGCGGATTCCAAAGCAGCCAAAAATGACGAAGCGAGAATACTGGCAAATTCTTGACTCGACTTGTTCGAGCTCAATCTTCCCACTATATTAGCTATAGTAAGCAGTTCGACAGGCCTTGCATTCTTGTCTTCTACACTAACAAACGAAGTCCCAAAATCGAATGGCGTAGTTCCGGTATTCTTTGCATATATCCAAAACACAGCCATATCGTTGAAAAGTACATTGCCGGCCGTTGGCTCGAACAGGACCTCTACGAGGGCATCAGTTGTGAACTGCTGCACACCTACGATACCGGGATTGGTAGTCATATGAACCAACTTTTGATCCGTCTGGGTCACCGGTTTGATATACTGAATGGGGGTTGTGCATCCTGTTATAAAAATCGCGGCAGCAACGAGCAAGAGAGGCGTTTTTTTCATAGCTGGAGAATGATGAAACTTATGAGGTCCGTCTCACCGACAACCCGCCTGGCGGTAGACCCAGCGTTCGCCATGCTTGGCGAATGGCATCGACCTTCTCATCGGTACCGGAATGCGTGAGAACATGAAACGGTGTGCCGACAATTGAATGATGGGCATACTCGACTCCACGTTTTGCATTCACGAAGTCGTTTGAGGGGTTTTCCGAAAGCAATGGACCGCGATTCACTTGTAACTGTGTGAGCGGGCGGAGTGCATCAGAACCGAGCGCGGCTTTCAACTCAGCGATGAACGCAACCAGAGTTTCTGACGCTTTGCGTTCGGAGACTAATGCCTTTGGACGAGCCACGCCACAGGCAGCCCAATCAACAACAATTTCAATTTCACCTTTCGGACTCAACAAAGACTGACGATTGACTGGCATGATCGGATTTAAAGGGAGCGCGCCGTTGTTTGTCGGTGCAATAAGTGCGGCGTCGAGATCAACTATTTCTGCGGTGAGCGAGTTCATGTGCAGTTCGATTTCCTTTAGCCGCTTAGCAATCCGTGATAAACGCTCGATCTCTGTTACATTCGAATGGAGAGAAGCCTTTTGAATGCCTTCCATTGCTTTTCTTAGTGCAGTGGCTGTGTTCATTTAGTCAAACTGAGTAATATGTCAGTAATGGCAAGAACTAATTAACTGATGGATCGGTGAAACGGGCAAATTTTATGGAAGCTGGGCAATAAATGCACGGGGGCAAATCGGATGTAAAACTATGCCGGATGCACTTCGATTTCATGGATGAACGTCTCCCGCGCATCCATAACCGAGCGATAGGAGGGCGAAATCGTCCGTAAGCATTCAAGACGAAGGCCCGCCGCGGCCATCATGACCGGGAGAAGATTGTCCCCACGTATTATGATTTCGTGGTCAATGAACGAGAGGGCCAGTTCCTCACCGCAAAGATGGGCGTGACTGAAGTGCGACCAAGCTATCATCCACATTTCACCGTAAGGAAGCTCGACCGACAGCACCGGCGGCCGATCCGCAGTCTCGCCATAACTTGGCGGCAGCTCCGCTTTCCGACGCTCAACATATTCGTTCAGTTTCATTATATCCTTTGCCGCACTTGTTGGGCGCGTTCGAGGTGTTGGGTGAAGAACTGATGTCGGCGGGCAAGTTCGATGTGTTCTCTGATGCGCTCTGCGCGTTCCTGCGCGCGCATGGATTCCGCCGTGTCGTTGGTGGGACCATGATCCAAGGCGAGGTCACGGTCGCCGCTGCGTTGGATATTTTCACGCAGCTCTGTTTTGTCCGGTGTGAATACCACGACCCGTTTTCGCCCTCGCGAGATGCTGACATACCACTGATGCGCGTTGGTGGCGGTGCGGTTGCCAGCATCGGCGACAATCACCGTGTCCACCGTCTTACCCTGCGATGCGTAGGACGTGACTGCGTATCCACGGACCAATACACGTTGCGAAGGCGACAAAGACTTGATTGCTCCACGTTCATCTGTGACCACCAACGTCCCGGTTGGCTCGATGCCCGCGACCGTCAACAATTCCCCGTTGTGCAGGCGAGCGCCCTCAACGCTGCGGCCATTGGCCTTGAGTTGGAGGCGGTCGCCAGGCGCAATTTCCAGCTCCGTCGCCTTCGTGACCGCGATGCGGTCAGCATAGCGATAGCTCATGGTTGAGCGACGACCGTCTTTGACGATGACAACCCCGCGCTCATCGGCTCCGACAATCTCGCACAATTCACCTTTGCCGAACCGTCCGTAGCGCTTAATAAAATACGCGGACTGGCCCGGCTCATAAAAACGGCTGTCGCGTTTTTGCGCTTCGCTGCGATCGAGCGGCTGGTAAGTGGTCAGCTTTGCGCCCTCTCCCAATGTCCCAGCAGACTGCAATGCTGACCGAATCGCATCATTGGCCGCGTGGACTTCGCTCCACGTCTGCGCAACGACCAATGGCTTTTCGCCGCGTGCGATGGCGGTGAGATATTCGCCAGCCAGGGCCGCGCGGCGCGGCTCATCAGGCAACTCCCGCACACAGCCCAGCTTTTCCAGCCGGTCGAACGATTCAGCGATCTTGCCGGAAGCGGCATCTTTCACCGCTGCGCGATAACTGCGGATGAACCGTTTTTCTTCCGCCGAGCGGGCAAGCTCAGGATTCTGGCGCCGAATCGTGCGCAGCACGGCCACGCGAGGATAAGAATGTTTTTCGATGGCCCGCAGCGCATCCGAGGCCGCAACCGCGCCATGCTGGCGGGTATCGCCGGAGAGGATCAGCCGACCTCGTTGGGCCTGCACGAGCCGAACCAGCTCCCGGAGGTCTTTGCCGCCAACTTGGCCAGCTTCATCCAGAATAACAACCACCTGAGGTGGAAGCTGGCGCGTGGTGAGAGCATGAGCGAGGGTTTGCGCGGGCAGCCCATCGTTTTGCAGTTCGTTCACCTGCTGCCGTTGCGGTGCCAGGACAACCACCGAACGACCAGCCACAACCATGGCACGCTCAATTTCCTTCAACGTGTGACTTTTCCCAGTGCCTGCACCGCCACGAAAAACCGTGACAAAATCATGGCTGGTCAGAATCCGCCGCGCAGCCTGAGCCTGCTCCGCCGATAGTCCGGGGTCCGGTTCGTAGTTGTGCGCCAGGTCAAAGAAGCAATTTCGGTTATCGCGCACGGCACGCACGATTTCAAATTCGCAACGGCTTTGCTCACGCGAGGTGAGCTTGTGCGTATTCTTTTCCTGATAATAGTCGCGCTCCGCGATCGCGCGGCCCAAGTCAGCGAGATCGAAACTTTCTCCGCGACCGCGTGCAAGCGCGGCTGACATCAGTTCATAATCGTTCACCACAGACCGCCGCTCGAAAAGATGGCCGTCGGCCCAAGCGACGATCCCGCACACATCGGCGATCTGTGCGTGGCCCGGCGACGCGACACGCAGTGTCGCCAGCACCCGCTGTTCGTCATGGGAAAGTTGCTGGCCCCAATGCGACCTCAGTTCGCCAGCGGTGGAGTTTTTGATTTTCCGGCGACGATGCTCGTGCGCAACCCGCGTGCGCAACTCCCCCAAGTCACCACCATAACCATTGGCCGCCTGCCACTGCGCCTCTGCGTCGATTTGTTCGTGTCGCTTCGAAAAACGCGTGATGACGCTTTTCGGAACGTGCTTAATCTCGAAATTGCGCGCGTTGTTTTCGATTTCATAACCGAGCGCGCGCAGCCCTTTGCTCAGCTCGTGGAAATACAGGTTCTCCACGAATTTTTGAGCGCGGTACATGCCCCCGGTTTGGAGCGCTTTCCAGCGCTTTTCCACGGGGTCGTGAGTCGCATTAAAAACCACGCAATGCGTATGCAGATGCGGATCGAGCTCCCGGCTGGTGTCATGCCGAAAGCACGCGGCCACAATGTTACCGGTGATGCGCTCACCATTTTGCTTGGCTTTGCGGACGCGGGTTTCAGCCAACTTTTCCAATTCCGCCAAGGCGCAACGGATCGCACGGCGATGCTCCTCAATCACGCGGGCGTCCTGATAAAGCGCCACAATTGAAACGCTCTTGGGCGGACTGATCGTGAAGTCATGAAAAATCCGGCGATTGGCCGTCATCTGGCCGTTTTCACAACGGACGGTGTTGAACCGCTGCGTCAGCTTTTTGCCCGTCTGCGGATGCGATCCCTCGCACAACGCCAGAAAGTCTTTCTCTGTCACCGAACCGGTCAACCCGAGTTTTTCCGCCGCTTGGCCGAACCATTCGCCGGCGATTGTTTGTCCTTCAGAATAATAATCGCCCACGCACAAATGCTCGCGGAAATACTCCCGCGCATTGTTCAGATTCAACTGAGGTTTTGGTCGCAACATGACGCCTCCATTTTTGATTTACCCTTTCCGATTTGATTAGAATTGCTCGTTGGCAGCTTCTGCCGGGTCTCAGAAACACGAACTTTTCGTGCCCCTCTACTAAAGTGGCACGCGGTCAAGCGAACCAGGCGACACATGCTGTGTCGCGAGTGAAGTCCTACCGAAAATGGTGTAAGTCGCGTGAGAAGCATCCGACCGCGATCCCAAGCCGAAACGCAGTCGCGTTTCCTTTTTACGGCAGACACATTACCCCTTGCCAAAATGGCAACGTATCTAAGTCGCGGATACGTCAACCATGAACACACAGATCAAGTGCGACAGCCTGACTCGTTTCGCATTTACGGAAGTCCGACGTCCACGAAGCAACGCGCGCTCTGCCCGCGTTTCCTCGTGGAGATCGCGGAGTGTCGGCCGTGAGCCACGAGACTGCGGGCGCTACGGCTCCGCTGCGCTGCGCCTTCGGCCCTCCGACCCGTGGTGCAGTCAATTCAAGCCGCAGCTGCGGCCAGAGGACGGATAATACCGCGACGATCCTACGGCGGAAATGTCCACTGCCGCCCCGCCTTCAATTATATTTTGTGCCGTCAAGATATTGCTCGGCTCCGCCTGTGCTCCATCTTGACCGCACAAAATTCTTTGCGGCTATTGGGGCCCGCAGGAACGACGTCGTTCGTTGGCGAGAAGCCCGGCATGTCTTTGCCACGCTTATCTAGCCTTGGCAAAAATAGGCCCAACAGCCCGGGTCCGGGATGCTGACCCTATTTCAAAGCGACAAGGTGCGGTAACATGGCACGCATGAAAGCACCGACCGCATGCGACCAACGAACGGAGATTGGGACAATAGGATCAACCCCGACCCGGCACGCTGATCCTATTCGCCCACGGAACTGCGCGCTATGATGCGCTCCACAACGAAAGGAAACGCCCGTGAATTCGCTCGCAACCTCCGTCCCGCCCGCCGTCAGCGCACTGCGCCCTCATCTACCGTAGATTCGGGAGAGACACGCCGTTGTCGCGCGGCCGAATCAGGCATATACATTTACCATCACTAAAAATCAAAAAGAATAATTATGAACTCATCCGTATTCACTCCACCGCTGACCACCACGACGCCCCAGCGTGTTGAATTCTTCCGGCTACCAGCCCCCGGCAAGCGAGACCCGCATTTCGGCCTTTCGCGCGGGTGGTATTACAAGGCCGCTGCCCTCGGCGAAATCAAAATGGTCGCCGTCCGCCAGCGCGGAGCCCTTCGCGGCGTGCGCCTGGTGGTGTATGACTCGGTTTGCGGCTATATCCGTCGCGCCGCACAGACAACGCAGGCAGCACCGGCAAGCGCCGTGTCAACGCTCACGCAACTGCCGATTGATTTTTCGAAAGCGTAAAAATGCTTTGAGCTAATTTCACATTTTCGGAGTCTTGACGAATTAGATAAAAGGCATACAAATGACATACATGTCCACCATACTCACAGTCCGCCTCACAAAAGAGGAACAGGGCATCCTTGCAAAGCGTTCGAGGCGTGCGGGGATGAAAAAGGCCACGTTTGTGCGCAAGTTGATCCGTGACGAGGAAATCGCCACCGGGGCAGACTTGCTTGCATGGGCCGAGCGCCATGCTGGAGATGATCGGCTCCGCATCACACCTCGCAAATGAAACGCTGTTTGCTCGATTCTTCGTTTGTCATCGACCTACTAAACGAGGTTGCAGCGAATCAACACGGTCCAGCGCGGGCATGGGCCGAGCGCAATCGCAGTGCAGAACTTTGGATTTCGCCCGTCACCTCAGCCGAAGTGCTAGAAGGTGCGGCCGATACCGCCGCAGTACGGGAGGCATTTCGAGCTTTCCGTTGGCAAACCATCGGGCGTCAACACGCCGAGCGCGCAGCGTTGCGCCAGAGCCGTGCAGCGCAACGTATGGGCGAAAACGATGCCTGGCAGGTCGCGGTCGCCGAGTGCATGGACGCGGTCATTGTCGGACACGATCCACGAGCTTTCGATCGTCTTGGCGAAGGCTACGAAGATCACCGACGTCGTTAATTTTGTAGCTGGGAGTGTGGTGCGGTGGGTGCTTTCAAAAGAGCTTGGGCAGCTTTTTCAGCGCCGCGCGTTTGGTCTTCGTTTCGATGTGTGTGTAGTGGCGGCTGATGGCCTCGCTCTCATGGCCAATGATATCCATCGCAACCGCTGCCGGCACGCCCGCGTTCTTGAGCAGACTCGTTGCGGTGTGGCGTAGCGAATGGAATGAAATTTCACTAACGGTGCGCCGTTGCGAATGGCCTTTCCCGGTTTCCTCCTTGGTTCGTTCTTTCGCCATGCCGGCAGCGACAAGCACGGCATAGAATTGTTGCGACAAATGACCGGCATTACCCTCCTTGCAGGCAATGGCGTGGGCATCAGGAAAAAGCGGGGCCGAGGGATCGTCGCCCGCAGGCATTGCTTGCAGGTGCGCCATGAGCGGCGAGGCAAGCGGAAGCGTCATGCGCCGCCCTGTCTTGGCAGTGACAAAATGTAATTCCTCCTGTTCGATGTCTAGGTTTTGCCAGGTCAATCGGGCTATGTCCTTGAGCCGCTGCCCGGTATAAAGCCCGAATAAAATGATCCCTTTCCATTCGCCGGACGCATGAGCCAAGATATTTTTAAGCTCCGTCAGCGTGAAGGGACGGCGCTCGGCACGGTCGGTTTCCCGTCGTCGGAAAGTGTCGAGCTTCGCGGCTGGATTGTCCTGCGCCACTCCGTCTTTGTAAGCCGCCCCGAGCGCGACCCGCAGGTATTTGAGCGTTTTATTGGCGTTCGCAACCGAAGTCCGGTTCAGCACTTCGTCGCGGAATTTAGCAACGTCCGCTTTGTTCAGTTGGGAGATGTCAAACGTCGCACGATCCCCGAGCGATTTGACGAAATCGCGCACAACCTGGGCGTAAGCTTGGTAGGTACGCAGAGCCGTATCCACTTTTCGCTTCTCAGCCCATTGGGTCAGAAAATCGCGAGCGACCGCCGAGCGCAGCGGCTCCTTGTTTATCGCCTCATAAATATCCGCCACCACCCGGCGCGCCTGAGCTTCCCCTAACCGTCTCTCAGCGGCAAGCCGGGCTGCTTTCTCCCATTCGTTCGCCACGGCCTGCGCCTGTTTGCGTTTGATCTGTTTGGTTGATCTCTGCACGCGTTGGCCATCAGGGCCATTAAAACACGCAAAATAGTACGGAGAGCGGTCTTTTTTCCTCAGAGAAGCCATGAATTTTAGTGACAACAAAAGTGGCAACAAGTTCGTGCGTTCACCACTGTTTTTTGATGTCTCTCTCCTCTGAGGAAACATTAAAAAACACCAAAAAGGGTATCGCGGGTTCGAGTCCCGTTGGCCGCCCCATTCTCGGGAGGACTGGGAGGGACTTCCAGAAGTGGAAGGCGTTTGTGGCAACATAACGCCCTGAACTCACGAATGTTCACCGGTGCGTGTTGTATCAGTGGGGACGGCGACCGCCACAACCACGCCGGCTTCAAGCGCCTGCTGCCGCCCACTTGCTAGAATACCGGCAACCCAACGCCGCACGGCCTTCATCTAGGGGGTGTGAATTGGCCGTTGTCCTAGTGATAGATGCAATACCAACCCTAAATACCAACCCAGCGACCTTCAACCATGGTTATAGTTGGATTTCGCGGAATACCACGTTCGTCGCGGTGAATTTGGGCGACGAGTGTATCCACCGCATGGCTACCGATGACCTCAAAAACTTGGTCGATGCCGGCAATGTTTGCTGCAGCATCGTAGTCGAGGCACACAAACACTGTCTCACGTCTTTGGCGCGCGCTGAGCGCCGGTTGAAAAAATTGCTGCACTTGATACGCGTTGGCCACGACAACTGCCTGGGGGTGATTTTTTAGAAACCAATTCTGCAAGCCTCGCTTGTCGGTTTCATCGAGATATAGAATCGGCAACGCTTTGGCTGTTCCAGTGCTGGCCATGCGAGAATAGGCTCCCGTGTAAGAGTGATTCGTCCGAAATTCCATATCCCGTGTCATCGCGATACCGATCCGCCTGAATCCGCGCTGTTCCAGAGCTGAAAATGTACGGACAGCGTTGTCAAAATGATGCGTCACCACTCGGTGCACATGAGGTTCAACGATAGAATAAGTCATGGCTACAGCGGCGAATTTGGACCAATCGAGAAGTTTTAGATAGGTTGTTGGCTTATCCGTAGGGGCGAGCATTACCCCGGATATTCCGCGCGCCGTCAGGGTTCGCGTAAGAGCCCGGTCGGACTGCGCATGTTCTCGCACGTTGATCTCGTCCAAATGATACCCGAGGCGCTCGGCGCGCGCATATGCTCCACTGAGAAGGCGGGTGACAAATGGTGCGTTGAGATTGGTTAGGACAGCAAGATTTCCCGCAAATTTAGACGTGCGCTGCGACCGGAGGTGCTCCATCAGGTGCGTCAAAAGCGGATCGGGGCGGTAACCAAGCTCATCAGCGATGCGCTGGATACGGGCGCGCTCCTCGGCGGACACTTCGGGACTATTCCGCAAAGCGTAAGAAACCGTCATCACACTCACTTCGCTGGCGGCGGCCACCATGCGCAGAGTGACACGGCCTTTGCTGGAAGAGCTGGTCGGGGCGCCCATAGAAATACGTTGAGCGGTCGGTGGCGTACTTGCAACTGTACGTTACAGCCACGAGGTATTTGTCTTTGCGAAAAAGCGCCCTGACGTTGCGCCTGCTTCGATCTACCCCGTCCCAAAACCCGTTAATTCCGGACACTGCAAAGTCCGTTCGCCCCACCCCTGCCGCTCAGGGAATATCATCACCCCTGAGGGTTCCCGTGCTCGTCCAGTCACCAAAACCACGCTATACGCACCTAATATGACCCCATCAAAAGCACTAGCCTACCTGTTACTCGCGCTCGGCGTAATGTGCCCCGATGCCCTGCTAGCTCAAGCCCCCACCCCTCCCACTCCTGAGCCTGCTTCGGCTCCCGCTCCTGCCACCGATCAAGTTATTGAGCTGTCGCCGTTCCAGGTTTCGGGAGAAAAAGTCGAACGCTACCAAGCCACCGAGGCGACGTCCGGCACGCGCGTGCGCATGTCTTTGCTCGATTCGTCGCAGAGTATGGCAGTCGTCACACGTGATCTGATCGATGACATCGGTGCGGGCCGTGTGCTCGACGCCGCAAAATACGTTGCCGGCGTCTACGAATCGACCATTCCCAACGCTCAAGATCGCACCACCATCCGCGGCTTTCAAAACGACGGTGCCACGGTCGATGGCTTTGGATACTTTTCGTTCGCCAATCTCGATCCGGTGATCGTCGACCGCATCGAAGTCGTCAAAGGCCCCAATGCCATCATGGCGCCTCAAGGGGTTCCCGGCGGCACGGTGAACAACATAACCAAAAAACCCAATTTCGATAACTCGGGCTATGTCTCCGCTCAGGTGGGTCAATATGGTTCTGACCGGACCGAGGTTGACGTGAATCGCATCATTGTGGAGGGCAAGCTAGCCGCCCGCTTCTTAGGCGCAGTGCAACGCGCGACCGATTACGGTGACGGCAACTTCCACAATTCAACCATGGTGATGCCCGAATTCACCTACCGCTTTGGACCGGCCACCCAGTTGACGGTGCAAACAGAGTTCTACACCTGGTGGTCGCTGAACTTCGGTGGCGTGCCGATTTCTCTCTACTCCGATTCGTCCAACACGCCTCGCATTGTCGATGGCTTGTCGCGCGATTTTGTGCCTCAACACGACGACATCACGCGCCACCAAAGCGCACAGCATTATCGGGCCGTCTTTACCTCCGCCATCACTGACCACCTCTCCATGCGCGTTGCGGGCAACGTCATAACCTCCTACGGCTCGTCCTCTCAACTCAACATCGGTGCCGCGAGCAACCAAGTCATCGCGGTCGACCCCGCCACTGGTCTTTCCCATTGGGACGGTGTCGCCCGCAACGACAACCCCATGTTCTCGTTTAGCGGCAGCTTGAATACTCAAACCCGCCTCTATACCGACCTTCAAAACGACTTTGTTTATGAACTGAAAAACGATTCCGTGAAATCTAGCACGGTCGTTGGATATTGGTTGAACTCTTATACGACGAAGAATGAAAAAAATCGAAACTTCGTTGCCGATGCGAACGGCTCAACGACCTTCCCGCGGCAGAATTTACTCAACTACTCCTACGCGAATTACTCTCTCGCGCCGACACTGAACAGTTGGAACACCCGCAACTATCGCGGCAGGCAGGTTTACCTCTACGAGTCGCTTTCGCTCTTTAATGAAAAGCTGCTCCTCAGCGGCGGCGTCTCCAAAAACTGGTACTACACCGACAACTACGATTTCCTCCTAAGCACTCGATCGATCGTCGACGTAGCACACACACACACCACTTCCGAGGCATCAGGCACGCGTGTCAGCGTCGCCCCCTCGGTCACTCTACCGTCAGGGGGTGTAGTATTCAAAGTACGCAACGACGTGTCCCTATTCTATGGATACTCGAAACAGTCCACAGCGATAAACCCGTCTACCACATCGAAGAACTTCTTCGATACGCAAACCAGTCAGCAGCACGAATTCGGCATCCGCACGCAGGCACTGAATAAGAAACTCTACGTGAGCTTGAGCTACTTCGACATTAAACAGGATAACTTCTCGATCCCCAATCCGCTCAACAGCGCTGTCCCCATCCCGAGCCCGTTGCTTCCTTCGATCTTCGCCAACCGTCTCGCCCACGGCGTCGAACTCGAGTTCAACTATGCCGTCAGTAAAAACCTGTCATTCGTCGGTAACGCCACTTCGATGCGCAACCGCGATGCCGATGGCGTCGCCTTCCGCGGCACAGCGGAAAAAGCCGGTGCGCTTTGGGGCACCTATAGCTTTACGAAAGATAGCACGCTGCGCGGCCTCTCCCTATCACTGGGAGCCGATTACCTCGGTGAACGCGCGGGCGACGCTGCATCAGGCGTCACCTCTGCAAGCACGCCCGCACAGGTCATCCGCGTACAACCTTCATTCTGGCTGCCCGCGCGAACCATCGTGAATGCGGCGATCACGTACTCGATCAACGACCGCTGGAAGACGAAGATCGACGTCAATAACCTCTTCGATAAATATTACCTCCAAGCCAGTACGGCCCGTACAAACGTCTGGGTCGGTGCGCCGATCAACGCCAAAGCGACGGTCACTTATAAGTTCTAGGCAAAACGAATTCAGTGTGTTTTGCGCGTTACGAGGTGAGCTACATTGCCTCGCCTCGTAACACTTATTGCCCATGACCTACAAATCAACCGATGCCGCTGATCGTGTCTCATGGCGCGAGAGGATTGGCTTGGGCTTTGGCAAGGTCGTAGCCGACGGCACTCACGGCACGTTGCACGTGCTGGTAAATCCGATCTACAACATGACGCTTGGGCTAAACCCGGCGCTCATCAGCACAGTCGTATTTATCCAACGCATCTGGGATGCCATGCTCGACCCAGTGTGGGGCAACTTCTCAGACAACTTCCGTTCACGCTGGGGCAGACGGATTCCACTGCTGCTATCCGCCTGTATCCCACTCGCGCTGCTATTTGCAGCTATCTGGTGGTTTCCACGCGGGGCAAGCCAGGCCTGGTTGTTCTGGCATCTGCTCCTCGTGTCGCTGGCCTTTTATACCGCGCACTCCCTGTACTCGATGCCCTTGGGCGGACTCACGGTCGAGGCCACGGACGACTACCACGAGCGTACACGCCTCGCCTCGATCACGCTAGCCTTCGGTTTCGCTTTCCAAATCGCGAGCCAGTGGCTGTTTCCGCTGACCCAGCTCTCGGTATTCAGAGACGGGATACACGGGCTGCGCTGGGTCGCCGCAGGCTGCGCGCTCCTTTTTTTGGGATTCGGCCTGATGCCCGTCTTTCTATGCCGCGAACGGCATTACCATCGCATCGCCGGTAAACAAAAATCCACCTCGCTGCTGAAAAACCTTCGGGCGGTACGCGGAAATCGCTCGTTTCTCGCGATGCTCTCCGCGCGCTTTGTCGCGAGTTTTGGCTACAACATCGTCGGCATGCTCGGCATCTACATGAACACTTACTATGTGTTCGGCGGCAACCTCAAGGCGTCGGCAATGGCGTACGGCTTCCTCGGTTCGGCTTTTCACGTCGCGGCAATCATTATGTCGCTGTTGGTTTACCCGGCGATCGCCCGGCGGGTTGGCAAGAAAAGGACGTTTCAAATCTCTGCATGCATCTTACTCTGTGGCTGTGCGGCCAAACTGGTGGTCTATCACCCCGGGCATCCCTGGCTGCAGTTTATCGTCCTCTCCACGAATGGCGCCGCAAGTGCGGGACTCTCGCTCATGCCGGCCGCCATGCTGGGCGACATCGCAGATCAAGATGAATTGAAAACTGGTCTGCGCCGCGAGGCGCTTTTCGCCTCGCTTCTTTCTTGGTTTGAGAAAGCGGGCAATTCCTTCGGATCGCTCCTTGCCGGCTTTGTACTGGTTTGGGTTGGCTTCAACGCCAAACTCGGCGCACAAACTCCGGAAACGCTCGCGTTGATGAAGTTCAGTTATTTTCTCGCTCCGACGCTCGGAGCCTTGCTCGCCCTGTATTTCATCCGGCACTACGATCTGAATGAGGACGAGGCCTACCGGATCAAAGCCACTCTCCAGGAGCGACGCGCTGCCCGTGAATCCGCCTCGATCACAACCGCATGATTTCTGCCGTAGCCTTCATCCGCTTTAGTCTACCGCTTTCTCCCCGCGCCTTTCAAAAATCCTTCACTACGAACTATGGTTCATTCCCGCTCCTCCGAAACACGTCGCGCCGTCGATCGTGCCTCAGTCGAAGAAAGCATTCGATTTGTCCTCGCGACGATCGACGACAATATACCTTTGTTCGCGGACCAATTTCCGTCGCCGGTCGGGAAAGACAATGTCTATGCGCCGATCCCCAATAACTATTGGACAACCAGTTTCTGGACGGGGATGATCTGGTTGGCCTACGAGTTCAGCGGCGACCGGAAATATTTTCAGGTCGCCGAACATCACCTGAAGAGTTTTCGGCAACGCCTTGATCAACGAGTCGAAACCTCAACCCACGATCTCGGATTTCTTTACACTTTGTCCTGCGTGGCCGGATACAAACTGACGCAAAACGAGGCAGCCAAAACCACGGCATTGGCCGCAGCTGATCTGCTCATGACACGGTATTTCGAAAAAGCGGGCATCATCCAAGCATGGGGCAATCTCGACGACCCGAAGGAGCGCGGGCGCATGATCATCGACTGCTGCATGAATCTGCCTCTCTTGTACTGGGCATCGATTATCACAGGCGATTCAAAGTATAGAGACGCAGCCTATCGCCATGCCGTGCAAGCCGGGAAATATTTGGTGCGACCGGATAGCTCAACTTTTCATACATTCTACATGGACACCGAAACCGGTGCTCCAAAATTCGGGAAAACTAGCCAGGGGTTCTCGGATTCTTCCTGCTGGGCCCGCGGCCAGGCCTGGGGCGTCTATGGCTTTGTCCTTAGCTTCGTCTACACCCGCGATCCGTCATTCATCGGCTTGGCAAAACGGCTGGCCGATTATTTTCTCCAGCGGCTGCCCGCGGACTCGATTTGTTACTGGGATCTTGTTTTCACCGCAGGAAATGAAGAGCGGGACTCCTCGGGTGCCGCGATTATGGCCTGCGGCCTGCTCGAACTAATCAGACATCTACCGCCAAACGATCCGGACGGCATTCGTTACCACGACGCTGCGCTCAAAATAGTCGCATCACTCAGCCGAGACTACACCACGCGCGATTTACCGAATTCCAATGCGCTCCTACTTCATTCGGTCTACGTCAAAAGCACCGGGCTCGGGGTCGACGAGTGCTGTATCTGGGGAGATTATTTCTATTTTGAAGCTCTCGTTCGATTAACCCG
>Ga0302323_100001966_pt1 | contig 16731 bp, 8 predicted proteins | sample Fen_T0_3_FD_201950 | JGI IMG/M metagenome (GOLD analysis project Ga0302323, IMG submission 201950) | Peat permafrost microbial communities from Stordalen Mire near Abisko, Sweden - Fen_T0_3 | ecosystem: Environmental > Terrestrial > Soil > Wetlands > Permafrost | place: Sweden: Abisko... | reverse complement strand
GACGTTGGCGTGGAGCGCAGGGTCCGTCGTCGGGTGGATTGCCAAGGCCAGTGTGCATGACGCTCCAGCCGCCAGGGCCGAGTTCGTCCCTTCGCAAGTCGTTCCCGAAGCCACCACAGTCACCTCACCGGCGCCCGTGTTGGTCACGACGTCAAGATCGGTGACAGTCGCCAATTCGCCGACATTGCGAACCGTGAGGGTCTTGACCAGCGAATCCACACCACCGACGACGCTGCCGAAGTCGAGGGGCGTGCCGGAGACCGCCATGGGCGACGGGACGACAACCAAGGAAGCGGCGGTCGCCACCCGGGCGCTTACGTTGATTGATGCGATACTGCCGACGGCCACGTTTACCTCACGTGTCCCAGGGGTGCTCCCAGGCGTCCACGTCAGGGCCAACGTGCAGTAGTCGTTCGCGTTGGCGGCGAGCGCCTGGCCGCCCGAGCACGGCTTGGCCGTTCCGGTCGGGAGCGTACCCAGGGTGAATTCGCTTCCTCCAGAGACAGTTCCAGCCGGGCTACGGGCCGAGTCGCCCACCGTAAATGCGAGCGTGCTCGGCAGGGTGACAGCCGCCGCCGACGGGTTGTGGAGCTCGAGAACCACCGTCCCGGCAGCCATTCCGAAGTCGTACGGAGCCTGATTTCCGGCGACGTTCGACACGATGTAGGCGGCCTGAGTCGAAACAGCGGAACCCCATAGGCTCGGGCCGATCAGGATGGCGTTGCCGTAGGTACCGTTCGTGTACGTTTCCGTGCCGGCCGTGGCAGTGATCAACATCTTGACCCCGACGGAACCGGTTGTGTTCGGGCAGGCGGTCGTGTAGGGCAGCGGGCACTCGGTCGGCTTGAAGGCGACCTGAATGACGCAACTTCCACCGGCCGGGACCACCGCACCGTCAGCGACGCAGGTGCTGCCGCTCAGGTCGATATCGGCGGTCTTCGTGTGCTTGGTCGTGGTGTTAACGTCGTCGAAGGCGATGGCAATCGCTGTCGACGGGAAGCTACCGACGTTGGTCACTGTGAACTTCTTCGCGGTCGACGTCGCCCCGAGGACCACTGCGCCGAAGTCGTAGTCCACCGTCGAGGGCGAGCTAGCAAGGCTCGGGTCCGCCGTAAGCTGGAGCTTCGCCAGCTTGCCGGCCGTGCCCGAGACTGTGGCGGTCGCCTTCTGGTTGTTGCTGGCGGCGTTGGTGACCTCAAGCGTAGCTGCGCGCGGACCAGCCAGGGCCCCCGAGGAAGCCTGGAGGTTCACGTCGATGGTGCAGGACGGGAGAGGATCGAGGCTACCAGCTGCACCGAGGCCCGTGGATGGGCAGTGGTCAGCCTTCACTTTGAACTCGGAAGCACCGGTCTGGCCAACGCCATTGACGAACTGCCATACGAGATTTGCCTTGGTAATGGCGGCACCACCGTTGTTGGTGATCGTGAAGGTCTTGGTCGCACCGGCGGTATCACCGAGAGCGGTCAAACCCACGTCCTGCGAGCCGGGAGTGACGGTGAGCTGGCTGGTTGCATTGGCGGCCAAGTCGAGGACCTGAGTGCCACCGACGCTGCTGGAGACGGTGAGCGTCTGGGTGCGCTTCACGAGGCCAAGCCCGGCGGTGGGCTGGAACCAGACCTTGAAGTCACACGACGCGCCCGGATCGAGCTTCGTGGTGCCGGTGGCGCCACAGGTACCCGGATCCTGGCCAGTGAGGGTGGTGAGGAAGTCACCGCCAGCCACGTAGTTGATCACATTGGTGGCGATTCCACCGTTGTTCTTCACAGTCACGATGACCGGGGCGCTGGTCGAGGTAACAGCCGTGTCGGCGAAAGCGCCACTCAAGGTCGCGCTAAGGCCAGCAGCGGCAACGGCCGTGCCCGCCAGGGTAGCGGTCTGACTCTCCGCGACGCCCGCGATCGTAGCCGAAACCGTCACCGTAGCGCTGCGCGGACCAGCAGCCTCGGAGGCCGCAAGGTCGAGGCGAAGGACAACCGTCGGGCAAGTGCTAGCCTGAGCGGGCAGGGACTTGTTCGATACGTTGTCGGAAACGATGGCGAAGTCAGCCGCGTTGGCGCCGGTGATCGCAAGGGTCGCTAGCGACGATGCGGTCGAAGCGTAGTTGCACACCGTCAAGGTCATCGGCGTTGTGCTGGATGAGCCGACGGCGACAGCATCGAAGGTTAGCGGCGACGGGGTAATCGTGAGCGGCCCCGTACCGGTTCCTTGCATGTCGGCCGTATCGGATGAGGTGCCGTTAGCACCGGCAGCCTTGATCGTGTTGGACTTGGCGCCCTTCGCGGTCGGCTTGAAGTTCACGACCATCGTGCAGTACGGCGACGAGCTGGGCGTCGGCGCAGTCGCAGAGACGGACTTGCACTGAGGTGTAGAGCTCGACGTGCCCACGAAATCTGCCGGCGAGGAGGCCGCGTCGAACTGGAGATCGGTCCCCGAAATTGCGAGGTTACCAACCGCGGCGCGAACGTACACGCTCAGGGTGAGGGCGAGGGAAGTCGCCGAGGTATTGCCCAGAGCAACCTGACCGAAGTCATAGGTCGAGGTAACTACGCCGGTCAGGTTCGACCCCGTGACCGCCGCAGCGCTGGTGGCAATGATCTGCACCGGGAGCTGGCCAATCGCGGTCACGTTCATGTTGGCCGCGCCCTTGTTTGCACTGCTGACCGTGAAGACCCCCGTACGGGAACCTTTCTGCGTCGGCTTGAAGACGAGAGCGAGCGTGCAGGAGGTATTCGGCTGCAGCGATGCGGTGCAGTTATTGGTCGCGATGGCAAAGTCACCAGTGACCGCAGCGGTGATGGCGCCGCTCTCCTGTGGAGTCTGGGACGTCCCACCCGACACACCATTGGTGATCGTGCAGATGACGTTTGCCGAGGTCTGTCCGACCACGGTATCATCGAACTTTGGCGCCGTGGTGCCGGTGACAGCCGGCACGCAGGCAATGCTCAGCGTCGGGATGGACAGCGCGATACCAATCACAGTGCCATTCGCCGAGGACACCGTGCCGTCGCTGATCGTCAGGACCGCAGAGGCGGAACCGGCGATGGTCGGGGAGTACGTTACTGCGACCGTGCAGCTGGCTCCCGGGGCGAGAGTCGCTCCGTTGCAGTCAGGGGTGGTGTAGCTGAATTGAGACGCACCGCCGACGCTGGACGTGCTGTCCTTCTTGACGATCGAAAGGGCGCCCGTAGCAGTACCACCAGCGTTCGTCACAGTGAGGGCCAACGGGCCAACGGGGACGCCGACACCCGTGGTGCCGAAATCGAGAGTGGGCGGGCTGACAGAAAGCGAGGGACCAGGCGCGGCTGCCTTGCTGGTACCCTTCACCTGAGCGCTCGTCTTTGCGGCGCCGGCTTCGGTCACAACGACGCTGGCCGACTTGTCACCCGCGGGGGCGGCCGGCTTGAACGTCACGGTGAAGGCGCAGGTGGCCGCAGGAGCGAGCGGGAGGTTGTTGCAGAGTGCGGCGTCCACGATGAACTCGGGGCTGCCGCCGCCGATCACGAGGGCGTCCGTGGCAGTGCCACCGCCGTTCTTGACCGTGAAGCTGGTGGTCTTGGTCTCGCCGACCACGACCGTACCAAAGTCAGACGGATTCGGGCTGACCGTGACGAGGCTGGCCGCAATCGCGGTGCCCGTGAGGGTCGCGGTGCCGGGCGTCGAGCCAGCCGTCGCATCGGCGACGGTCAGCGTGCCGGTCTTCGCACCAGCAGCCGACGGCTTGAAAGTCACCTGGATCTTGCAAACGGCCAGGGACGCCAAAGGAACGACGCAGTCGTTCGACGTGATGGCGAAGTCCGTAGCACCGGCCGAGATGGTCGCGGACAGGTTGCCCGTGGGCGAGCCGCCGCTGTTGGACACGTTGAAGGTCGCGACATAGGTGTCACCTACCGAGGCCGTGAACGGCGCCGAGGGCGGGTTGATCGTGAGCGCAGAGGGCGTCACGACGGTCGCGGCCACCGTGGTCTGGGTGGTCTTGCCGCCACCGCTGCACACGACGCTGTCGTTCTTCACACCAGCGGTCGCAGCCTTGAAGGTGAAGGTGAAGGTGCAGGGAGCGGAGATCGCGCCCGTGGCCGCACAGGTCTGGCTGGCCAGGGTGAGATTCGAGCCGCCGGCAATGCAGGTCAGTCCGGTCACCGAGGGGCTGGGGACGATCTGCACGACCGCCTGGGCAGTCGCATTCACGAGCAACGTGCCGAGGTCGACCCGGTCGGTCGCGCTGAACGTGCCAGCAGGCGTACCGGTGCCGCTGAGAGCGACCGAAGCCGCGCCCACGAGGAGTGCGCCGTTGGCAAGGCCGACGTTCGCCGGGGCGAACTTCACGCTGACGGTGCAGGTGCCGATGGGCTGCACCGGGGCGCAGGTCGTTCCGGAAATGGCAAAGCCGGAACCGGTGACAGTGGCATTGACGGTGACAGGGGCACCAGCAACGGTGACTGTCACAGTCTGTGGGGTGCTGGCCTGGCCGATATCGATCGTGCCGAAGTCGAGCACCGCCTTATCGACCTTCACAGTGCCGATCGGGCCGGTGCTACCGCTCCCGTCGATGCCTGCGTCCTTCTTCACCGTAGTGGAAGGATTGTCGCTTCCTCCGCAGCCGACTACCGTCAGCATGCCGATGAGCCCCAAGCAACTTGCCTGAAGCAACCGTCCGAATCTCTTAGAACACGTCATGTATTAGCCTCCGTCGAAACCCAATGTTGTTCCGCAATGCGAGCGCATTGCAGCAGCCGGAACAGTTTGGGACCACCCCGGAAAGACGCAAGAAAAAAAATGTTTCAGGACGGATTGTTAGGCGGATCGGACTTGATTTTGGACGGAAATGTAGGTTCCAATGGCAGACCCATCTTGACCATGCGCACAGAGCAGGTCTGTTTCCCGGAAGCGCCTGTCGCTACTGTAGCCGTAAACACAATTGTTTAGATCGAAACGTTTGGGCTTCGGGAGATCACTCGCTCGCAAGCCGTGACTTGACGACGTGTCCTTGATAGGTTTTGCGCCCACCGCATGGACACCATAGACGGCTCGTCACCTCCGCCAACACCACCAATGCCACCTTCCGGCCCGGGCTCGGCCGGAATCCGCATTCCCGTCTCGATCGAAGAGGAGATGAAGTCATCGTTCATCGATTACGCCATGAGCGTGATCGTGTCGCGCGCGTTGCCTGACGTGCGCGACGGCCTCAAGCCGGTCCACCGTCGCATCTTGTTCGGTCAGCACATGATGAACAACGTGTGGAATCGCCCGTACATCAAGTGCGCGCGCGTGGTCGGGGACGTTCTCGGCAAGTACCATCCGCACGGCGACAGCGCGTGCTACGACGCCCTGGTGCGCCTGGCGCAGGACTTCTCTATGCGCTACCCGCTTATCGACGGGCAGGGCAACTTCGGCTCCATCGACGGTGACCCGCCGGCGGCTTACCGCTACACCGAGTGCCGGATGGAGAAGATCGGCCAGGAGCTTCTGGCCGACATCGACAAGGAGACTGTCGATTTCCAGCCCAATTACGACGACAAGGAGACCGAGCCGACGGTGCTACCCACCCGGCTGCCGAACCTTCTCATCAATGGCGCATCGGGCATCGCAGTCGGCATGGCGACCAACATTCCGCCGCACAACCTGGGCGAGATCATCGACGCCACCATCGCCATCATCAAGAATCCCGACATCACGGTCGACGAGTTGATAGAGATGGTCCCGGCCCCGGATTTCCCGACCGGCGGTTACATCTGTGGGCGCGGCGGCATCCGCGAGGCGTACCGAACCGGGCGCGGCAGCCTGCTCATGCGGGCGCGCACCGAAATCGAGGAGAATCCCAAGAGCGGCCGCAAGTCCATCGTCGCAAGCGAGATCCCGTACCAGGTCAACAAGGCCCGACTGATCGAGAAGATCGCCGAGCTCGTACGCGAGAAGCGCATCGACGGGATCGCGGACGTGCGAGATGAATCCGACCGCGAGGGCATGCGCGTGGTCATCGACCTGAAGAAGGACGCCGTGCCGGAGGTCGTGCAGAACAACCTTTGGAAGATGACGCCGATGCAGGAGTCCTTCGGCATCAACATGATCGCCATCGTCGAGGGCCGCCCGCAGACGCTGTCGCTGAAGAATGCCCTTGCGCACTTCATCCAGCACCGGCGCGACGTGGTCACCCGGCGCACGCAGTACGACCTGGCCAAGGCCAAGGCGCACATGCACATCTTGGAGGGCTTGAAGATCGCGATCGACAACATCGACGCGGTCATCGACCTCATTCGGTCGTCGAAGGACACGGAGACGGCGAAGGCCGGCTTGATGGAGAGCTTCGCGCTGTCGGTGATCCAGGCGCAGGAAATCCTGAACATGCGGCTGGCCAAGCTGACAGGCCTCGAGCGCGACAAGCTGGAAGCGGAAATGAAAGAGACCGCGGCGCTGATCGCCCAGCTAGAAGCCATTCTGGGCAGCGACAGCGAGCTGGTCCGGGTGATCGTGGCCGAGCTGGAAGAACAGAAGCACCTCTACGCTGACCCGCGCCGGACGGAGATTATCGATGGCGAGGTGGACATCGACGTCGAGGACATGATCGCCGACGAGGAGATGGTGGTGACCGTCACCCACGGCGGCTACGTCAAGCGCAACCCGAAGGATCTGTACAAGCCGCAGCGCCGCGGCGGACGTGGCATCACCGGCGCTTCCACCCACGAAGAGGACTTCGTCACTCAGCTTTTCGTGGCGTCGACCCACGACACCCTGCTGATGTTCACCAGCAAGGGCCGGGTCTACGCGAAGAAGATCTGGGGAATTCCGCAGGCCAGCCGGACCGCCAAGGGCAAGGCCTTCGTGAATCTGATTCCTTTGCAGGACGGCGAACGCGTGGTCGCGCTGCAGCCGGTACGTGAGTTCTCCGAGGGCGCGTTCGTGGTCATGGCGACCAAGCGCGGGCTTATCAAGAAGACCTCGCTGACGGCGTTCTCGAACATCCGCGCCTCGGGCATCATCGCGCTGTCCATCCAGGAGGACGACGACTTGGTCGGGCTGCGCATCACGGAAGGCACGTCGGATCTGATGCTTGGCACGCGCAACGGCTGGGCGATTCGTTTTCGCGAAGAATCCGTCAGGCCCATGGGCCGCTCGGCGCGCGGCGTGCGCGGCATCCGTCTGCGCGACAAGGACGACTTCGTCATCGGCATCGCGGCGGTTCCCCGGGACGCGCCCGCGACCCTGCTGACCGTCTGCGAGCGCGGCTTCGGCAAGCGCACGGTATCCACCGACTACCCGACCAAGAACCGCGGCGGCAAGGGCGTCATCACCATCAAGACCACCGAGCGCAACGGCAAGGTGGTCGGCCTGCGCTTGGTCACCGACGACGACGACTTGATGCTGATCACCACCAGCGGCAAGCTGATTCGCATGCCGGTGGACGGCATTCCCACCGTCGGCCGCAACACCCAAGGCGTGCGCCTGATCCGCCTGGACGAGGACGAGGTCGTGGTGGCAATGGAGCGCATGGCCGACAAAGAAGAAGGCGAGCACGAGGTTTCCCCCGAAGTCGCCGCCGCGCGCGCAGAGCAGCAACCGCTGGTGGAAGAAGATCTGGGCGAAGAAGCCGCTGCCGACGATGACGACGACGAGGGGGATGAGGAAGAGGGGGGAGACGAGGGCGCAGAGGGAGACGAGGCAGGAGAGGACGAGGGCGGCAACCAGAAGAACTAGAGCATCGGACGGATTGACACGCGTGCACCCCCCACCCCTCACCCGCCGCGCCTCGCGCGTCGGCCTCTCCCCGCTGCGCGGGGCGAGGCGAATCTTCGGATGAACAGCCAACCAAGGGTGACCGATGGAGCACACCAGGTCCAAGCAGCTATTCGAGCGCGCAAGCAGCCTGTTTCCAGGCGGCGTGAACTCGCCCGTGCGCGCCTTCAAGGCCGTGGGCGGCACCCCCATCTTCCTATCCAAGGGCGAAGGCGCCACCGTGTGGGACGCTGACGGGAATCGCTACACCGACTTCCTCGGCTCCTGGGGCCCCCTGATTTTGGGCCACGCCAATCCGACCGTGGTGGCGGCCATTGGCGAGGCTGCCAAGGACGGCACGACCTTCGGCGCTTGCACCGAGAAGGAAGTCCAGCTGGGCGATGCCATCCGCGTCGCCTTTCCGTCCATGGAGAGGTTGCGCTTCGTCTCGTCGGGTACCGAAGCGACCATGTCGGCGCTGCGGGTGGCCCGCGGATTCACCGGCCGCAGCAAGCTGATCAAGATCGACGGCGGCTACCACGGCCACGCCGACATGCTGCTGGCCAGCGCCGGCTCCGGCGCAGCCACACTGGGCATTCCAGGATCTGCCGGGGTGACGGCTGCCGCGGTGGCCGACACCCTCATCGTCCCATTCAATGATGAGGCCGCCATGGCCGCGGCCTTCGCGGCAAATCCCGGCCAGGTCGCCGCGCTGATCATCGAACCGATCCCTGGCAACATGGGCCTGGTTCCGCCCAAGCCGGGATATCTGCAGGCGCTGCGCCGACTTTGCGACGAAAACCGCACCGTGCTGATCTTCGACGAAGTGATTTCCGGCTTCCGGGTTGGCCGCGGGGGTGCCCAGGCCTTGTTCGGCGTGCGGCCGGACATGACTTGCCTTGGAAAGATCGTGGGCGGCGGTCTTCCACTCGGCGTCTACGGCGGGCGGACAGACATCATGAAGGTGGTGGCGCCGGACGGCCCCGTGTATCAAGCCGGGACGCTGTCGGGTAATCCGCTGGCCATGACGGCCGGATTGGCCATGCTGCCGCAGCTCGATCCTGCCACGTACCAGAGACTGGATGAATTGGGCGCTCGACTGGAGTCCGGCGTGCGAAAAGCCATTTTCAGCACCGGCACCCGTGCGTGCATTCAGCGAATCGGCTCCGCATTCACCCTGTTTTTCTGTGCGGGCCCTGTGACGGATTTCACATCTGCCAAAACTGCAGACGTCGCGCGTTACGCGGTATTTTTCCAAGGAATGCTGGACCTTGGCTTCTATTTGCCGCCCGCTCAGCTTGAAGCGGCATTCATCTCGGCGGCCCACAAGGAAGTTGACATCGATTCTTTTGTGTCAGCGACGCAAGAGATTCTGGCGGCCGTCGGGGATTTGAGGTAAGAGAAGCGCCCTTCCCGTTAAGGAACGGAGACCTACCATGTCGCAGAAATCCCCCCTCGCAATCGTGAACGAAACCTTTGGCGCCAAGGACAAGCTGGTTGACAAGCTGGTCGGTCTTTTGGATCGCGGCGACGAGTCGAAGGATGATCTGCGCAAGCGTCTATCCAGCGCAGCCAACGTCAAGTTGCTTCACCTTCACGCGGTCGCCACGACCGTCAAGGACAAGTTCGGTTCGCACGATGCGCTCGTGACCCAGGTCGCGAAGTCGCTCGGTCGCACCAAGGACAAGCCCTTCGTCGAGCGGCTTGCCGCGTATTCCGACGCGCGCCTTATCGACCTGGCCAAGGCCAGCGAGCGCCGTGGGAAGAAGGCTTCGGCTTCCAAGGCCAAGGCCAAGAAGCCGGCCGCGAAGTAGCGTACGACCAGCCCCGCCCGGGGATTGATTGTCGCCGGTGGTGTTCGAGAGCTCGTCGACGACGAGAAGTTCGTACTCTCTTGCCAAAAGGCAGCCGTCGCAGCACGATGCGTGAGGTGCGCACGCAGGACGCCTGCGCAAGAGATGGGGACAAGCATGCTTAGGATCGGCTTTTCGGCGATGTTGGCCTTGGCCACGGGCCTCGCCTTGGCGCCGCCCGCGCGGGCGGCCAGCGAAGATGCAAAAGAGCGCGCGGCTCGCAGGGCGTGCCTTGCCGGCAACTACAAGAAGGGCGTCGAGATACTTTCCGACCTCTTCGTGAAGACCGAAGATCCCGTCTTCATCTTCAACCAAGGCCGCTGCTTCGAGCAGAACGGACGCTACGAAGAAGCCATCACCCGCTTCCGCGAGTACCTACGAAAAGCCAAGAAGGGTAGCGCGCAGGACAAGGCAGATACGGAGAAGCACATCGCCGACTGCCAGGTGCTGCTTGGACAAAAGGCCGCCGCTCCTGAGGCAACGGCAGCGACTGTGGCGCCGAAGCCAGCGCCAGAGCCCGCGCGCGAAGTGCCGAAAGCCGCCGTGGTGGTACCGCCGCCGAGTGCGCCGCCGGCCGCGAACACGAGCAGCGCGCCGCCGGCGGTTCCGGTCGCGGCAGCACAGAATGCGACTGCTGCGGCTCCTCCGCCAGCTGGCGACCGTCTTGCGGTTGCGTCGACTGTGGCGCCCGATTCCACGGCAGTACGGTCGGGATCCGGGTTGCGCATCGCCGGAATCAGCGCCTTGGCGGTGGGCGTTGCTGGCATCGCCACGGGACTCGTTTTCAACTTGAAAGCGAACAACCTTGCCAGCGACATCGAATCCGAGCGCCCTTACCAGCGCAGCCGTGAGGGCACACGCGCCAGCTACGAGACGTGGAGTCAGGTCGGCTACGGTGTCGGCGGCGCGTGCCTGGTGGGCGGCGCCGTCCTCTACTATTTCGGGTACGCGCAGGGGCGAGACAGCCAGGTTGCGCTTGTGCCGTCGATGCAAGCGCAATCCTTCGGCGCGGCTTTCCAGGGGGTATTCTGATGGCGCGCAAGCCTTCGCGTCGAGGTGTATGGGTGGCGGCTGCGACCGTCGCGATTCTGGCCGGCTGCTATCGCCATCCCAAGCTGGACGTGGAGAGCCTGCCCTGCACCAGCAATGACAATTGCCCCGCTGGATCAAGTTGCGACCTGCAGACGCAGAGATGCAGCGTGTCCGGTTCGTCACGGATCGATGGCGGAGGGGGGGCCAGCACCGAAGCCGGTGCGAACCAGCCTTCCACCGACGGTGCGAGGTTCATGGATGGAACTTCCGTAGGTGAGGCTGGCGCAATTGAAGCTGGCCGCACAGGCGTGGATGGGTCGGGCTCATCGGCCTACGACGGAAGCATCGACGGAAACACCGATATGCCCGTGGATGCACCCGTGGGTGATTCGCTGCCAGGCGAGCTGGAAACAGGTGGATACGACGGTCGCAATGCTGGAAGTGGCGGGACCTTTGGCAGCGGTGGCGCGTCCGGAGCGGGCGCGGCGGGCGGAGTGCTCGGCAGCGGCGGCGCGCTAGGAACAGGCGGCGTCGGCGTGTTTGGAAGCGGTGGCGGTGGCGGCGAAGCCGGGAGCGCGGCGGGAGGCGGATCTGCTACGGGAGGAACGCTTGGCGATGGCGGCGCTGCGGCGGGTGGCATCGGGGCCGGCGGCGCGTCCGGAGGCGGCGGTGCGACCGTTGGCGGATCGGGCGGAGCATTGGGCACGGGCGGAGTGCCTACGGACGCCGACGCTGCTGCCACCGGCGGGACACCTGGGTCCGGCGGCAGCCTGGTCGGAACCGGCGGTACGGGCGCGGGAGGGGCGACGGGAACTCCGGCTGACATCCAATCGTCGACCACGACCCTTGCCCTCGGCGATGCACCCATAGGCGAATCCAGTGGCGAGGGAACTTTCACACTCACAAACCTCGGCCAGCAGACCAGCCCGCCGATCCAACTCGCGTCGACCAGCACGGACTTTGTCATCCGTACCACGGGTGCCAGCACCTGCATCTCCAACACGACGACCTTGGCGCAGAATGCATCGTGCACGGTGAAGGTGGTCCTCACACCCACGAGCCTTGGCAGCAAGTCTGCTTTCGTCACCTTCCAAGCAGGCAGCGGCGCCAGCAGCCACGTCACCGTTTCCGGCACCGGCACGGCTGGAGCTGCGCTGAGTACCGGCGCAACGACGACCATCTCCTTCCCACAGCTGGCCACCGCCGGTGTGCCAAGCCCCGTGACCAGCTTCACCGTCACCAACGTCGGACCACGCACGAGCGGCACCATCGCCGCGACGTCGGACAACCCTGATTTTGCCGTTCAGACGGGCGTCGCCGGAGACTGCACCGGCGCTACGCTGCTATCGAATGGCTCGTGCACGGTCCGCGTGGTCATGACCCCCAGCATGTCGGGGTCCATATCGGGCAAGATTTTCGTCTCCGCCACACCTGGTGGCACAGCAAGCGTCACCGCGTCCGGCACGTCGTGCGCAGCGAACGCACACAACGACGGCACGGGCAGCTGCGCCCCGCTCTATTCCTGCGCCACCAACTACCACAACGGCGGGACCGGCAAGTGCGTGCCCAACCAAACCTGTCCGACGGATCAACTGGCGAACGACACCGGGACGTGTGTTCCCATGGTCGGGGTCAATTGGGTCAAGCGAAGCATTCAGGCGTCGTCCATTGCGATGAGTGGAGATGGCCAGAAAGCGATCGCTGCAGGATCGCAGCACGTTTATACCACCACAAATGGCGGCGTAGCTTGGGTTGAGCGTACGCTGCCAACTGCGGAAGACTGGGCCGCTGTGGGGGCTTCATCAGATGGCAAGAAGCTGTGGGTTTTCGGACCCTCGACTTCTTACACCTCAATCGATTTCGGGGCGAACTGGACACAATGGGGGGGTGGAGGGTTCACAAGTTTCGCCTGCTCGGCCGACGGAACCAAGTGGATCGCTGCACAGACAGCTCCCTACCGCCTCGTCTACGATGCGGGCGCCGGCATAACCAGTATCAATCAGTCTGATCCGACGACATCCGTTGCTATCTCCCATGACGGCACAACCTTGGTGGCTGGTGACGGTATGAACGCTCGCGTGTCCGCTGACTCAGGGCAGACATGGAACTGGACGCAGCAGAACAACTCCTATCCGACGGCTTATGCCGTCGCATGCTCAGCGGATGGAACCAGCGTCCTGGCAGTAGGCTACATGGTGTGCTTTTCTGAAACCTCGGGCAAGTCCTGGCCGCCCTGTTGGGGACCAAACTACCTCAACAATCACCCCGTGGCCGCGAGTTCAGCTACAGCCGAGGTTCTCGTGTACTCGGGATACCAGCTGTCGGTATCGCGAGACTATGGCCAAACGTGGAAGGTAACGACGACGACTGATCCCGTCACAGCTTTGGATATCTCAGCCGACGGGACCGCGATGCTCGCAATCGAGTACAGCCCCTCCTCCAACTATGTCTACACCTCCACCGGCCCCGTTCCGTAGCTACTTCCCCGTCTTCACCTCAATCCGCCCCGCCCCCACGTTGTCCGACTGATCCCACGCCCGTACATTCACGATGTGCGGTCCCGGCGCCAGCGTCTTCGGCAACCGTACGGTGAACGACTCGTCCCTCTCGTCTAGCAACTTGTCGTCGGGGCTGGCGGGGCGCCATTCGGTGCCGTCGATGGCGTATTCGATGGCGGCGATGACGGAAGTGGCGTCGTGGGCGCGGCCGGTGAGCTTGTCGCCTTGGAATGCCAGGTCGAGAACCTCGGGGCGGGTGTTGTCGACGAGGAATGGCGGCGAATCGAATTGGTGGTCGAGGGCGCGGTCGGCGGGGGTGACTTTCTCGTCGGAAGCCCAGACGCGGAGCTGGTAGCGACCGTCGGCGACGGAGTCCGTGTTCCAGTCGTACTCGGCTTTGCCAAGCGGATCGGGCCCGCCCAGCGAACGCCACACGCTGTCGCCCTGGTGGCGAAACCACAGCTTGTAGACAAGCTCGTCGCCGTCGGGGTTTTCCGTCTTCCAGCGCAGCTTCAGCGTCGATGAATGCGCGCGGGGGCCGCTCGGCACCGCAGACGGGCCTCCGGTCGTTCCACCGGTCGACGCCGGGGCAGCGTCACCAAGATAGACCTCGGTGATGCGGGCACGCTGGTTGTGCGGCAAAAAGTAGATGGACACGTCTTGCACGATCGACTGAGGGCTGGGCAGGGTCGCGCGGTATTGCAGGTAGCGCGCTCCGGGGCTGGCGATGCGCGCGGCACTTTCGCTTTGATGCTGCTTGGGCGTTTCCACGCGACGGAAGGGCGACCAGGCGTCTGTCTTACCTTCGGGCTTGCCGGTGTTGCCGGTTCGGGTCTCGAGAACCACGTCCTGCGAGCCGGTCCACCACATCTCGCCCCAAAGCGCAGGGGCTTCGGCGTCGAAGACCTTGCTGAGGTAGGTCGCTTCGCCCTTGGCGGGCTGAACCCGGTAGATAGCGCCCGCATCGCCGGTGCCGAGGAGAAAACCGTCACCAGCCGGTGCCATCGACAGGATTTGCCGCTCGGGCACGTCGGCGACCAGCGCGACGCTGCGGTCGGGTGCGATTCGGTAGAGCTTGCCTTGACTGCCCGACGCTGCGAACAGGTTGCCCTGTCCGTCGAGAGACAGCGAGGTGAAGTAACCGTCGGCAAGCGCGAAGAGTTGCTCGATGCCGCCGTCGTCGGCCAGCCGGTACACAGCGGCGCGCGCCTTCACGGCGTCGCTGCGCGGGATCGCCCCCGAGGCTGGCGCAGGCCCGGCCACGACAGGCGTGCCCTTGGCGGTTTGCGGGCCGGCGGGTGCGGGTTGTTTGACGTCGGTCGGGGCCTCGAAATCGTTCACGGCCAGGTAGGTCGCGCCCTTGCCTCGGACGATGGCGCGCACTTCGTCGGCGTCGAAGTCGTGCAGCGCCTCGGCGTGCCCGTCGGCGTGCACGCGATAAAGGATGGCTTGGTCGGACGTGCCCGCCAGCAGGGTCGACCCATCGCGGACCATCGCCATGACGTGCTTGTCGCCAGCATCCCACAGCATCTTGACGGTGCCCTTGGCGTCGACGGTGAAGATTTTTCCGCCGTCGCCGGTGGCGGCGTAGGCGGTGGCGTGCGCGACGTCGTAGTCCAGCGCCCAGATGTGCTCGGCGGGAAGCTTGGCGAAGAGCTTGCTCTTGCCGGACTTGGCGTCGACCGAGAACAGGCGCGCGCCAGGGGTAGAGCCGGCCAGCAACGTCCCGTCGGGCTTCGCCACAAGCGCGGTGACCCAGGGAGAGTCGATTTCGCCGACCTTCTTCGCCGGCCCGGCCCCCGTCGTTGGAACGGCGAAAATCTTCCCGGCGTCGCCGGTACCGAAGTAGACCGTGTGTCGATCCGCGGAAAGCGCGGCGCTCCAGGCGAACGCGGCGTCGATGGCCACGCGGGTGACCTTCATGCCGGGCACGATCTCGCCGGGTGGCGAAATCGCGGTCGAGGTGGCTTCGCCTTCTTCGAAGTCCTTGACCGTGGTCTGGCGAAACGATCGCGTGGTCGTTGCGTCTGCGGCGCCAGCGACGAGAGAGGCCGCGACGAAGCCGAGTGCTGCACGGCGAGGTCGAGTCATCGCACGGATAGTAGCAGCACGGCGACGACGGCCAACCAACGAATCTCGCATTGTCGGGATCCTTCCGGCACAATCACCCGGTGCCCGACGCTTCCACACCCGCGCCGCCCTCCACGCAGACTCCCCAGTCTTGGACCATCCTCGAGGTCCTGCGCTGGACCATTGGACGTTTCGAGCGCCACGGCATTGAAACTGCGCGGCTGGACGCTGAGCTTTTGGCCACGCGCGCGTTCTCGCGGACGCGGGTCGAGCTGTACACGCACTACGACCAGCCGCTCGACGAGACCGAGCTTGGGGGCTATCGCGCGCTGGTGCAGCGGCGCCTCGCGGGCGAGCCGGTGGCGTACATCCTTGGCCGCAAGGAGTTCTGGAGCATCGACTTGGCGGTCGACGCGCGCGTGCTGATTCCGCGGCCGGACACGGAAACGCTGGTCGAACAGGGGCTGGAGCTTCTGGCAAAGCTCGGCGCAGAGCGGCCGTCGTGTCGCGTGGTGGACATCGGAACCGGCTCGGGCGCGGTGGCGATCGCACTGAAGAAGGAACGGCCCGCCGACGAAGTTTTCGCGGTCGATGCGTCCCCTGATGCGCTCGCCGTAGCAAAGGAAAACGCCGAGCGGCTGAACCTGGCAGTCACCTTCCTACAGGGCGATCTGCTGGCACCCGTCGTAGGGCAGTTCGCTTTGATCGTCAGCAACCCGCCGTACATTCCGACCAAGGAAATCGATGCGCTGTCCGCCGAGGTTCGCAGCGAGCCTCGCATGGCGCTGGACGGTGGCGAAGATGGTCTGGCGCTGGTGCGGCGGCTGGTCGATGAGGCCAAGGGCGCCTTGGCCGAGGGCGGCTGGCTGGCAATGGAAATTGGTGCAGGACAGGCAGCGGCGACGATGGGGATCTTGCGAGAGGCCGGCTATCGAGACGTGGGCAGTCGCCGCGACCTCGCCAGCATCGAGCGCGTGGTCTTCGGTCAGCGTGGCCCGACGGACGAAAGGAACCCGACATGATGCGCAGGTTGGTTATCGCGATGGCGCTGGTCGCATCCGGGCTGGGCTGCATGACCCCGACCCAGCGACGCGAGGACGATCTGATGCACAACGCGCGCATGTGGAACGACGACTTTCGCTGGGCCCGCTGGGACATCGTTGGGCAGTCGCTCACGCCCGAAGAAAACACCCTGTTTCAGGAACGCAAGAACCTGGTCGGCAACGACTTGGTGCTGGCCGACTACGAGGTCACCTCCGTGCGCTTCGCGACAGGATCGCAGACGGCCACGGTGGAGGTGAGCCTCGAGTGGTACCGCAAGACCGACCCTACGGTTCGCCAGGCCACCTTGCAGCAGCGGTGGGAGCAGCGGGCAGGCCGCTGGATGATGGTCAAACAGCGACGTGTTCGTGGTGATCGCTTCCCTCTCGTGCCCGAACCGGCCGAGGAGAAGTCCGCACCACCACCGGCAAAAGAATCGGCGAAGGGCTAATTCGCGCGGGGAGCGGCCGAGCTTTGCTCGGCCCGGACCATCGCGGGAAGGTTCGGAAACCCGCCGAGGGTTTCCGGCT
>Ga0302323_100001965_pt1 | contig 16738 bp, 12 predicted proteins | sample Fen_T0_3_FD_201950 | JGI IMG/M metagenome (GOLD analysis project Ga0302323, IMG submission 201950) | Peat permafrost microbial communities from Stordalen Mire near Abisko, Sweden - Fen_T0_3 | ecosystem: Environmental > Terrestrial > Soil > Wetlands > Permafrost | place: Sweden: Abisko... | reverse complement strand
GCCCGTCTACGCTACCCAGGTGCCACTTACCGTAATGGGCGGTCTTGTAGCCGACCTGTGAAAGTAGACGCGCCAGCGTGATCTCCCATGGATTGAGTCCCTGGCTTTCCGGGTCGCCCACAGCGGGGTTTCCGATGGGCACGGTAAGCGTGCCGGACCGAAAGGCATAGCGCCCCGTCAAGGTCGCGGATCGGCTGGGCGTGCATTGCGCTTCGACATTGAAATTGGTCAAGCGCAACCCCTCGTCAGCCAACCGATCGGCCCGTGGCGTAGGAGCGCCGCGAATGACGCCTCCGCCGTAGCATCCCAATTCGCCGTAGCCAAGATTGTCGGTGAGGATATAGACGATATTTGGTCTCGTATTGACACCTGTCTGCTGCTCGATTGGGCTCATGGTTCCCCTACCCTTGGTTGTTGGCGACTTGCCTCGAGTCTTGGTCGAATTTCCTGGTTTCGGTCGGTACCGACGGTCTCCTCGCGCAGAAGTGCCATGCAGTTCCGCTTCAGCAGCATGAACTCTGGACTAACCAGAACGTCCAGACTGCGCGGACGACGAAGAGCTACGTCGATGATGGTCTTCAGCCGGCCCGGCCGCCGGGTCAGCATGGCCACACGAGAACCGAGAAAGATCGCTTCATCGATGTCGTGGGTCACAAAAAGGATGGTCATCCGAAATTCGTTCCACACGTCCAGCAACAGCTCCTGCATCTGCAGCCGCGTCTGGGCGTCGAGCGAGCCGAAGGGTTCGTCCATGAGCATCACGCGTGGCCGATTGACCAGAACGCGAGCCAGGCCAACCCGCTGTTGCATCCCGCCCGATAGCTGCGTGGGGTAGTGACTGGTGAACTCGGAAAGACCCACCTTGTGTAAGATCTCCTCCAGGATGGCCCGCCGCTCTCGCCGCTGTACCTTGCGCAGGCGAAGACCGAAATCGACGTTCTCACGCACGGACTTCCACGGAAACAGCGTCGGCTGTTGAAAGACCACACCACGGTCCGAGCCGGGACGGCTGACCACGGCGCCATCCACCAGCAAGGAACCACCATGGGGTGGGTGAAAGCCCGCAATGGTGCTGACGAGGCTGGACTTTCCACAACCGGATGGACCAAGGATGGCCAAAAGCTCTCCGGGCTCGACGTGAAGCGAGAGATTCTCGAGGGCGACCACCGCGTTGGCGCCACTCCCGAACACCAGCGTCACATCCTCTAGATCGATGGCGCCCTGTCTCATCGCGCGTGCACGAGGTGACGATGCCATGGCATGAGACGACCTCCGAGAAATCGGACAAGCAGGCTAGAGCCCATGCCCAAGATACCAATGACCAGCATACCCACGACGATGTCGGCATAGTTTTGCAGGGTGTACGCCTCCCAGGTGAAGTAGCCGACACCGAAGCGGCCAGAAATCATTTCGGCGGTTACGACGAGGAACCAGCTGATCCCCATCCCGATGGTGAGGCCGGTGACGATGGAAGGCAACGCACCAGGGAAGATGACCTCGGTGAAGATGTGCCAATTGCGTGCGCCCAGCGTCTGGGCCGCGTAGACCAGGCGTCGGTCGAGGTTCTCCACGCCGTGGATGGTGCTGAGCAGAATGGGAAACAGGGCGCCTATCAGACAGATGAAGATCATGCTCTGCTCGGGCGTCGGAAACATCAGGATGGCCAGCGGTATCCACGCCACGCCGGGAATCGGGCGCAATACCTCAAGCGGTGTCATGACGATATCCGCGACCAGGCGGGAGCGCCCAATGGCCAGCCCAAGAGGGATCGCCACGGCAGCCGCGAGGGCAAATCCAATCAAGACCCGGCGAACGCTGCTTATGACATGCTGAGGGGCTTTGGGAGATTGGACGAACTCGAGCGCTGCCAGCGCCACCGCCGTGGGCGGCGGCACGAAGGCGAAGTTGACCACGAATCGGGCCTTGCTGGTGGACGCGGCCTGCCAGAGTGCCACGAACACGGCCAAGGCCAGGATGCGAACCAAGGCGCGGCGTAGGAAGGTGAATCCCCGACGAGACGTCGATAGGGGGAAAGCCCGAGAGAGCGCCTCATGGTTATCGCCTGTGGTTGCGGTGCGCGAGACAGCGATCGACGAAGAATCCAGGTTGGCTTCCACGGATGGAAGCACCACCGAGGGAATCGCGGTCACGCGTGCCCGATGCTCACCTCTTGTCGTCATGCCAGCTCCTTCCGTCAACTTTCAACTACCGCCTGCGTGCCGCGGCGTAGGCCAACGTCGAGCTCTGGTGACGCTCGGCCCACTGGTCCGCCCTCGCCTTTTCGAGAAAGGCAGAAAGCTCGCCTTTGCTCGCCACGTACCAAGCCTTGTCGGCGAACAGCTTGAGACCGCTTTCGCGATCGTGAACGAAGCTGACACGGACCCTCGATCCTTGCTTTTCAAGCTGGTTGAGAGCGACGAACGCGTCGCCAATGTTCTTGTAGAGACGGACCTTCTTTTCTCCAGCGACCCAAATCTGCCCAGCCAGCTTCGGCTCCTTCACTGCCCCGCCAAGCTGGTCCTTCTTGGCGAAGGGTACGGGCGCATAGTCTTTAAGGCGCGCGTCGTAGTCATAGCCGAACTCACGCGCCGCCCGCCGGATGAACTTGTCATCGACGAAGCTCGCGAGATCCAAGTCGCGCTTGATCTTCTTGAGGACTTTGGCGGTCTGCAAAGCCTGCCGGATTGCCTCCACGAACTCTGGCTTGAGCGTGAAGTCCCGCGTTTGAATGCCCTGTGGCCCGTGGAACGCGTAGTACACCTCCGCCTCGACGCCGGTCCAGCGCGCCAACTTCTCGCTGTACTCCTCCGGCTCCTGGCGCAGCAAGCGGTCGGCTTCCAGTGTCGCCTTCAGATAGGCGACCACCAGCTCGGGATATTTCTCCGCGAAATCCGACCGGGTCTGAATGCCGTGCGTCGTCGTTACGTTGGTGGAGCTGCCGTCGAAGATCTTTCGGGCAAAGCCGCGAAACGGAAACAACTCCCCGAACGGGACGAAGTCAGCGTGGGCATCGATTTGCCCGGACCGCAGGGCCGTGCCGGCAACCTCCGGCGTTTGCGTGATGATGGTGACATCTTTGCTCGGATCCCATCCCAGGTTGAGGAGCGCCCGCAAGAGCATGGCGTGGGCTGTCGAGACGAACGGAACCGAGATGGTCTTGCCTTTCAAGTCGGAAAGGGATTGCACCGACGAATTCGCCGGTACCAGGATGGCGTTGCCAGCACCACTGATCCCACCTGAAAGCGTCGCGATATAGAGCGAACGAACGTCCTTGCCCGCCTCCGCGAAGGCGGTGGCGCCAATGACCGCGGGAAAGTCGGCCATCTGAACGATGTCGAGCTGGTTGTTGAGGAACTTGCTGTTTAGCTGTCCCCCGGTTGGCTGGCTTTCCCATTGAATGTCGTAGCTGACATCCTTGTACTTACCATCGTGCGGCAGATACTTCTCGAGCAGCTGGAGCTCTCGCACCAGCGGACCGCCAGCGGCGCAGTTGATCGTGGTGTCTTGCGTCCCAATGGCGATGCGGACGGTCTCTGCCGCGTGGAGGCTGGACGGGGCCGATACTATTCCCAGCACGGCCAGCATGCCCCCAACAAACGCCTTGCTGACGACCGCCCGGATGGACGCCCGAGCCTCGTGTCCAAGCTGATTCATCGACATTCCTAAAAGCCACCTTCTGCAGACATCCGTTTTGTATACAGGACACCCGGCTTTCCGCAAGGTCATTGTACCCGAATAGTCCCAAATAGCTGGTAACGCGGAGCCAGCTGCGCCTTTCGCCTTGCCGGACACATGTCTTCCATGCTAGACACCAGGGAAGCGCGCTACTTGGCGCGCGAACAGCCGGCACAGACGATCCGTTCAAGAGAACCCTGCATGAGCGCACAGCAACGGACGCATAGATTCTCCCATCCGCGGTTCACGGCCCGCCTACTCGAAGCTGCGGCCATCGGATTGGTGCTCCTGGCCTCCTCGGCGATCGTTGCCAAGAATTACCAGCCCCGCGCTGAAGTCCAGCTCCTCAACGTCTCATATGATCCCACGCGAGAAGTCTATCGAGAGCTCAACCAGCGTTTTAGTGAACGCTACGAAAAGGACACCGGCCATCACGTCGTGGTTCGGCAATCGCACGGCGGCTCCTCTCGGCAGGCGCGGGCGGTCATCGCTGGTGAGCAAGCGGCGGACGTGGTCACGCTTGGCCTTCGCTCGGATATCGAAGCTTTGCACAAGCGCGGCCTGGTGCATGACGGTTGGGGAAGCCGTTTACCCAACAATTCCCAGCCCTACTACTCGACGATTGTGTTCGTGGTCCGGCGTGGCAATCCTTCCCATATCCGTGACTGGCCTGACCTCGTGCGCTCGCCCTCGCTGGAAATCATTACACCAGATCCGAAGTCTTCAGGAAATGGCAAGCTAGCGGCGCTGGCAGCCTGGGGCGCGATTGTTTCCCGAGGAGGCAGCGAAGCTGAAGCACGGGCCTACCTCAAGGCGCTCTACGACCACACTTCCTTCCTGGAAGCGGGCGCCCGTGGCGCGGCGACGGCCTTTGCCGTGGAGAAGCTGGGTGACGTCCACCTTACCTGGGAAAACGAAGCTCTGCGGGAAGTCGCGGAGGCGAAGGGTGACCTCGAGATCGTCTATCCCGACGTGAGCATTCTGGCCGAACCGGCGGTCGCCTGGGTCGATGCCAACGTGGCCAAGAACAAAACCGAAGCAGCGGCCAGGGCCTACCTCGAGTTTCTATTCACCGATGCGGCCCAGGAAATCATCGCGAAGCACGGCTATCGCCCCTACAAGCCCGAGATACTGAAACGCCATGGCGACCGCTTTCCCGACCTGAACCTGTTTCCCATCACCGCTATTGCCAAAGACTGGGAAGATGCCCATCAGCGCTTCTTCGCGGACAACGGCATCATCGAAACGGTCTACCGCCCCAAACCCAGATGATCCCGGTCAGTGAAGCCGATGAGCCAACCCAAGCCAAGCCGATTGTTCACCGTCCGCAGTGACCTGCAAGCGGCCATTACGGTGGCCGTCATCTCGCTACCGCAAAGCATCGCCTACGCGCAGATCGCGGGTGTCGACCCCCGCTTTGGGCTCTACACGGCGATCGTCTTCGGCGCCATCGCGTCGCTGCTCGGGTCGTCCTCCCACCTCATCAACGGGCCCACCGGCGCAGTCTCCCTCGTGGTGTTCAGCGCCCTTTCCTTCATCGACCCCGAAGCTCGCCTCGACGCCTACGAGGCCATGTTCATGCTCGGCGCCATGATTGGCGTCGTCCAGATCGCCATCGCGGTGTTGCGGCTGGGCGACTTGACCCGCTACATCTCCGAGTCGGTCGTGACCGGATTCTTGGTCGGCGCCGCCACCTTGACCATCGTGGGACAGATTGGAACGGCGCTTGGCCTGAAGAACCTTGGCACCGGTCACCAGCACGTCTTCTATCGCCTGTGGTTGACCCTCACGCAGTCCGCGCATGTCAACCTCAAGGCCTTCGCCATCAGTGGCGGGGCGATCCTCCTGGCTATCGCTGCCCGCAGGTTGGTGCGACGCTACCGACTGCCTCAAGTCGACATGTTCATCGTGCTCCTGCTGGTTGCCATCCCGGCCTATTTTGCCGGCTGGACCACACCGACGATGGGGGCCAAGCCGGCCGTGTCCCTCATCGAGGCCGTTCCTTCCAACCTGCCCGGCTTCCACGTTCCGACGGTCCAATGGGGCTGGGTTAGCCACCTGTCGTCGAGCGCGCTCGCCATCGGGATCTTGGGGCTGCTCGAAAGCCTCGCCATCGCCAAGGCCATCGCCTACAAGACCGGACAGACGCTGGACTACAATCGGCAGTGCCTGGGCACGGGCATGGCCAACCTAGTCAGCGCGTTCTTTCGCGGCATGCCTGGCGCGGGCTCCCTCTCCCGCTCGGCCATCAACTACCAGGCGGGTGCGATATCGAGAGCCTCGGGCATCTTCGCCGCCGTCATGGTCGGCATCATGGTGCTGGTCCTGGGGCACCTGACCCGCTACATCCCCAAGGCGGCGCTCGCCGGACTTTTGATTGTCGCGGCGGCGCGCCTCATCGACGTCGAACGCGTGCGCTATGTCGCCCGGGCTTCGCGCTACGATGCAGCCTTGCTGGCCGCAACCGCCCTGGCGGCGCTGGTGATCGGTGTCGAGTTCGCCATCTTGATCGGCGTGGCCGTCTCGATCTTGCTCTTCGTTCCGCGTGCCGCGAAGCTGCGCGTGGCCGAGTTGGTCGTCAGCGACGAGCGCATCGTGCGCGAACGGCTACCGAGCGATGCTGCCTGCACGGCGGTTAGCATCTGCGACCTGGAGGGCGAGCTCTTCTTTGGAGCCGCTCCCGCCTTGGAAACCGAGCTCGAAAAAGTCGTCCGCCGAGCGCGCGAACAGGGCATTGGTCACGTGGTGCTACGACTCAAGCGTCTGCGTAATCCCGACGCCGTCTGCCTGGAGAGATTCGACTACTTTCTCCGCGCTACCCAGAAGGAGGGTCTGGTCGTCCTGCTGGCCGGTGTCCGCGAGGATCTGTTGACTGGTTTTCGCCGATTGCGCTTCACCGATTGGTTCCCGCAGGAGCACATTTTCGTCGAAGTCGACGCGGAGGACTCAGCCACGCTACAGGCGGTGCGGTTGGCGTACGCCATGCTCGGCACGAAGAACACGTGCAAGCATTGTTCGGCGCGCCTGCCCCATACAGTCCAGGCGCGCGCGGCGTACTACCTCGTTTGACCGCGTAGCAGTCCGCCCCTACTCCTTCGTGATCGTTTGCGACGTCGGGTATCCGCTCATGGTCCCGATCACGCCATACCCCGCCACCGTGGTCCCGGTCATGCAAGTCCCTCCCATCATCCCGCCAGGCGTACAGTCCGCGTAGGCCAATTTGTCCAGTTGTCCCTGCGTCAGTGGCGCCGCCGGATCCATCGTGTTCACGAAGATCCGCGCATAGGCGTTACCAGGATTGCCACCTGGGAACCCGTAGTAGAGCCCTTCTCCCGAACCAGGCTCCCATCCATCGCCCCCGGTCCCCGTCCACAGCGTGTTGGTTGTGGGCAGCAAGAACGTCGTGACCAGAAAGCCACCGAGCGATGGCTGTTCCACGGATGACAGCTGATGGTTCAGGGATAGCCACGTCATGTTGTCGTTCGGATAGGCCACCTGATTGCCCGTCATCGATTCGCTCAGGATCCCATGCAGATTGGACACGGTGGCCGTCGTGGAATCGAAGGTGAACCCGCCGACGAAGATCGAGTTCCTCGGCTGCGTATCGGGCTCCAAGAAAGTTTCAACGACGTCATAGCTGGTAAGGACGTCCGTCGCCACCGACGGGGCACTTACCCCCATGGCGTTGCTGGCCGTCACGAAGAAGGCGTATCCCCCACAGGTCGACGGACAAGTCACGACAATCGGTGATGCGACGCCAGCCGCGGTAATGCCCGATGGACTGGAGCTCACAGTGTAACCGGTGATGGGACTGCCGCCGCTATTTGTCGCCCCGATACTGACACGCACCGTATTGGGGGCACTGCCCAGGGTAGCTGCCACCCCGCCTGGCGGATCGGGAATCGTGATTTCGGGTGCAGCAGCGACCGCTATGGAGACGGTCGCTTGCGGAGCCGCGCTGTAGTTGACGTCACCGGCCTGATCGCCAGCGACGATACAGGTTCCTTCCGTAAGACCAGTCAGCTGCCCCGTCCGACTATCAACGGAACACACGCTCGGCGTGGCGCTGCTGTAGCTGACCGCAAGGCCCGAGCTGGCCACGGCAGTGACGGTTGCGGTGCCGCCCAAGCTCAGCGTTGGAGCGGCGCCAAAGGTGATGGTTTGGCCGGAATCGAAAACCACCGGAAGGCTTTGCGTCGCCTGCGGCGCCGGAGCATAGGTGGTGTTGCCGGACTGATTGGCGGCAATGACACAGGTGCCAACCGAAATCGCAGCGACCACACCCGTCACGCTGCCCACGGAGCAGACGCTTGGGGTCGTGCTGCTGTAGCTGACCGGAAGGCCCGAGCTGGCGGTGGCCACGACGGTCTCGCAGTCGTTCAAGGCCAGCGCGGGTGCTGCCCCAAATGTGATCGTCTGCGGACGTGCTTCGATGGCCGGACCGTCCGAGCCGCAGCCGGAGAACGACACCAAGGCCAAGACGCTCAGAACGCTGCTACCAAGCTGGTTCACGATCGATTGCATGCTGCCCCTTTCTGTGGCTGATTGCTCAGAAACTCACATTCACAGCGACATGGATCGAGCGGCCCATGCCCGGAACAGGTGTTCCCCATGGAATTCCGTTGCTGCTCATCGACGCTCCTTGGCCGACATAGGCTCCTCCAAGAGGCATTGCGTAGAACCGGTTGAAGACATTGTCGATGCCGGCGTTAAGGCGCGCGTGTTTCCACCCATAGCTACCCCGCAGATTCAGCAGACGATAAGCACCGGTCTGCATCTCATGGCGAACTTGTGACACGTGCGTCTTGCCCGCAACCGCTTGAAATTCAGCGACGCCAAACCAGCCTCCCAGCCGGTGAACCAGCGCCAGCTTCGTATTCAATGGCATGATGTTGTAGAGGTTGTCGCCCGTGGTCTGGTTTTCACCGCGAACGTAGTTCATCAGGCCCGTGACAGTAAAGCTGCCGTGGTTGTGGGTTTCGCGCAGCAACAGCTGTCCGGACAGGTCAAAACCGTAAAGTCGAGCGGTTTGATTCACGTACTGGAGAAGCAAAAAGCCCGTCGTGGCGGTGACGTTCGCGGCGCTGCACTGGCCAAAATCGCAGCGTCGGGCGTCGATATAGTCCCCGACATACGTGTAGTAGCTCGTCGCTGACACTCGCCATCGCCTTTTCTCTCGATCATGCCAGTCACCCGTCGCGCTGACCATATTGGCCACTTCTGGCTTCAGATCCACATTGCCGACATAGCCGTTGCCGTCGCCGACAAAATTGTTCATCAGCGCCGCCATCGCGTTGGTTGCCCATGGGTAGCGTTGATAGAGACTGGGCGAATGGGATTTCCGCGAGTAGCCGATTTCGTAGACATGTGTGTCGCTCGGCGTGTAACGGGCCAAGGCGGTAAGATCCCAGTTGACATCGGTGCGTTCGCGGTCCAGCGCATTGAAGGCGGCTGCGTCGCTGCCCCAAGTTCCGGCCAGCCCATTGTCGTATCCCTGTACGGGTCCAGCGTTGGTCCTGACAGCATCCCCGCGGATTCCCAGCTGGCTGACCCACTTCGGATTCCAACGGGCCTCCCATTCGGCAAAAGCATCGATCTTGTCCCGTTGTCCATAGTCGATATTCCAAAACGCGTTGGGCCCCATAGCCCCTCCTACCGGCGGCCACCAGTCGTAGAGGATGTAGGCCTGGTACTCGGCACCCAGCCGCACGATGTCCCTATCCGAAACCGTGATGTTTCCCTCGGCCTGCGCCCCCTTGGTCTTTCCTTTGGTCTCCATAGGCATGCCCAGGCCGTAGAAGTAGCGATCTGGCCCCATGTCCATCTTGTGTCTTGTGTCTTGGGTGTAGACACGCGCTTCCAAGTCGCCCCACGGATACAGTCCCGTGTAGCGAAGATTGATCAGATTGTTCTTGTTGGCGGTCATATCCATGCGCTGGTTGGGAAAGCCCTCGAAACCAACCGTTTGCCGACCGACCTTCACTTCGAGCAAATGCCCTTCGTAGCGCAGGGCCAACCCAATATCCCTATTCGTCGCCCCGTGGTAGGCGGTCGAGCCGACCACATTACCGGCAATCAACGGGCCGCTCTCTCGCCCTGATGCGACCGGCTTGAAGTCCCTACCAGCGGTGTAATTATCCGCCTGCGAGCTCGATTCGCTATACGAGAGGCTTGCCCAGCGTCCCGCCAGCGTGCCTCCATAATTGTAGCCAAGGCCACGGCCATTGCTGCGAAAGAACGTCCCCGCTTGGCCCTCGACAAAAACCGTCTCTCCGGCGCGGGCAAACTCCGGCGGCGCGGACTTGACCTGGGTCGTTCCGCCTATGCTGTCGCCGCCAACGCTGACCGGCGTGACTCCTGCGAACACCGTAACGGACGCGACCTTCGTCGGATCGATATAGGAGAGCGCCGAATTCATGTGGTTGGGGCACGCAGGCATGAGATCCATGCCATCCACCTGCACGCGAAGACGGTCGTCCGCCAGACCGTGAATGACCGGAAGACTCGAAATGCCACCCGCACCGTACAGGCTGACCCCGGGAATGTCCTCCAATAGATGCGTGCTGTCGCTGGTGATTGGCCGCTTCGACGCCAGGGTAGACTTCTCCGGACTCCGTGCGCCCAGGGACGAGTCGGTGGCGTTGGCCGTAGCATCCTCCTGGGCGCCAGAAACCGTAATTTCCGACAATTCTTCGACCGCTTGCGCATAGACACCGACGCCCGGCAGAATGGCCAGCACGACGACCGCCGCTGATGTCTTGATCCTCTTTGCCATGTCAGCGTCCCGTCAGTGCAAAATTGAATGGCTGCGTGGCCACAGAGCGCACCGCGAGCCCATTGCGTATGGCCGGCGTGCAGCGCCAGCCCTTCACTGCGCTGACCGCCGCCTCATCAAGGCGGGTGAAGCCCGAGCTGGTCTTGACGGAAACATTGGCCACGCGTCCTCGTTCGTCCAGCTCGACCAGCAGCAACGTTCTGCCCTGCTCACCAAGGCGTAGCGACAGCCGTGGATAAACCGGCGACGTCCGCTCCGCGCAATTCACCGAAAGCTCCTCTGACAGTGCCACGGATTGTGTCGCCACGACGCCCGTTGCTGGAGCGGGCACCCTCGTCGGGTCGGCAGCAGCGGGTGAACGGGCGGTCCCCAGAGCTTCGCTTGACGCACCCGTCGACCGAAAAGGTGCGCGCTCTGCAGCGGCTGCAGTCTCTGCCGTGGGTGGAGCCTTCGCCGCGGCTGCAGTCTCTGCCGTGGGTGCAGGCACCCGTTCTGGGGTCGCCAGTGGCTTTGCCGGCATGCGCGCGTCGGTCATGCTTGGTTTCCGTTTGAGCGGAGCCGCACGAACAGCCCTCGGGCCGCCCCCAGCTACAACAGTCGCTCCAGGTGAAGCCGGCCCCAAGTAAACGATGGAGACCGTCGTGGCGCTTAACGGTGACTGGACCTTTCCGTTACGCCACAGTCCAATAAACAAGACAGAGTGCACGGCCAGGGCTATGGCGAAGGCCAGAAGCTTGTCCCATTTGCAATGGCCACGGCTACACCGCACCACGTACCGTTGCTCGAACCCGGGACAACACGGGTGCCATGCACAACCAAACGACGAAAGGCCCTCCGCAGAGACTCGACGCCCAACCCGCAGATCGGCTGAACGCTCGGAACGGCCGAAGATCGACCTGGAAAGCTGACTTACGGAACGCAAGATACTGTACCGCCCGATCCGCGCCACCAGCCACCGGTCGGTGGCGCGGCAGCACTTGTTATCGCTTCGTTATTGCTTCAGACCAGTCGTCCCCATCATGCCACCGGCCCTCTGCGCAGCTCTCGTGCTGGAGGCTGCGCCACCAACGGTTCGTCGGTGACGCAGGATTGGGGCGGCTATTGCTTGGTGATTGTTTGGGAAACTGGGTAGCCATTCATTGATCCCAGCGCGCCATATCCAGCCACCGTCGTTCCACTCATACAAACGGCTCCCATCATCCCCCCGGGCGCACAGTCCGCATATGCCAGCTTGTCTATCTGGGCCTGTGTTAGCGGCGACGTCGGGTCTGAAGGGTTGACGAATATCCGGGCGTAGGCGTTGCCTGGATTGCTGGCTACCTTCGGGAAGCCATAGTACACGACTCCTGTCTCGACGCCCGCATCGGGCGACCAACCATCGCCCCCGAGCCCCGTCCAAAAGGTATCGGTATTCGTGTTCTTGAATGTCGTCACCAAGAGACCACTCAATGTGGAGTCGGTCACTGACGAGAGCTGGTTGCTGAGTGTCAGCCAGGTCATATTGTCGCTCGGATAGGGAAGGCCGTTGTTGCCTGTCATGGATTCGCTGAGGATGCCATGCAGGTTCGACACCGTATTGGTGGTAGCATCGAAGACAAAGGATCCTAGGAAAATCGAGTCATCCGGCTGAGTCTCGGGTTCAAGAAATCTTTCGAGGACGTTATATACAGTTATGATGTCCGTGACGGCAGATGGAGCACTGTTACCCACCGCATTGGTGGCGGCGACGGTTATGGCGTTGCCCGCGAAGGATGACGGAAAGGTGACGACAATGGGCGACGCCGGGCCAGTCCCCGCAATACCAGCGGGGCTTGCCGTCACTGTGTAACCCGTGATGGGACTGCCGCCGCTGTCCGGTGCAACGAAGCTGACGACAACTGTCTTGGGATCACTGCCCGCTGTGGCCGTTACCCCCGACGGGGCGCCGGGAACCGTGGCCAACGTTCCGCCCGTGCCCGCGGCGCCACCGGTTGCGGTGCCGCCAGCGCCCACCGCCCCTCCCGTTCCCGCTCCGCCCGTGCCCGAACCTCCCGTCCCAACACTTCCGTCAATCGCGCCGCCTCCATCGAGAGGCGAGCTCGTCGTGCCCTCGAACACTTTGTCGACGACGAGTCCCTGCGCGCTCGTCACCGTTACCTTCACCTGCCAAGCGCTGCCGCCGCTGGCTGGCGCCGTCCACTGAACCGTGCTTTTCACCGCAGTGCTTGCGGGAGAGCCCAGAGAGCCAACTGTTGCGGACCAGGCAAAAGTCAAAGGGGCTCCAGCCGGATCGGCCGCGTCCACCTCAAACGTCGCCACTTGACCCGCCTGGACGGCCTGCGGCGTCTGATTCCACGCTGTCACTGCCGGTGCTTCTCCAAACGCCGGCTTGCCGACCGGTAACGTCAGAGTTCCCGATCCGGCCAGGTTCTGTCCGTCCTTCACGGTCACCGTGATGACGACCGATGTCGCATTCCCCCCAGCCGACAGAGTGAAGGCGTTCGTCGTCGCACCACCGGTAAACGTGCCGGGGCCGCTGCTGCTCCACGCATAGGTCAGAGCATCGCCGTCCGGATCGCTCGCTTGCGCGGTGAACGTCGTCGCCACGCCGGCCTCGATGTAACCCGGGCTCGCGGCCAAGCCGGTCACAACCGGGGAATCGTCAAACTTGAGCGTCACGTCGGCGCTTCCTGCGCTGCTATTCGCGTCCACCTGCACCGTGGTCTTAACCGAAACGCTGGCGCCGCGGCTGTCGCTCACGGCAATCGCCAGGTCATAGCCCCCTGCCGAGCTTGGGGCTGTCCAACTCGTCGCGGTCGCCGACGAATTCGCAAAGATTCCCCCCGTGGCAGTCCACGCAAAAGACAGCGCATCTCCGGCATCCGGGTCGTGCGAGCGCACGGTCAGCGTCACCACGTCTCCCGGCCCAACCTTGGTGGAGGAAATGACCAGTGAGTCGATCACCGGAGCCGAGTTCCCGAACGAGGTCGAAGCATCGATCTGGAGTAAATAGATGAGGACGCTCGTTGTCTGGTTCGCGACGATGGCCACGGACGAGGCACTACCTGTGTAGAGCTTCTTACCCGTCGCATCCGTCGCGGTCGCCGCGAAAACGTAGTCCGACCCAGTTGGCAGGTTTCCGACGAGCGTCTCGAGCGGCGCGCTCCCTCCTGCGAGGGTTACAGTTCGCGGTGTTGCCAGCTTGCTTCCCGTGGCAACGAGCGTCACCGTATTGACATCACTGGCGGAAGGTGCCTTGAACACGATGGAGGCCCTTCCTTCGTTCCCTGTGTTGTCCCAGCCATTACGCTGCCCTTGGCAAGATGCCAACAGTGCAGTCGCGGCGACTGCGAACCAGTGTCCTTTGCAAATTCCTGTCTTCACCTTCATGGTCATTTCCTTTGTCTCGAGTGCGGCACCAGGCTGGGGTCACGATTGCAATTCTAATTGGGCCGCTGTTTGAGCTTGCACGTCTCGTACCAAGCAGAAATGGCACACAGAAGACGCAATCCGAGCCGAAGCCTGCCCCAATTGCCATGCAGATTCACACAGCTGCTGCTACTGCAGCAGCCGCCGAACAGAGACTGTTGCCGCCGCAACAGGAAAGCGAGCACAATGAGCATTTCCATTGAGGTCAATTGGGCGGACCATTGCTTGGCTGCAGTGGGATGCTCAATAGCCCGACGCACCGGCGACAACTGATTGTGCGCAATTGCCGGCCCAGTGGCCAGTTGCTATTCGGATCAGTCTATTGATTGACAGCAAACAGTCGGCCGCGAACCGCCGATTGTGGCGGGACGCCAAGAATTGACCGTTGCCGGCCGAGCTCAGCACGCCAAGGACCGGCGCTCCATCAAGTTTCGGGCGCGCACACTGCCGGCGCGATCTCCTCTGGCGTGGACTTCGAATAGCCAGCGACTGACGACGGTCGCGAGTCTTGGGAGACTGTCGCAACGACCGCTCCACCTCGCATGGCGGGCTGCGCTCCGCCCCGCCCCGTCGCGCTTGCCGCGACAGCCGCCTAACACCACCGATTCCAGCTCTCCCGTCGCCGCCGCTGATCCGGCACGCGCCCGCTGCCTCACGTCTCGGTTGCCTACGTCGACTACGTGCCCTCGTCGTTCGGGGCAGCCCTCGCTCTCGCGCCGCACCGACCCGGTCCGAACTTGAATCCGTAGTGCTAGAATCAAAACCGTGCAGGTTTTGTGGTTCACTTCCGATGCCCTTTGCAATTGGCATAGCACGGTCGTCTCCCCACCGACCTGCGGTGTATTTTCGCACCTGGAATACCCGGCGGCACAACGGACCGCCCCAAGGTTCCCGCGAAGCCCTGCCCAGCACAGACAAATGGACCAGACCTCGCCCTTCGCCTATGGTAGTAGGAGCACGTATGACACTTGCCAGGAATCGTTAATGGCTTCTCGCTTCAGGTCTTCGCGGACTCCGGAACACCCGAACCGAATCAACTTCGGCTGGCTGCTGCGGCTTCGTTGGGCCATGACTGCGGGTCAGTTGGTCGCGATTGGAGGCGTTCAGCTCGGCTTGCGCCTCAACCTGCCCCTCGGTCCGCTGCTTTCCATCGTGACAGTCGAGATCGTGCTGAATATCGCAGGGCTCATTCTGCAAGGACGGCACGAACCGCGGGAGTGGTGGCTGGTCGCTCTCATGGCTGCCGACATAGTCTTGTTCACCGGACTGCTCTACTTCACGGGCGGCCCATCGAACCCGTTCAGCTTTCTCTATCTCGTGCAGATCGCTTTGGCCGCGATCACGGTGCGGCCGGCTTGGTCCTGGGCGCTCACGGGACTCGCCCTCCTCGGCTCGGCGACGCTGTTCCTCTTCGACAATCCCCTTCCGTCGGGCATCACCCATGCCGCATACATGGCCTACCACCTGCGCGGAATGTGGGTCGCCTTCGGTGTGGCGGCCGGATTCATTGCGTACTTTCTGTTCCGCGTGCGAAGGGCGCTGGAAGATCGAGACGCCGAGCTCGCTGAATCACGGCAGACAACCGCCCGACAAGCCCGATTATCGTCGCTTATTACGCTAGCCGCGGGGGCAGCCCACGAGCTTTCGACCCCGCTTGCCACGATTGCGGTCGCCGTCAAAGAATTGGAGCGCACCCACCTGGACTCGCATGATCCCGATCTTCTATCCGACGTTCGACTCATTCGCGAGCAAGTGGACCGATGTCGCGATATCCTCGAACAGATGGCTTCAGATGCCGGCCAAACCATCGGAGAAAGCTGGAAGCCCCTGGCCGCGCCCGATCTGCTTAGCGCCGCTCTATCAGGTCTGTCGGGAAACATCCAGATCCGCAGCGAGATTGCCCCAGCCATCCGCAATCTGCGTCTGCGACTTCCTCAAGGCGCGCTCACCCAAGCGCTGAGGGGATTGGTCAAGAATGCTCAAGAGGCATCTTCCCCCGGGCGCGAAGTGTCCGTTCGAATCGATGCGACGCCGGATGCCCTGCGCTTCGCCGTCGAGGACCAGGGCACCGGAATCGCCGAAGCAGATCTGGAGCGACTTGGCGAGCCATTCTTCACGACCAAGCCAACGGGCACCGGCATGGGACTGGGCGTTTTTCTCGCCCGGTCCGTGGCCGAGCGCCTGGGGGGTGGCCTTACCTTCGAATCACAGCTTGGTCGGGGCACGGTCGCTCGCCTGAGCGTGTCGCTCGCCGCTGCGACGGGCCCGGAGGCGACGCCATGAGCGAGCAATCCCTGCTTCTCGTGGACGACGACGAACCATTCCGTGAGCGCATGGCGCGCGCCCTGCGCTCGCGTGGCTTTGTCATCTTCACGGCGGGCGACCGCGCTTCTGCAGTCCAAGTGGCGTCCGAGCATCGGCCCGACGTCGCCGTCGTGGATTTGCGTCTGCCCGACAGCAACGGACACGAGGTGGTGCAAGGGATCATTCCGGTCAGCCCCCAAACCAAGTTGATCATGTTGACCGGATACGGAAGCATCGCTTCTGCGGTCGAAGCGATTCAGCAAGGCGTGCATCAGTACCTGACCAAGCCGCTCGATGCCGACGAGCTGGTCGCCGCGATTGAACGGCTGGAGGGCGGACACGTCGCCGAGGAGGTGTCTCCAGAGGGCACGCCGTCCTTGGCCCGTGCCGAATGGGAACACATTCAGCGCGTCCTGGGAGATACCGGCGGCAATATTTCCGAAACCGCCCGGCGCCTGGGGATCGCACGGCGAACGCTACAACTCAAGCTGAAGAAGTATCCACCGAAAACATGAGGGTGTTGATCCTATCCTGACGTGAAAACTCGAAGAAGCGCAAAGGGAGGGAATGTCCGCG
>Ga0302323_100001964_pt1 | contig 16741 bp, 14 predicted proteins | sample Fen_T0_3_FD_201950 | JGI IMG/M metagenome (GOLD analysis project Ga0302323, IMG submission 201950) | Peat permafrost microbial communities from Stordalen Mire near Abisko, Sweden - Fen_T0_3 | ecosystem: Environmental > Terrestrial > Soil > Wetlands > Permafrost | place: Sweden: Abisko... | reverse complement strand
CCTGGCCGTTCTTGAACAAGAGCAAGGTCGGGACGCTGCGGATCTCGAATTGCGTGGGAACGCCGGGGTTGTGGTCGATATCGCATTTGCCCACGCGAATCTTGCCGGCATAGGCCTGGGCCAGGGCATCGAGGTGCGGCGCAATGGCCTTACAGGGACCGCACCAGGTGGCCCAAAAATCCACCAGCACGGGGACGGTGGATTGGGAGACCTCGGTCTGGAAGTTTGCGTCTGTGACCTCGAAGGTATTGGGACTTGCCATGCAAAAGTCTTAGCACGGAATATCCGAGTTTGTGCCCATGGCTCTGCGATGCTAGCCTGTTGACAAACGCGCCAGCTTTTTAGGCGGAAATGTCGGTCAAGGTCTTCATTCCACAAGATGTCGTCGATTCGTGGGTCACCGCCGACAAGGTCGAACTGTCCGGCGAGGTCATGACCTTTCGCGTGTCTGGACTGGCGGTGCGCATGGTCCCTGGCTACTACTTCGACCAGGTCGCCGGGGGATCGGACGAAGGGCACAAACTGCTCGGCCGGGCCAAAGTCAAGGCCGCCATCGCTGCCATGGGCGCCGAGGTCTACATGAACTCGGTGATTCTTGGCGAGACCGCCTACGAGGTGGAGGCAGGCTTCGTGGCCAAGCCGCTCGACTCGGCCTGCACCCGGGCCGCACTGGTCGCGGCCATGTCCCAGGCCGGCGTTTGAGCTCCATTCGCAACCCCAACGTGCCGCGCGCGCCTTCTTTCTCTGTTTCTTTTCCGTGAGCCCAATGAATCACATCGTTATCGGTACCCGAGGCAGTCTGCTGGCGCGCTGGCAAGCGGCCTTCGTCGCCCGCTCGCTGCGCGCAGCGCACGCGGATTGGGTGGTTGAAGAGAAGATCATCGTGACCGAGGGCGATCGCCTGTCCACGGGACCGCTGTGGAATGCAGGTGGCAAAGGGCTGTGGGTCAAGGAAATCGAGGCCGCGCTCCTGGCGCGTGAGATCGACATCGCGGTGCACAGCATGAAGGACGTGCCCGGGGAGCTGGCCCCGGGGCTGGCGCTGGTGGCGATTCCGCCGCGCGCCGATGTTCGCGACGCCGTGGTCAGCCGCTCGGGCAAGGGGCTGGACGGTCTGCCCAAGGCCGCGCGCATTGGCACCACCAGCTTGCGCCGGGCTTGCCAGCTCAAGGCCATCCGCCCGGACTTTGAGATCGAAATCCTGCGCGGTAACCTCGATACCCGCCTGCGCAAGGTCGCGGACGGCGTGGTCGACGCGGCCATTTTGGCCTGCGCGGGGCTCGATAGGTTGGAATTTTCCGCGCGCATCACCGAACGCTTGCCCATCGAGCGCATGCTGCCAGCGGTGGGCCAGGGCGCGCTGGCCATCGAGGCGCGCGCGGATGACCAGCGGGTGCGCGGGCTTGTCCAGGTCTTGAACGACGCGGGAACGGCGCTGGCCGTGACCGCTGAGCGGACCTTCCTCACGCGCCTGGGCGCGACTTGTCGGACTCCGGTGGCGGGCTACGCCCAACTTGTCGATGGCCAAGTGGTCATGCTGGGACTGGTTGGTCGCCCAGATGGGTCCGAGCTTATCGCCGACAAAATCAGCGGAATTTCTAGCGAAGCCGCCGAGCTTGGCGTCAAGCTGGCGGACGCCCTGCTGGCCCGCGGGGCCGGTGCGATTCTCGCCGAGTGTTTGTGATTGCGTATTGCGTATCGCGTAGGCGGAGGCTGGCTTCGCCAGCTGTAGCCAAAGCGCGGGCATCACAATACACAGTTTTTGCGCTTTCCTGCCGAAGGAGCCTATGATCGATTCTGAGGCACCATGCGGCTACCCGTCCGCGCGATAGGAATATCAAGCATTGCACTGATGGCCTCGTGTGCCCATCGGCAGGCGAACCAGGCTGAGATTGACCAGCTCCACCGGTCGATCGAAGGTTTGCGTGCGCAGAACGCAACCTATTCCAAGCAGGTCGAGGAGCTGGAGAACCGCCTTTTCATCCTCAGTGACCAGCTCGATAGCCGGAAGGTGAACGACGAGAAAGCCGAAGCGCCCAAGCTGCCAACCGTGGCCTTGCACCCGGCTCCGACGCCATCGTCCAACATGGCCACCAACATGGCTCCACCAGGCACCGAAACCGCGTCCGAGCCCGAAGTCGAGTACGCTGGCGAGGCCGCCAAGTCGAACGTCCACAGGCCCATCCTGCGCCTGCGCGGCGATTCCGCCGAGGTGACCATCATCCGCGAGCCGCAGGCCGCGCCGCCCATGGTTCGTGTCGCCCGTGAAGGAGTGCCGCGCCCGTCCCGGGAATCGCGGGATGACAGCGCCGAAGCCATTGGGCTCTATCGCAAATCCTACGAGGCGTTGCGCGCGGGCAAGCACGAAGAAGCCGCGCAGGGGTTCAGGGAATTCCTGCGCGCCTATCCCGCCTCGGATCTCGCGGACAACTCCCAGTACTGGCTTGGCGAGTGCTACTACGACCGCAAGGATTTCGGCCAAGCGGTGCGCGAGTTCCGCCGGGTCATCGAACGCTATCCGAATGGCAACAAGGTTCCGGACGCCTTGCTCAAGGTTGGCTTCAGTTACCTTTCCTTGGGCAGTACCGAGGCGGGCCGACAGACCCTGAGCCAACTGCAACGTTCCTATCCGCGGCACGAGGCCGCTGTTCTGGCTGGAGCCCGCCTGTCCGAGCTCGATCGCTCCACCCCTGTGCGTGCTGCGGGCGGCTCGACCGCGGCAGGGGTTTCAACCGCCAAGGCCGCGCAAATTCCCGAGGAGGCCCCGTGAGACCCCACCGTCTCCCATTCGTGCTCGCAATCGCCACGCTATCGCTGCTGCCCAGCCTGGCTTGGTCGGACAACATGGGCGCCACGCGGATTCCACCGCAGGTCGAGGCTGCGCGCGGCGGCCCTGCCGGCCAAGCGGATCCCGGGGCCCTCGACTCCGACACGGGTGTCACGCAGCCACCTCCCACCGGTAGAGTGACTGGTTCCAAGACCCTGAATAGCGGCCCCAAGGATGCCATCGAGCGCCGAATCGAAAACACCGCCAACGGGTTGAGCGCACCGGGCAGCCTCCTCGGCCCTGATCCAGGAGCTTCGACAGCGGACAGCCAAGACAGGGTCACGGCCGCAACGGCCAGCGGGCCGACCCCAGAACTTCACGTGGTTCAGAAGGGCGACACGTTGTGGTCGCTGTGCTCGAAGTATTTCAACGATCCGTGGCGTTGGCCGCGGCTGTGGGCGGCCAATCCCGTCATCACCAATCCGCACTGGATTTTCCCCGGCGACATCATTCGGCTTGGTGGGGGCAATGCTTCCACGGGCGTTCCCGCGCCCAACCCGTCGGCAGCACAGGCCCGCCAAGGTCTGACCTCGGTCAATCGGACAGGTGCCCTGGGTGGCAGCGCGTTCCTGATTCGTGAGATGGGTTTCATCGAGGCCAAGGATCTCGACCAGGCGGCGACCATCACGGGCTCACGCGAGGAGAAGTTGATGCTCTCCACGGGGGATCAGGCGTACTTGCGCTATGGCAAGGGAACGCCCCTGCGCGCCGGTGAGCGCTATTCGGTCTTCAGCACCGACAGCGACCAGCCAGTGGTCGATACCACGACCGGCAAGGCCTATGGCTATCTGGTCAGAATCCAGGGCGACGTCGTGGTCAACCAGATCGCGGAAAACGACGTGGCGCGCGGCACACTCGCGGACACCGTGGTTCCTATCGAACGCGGCGCACGCGTCAGTCCGTTCGTGCACCAATTCAAACGCATCGAGCCGCGGCCCAGCGACGTCAATCTGGAGGCGCGCGTGATTGCCACATTCGCGCCGAACTCGCTGCTTGGCCCGGGCCACTTCGTGGTCCTCAACCGTGGCAAGCGTGATGGCGTTCAGGTCGGCAATCGGACCTTCGTCATCCGGCGCGGCGACGGGTACCGTGCCAGACTCGAACAGTGGGAGTTCCACGACCCAGAGTCGCCCAAGGAAGTGGTCGGCGAAATCTTGGTCGTCGATGTGCGCGACGACGCTTCGGTGGCCTGGATTGCCCGCACCAACAAGGAACTAAAGGTCGGTGAGCTCACCGAGATGCGCAAGGGCCATTAGCCCGCTTGCGCAAGTAGACGCTCCCCGGTTGGCGCAACCGGACAGTCTCGCACCGCGTTGCGACAGTGCTGTAAGTCCCTTGGATTCCGCGCACTTTTTCACAACTGCTTGATCTTCTTTGGGTCAGGCGCTATCAGCTTGCGACCCCATGCAGTTGGCAGGAAACCTAGCGCGAGTTTTGCCGAGAAGGTCAAGGATGGCCTTTTCGCGGGCAAAGCAGCATAGCTTTCCGTTCCCAAACCGGGTCGTGCAACCCATCGAATCCAAGGATTCCGCCTACCCAGCGCAGCTGCGCGGGCTTCCGTCGCGGCCCAAGTCGCTGTGGTTTGCCGGGCGCATGCCCACCGAGGGGCAGAGGCTTGTGGCCATCGTGGGCGCCCGGGCGGCCTCGCGGGCTGGCTGCGACCAGGCGCATGCCTTGGCGGCCGGGCTGGGGCGCGGTGGGGCCGCTATCGTATCGGGCGGCGCCTTTGGTATCGACGCAGCCGCGCACGAAGGGGCGTTGGCCAGCCGTGCGCCCACCTTCGCGGTTCTCGGCTGCGGTACCGACGTGGTCTACCCCGATCGCCACGCCGACCTGTTCGCGCGCATCGCAGCCTCGGGTGGCTTGCTCTCGGAATACCCGCCAGGAACCAAGCCGCGACACGGCCAGTTCCCAGCCCGCAACCGCATCATCGCGGGACTTGCACAGGCCGTGATCGTGGTGGAGGCCGCCATGCGCTCGGGCGCTCTCATCACGGCTCGACTGGGTCGCGCGTACGGGCGGATTCTGTTTGCGGTCCCCGGCAGCCCAGGCACGGATGCCACTCTGCGCGCGGGTCTCGCCTTGCCTGCAGCCTCGGCTGCGGACGTCGAGCGCGTGCTGGCGGGTGGGTCGCCTACGGCGCCCGTGTCCACGTCGCTGACGGCTCCACCGACGCCAGGGCCCATGGCCCTGGTGCTCGATGCCATCGCGCTCAGGGCGGATGCGCCCGCAAGTTTGTGTGAACGATTGGGCATGCCCTTGCCTTCCATCTTGGCAATTCTGGCCGAAGCCGAGCTTGAGGGTTTTGTACGACGAGCGGCTGGCAATACCTATGAGGTTATCGGACGTGTCTGCTGAAAAGAAGCCTCGCGCGAAGACCCCCAAGAAGAAGGTTAGCGACGGCGCCGACGCCCAGCCCGCGGTCGCGAAGAAGGTCGCGAAAACGGTCGCGAAGAAGAAAGTCAGCGCCGGTGCTGACGGCGAGCCCGTGGTTGAGACGCAAGAGACCAAGAAGGAGGCGAAGCCAGCCCGTGCATCGAAGCGCGTGGGCGGCACCTTGGTCATCGTCGAATCGCCGGCCAAGGCCAGCACCATCAAGAAGTACCTGGGCGCTGGTTTCGAGGTCAAGGCCTCGGTCGGGCACGTGAAGGATCTGCCCAAGGCCACCATCGGCATCGACATCGAGCACGATTTCCAGCCCAAGTACGTGGTCATCGACAGCAAGAAGAAGATCATCGCGGAGATCAAAGCCGCGGCCAAGAAGGCCTCGCGGGTCTTGCTGGCGCCCGACCCCGATCGCGAGGGAGAGGCCATCGCCTGGCACATCGCCGACGAGATCCGGGATTCCAACGCCAACATCCACCGCGTGATGTTCAACGAGATCACGAAGAAGGCCGTGCTGGAAGCCATCGAGCACCCGCTTCCGCTCGACCTCAAGAAGTACGAATCGCAGCAAGCCCGGCGCGTGCTCGACCGCTTGGTCGGCTATCAGATCAGCCCGATTTTGTGGACCAAGGTTCGGCGTGGGCTGTCCGCGGGCCGGGTGCAGTCGGTGGCGGTGCGCGTGCTCGTCGAGCGCGAGGAAGAAATCAAGGCCTTCCAGACCGAGGAGTACTGGTCCGTCGAGGTCCAAGTCGAGGGCGCAAGCCCGCCGCCCTTCACCGCCCGCGTGGTCAAGGTCGACGGCGAGAAACCTGTTCTGGTCGACGAAGAACACGCCACCCGTGCGCTGGAGCTCATCCGCGCGTCCACGCCCAAGGTCACGTCCGTCGAGCGCAAGGAGCGGCGCAAGAATCCGCCCGCGCCGTTCATCACCTCGCGCCTGCAACAAGAGGCTTCCAGCAAGCTGCGCTTCTCGCCCAAGCGAACCATGGGCCTGGCCCAGCGCCTGTACGAAGGTCTTGAGCTTGGGGCCGAAGGTCCGACCGGTCTCATCACCTACATGCGTACCGATTCCACGCGCATCTCCGACGATGCCGTGCGCGACGTGCGCACCATGATTGCCAGCCGCTTTTCCCCGGCCCACCTGCCTGCCGAGCCGAACATCTTCAAATCCAAGAAGAGCGCGCAGGATGCGCACGAGGCCATCCGCCCTACGCTGCTCGACCACGATCCCGAGCGCGTGCGCGCCCTGCTGACCGAATCAGGCTCCGCCCGCGACGCGCGCGAGGTCGAGGACTTGGTCAAGCTGTACACGCTCATCTGGAACCGCTTCGTGGCCTGCCAGATGACGCCCGCGGTGTTCGATCAGACGGCCATCGAGATCGAGGCCGGCCGGGTCGGCCTGCGCGCCAGCGGCCAGGTCATGCGTTTTCCCGGCTACCTCGACGTGTATGCGGAAACCCAGGAAGACGTCGCCACCGACGAGGACAGCAGCGGCACCCTGCCCGACGTCAAGGAAGGCGAGTCCCTGCGCCTGGTTGGCGAGAATCCCGAGCAACACTTCACCCAGCCACCTCCGCGCTTTTCCGAGGCGACCTTGGTGCGCGAGCTGGAAGAAAAAGGCATCGGCCGGCCGTCCACCTACGCCGCCATCTTGTCCACGGTTCAGGATCGCGGTTACGCCGAGAAAAAGGAAGGCCGCCTGGCGCCGACCGAGCTGGGCGTGGTGGTGAACGGGCTTCTGGTCAAGAGCTTCCCGGACATCCTCAACACCGACTTCACCGCGCAAATGGAAGAGCAGCTCGACGAGGTCGAGGAGGGCGCGGCCGACTGGATCAAGCTGCTGCGCGACTTCTACGTGCCCTTCGAACGCGACCTGACCCGCGCCAAGGTGGAAATGCGCGACATCAAGCGCGAGGAAGAGCCCACCGAGGAAGTCTGCGAAAAGTGCGGCAAGCCCATGGTCATCAAATGGGGGCGTAACGGTCACTTCCTGGCTTGCTCGGGGTATCCCGAGTGTCGCAACACCAAGGAATACTCGCGCAATCCCGACGGCACCTTGACCGTGCTGCCCACCACGCGGCCGTCCGATCAGATCTGCCCGGCTTGCAGCTCGCCCATGGTGGTCCGGCGCGGCCGCTTCGGCGAATTCCTGGCCTGCTCGCGCTATCCCGACTGCAAGACCACCAGCCCGATCTCGCTGGGCGTGGCTTGTCCGAAGCCGGGCTGCGGTGGCTACCTCACGGAAAAGCGCTCGAAGCGCGGGAAGGTCTTCTTTGGCTGTTCGAACTACGCCAAGGCGAAGTGCGATTTCGTGTCGTGGGATCGCCCCATGCCCAAACCCTGCCCGCAGTGTGGCGCGGTCTTCGTCGTGCAGAAGGTCTCGCGCTCTGGCTCGCGCCTGCGCTGTATCGCCGTGGGCTGCGGCTGGGGCGTGGATTCCGACGAGGCCGAAGCCGCGCCCGTGGTGCAGGCCTCGTAGGCCGGATTGCTAACCACAGAGGACACAGAGAACACAGAGGACGGAAGAAGAAGGGTTCGGATCCCGGATTTGGAAAACCCTCTTCCTCCGGTCCGGGCTCTGTGTTCTCCGTGTCCTCTGTGGTTGACACCTGTTTTTGCACTCCCGGCGCGCAACGACTAGGATCGCCGGCAATGGAGCCGCTTCTCGAACTTTTCCGCCAGCACCTTGAAAGCGAGAAGCGTGCGTCGCCCAACACCGTGCGCGCCTATTTGGCCGACCTGGAGGAGCTGATGGCGCACGTCCGTTCCCGGCGTGGGAATGGGCCAGATGGGGCAGAGCTCGGAGCCAAGGATCTCGATACGCTGGCCTGCCGGTCTTTCTTGGCCAGCCTGCACGGCAAGAACGATCCAGCCAGCGTGGGCCGCAAGTTGTCCTCGCTCAAGACCTTCTTTCGCCTGCTGGTGCGGCGCAAGCTCATCGCTGGAAGTCCGCTCGGCTCCCTGCGTGGTCCCAAGCGCGCCCATCACTTGCCGGCCTTCCTTGGCAAGGAAGAAGCTTCGCGCCTGCTCGACGGCAAGTCCACGAGCGCGCACTCTGCCTTTGAAACTGCGCGCGACCAAGCCCTGTTCGAGGTTCTCTACGGCAGCGGCCTGCGCATCTCCGAGGCCTGCCATCTCGACGTGGGCGACGTGATTTCCGACGGAGCCGGGGCCAAGATCAACGTGCGCGAGGGCAAGGGCGGCAAGGATCGTATCGTGCCCGCGGGTGGCAAGGCCTGGCAGGCGCTGGCGGACTACCTGCCTTTGCGTGCAAGCCTGATCGCGCTGCTGGTGGTGCAGAACAAGCCCACCCATGCGCAGGCGCTCTTTCTTTCGCGCCGTGGGCTGCGCATGGGCGATCGCGAGGCCAGGCGCAAGCTCGACCGACGCGAGCTTGAAAACGAGGTAAAGCGCGTCTCGCCCCATGCTTTGCGCCACAGTTTTGCCACGCACTTGCTCGGCGAGGGCGCGGATCTGAAGTCGATCCAAGAAATGCTCGGCCACGCCAGCCTTCGCACCACGCAACGCTACGCCCAGGTGGATATCGATCACCTGATGCGGGTTTATGACAAGGCTCACCCTCGCGCGACGCTGCGAACGCGGTAAGCTGCGTGCATGTCTTCCCCGAAAACCCGTTCCACCACCGTCCTGGTCGTGCGCTCAGGCGGCAAAGTCGTCATGGGCAGCGACGGCCAGGTCACCATGGGCCAGACCGTGGTCAAATCCACCGCGCGCAAATTGCGCCGCCTGGGTGACGGCAAGATCGTCGCAGGTTTCGCCGGCTCCGCGGCCGACGGACTGACCTTGTTCGAAAAATTCGAGGGCAAGCTCAAGGAAGCGAGCGGCAACCTCATGCGCGCTGCCGTGGAGCTGGCCAAGGACTGGCGGACGGATCGCGTTTTGCGCAGGCTGGAGGCGCTTCTGCTGGTGGCCGATCGTGAGCACATCCTGATGCTGTCGGGAACCGGGGACATCATCGAACCCGACACCGATGTGGCGGCCATTGGTTCGGGCGGCAACTTCGCCCTGGCCGCGGCGCGGGCCCTGATGGCGGAAACCAAGCTGTCGGCGCGCGAGATCGCCGAGCGCAGCCTGGGCATCGCCGCCGAGATTTGCGTGTACACCAACACCAACTTCGTCTTCGAGGAGCTGTAGGCCATGCCCGGTCCGACATTAGGAAATGCCAAGCGCGGCGAGGCGCTTACCCCGCGCGCCATCGTGGAGGAATTGGATCGCTACATTGTGGGCCAGCGCGCCGCCAAGCGCGCGGTGGCTGTGGCCCTGCGCAACCGCTGGCGCCGGCAACAGGTGCCGGGCCCCATGCGCGACGAGATCTCGCCCAAGAACATCATGCTCATCGGCCCCACCGGCGTGGGCAAGACCGAGATCGCGCGCCGGCTGGCCAAGCTGGCCCACGCGCCTTTCATCAAGGTCGAGGCGTCCAAGTTCACCGAGGTCGGCTACGTGGGGCGCGACGTGGATTCCATGGTGCGCGACCTGGCCGAAACGGCCGTGTCCATGCTGCGCGAGGAAGAGCGCGAGCGCGCCAAGCCCCGGGCGCGCGAGCACGCCGAGGAGCGCTTGCTCGATGTCCTCTTGCCATCCGCCCGCCCGCCGCGAACCGCTTCGGGTGCGATTCCCTTGCCGGCTGCCATTGCTTCGGCCGAGCCCGTGCCGGAAACCAGCACGCGCGAGGATCTGCGCCGCCTTCTGCGCGATGGCAAGCTGGACGACCGCATGGTCGAGATCGACACCAGCGAGGGCGGTCAGCCACTCGGCAATGTTTTCGCCGGCACCGGCATGGAAGACATGGTGCTCAACCTGCAAAATATGTTTCCCCAGAACAACCGCACCAAGCACCGCCGCTTGAGCGTGCCCGAGGCCTTGGAGGCGCTTACCGAGGAAGAGTTCGGCAAGCTCATCGACATGGATCGCATCACCAAGGAGGCGATTCGCCGGGCCGAGCAGGACGGCATCATCTTCATCGACGAGCTCGACAAGGTGGCGGGCCGCGAGTCCGGCGGACACGGCCCCGATGTCTCTCGCGAGGGCGTGCAGCGTGATCTGCTGCCCATCGTCGAGGGCTCGACGGTATCGACCAAATATGGCCCGCTCAAGACCGACCACGTGCTGTTCATCGCTGCTGGTGCCTTCCACGTGGCCAAGCCCAAGGATCTCATCCCCGAGTTGCAGGGCCGTTTCCCCATTCGGGTCGAGCTGGAATCGCTGACCGACGCCGATTTTGTGCGCATCCTGACCGAGCCGGAAAATGCGCTGGTCAAGCAATACACGGCGCTGCTTGCCACCGAGAAGGTACATCTGGATATTCAGGCCGACGCGGTGGCCGAGATTGCGCGCTTCGCCGCCGACGTCAACGCGCGCATGGAGAACATCGGCGCGCGTCGCCTGCACACCATCATGGAAAGGCTGCTCGACGAGCTGTCTTTCGAGGCCCCAGAACTTGGCGAACGGACCGTGCCCATCACCGCGGCCTACGTGCGCGAGCGTTTGGAAGGGCTGCTCAAGGACGAAGATCTGTCCCAGTACGTTCTGTAGCCCTGCCGCTACAGCGGGTTGCGCACTTTCAGGCCCTTGAAGCGCGAGAAATCCCGATCCGCGCTCCACAGTTCCTTGACCCGATGGTCGAGGCAGAGGGCGGCGATACGCGCGTCGTGAATCACGGGGCCGGCGATTCTCCCGGATTGGCAAAGCTTCTTCAGCGTCGATAGATGGGCCGGTCCTTCGCCGAGCCAGCGCAGGCAGGGCGACGCGGCCACGGCGTCGATGAAGCCAAAGGCCTGCTCCTGCGTACTGGGTGGCCGGTACAGCCTGGGGTGGGTAACAATGGCAAGAAACTCATGCACCACCGGCCAAGGGATCGCCCAAGGTGCCGTGCCTTCTGCCAACCCGGTCAGCGCCCCAAGCGCTGCCCCGTGAAAAGGGGAATCTTCACGATGGGCGTAGACCAGGATCTGCGTGTCGAGCGCGATCATGCGCCACGGTCCCGGTAGATGGCCTGGCGGAGGGTGGCCCAGCCCTCGCCCTGAACCTCGACGGCGAGGCCCTTTCCCTTCGCGGTCACGGGCTGGAAGCGAAAGGGGGCTTGCTGTTCGTGCCGCGCAAGACTCGCGTGCAGACCCTCTTCGACCAGCGTGCGCAGGGTCAGCCCGCGCTGCCGGGCAAGCTTCTTGCTGCGCAGAAACAACCCATCAGCAATATCTATGGTTGTCTTCATATGGGTAAGAATATACCCGCCTGGTCCAGTTGTCATGGCGCACACTTCTCTCCAGCTGCGGCCAGGACCAGGCGCGGATCGATGCGGCGGCGGAAGCGCACGATGCGCGCGTCGGACGGCAGCAGGGCGTCGCCGCGGGTTTCGTCCACGCACAGAATGAGATTTCCAAGCCCGGACTCGCGCAAGAGAGCAAGCTTGCGCACAAGGTAGTCTGCCGACCAGAAGCCCAGAATCTCGACCAAGAATCGGCGCTGCGGGCACAGCCGGTGGCGCAGCAGAAAATCAGGAAAGATGAGGGTGCGGCCCGCGGGCACGGGCTCGGGCTCGCGCACCAGATCCCAGTCGGGCGCTGCGCGCTTGAAGTCCCGGGCAAAGCGCTCTTCCAGTTTGCTGTCGAAGGGCTTGGGCTCCTCGGCTGGGAAAATGGGATCCCCGGATTGCACGTCCAGGAAGGCGGCTTGACCGCGCAGCACGCAGTCCGCACGCAGCTTGAAGTAGGCGCAATGGGGAAGGAACTGGATCAGTTCGCCGAGCGCGCGGCCGTAGAGCAGGGTGTGGCGGAACACGGTGAAGGGTCCAGACAGGTCGAGAATGGGCGGGTTGCCCTCGCTGACGGAGCAGAGCAGGCCGCGCAGTTTGGCCTGGCGGACCAGGGGCCGGGTCGCACCCTCGGCCTTGATGCGAACGCGACGGGCGTGAAAGAGCAGGCTGCGCAGGATGACCTGGTTCGTGCGCAGGGCGATGTCGTTGGCCGATGGGATGCTGGCCGGGGCGGCCACCAGTTTCTCGCTGGGAAGATCCGCGAACAATGTGCGTTCGATATCGGCGGGCGCCAGCCCCAGGGCTTGCGAGGTTGTCTCGAAAGCTGCGGCTCGGTTGCTGTTGTCCTGCGCCGCCGCCGCGCAAAATAGGCTCTCGCGCGCCCTTTCCGGCGGCACCTTGGCGCACAGCTCGCTCTTCCACAGGCGCAGCATGACTGCGATGGCGGCGCGCAGCTTGAAGGGCGGCGTCGCACAAGGCAGCGGCTGGCGCAGCCGTTCGAGAAGCTCGCGCGCGGGGCGGGCGCGAAAACGATCCACTTCCTCGACCAGGACGCGCAGCCAGGGCACGTCCCGCGCGTCGAGAAATGCGGGCAGTACCCTCCCGTCCATGATGCGAAAAGGGATGTCCGCTTCAGGCAGCAAGGGCACTCCTTCGTTTGCGCGCCTGCTCGACCTCGGTCGTCGAACGCACCACCAGCTCGTAGACCAGGGCGCGCTTGCCCGGCCGTGGCCGCAGCACCCGGCCCACCCGCTGCACGTGTTCGCGCTCGCCTTTGTTGCCGGCCACGATGATGCCGACTTCGGCCTCGGGCACGTCCAGGCCTTCGTTGAGCACCTGGGCAGAAACCAGTGCGCGCAGCTTGCCTTCCTTGAACAGGCCGAGCACGCGCTCGCGCTCTTTGCGTTTGATATCGCAGGTGAGCGGCATGATGAGGTGCTCGCGGCTGATGGCGTAGGCGGTGGGATTGTCTGCTGTGAACACAATGGTGCGGGCAGCGCGGTGACGCGCCAGCAGGGCACCGACCATGGTGCGCTTGGCCTGGGGAAAGGCGGTAATCTTGCGCGCGCGATGCCAGGCCGCGACGGCCCGGCGGCCTTCGTCGGTGCGTGCGGCAGCCTTGGCGAATTCATCCCAGGTGGCGCCGGGGTTGAAACGTCGGAATCTGTGCATGACATCGCGGAAGACCGCCATCAGGGCGTCGTACTCGGTTCGCTCGTCGGAAGTGAGATCCAGGTGCGCAACCACGGTGTCGAAGGGCGCGAGAAACTCGCCGGTGAGCTCGTCCACGCGCAATTCGTAGATGGTGGGGCCGACCAGCTCGTCGAGCCGCGCCGCCGCCTGGCCGCGCGGTTTGGTGGCGGTGAGCCCAAGGCGCATGGGCGACGTGCACATGTCCAGGGCCTCGTCACGCATGCCCGTGCCGAAATGGTGGGCCTCGTCGACCACGAGCAGGCCAAACTGGTTGCCCAGGCGGTGCATGTGGCGCCAGGCGCTTTCGAAGGTCGCCACGGTGATGGTATCGATGCGATGTTCGCCGTCGCCTAGCCGCCCAGGCTCGAAGCCCACAAGCTCGCGAATGGCACGTGCCCACTGGTCGAGCAAGACCCGTGTGGGGACGAGACAGAGCGCGGGGAGGTTGGCGCGCACCATGGCCGCGATGGCCAGGCGGGTCTTGCCCGAACCTGTCGGCAACACCGCGGTGCCTCGGCGACCCGCCAGCTCCCAAGCGGCAAGCGCGGCTTCCTGGTAGGGCCGCAGCTCGACGGTGGCGGATTCCAGCAAGGGCTTGGACGAGATCCCGGCCACCTCGTCCGCGAACCGGACACCGCGATGGCGAAGGTCGGCCACCAGCGCTTGATGAAACCGAGCCGGGCAACGCAAGGCCGAAATGCGCGGATCCCAAAGCGCACCCGGCAGACTGGCAAAATCGGCTGGCGCGAGCGATGGAAAAGCCACGGTCCCTTCCAGGCCCAAAAGAACGATGGTTCCGCGATCGAAGACGAGGCGCATGCCGCGTGCTCTTGCACGCCCCATGCCACTGGCCGGCAGGTGTTGCGGCTTCCCCAAAAAAGAAGAAACCCTCGGAAGATTGCCTTCCGAGGGTTCATCTAGAGCTCCGCGACGAGCGCGGTTGGGCCAAGCCTGCTACGTGCTACCTGGGTGCTGGTCCACGCCGAGGCGGCGAAGATGCCGCTGGCTTGGGCTGCACCGGCTGGGGTGCTGGATGGCCACCCGAGGGCGCGCCTGCCGACGCTGGCGCGGTAGGCGCCGGACCACGGTGCGGGGGTCCGCCAGCGGCCGGCTGCTGGGGTGCGGGTTGCGGTTGGCCGCCGCGTGGAGGGAAGGCATTGCCGCCTGGTGCGGGGCCAGAATTCGGCTGCGGACCGAACGCGGGTCGTCCTTGCGGCTGCGGGGCTTGTCCTGGCCCACCCATCTGACCGGGGTGGTTCATGGGTTGCTGCTGTTGCGGTGGCGGCATGGGTCCGGCATGTCCCGGCGCTGCCGTCGGGCCCGGACGGCCCATGGGTTGAGGCTGCTGCTGCGGTGGCGGCATGTGTCCTGGGGCTGCCATCGGACCGGGGCGTCCCTGCTGCGGCGGCGGTGGGGCAAATCCGTGGTGTGGCTCGGGCGGCGGGGCAGCATGGGGTCCAGGTCGTCCCATCGGCTGCGGTGGCGGAGCGCCAGGCCGTCGCCATTCTTCGCGCGGGGTCCTGTGCTCGTAGGGGCGAACGTACTCCCGGTGCCCTTCATGATCGTTCCAGTAGCCACGCCGATACTCCCAGCGGCCGTTGACGATGACGTACGTGGGTTCGACATAGATATGCCCTGGCGGGGCGTACTCCCAATAGCCAGGCACCCAGTCCCACTGGTAGCCGCCCCAGTTCCAGTAGCCGCGAACCCAGTAGTAATTCGGGCCCGGGGCCATGGGTATGTACTCTTGTTGGGGTGGTGGCGGCGCACCCGGCACGTAGACCGTCGGCTGCTCTTCCACGACCACCGGCTGTGGCGGTGGCGCTGGCTGGTAGTAGACCGGCTGCGGTTCGGGGGGCGGTGGTCCGACCGGGACTGCGGTGCGAACCACGCAGCCGGCCACGATCAAGCCAGAAAATGTTAGGGCAAAAAGCCAGGATGCGGATCGGGTCATGTTTACCTCTCCGAGATTGGACGTATCAGGCTAGACCTGTATTCGCCTGATCGCAATTGTTGAACCTTACTTACGGACGCGCCAGGAAGCGCGCAAGCACGGTCTTGGCGCCCACACTCGCGAAGCGCACAGTCACCTTCAGATCCGCACCCGAGGACTGCCAGGCGCGCACTTCTCCGATGCCGAACTGGGCGTGACGAACCTTCACACCCACGCGCAGTCCAAGCTCGCCTTCGCCAGCGCCACCAGGCGCGGCGCCTTCGTCGTAGTGGCGGGTGATCTCGCCACTCGGCGCCGGCTTCGCGGCCTGCCCGAGTGGGTTTCGTCCCTGTGGGGGGCGCCCCGATGGGGCTTGCCCGAAGGGGGCGCGCGGCTTGGCGCTGTCGCGGTTCCACTGTCCCTGCCAAGGGCCAGCGCCCTCGGTGTTCTGTTCCTGGTAGTTGCGCGCCGGGGTGACCAAGTGCTCGATGCCATCGGTGGGCAGATCGCGAAGAAAGCGGCTGGGGATGCCGCCGAAGGTTTGTCCCGACAGCCGGCGCCAGCGCGCGCGGCACAGGTGCAGGCGCTTGCGCGCGCGCGTGACGGCCACGTAGCACAGTCGGCGTTCTTCCTCCATGGCGCCGTCGTCGTCGATGCTGCGCTGGTGCGGGAAGGTGCCTTCTTCCAGCCCGGTGACGAAGACCACGTCGAATTCCAGGCCCTTGGCGGTGTGCACGGTCATGAGCGCCACGGCGCCTTTCTCGGCGTCGTAGCCATCGACATCGGAGGCCAAAGTGATGCGTTCGAGGAATCCCGACAACGTCGGCTCCTCGGTTTCCTTTTCGAACTCGCGCATCTGGCCCACGAGCTCGAGCAGGTTTTCCAGGCGGCCTTCGGACTCGATGCTGGTGTCGGCGGCAAGGAAGTCGCGGTAGCCCGATTCCTCCAGGACTTTCTCGGCCAGCTCGGCGGGTGGCAACGCCAGTGAGGCGCGCAAGCGGGTCATCAAGGCCTCGAACTCGGCCACCTTGCGCCGGGCCGCTTGCCCCAGGATCTCGGGATCGTTCGCGGCGATGGTCAGGGCCGCGCTCAGGCTGACCTGCTTGTCGTTCGTCACGGCGATCAGGCGATCCACGGTGGTGTTGCCGATCCCGCGCGCGGGGACGTTGATGATGCGCAAAAGCGCGATGGCGTCCTCGGGATTCATCAAGACGCGCAAGTAGGACAGCAGATCCTTGACCTCGGCGCGATCGTAGAAGCGCGTACCGCCCACGATGACGTAGGGGATGTTGCGCACGCGCAGGGCTTCTTCCAGGACGCGTGACTGGGCGTGGGTGCGGTAGAACACGGCGAAATCGCGAGGCGCGTAGTCCTTGGCCAGATCGCCCTGGATGGTGCCAGCCACGAAGTCAGCCTCCTCGCGCTCGCTGTCTCCCTCGAACACGATGACCGGGGCGCCCGCCGACTGCTCGGTGATCAGGCGCTTGGGCCGGCGCTCTTGGTTGCGCGCGATGACGGCGTTGGCCGTGCGCAGGATGTTGCTGGTCGAGCGGTAGTTCTGCTCCAGCTTGACCACGCCCGCGCCGGGGTGGTCGTTTTCGAAATCCAGGATGTTGCGGATGTCGGC
>Ga0302323_100001962_pt1 | contig 16747 bp, 14 predicted proteins | sample Fen_T0_3_FD_201950 | JGI IMG/M metagenome (GOLD analysis project Ga0302323, IMG submission 201950) | Peat permafrost microbial communities from Stordalen Mire near Abisko, Sweden - Fen_T0_3 | ecosystem: Environmental > Terrestrial > Soil > Wetlands > Permafrost | place: Sweden: Abisko... | reverse complement strand
TGGACCTGCTGGGGACTGGCCGCCGTCTGCGCGTTGAACGTGATCACCAAAGGGTTGATCGGACTGGTGTTTCCGGTGGGAGCGATCGGGTTGTATCTGCTGCTCACCGGGAATCTGAAGCATCTGCTCCGGCTGCGGCTGTTCTCGGGCGCGCTGGTATTTCTGGCAATCGCGGCGCCCTGGCATATTGTGGCGGCGCTGCGCAATCCGGCGCAGGGCTCGGCGCGCGGGTTTTTGTGGTTCTATTTTGTCAATGAGCACATCCTGCGCTTCCTGAACAAGCGCATGCCTCGCGATTACGACACGGTGCCGCTCGTGCTGTTCTGGGCATTGCTGATCGTCTGGCTGGTTCCGTGGAGCGTTTTCGTTCCGCAGGCGCTGCTGGAAGTGCCGCGCCGCTGGCGGGAATTGCGCTCGCGGATGTCGCGGCAGCAGCGGGCCAACCTGCTGTTTATTTTGTGGGGCCTGGTGATTGTGGGATTTTTCAGTTTCTCCACGCGGCAGGAGTACTACACAATCCCGGCGATTCCGGGGATGGCGCTGCTGGTCGGAGGATGGCTGGCGCGGGAGAGAACGTCAGACGCGGCGAGTTCAGAGCGGCGGGCCGGGCGTTTTTCGTCAGTGGCGCTGTTGATTCTAGGTGCGGTGATTGCCGTAGTAGGACTGGGTTTGTTCTTCTTCTCGAAAGTGCCGCCTGCTGGGACGGATCTTTCGGATCTGCTGAAAAAGAATCCAGGCGACTACGCGCTTTCCTTTGGCCACTTCCTCGACCTGACTCCGCAGGCGATGGGTGCGTTCCGCGCGCCGCTCTTTGGATTTTCTCTGGCCTTTTTATTGGGACCACTTGCTAACTGGATTTTCCGGCGTCGCGGTTGGGCTGGCGCTGGGAACGCGTCGCTGGCGGCGCTGATGGTGGTCGTGCTGGCGTGTGTGCATTCCGCGTTTGCCATTTTCAATCCCATTCTCTCTTCCAAGGATCTGGCGCTCGCCATTGAGCAGCAATACCGGGCGGGCGACATCATCGTGGTGGCCGACGAATATGAAAGCGCTTCGACGCTGAATTTCTATCTGGGGCAACCGCTGCGCGTCCTGCATTTGCCGAGCGGAAATCTGTGGTACGGCACTCATTTCCCGGATGCGCCGCACGTCTTCGAAACCCAGGAGTCGTTTACGGCGCTTTGGAACGGGGCTCAGCGAGTCTTCGTCTGGACAGACAAGGAAACTCCGCAAGAACTGAAGGGGCTGGCGGCGTACGTTCTAGCGCGGCGCGGTGGGAAGACGATCTACACAAATCATCCGGTCAGTAGCGGCAGCCGTTAGTTAGCGCGAGATACGAGCCAGGCGGCCGTCCTTCAGATAAAAAAGATCGCCGCGCCAGGAAATCTGGTTCCCGGCAAAACTCAGAGCCCACACCACGGGCGCGATCAAGTCCCGTAGGGGCAGCAGAAAAACATCGCGCAGGATCTGGCGGTCGCGGAGCACGGCCAGCGCAGAACCAAAAGCAACTGCCAGGCGCACCGCCACGGTGAGGGCAAGCAACAGCCACGCCCAGCCTGCGCCGCGCGTTGCCAGCAACGTGGCCAGCGCCCACGGCACGCCGAAGGTCAGCAGCAAACCCACGTACCCCCAGCGCCGCGCGTCCCGGATGGTACGGGACCAGCGAAGTTGATGTTGGATGAATTGCGATACGGAGTAGGCGGGCAGAAACGTGTCCACAACAATGTCCGCGAGTGCGACTCGCTTGCCGGTCCCGGCAATGCGGCGGCCGAGTTCGTAATCGTCGGCCAGGTAGTCTGCCAGCGCTTCGAATCCTCCGACGGCCTGCAAGTCGCTGCTGCGGAAGGCGAGCGTCGAGCCGAGTCCAAAGCGAAGGCCGCCTTCCAGAAATTTCGCGCTCAATACGCCGGGGACAAAATCCGTACTGATGCCTAACGCTTCGAGGCGCGACCCCAGCGTGCCAGCCGCAACTCCGCGGTACAGGCATGTGACCAGGCCGACCGAGTAATCGGCGAGCGGGGAGATCACGCTCCGTAAATAGCCGGGCGCGACACGAATATCGCTGTCGTTGACGAGAAGCACGTCGTGGCGAGCGGCGGGCACCATTTGCGCCAGGGTGCTGACTTTGGTGTTCGTGCCAAGCGCCTGATCGCCGACCACCAACTGAATGTCGCGCCGGGGATACTGCTGTTGTAACCGCTGCACCAGGGCGATCGCGGGGTCGGTGGAATCGCTGACGCCGAAAATCAACTGGTACTCGGGATAATCCTGCTCGCAGTGGCTACAGAAACTTTCCCACATCGCCGGGTCCAGCCCCTTCAGCGGCTTCAGGATGGACACGGGGGGAAACTGGCTAGGCGCGGCAGACTTCCTACGGCGTGCACTCAGGAAGCTGACAATGCCGCATCCGGAAATCGTGTAAAAGCCCAGGCTCGCAAGGGTGCCGAGTGTGGTCAGAGCCTCGATCAAGGCTTTTGCGGTTAAGGGCATGTCGGGCTTTGCTCCCGCATTGCCGGCAGGGCTGAAAGACGCGGGGGTGCGTGCCTAGCTTACCAAACAGCGCTGTGCCAGGCGGAGCCGGCCCTCGCGAGGGACGAGTGAATCGCTCAGTCCGCTTCCGCCGTGGCTGGCTGCGCGATCTGGGACGGCAACGGCTCGTTTTCGGCCGCCACCGCATAAGCGATGACGAATGAGATCACCAGCAGCAGCGCCGCCAGGTACCAGGGCGCGCTGGGCAGGCGATGGCCGGGCGCAATGAAAAAAGCAAACGTCAGCGAAAACAGGCCGGGCCCGAACATCATGGCGATCCCGCGCAGCGAGGCGAGCGCCCCCTGCAGTTCTCCCTGCTCCGACGGCGAAACGCGGCGCGTCATGATGGACTGCGATGTGGGCCCGGCAAACGACCACAAGCAATTCACCGGGATCGCGATCAGAAACACCCAAACCGAGGGCCAGCCGAACATCACGAATCCCACGGCAGCAAAGAACAGCCCGCTCAACAAAGATCGTCGCTCGCCTAACCGGGCCACCACCGGCCCGACCAGCCCGTAAGAAATCATGGAAGCGACTCCCACCATGGCCAGCGAGATTCCAATCATCTTCGCGTCCCACCCGAAGCGGTAGATCACATAGAGAACATAGACGGTCGCATAAATCTCGTGGGCCACGTAGCCCAGGAAGTTGACCACCGCCAATCCCGCGAGTTCGGTGTGCGAACGCAGCAGTCGCAGCGCGCCCAGCGGGTTCGCGTTCTGCCACTGGAGTTTGGTCTGCCGCCGCTCGACCGGCAGGGATTCAGGCAGCACGAACAGTCCGTAGCAGAAGTTCAGCAGGCTGCCCGCACCCGCCACCCAGAAAGGCAATCGCGGATTGTGCATGCCGAGCCAGCCTCCAAAGGCCGGCCCCAGGATGAAGCCCACGCCGAAAGCCCCGCCCAACAGGCCGAACGCCTTGGAGCGCTTCTCTGGCGGCGTGACGTCGCTGATATAGGCGGTCGCCGTCGGAATGCTGGCGGAGGTGAGGCCGGAGAGAATCCGCCCCAGAAAGAGCCACCGGACCGAGGGCGCCAGCGCCATGATCAGGTAGTCCAGCGCCAGGCCGAGGTTCGAAAGCAGAATGACCGGGCGCCGGCCGTAGCGGTCCGAGAGCAGTCCCAGTACGGGGGCAAAGACGAACTGCATGAACGCCCATGTGGTCCCGAACAGGCCCAGGTATTCGGACGCGCGCGCCGTGTTGCCGCCCAGAAAATCGGAAATCAGTTTGGGCAGCAGCGGCGCCACAATGCCGAAGCCCAGCATGTCGAGCAGAACGGTGACGAAAATGAAGCCCAGCGCGGCGTGGCGTTTGGTGAACATGCGAGACCTCAGAGCCAAAAGGGGCGGACTAGGAAAGGCCGGGGCCTTACGCTTGGGGAACGATGTCTCAACTGGCTGCCGAATGCTCCGCCGGAGAAGCGGTATGTTCTTTGTGGCCGGAGCGGCGCTCGATTTGAGCGGCCCGCAGATCGTTGTGCAGGATATCGAGCGCGTTGGTGGGCATTTCCAAACCCCACTCGTCCATCTCTTTCTCGTCGAAATGCCCGTTCAGGCGGATCGTCGTCTCGGTGAAATCTTCGGGAAAGGCCAACCGGTAGGTCCCTTCGCGGGTGAGTATGTCTCCCAGTTGCCGGCCGGTATGCATCTCGTACACCCGGCGGCTTGAAGCATCGCCGCTGTTGGTGAAGACCAGCAGCGCCTCGCCTTCTTCGCCGTAGTCGGGGCGGTAGAACCACGCCTGCGCCGAATCGGTCTTCGGGCGCGCTCGCCGCCGGCCCGCTGCTACCAATTCCTTTTCCGCTTTCAACTCGTGCGCGGAATCGTAGTACATAATCCGCTGGCAGGACTCGCAGATGACGACCAGTTGGCCGTTCCGCACTTCGTTATAGGTCTGCGGACGCAGCATCACCTGGCAGCCCATGCATTTCTGGTCGCGGACTTCCGCCAGACCGGAGCCGCGGAACTTCATCACCCGCTCGTAGTGCCGCAGCAGATCGGCGGAAGCACCCGAGCGCAGCCCTTCGCGTTTGGCAGTCCATTCCGCCAGCTTTGCCTGGTCTTCAGCGGTGGTCTTTCGGGCTTCTTCTTTCTCTTTCTCGATCTCGGCGGTCTCGGCTTTCAGTTCCGCCTCCGCTGCTTTCACATCTTTCTCGCGGACTTCGGCGTTGACCATTACCTCGAGAATGCGGTCTTCATTGATGCGGATTTCCTGCTCGGCAAACTGGATCTCGTGCAGCAGCGCTTTGTATTGTTCGTTGGTTTTTACGTCGAGCGACTGGTCGCGGTACTTGGAGATCTTGCCTTGCAGGTCTTTAATCGTGGATTCGAATTTCTTGCGGTTGGCCTCGTCACCCTTGGCCGCGACCCGGGCCTTTTCCAGGCGCGCCTTGGTTCCGGCCAGCTTCTGTTCGATCGCCGCCACGCGCTTGGGCAGTGCGGCAATCTCGTCCTGCAGCTTGCGGATTTCCTTGTCCGCGACCTGCAGTTCCAGCAGTTTTTCGATGTCAGGAAGCATCGGCTAGACGGGGCATCTGACAACGATTCTAACACGTAGAAAAGGGAGAAGAGCTTGACCACGGGGGGCCACGGAGGAACACGGAGGAAGTGCAGGGCTTCCTCCGTGTTCCTCCGTGGCCTCCGTGGTTATCTCTACTGGTTTTCGCCCGGCATCGGATGCCGCGCCTGGTCGGCATTCGGAACCAGCGCCTCATATGTCGCCCGTGCCACGTGCGAATCCCAATATCCCGCGGTCTTGGCAAATCCCACAATCCCGAAGAACAGCACGGCAATCCCCGCTGCCATCGCCCATACCGGCATGGTGCGAGGTTGCGGCGCGAGTTCCGGAATCCCCGGCAGCGCCAGGCTCAACGTGTCCTTCGCCGGACACACCGCCACGCATTCCAGGCATCCCGTGCATTCCGCCGACTTGATCGTCACCAGTCTGTCCACCGGGAGCGCCGAGGGGCAGGCTTTGGCGCATTTCGCACAGTCAATGCAGGTTTCCACATTGCGCCGGATGCGCGCCGGACTGAACAGCGAAGTGATCCCCAGCAGCGCCCCGTACGGACACAGATAGCGGCACCAGAAGTTCTGCACGAACAGCGACGCCACCACCAGCACGCCGAGCACGATCGCACCGGTCTCGCCCATGTGGCGGAAGAAGTTCAGCATCTTCACGTCGGCGATCACGCCGTACGGGCTGTTCATGAACGCGGTAATCTCGCCCACCGCCATCGAGCTCACCGCCCACACGAAGAAGCCAAGCAGCAGGTACTTCAGGCCGCGCAAGCCCACGTCCAGCCAGTCGGGCAGATGAAAATTGCGTCCGAACAGCTTGCGCCCCAGCTGCCACAGGTATTCGGAAATCGTCCCGACCGGGCAGAGCCAGCTGCAGAAGGCCTTACGGAATAAGAACGACATCGCCAGAAACGAGAGCAGCAGGAACATGCCCGCCGGATGCAGCGACGGCACGTGGTGGGTGAGTGCAAAGTACTTCAGGTTCATCAGAGCGGCGATCGGCAGCCAGCCCTCCACTCCCGCAGGCCGCGCCACTGAACCTGTCGCGCCGCCTAGTTCGAATTGCCGTACCCAGGAATAGAAAATGCTTCCGATCCAGACGTTAAGCAGCAGGAATGCGCCCTGAAAGCTGCGCCGCACGATCTGTGAGTAGTCGCGATCAGTGCGGCGGACGAGCTTCTTTCTTGGTTTCGGTGCAAGCTTTGCCGGCCGCTGCAACGGCGCGTCAACAACTTCAGAAGGAGTATCTGGAATGATTTCGCTATGAACTTGCGTTGCCATCAGGCCACCCTTACAAGCTCAAGAGTAGAGGGCTTGTCACACTCAGGATGTGACCTATGTCACGCTCGAATCGCTTTGGCAACTGATTGATTAAAGGCTACTTGCGCCTCTTGTAGTGGATCGGCCACTGCACCTGCCAGGTCTTTCCGGCGTCTTTCGAAGACTCCCAGCTCCAATCGAATTCGTCGGCGCCAATATTCTTGAACACCATTCGCTGAATGGCCCGCGTGCCGTCCGGCCGGGTGACTTCGCGCGCCAGGATCATCTGGCCGTCTTTGAACTCGCCGACAAAATCTAGATAGCCGCCCTCGTTGTCGACCCAGGTCTGTTTCCACTTGGCGGCGCGCGTGTCGAACAAGGACACGCTCTTCCCACGCAGGTGCATATCGCTGCCGCCCGAAAAATTCTCCTCCACCACACAATTATCCAGCTCTCGCCTGATGCTGTTCGTGCCGTGCTGCACCTCCCCGGGGTTGTTGCCCGGCCAGGTCAGGTCCCATTCGCCTACCCAGAAATCAAACTGGCGCTGCTCACTCACCGCGCATGGATTCAGCGAAGGCGTGCTGGCATTCTGCTGTCCACAAACCCAACTCCCAAGACACAACACACTGAACACAACCCCGCTGGTGACCTGTCGCATTCGCCGCCCCCTGTCCTCAGGTCAGACGACAGCCGCGGCAGAACGTTATCCAAGCCTCCAAACTTCGCGCCGGGTGTGTTACATCTTCTATTTGGACCTGCACACCATTTTCTTTCTCTTTTTCGCCGGCGTGCTGGGCGGCGCGCTCAACGCAGTCGCCGGCGGCGGCAGCTTCATCGCCTTCCCGGCCCTACTGTTCAGCGGTGTCGCGCCAATTTCCGCCAACGCAACCAACGCCACCGCCCTCTGGGTGGGGGTAACCGCGAGTTCGGGCGCGTACCGCAAGCATCTCGACATCTCGCGGCGGGTGATGATTCCGCTTGCCGTGACCAGCGTGATCGGGGGATTCGCCGGCGCCTTCCTGCTCCTGAGGACGCCCGCTCACACCTTCCTGCGCGTCCTGCCGTGGCTGATGTTGGGCGCCACACTTCTGTTTATTTTCAGCGGCCGCCTGACGCGCGGAACGAACCGCATGGCGCACGATGCCTCCCGCACCGCCATCACCGTGGCTGCGCTGTTTGAGCTGGTGGTCGCCGTTTATGGCGGCTATTTCGGCGGCGGCGTGGGGATCATGAACCTCGCCATGCTGGCGGCACTCGGCATGACCGACATTCACGCCATGAACGCGTTGAAGGTCGTGCTGGCCGGCATCATCAACGCCATGGCGGTGATCACGTTTATCGTGGCCGGCGCCGTCGCCTGGAAGCCGGGCGTAATCATGATCGCGGGCGCAATCATCGGCGGCTACTTTGGCGCCCACTACGCCCAGAAGCTACCGCAGGCGTGGATTCGTGCCTTCGTCATCGCGGTGGGGACCGGGATGACAATCTATTTCTTCTGGAAAGCATACTGACCCAGCCCAAGCCTGCCGCGGATAAGTTTCCGTTTTCTCCATGACGGTTTTTCGGCAGGAATTTCGCAATGTAATGTAGTGGGGCTTATTAGTGAAGGAGGATTCGATGAAGTTGTTCTCACGTACGTTGGGTCTTGGGTTCGCCAAGGAACTGGCCATCGTGTTTATGTTTGTCGCGGTCGCTGCGCAGGCTCAGGTCTACACGCCGCTCTACAACTACGGCACGAACACCGGCGACCCGCTCAACCCCAGCCCTTTCAGCTCGATTTCGCAGGGCCGGGACGGCCGTTTATACAGCACCACGGCTTTCGGCGGAACACACAATGGAGGAGCCGCCTATGCCATCACGACCGGCGGCAACCTGACGAAACTCTACGACTTCAGCGCCTACCCTGCGGCCACCGCTCCCTGGAGCGGCTTAACCCTGGGCACAGACGGGTTCTTTTACGGGACCACCAGCTCCGGAGGCGCCCACATCGCCGGCACGGTGTTCAAGTTAAGTGACAGCGGGCAGTACACCAACTTGTGGGACTTCACCGGCGGCAACGATGAAGGAGTTCCGGAGGCGCCGCTGGTTCTGGGCGCCGACGGAAATCTGTACTCGACCACGGAGGGAGTTTACACAGGAACCTACGGCACCGCCTTCAAAGTCACGTCCAAAGGCGCGCTTACGACGCTCCACCCGTTCAAGGCCACCGACGGCGCCGTACCCTACGGCCTGATCCTCGGCCTCGACGCCAATTTCTACGGCGTCTCCCGCCTCGGCGGAACCAATAACCTCGGGGTTGTGTTCAAGATGACCAAAGCCGGCAAAGTCACGGTGCTGCACAGTTTCACCGGCACTGCCGGCAACGACGGAAGCATCCCGATCGGCGGTCTGGCTCAAGCCAACGACGGCGTTATCTACGGCACGACCTACGGGGGCGGCACCAAGAACTGGGGTACCGTCTTCAAAATCTCCCCCAGTGGATCCGGCTTCAGCGTCCTGCACAACTTCGACCGCACTCTGGACATCAACGACGGCATCCAGCCGTTGGGCGGTCTGGCGCTGGGGACCGACGGCAACGTCTACGGAACCACGGGTGGCGGCGGCAAGCAGAATGCCGGAGCGCTTTTCCGGGTGACTCCGGCTGGCCAGTATTCGACTCTCTACAGTTTCTGTTCCGTGTCCGGCTGCAAAGATGGCTTCTTCCCACAAACGGGCATGGTGCAGCACACTAACGGCAAGTTCTACGGAGCGACGGAATCGGGCGGTCAAAGCGTAAATGGCGGCGAGTTCTACAGCCTGGACATGGACCTGAGCCCGTTTGTCACCCTCGTCTCAGTGTGGGGAAAAGTGGGCGGCACCATCGAAGTCCTGGGTCAAGGTTTTACTGGCACGACCAACGTGAAGCTGGGGGGCTCGGCGGCCAACTTCAAAGTTGTCTCCGACACCTACCTGACCGCCACCGTGCCTGACGGTTCGTCCGGCTTCGTTACCGTGACCACGCCTGGTGGCACTCTGACCAGCAGCCGAAAGTTCTTCGTAACGCCGGCTATCACCAGCTTCAGCCCCACCAGCGGCCCGGTCGGAACGCAGGTTGTCATCACCGGAAAAGGGCTGATTCAGGCCACCAAGGTGACCTTCGGCAGCAAGAGCGCAACGTTCGCGGTGAATTCCGATACGAAAGTCACGGCCACCGTGCCGGCGGGGGCTGTAAACAGCAAGATCTCGATCACGACCCCTGGGGGCAAAGCGAGCAGCAAGACACAATTCACGGTTACGCCATAAGCCGTTGGAACAGTTGCCGGGCCGGAGCAGAATCGCCCACTCACGACGATGGCTCCGGCCTGGCAGGCTGAAGAATTTAGATTAGTTCATCGGCTGCGAAACGTGCTCGTGCACGATCAGCCACTTTCCATCCTGCTTCTCGAACACGGCGGTCCAGCGGAACTGTCCCATATCGATCTTGCCGGACTTGTGGGTCATTTCGAAGGCTACCGTCGCCGTTACCCAGTAAGCATCGCCACTCTTGTGAATCTGCGCGTCGTCATTCACTCGACATTTTGCCGCTTTGAAGTCGCTGAGTACCCCGGCTACGCCGGTCTGATACTCGTCCCAGCTCCCGTACTTAAGCGGCGCGATGTCAAAAAACACATGCGGTCCCTGCGCGTAAAACTGCTTCTGCCCGGCCGCGTCGAGCGTGGCCCAGCCGTCCCAGATCTTCTGCAGATACGTCTTGTCCACAGCTCCAGCGGCGCCTGATTTTGAGGCCTTCTGCGCAGTCCCGGCAATCGCCAGGCAAAGCACCAAACCGAGCACAGCCATCCGATTCTTCATTCGTTACCCTCCGTAACGGCGGAGCATTGTCGCATGGGGGACGGGGAGAAACCAAACTGGGGTTTCGGCTCTCGGCTTAGTTACCAGAGAGTCGTGGCTAAAGGCCGAAAGCCAAGAGCCGAAAGGCTGCTTCAAAGTCGAAGGCCTTTGGTAATCTCCCGTAGCCCCGGCCAGCCGTGCGATAGTGGCAGAGGATATGTCCCGAACGTCCAGTGCGCAAACCCGGAAACGGAGTTCGCGGGTCAAACTCGGCGGGTCGGTGCTTGCCCTCGCATTGCTGGAAAATGGGCGGCAGGTGCGCGCCCGCATGAGTCAGCTCTCGGCGAACGGCGGCCTGCTCTCGCTGGAGCACCCGCTCGACGAAGCCATCAAGGTCACCGTCGTGTTCCACATCGGCTCGACTAGTATCCGGGCGCGCGCCCAAATGCTCTTTCCCATGTGGGCCACCAAAGGCTGTCTCCAACCCTTCCGCTTCCTCGAGTTACCGGAGGAAACCCGCGGCAGTCTGGCAAAAGAACTGGAAGAGCTGGTGCACGCCGGCGCCCAGGAAGAAGACGAGTAAACTCAGCAACCGGAAACAAGAAACCAGGTCTTCGACGGCCGGGTCAGCACCACACCGCGGAGCCAAAAAAGAGGCCGAAGCAAGGCTCCCCAGCCCTGCTCCGGCGTACCAAGAAACTTGCAGATATCTGCTTTCTTCTCTCGTTCTGCCGGCCGCCCCGGAACCTTACTCCGGATCGGTCGGATCGTTAAACAGCACCGTCAACTTGATGCTGCCATGGCCGAATTGTGGAAAGTTGTTTTTCGTGGGATCGCCCGGGTCCAGCGTCGACGCGGTATCGTCCGGCGGAAACAGTACCAGCGAATTGAGGAACGTCTGCACTGCGACCTTCTCAGCGCTCCCCAACCGGGCGTACTTATCGCGCGACACCTGCGATTCTCCACCATGGCGCAGGATCACGTCGTTCAACGTGATGCTGCGTCCATCGTGTCCGTAAGGCCCGGTCGAGCCGACGCCCCATAGCGGGCGCGTCAGGAACTGCGTCTGCAGCGTTCCATCCCAGTTGCGCTCGTAGAAGTTCACTCCCACATCATGCCGCTTGAAGTCGGTGAAAATGTCCCTGACCACAAACGGATTCCCCAAGGGCAGCTTGAGGTGCGGCAAGCCGCTGCCGTCGTCCACTTCCTGATAAAGCGGCGTCGCGGTCGCAAATAAGCTGTTGAAGATGCCCTTGACCGGGTCGTAAACGGTCTCCAGGTCGGCCACGCGGCGGTCACGGTTGATGACCATGTCCGTGACATGGCAGGACGCGCAGCCGATCCGCTGGAACACCCTCCGCCCGTGGTCGGCGAATGCGCTCGGCTCGCCGTGCCCTGGCTTGAAGTAGTTCAGCAGGTAGAACTCGAGATGATCCACGGTCGCCGGATCGACCTCGTTGCCGTTGTCGGCATCCGGAGCAGGCGGAGCGCTGATCTTGTCCTTCGACCCATCCAGCACCATGCCCGACGGGGTTACTACCCGTCCGCCCGCGCTGGCGGTCGTCAGATCCGGGTCGGCCGACGCTTCCAGCCCCATCTCGTTGTGCAGCGCGCCCACGATGAACTCACGCAGTGAGATTGTGCTCCCTTCGGCAAAGAAGGGTTTCACGCGCAGGTCGGCGTCCACGCCCTGTACCTTCGAGGCGTCCACCGAGCCGTCCGGATTTGCGGTAATGCTGCCGTACTTCACGCCCTTGCTCGTCAGTAGCAGGGTCATCGGGTGCTTCGCCTGCTGGGCCAGGATGATGGCCAGGTCACGGGTCGAACGCAGATCAGTGGTGATCTCGTCCGCCAGCATTTCCTTGAGCCCCAAGCCGAACAGATGCCCGGCATCGCGGCTGTCCGGACGCGTCACTACGTTCCCGCCCGTTCCCGCCGAACCCCGCGGCCGGCCGTGACACAACGCGCAACTGTCGGACAATCCCGCGCCAATGGCGATGTCGTTGTTGATGTCGCCCACGCCGTCTTTTTCGTTCGCGCCTTGCCCCTGCAAACGGGTGAACTTGCGTTGAAACAGCTGGCGTCCCCGGCGCACCGACCGGAACGGGTCCCGGTTAATGAGGTACACCGAGGATCCCACCGTATTCGCGTCGCCACGACCGGCGCCGGTCTCATCCAGCAGCGATTTGTTGATCCCTGCTTTCGCCGTGTTCGGCGCCTGCGTGTTGTCGATCATTTGTGCTTGCGCCGCGAATCCGGCCAACAGCACCCCGGTACCGGCAAACCTGAGAAACCTTCGCTGAAACTCCATACCCTCTCTCCTCGATTCCTTGGCCAATCAAATGGCGTATCGGATCCCCACACTCGGCTCCCCATTTGCCCCTGCTATGGATAACGGAAACGGGGCGCCAAACCAGCCATCCGGGGCAGATTTATTTCCCCCCGGGGCAAAAACTCCATCCGCATCGCTCTGGTCCCCAACCGCCGTGCTTGCGGACTTCGAGGTGCTGCAAAGATTGAGCAGGCAAAAAAACGAACGAATCCTCACCTAATGGTGCGAAGCCGCTGATATTCGTTACAACGAAATCACCGACCAGCAGAGGTTTTCAGTCCCTGAGGCTCGCCGAGGGAGTAATTTCTTCACTCTCGGGGAATACTGGCCATCCGTTCAAAACGCCCGTCCCAAGCGCGATTTCACGTTCACCCAACGGGCGAAGCCGGAGTATTGTGCTGGAATAGCACATCTGCGTCAAGGAAGAAGTGCAGTGCGTGCCCTTCCGGCGCGACAGGGGATTGGGGAGCAAAGCTTCAGCCCCTGAGGGTTTGGGCGAGGGGACGGCTTTCAAGAGCTTGCCCTGGGTGAAGCCGGAGGGTGCCAAACGCCCCTGAGAGGGGGGATGGGGTTACCACATGGTTAGTAGGAAAATTCCGGGTAACACCAAGCCTAACCTGCGGCTGCCAGCATTTCCGCGAGCGAATATTCCTTTAACTCGCCGATTCGTTCCAGGGTGATATCGGGCTTTGGGTACTGGGCCACCAGCTTTTCATCGAGCGCGTAGTGTCCCTGGCGCGGGAAAATGGTGGTCACGCGCGCGCCCCAGTATTTCTTGAGTGCGGCGAGAATTCGCACCTTGTCGTCGACCATTACGTAGTGCTCGGCCGGATACTTGGCCTCGACATCGCTCAGTTCCTGCTCTTTGTGGACGTAGATCAGCACATGGCCTTCGAAGATGTCGTACAGGCCGGAGCGATCCACCTTGCGCGGCTGAAACACGACATCGCCGTCGCTCAGGATCACAGCGCGGCCAAACTGTTTGACGTAGTCGACCGCGTCGAGCGACTCGGGATACAACCGGTTCGCGAACGGATAATTGATCATGAAATAGGAGACTTCCAGCAGTTTGGCATCGTGTGGCCGTTCGACACGATACCTTTGCAGCGAGCCAAGGTAGTCCGCATAACCGAGTTCGTTCCGCAGAGCTTCGAAGATGTCCCAGTAGCGCTGCTCGCAGGCCTCGCCGACCTTCTCCTTGAGGTGCCGCTTCAGGTCGTCGGCGACCCGATCGTTGTCCACCAGAGTGTTGTCCACATCGAAGAAGAAGACGGTCCGGCGTTGGTCGGCGATATTCACGGAATCTCCTGGAGGGGAATGGCCCTTATCATGCCAGAACTCACCGTCGGTTGTGTTGAATGTCACATCGTGGGGCGCCGCCGGGTGGTAGCCTGATTCAGATGGGTTGTGGAAAACTGGTCCCCTAAAAGTCCTGTACAAGATCGTTTCTCCATAGTAGAAAAACTTCCGCGCAGAAGACTTGCGCGAACCCGCAACGCAAGGTAAGGTTCAGTCGCAAACTCTGGTCAACCTGAAACCTGCCGATCATCGTACGGAGCCCAGCTTCATGGAACACATTGCCACCAACGCCCGCAAACGCACCGACTCCCGGTCCGGCTGTCCCTGTGAGTTCTGCCAGCAACTTGACCCGCAGTTCCCCGGACGCAACCCGATGGATCAGCTGGTTTTGCCGAACCGGAAACATACCGCCGCCGCCCACCTCACCGAGGATGGCTACGTCCGCCATCGGGTATTGGAGTTGGCGCGGATGGTCTCCCGGCACCCCGGTACCGCAGCCTGACCCCGGATCGCCCGGGCAGCCGCGGACTTTCCGCGACCTTTTCCGGCGTGACGGGTTGCAATCTGCAGCCCCCAGGTTTGTAATAACAGTTGGGGAGACTGCCATGCAGGCTTGGATGCGACCCTCTTTCTTGCTTTCCACACTGGCCGTCCTATCGTTAGGACTAACCCTCCAGGCTCAAGTTCACGGCGTGCCCGCCTCGGTCAGTTCCTTCGGCTTCGGGGGGAGCACTTCGATGACCCCCGGCGTCGCTGCCAGCGTCACCTCGCTCGGACCAAACGGCTTCGGCAACGGCCGCAGATTCGGAAATTGCTGTGCGAACCCCTTCTTTTCGTCCAACGCTCAGCCGCGGATCTTCGTTTCGCACCGCCGGCATCTGCAAGGAAACTTCTTCCCGGGAGTGCCCGTGTACTCCCTGCCCTACTATCCGCAGGTCGTGGTGGTGCAGTCGGAAGCAGTCGCTGAGGAAGACGAGGACTACGCTCCCGGGCCCACGGTTTTCGAGCGCCACGGCTCCCGAGGCAACCACTATCGAGCGCGGGAAGTGGAACCCGAGCCGGCCCCCGCTCCGGCGGCCACTGCGAAACCGGCGGAACCCGAGCCTGTTGTAGACCAGCCCAGCACGGTGCTGGTCTTCAAAGACGGCCACCAGTCCGAGGTGCAGAACTACGCCATCGTTGCCGATACTCTGTTTGACCTCGGCGAGGGCCGCACGCACAAGATTCGACTCGCGGATCTCGATCTTCCGGCCACCCGGAAAATCAACGACGATCGCGGTGTGGACTTCCAGGTGCCGCCCAAAGGCAACTAATTGTTGGTACCGGGCTCTTCCCCGGGGAGTCCTCTTACGCTCCGGCCTCATCTAAGTAGTTGAGACAACATCGGAGTTGCAGCCCTGATCATTCTAAGAATTCTTTTATTCGCGCTATTTCTTGTTCTGGTCTACGCCATCCAGCGTTTCTGGTTTTTGCGGGCGTGGTACTCGCTCGGCACGTTTTCGTCGGTCTTCGTCCAAAACGTGCTGCGGGCAGCCTTGATTGGGCTCACTATCCTGCTGGTCGCGGCCATTCTCAATCCTCTTCTGGGACGCTTTCTGTCGCGCCTGGGTGGAGGCAAGACGATCCTGACATTGGCCAGCCTGTGGATGGTGGCGTCGTTCTTCGCTTTCCTGGCCGTGCAATCCGTGGGTGGAATCGAGTGGGTCACGAATGTGGTGGCTCGTCTGCGGCCTGGTGCTGTGGCGGGTGCGTTTGATCCATCGCGGCGAACCTTCTTCCGTTACGCCGCCTATCTGGCCGGCAGTCTCCCGTTCGTGGCGGCTTCGTATGGCTTTGCTGCGGGGCGGTTGCGCTACACGGTTGAGCGCGTGGATGTGCCCATTGCCAACCTGCCCAAAGAACTCGAGGGCTTTCGCATCGCCCAGCTTAGCGACATCCACATTGGCAGCTACATGCCGCCCGTCGAGATCGCGCGTGCCGTGACGATGGCGAATGAACTGCAACCCGACTTGTCGGTGGTCACGGGCGACTTCGTCAGCAGCATGGGCGATCCGCTCGACGCCTGCATCACGGAGTTGAGCAAACTCCAAGCCCCGCTGGGCGTCTGGGGATGCAACGGAAATCACGAAATCTACGCCGGAGTCGAAGACGAGGCGGAGCGGCTGTTCCACGAAAAAGGAATGCACTTACTGCGCGCCAACAATGCCGTCATCGAACATAACGGAGCGTCGTTCAATCTGCTCGGCGTGGACTACCAGCGCGACCACATGGTGAGCGGCGAGCGGACCGGTCCGATGCTGCAGGAAATCGAGCATCTCATCCGGCGCGACATGCCCAACATTCTGTTGTCACATAACCCTAATTCCTTCCGCCGCGCCGCCGAGTTGGGTATTGAACTCAGCCTCGCCGGTCACACTCATGGCGGGCAGGTGAAGTTCGAAATCGTGGACCACAGTGTCAGTCCAGCGCGCCTGATCACTCCATTTGTGGCCGGACTCTACCATCTGTCCATGCCCAGCCACCACCTCCTGGCAGGCGTCCAGAAAGCGGCGCTCTACGTAAACCGCGGCCTGGGGACTTTTGGTTTCCCGGTTCGGCTTGGCGTGCCTCCAGAGATCACTTTGCTGACGCTAAAAAGAGCCTGAAAAGCCAACGTTTTGAGCCCGGCGAACAGGTCCCGCGCGTGGTATAATTCCCATCGAGTTCCACACTAATAAGGTCTTGAGAATACAAGAACTTAGCGACAATTCAGCCCGCAAATAATGGCGGGGCTTTGTCCCGCTTGGGCGGCCGAGGGCGGCCGTCCCCATATGGGCCGTGCTGAGAACTGACAACCGAGAACTGAGAACTGATTTCAATGGCTGACGATCCCCAAAATCCTGAGCTCCCTTTGACACCTCCGCCCGGCGACGGCAGCCCGGGCGCCCTGAATATTCAGCCCGTCAACATCGAAGACGAGATGAAGCGGTCGTATCTCGACTATTCGATGTCGGTG
>Ga0302323_100001956_pt1 | contig 16772 bp, 15 predicted proteins | sample Fen_T0_3_FD_201950 | JGI IMG/M metagenome (GOLD analysis project Ga0302323, IMG submission 201950) | Peat permafrost microbial communities from Stordalen Mire near Abisko, Sweden - Fen_T0_3 | ecosystem: Environmental > Terrestrial > Soil > Wetlands > Permafrost | place: Sweden: Abisko... | reverse complement strand
CACCAAGCCAGGGCGTTGTCCACGGTGCGGCGCTGCCAACCGTGCGTGAGCTCGTCGGGCTGGAACCGCGCTCCTACGTGACGCTCCATGGCCCGCGCAATTTCGTAGTCCGGCGCCCATGCAATTCCGTTGCCTGGCGAGTCGTTCTCAGGCTCGGAGGTGCGCTCGGCCCGCATTACGCCGACGGCGAAACGCAGAGCCCACGCCTCCCACTCCGAGGGCAGCTTCTTCTCGAGCAGCAGTCTCGCGTACAGCTGTTGATCTCTGAATGTTGCCGCTTCAGCGGCGGGCAGGACAATGTCCAGGTACCTTGTCCCCGTCCGGTGGACCAGCACCTGGGCGGCCGTTTGGCGGCATCCCGAGTCCAGATCCCCGTCTGCGACCATGGCTGCCTCGGCCGCCTCAGCCGCATCCGCGCAGTTCTCTTGGAGACCTTGAAACAGCGTGTAGAGATCGATCAGCGGCATCGAACGCCAATCGCATTGCGGGTCGGCGTGATGGCAGAGCTCGGCCTTCCGTTCGGCCAGGATTCCGAGTAGGGCTTTTCCCTTCTCGGTTGTGGTATGAGCGCGATTCGCTAGGTTGCCCCGCCATGCGTAGTTGGCTGTGTACTCCGCCGCCATCTGCCAGGTCACGGGCAGCCCATCCGCGAAGAGGTCGTTGTTTTCTGCTTGGCAGAACGCATGGGCGTGACGCCTCATGACGTCGAACACCCCCGGAAGCACCTCGGCGGGGGGCCGTTTCTTGAGCTCGTCAGAAGCCGCGAGACGCGCGCTGCGGCTGGTCCTGGGTGCAGCGATGGCCGCGATGAGTTCGTCGGTTGTCTTGGCGCGCGGGCGCAGAGCGGCGCAGCCACACATTGCGAGCACAGCGACGAGCGTCGCGAGCAGGCGCACGGGTTTCTTCACGACTGCGAGATTACACTCGGCGCGCGCGCCTGGCAATGGAGCGAACCCCGCGCGCAGGCCCTACCGGCCGCGCACGAGACCAACGCGGCACCGCAGGCCTACTCGAACCGCTCCTCGCGCACGCGGACGAGGAACGAGTCGAGCGCCTCGACGTTGGACGCCTCGGCCGGCAGTGGCGATGCCTCGCGCGCGGCTTCCAGCAGCGGATCGAGGCCTTCCAAGTCGGCGTCGAACTCGCCTGCGTCGGTCATCGCGCCGTGCTCACGTCCGCCGGCCTTGCGCGCCACGAGGCCTGCGACACGCTCGAAGCCGTAGAGCGGCGCGAGCTGCGTCACGTCACCGACGCACTCGCCCGTGCGCAGCAGGTGTATGCCTGTGAGCGCGCTGCGATACGCGTAGAGCAGGCCCTTCACCGTGCGCGGCTGGGCCGAGCGCCAATCGTCGCGTGTGCGACCGAAGAAGCCGCGGTAGTGGTGGAAGAACCTCTGCGACACAGAGCCCTGGGCCAGGGCCGCAAGCTCCCGGGCGGCCGGCGAGTCGAGCACCTGGAAGGGCGACAGGATCCTCTCGAGCATGTTGCCATTGCCCTTGAGCAGCAGCCGCAGCGCCACGGCCAGCTCCTGGCTCGTGTAGTCGATCTCGACGCCCTCGAACACGCCAAGGAAGTCCACGGCATCCGGTGGCGCCGTGAGCGACACCACCTCACGCGTTGGCGCGATGTGGATGCCCTTGAGATCCAGGTCGCTGTCCGCGCTCGGGAAGCCGTAGAAGTGCGCGCCGGTGGCGCCGACGAGAAAGGCGCCCGGCGCGCCGTGTGCCGCGACGAAGCGCCGGCCAATCGAGAGATCCGGCGGGAGCATCCTCACGCCAACCTCTCATGCACCGCAGCGACCAGCTCGCAGCAGAAGGCATTCAGCCGCTCTTCGTCCGGCCGCGGCGGCAGCGTCGATGTCTCGGCCAGCGCCTTGATGCGCGCACCCAGCGCGTCCGCCTGCTCGAGCAGGGCGTCGAACGTGAGGCTCCCGCGCCGTACCGCGCGCAGATCCTCCGCGTCCGGTCGGCGCACCACGACCTCGCCTGTCGACAGGATCTCCACTGCCATGCGCAGCAGCCGGATCAGGTGCATCGCGTGCTTCGTGTCGTACCCGTATCGCCGCTCCAGCTCCGCGCGCGCCGGGTTCCGGCGGCGCGCCCACTCTTGGTACTGCTGCCACTCACGCAGTGCCGCGCGGTGGCGGCGCTCCCGGTCGAGCAGCTCCAGGAAGCTGGGCGACAGGTCCGCCTCTGACAGGCGTCCGTCTCTGAGCATCGCCTCGGCCGCGCCCTGCTCGTTCTTGGGGATCGTCGATCGCTCCGGCAGGCCATAGCTCGCCCGCTCAGGCTTGGCTTGCGGCGGCGACAGCAGCCAGCGCCGGTGCGTTTTGATCCGATGGAGCTGCGCCAGGCCGTACTTGCCGAAGCTGTCACCAGCGAGCCGCGAGAGGAAGTCGCTCCGCCGATCGAGGAGCAGACGGCCTTCGGCGCTGACAGTCACGTGGTCCTGCGGATCCGTGAACAGCACCTCGATCACGGTCGGGTTGCACGCTGCGGCCAGGCGGAAGAACTTGCGGATCTCGTAGAGCACGCGCTCGGCCGCCGGCTCGATCTGATCCGGCTGCGCGACAAAGCCCGTGAACGCGAGCGGCGGAGGCACGAACACGCCGCGCAGGTCAGTGTCCGACGTCTCGGTGGCCAGCCCATACGCCCGGCTGCCGTGGATTGTTTCGTAGATAACCGTCACCTCCACGTGGGCCATGGTCGCGACGATTATGCCGGAGATTCGTCGCCGCCTCGTGCGTCGTGCTCATCGTCAGCAGCATGGCCGGGAAGGGCAGCATGCGGGCGTGGCGCCGCCGCGGGCATCGCGTGACCGTCTCGCTTCGCGCAGCTCGCATCGGGCGGAAGGCTCTCGCCTGGGCCGAGCAGCGCAACGGAAGCAAGAGCGCCAGTCCGACGGGACGAAGTGGTACGGCGGGGCCATTCGGTCAGGGTTGCTTCGTGATTCCCAGGATGCCCAGCACACGGCGCACTCGCTCGTCTACCGTGCCGTCGACTACGTGTACTTCGATCCCAAGCGCATGAGCACTCACGAGGATTTCCGCCGCAATGGCCTGCCTGAACCTAGAATCCTCGACAGTGGACTGCGAAGGTGGCAGCGTATTGACGAGCGGTAGGTACGACACCGTCACGTTCTCGCTCAAGGAGAGCCGCGTCGCCTCTGCAACGAACTCAGTAGCGTATGGTGCCGTCCCGAGCACGCGGCAGTAGGCGTACAAATCCAGCAAGCACCGATCCTGGACGATCAGTTCTCCTTCCGCCAGGCGCTCTCTTCTGAGGTGAGCTGCGGCGAAGGCACAGAACGTCTCAGCGGTCGCTTGCCTGCCGAGAGGCAGTCCCTGAGCAGCTACCGCTGCGCCGATTCCCTCAAGCACGACGGCCCGGATGCCAAGACCGCGCGCGGCCTCGCCAGCACGTTGCGCCATCGTGGATTTGCCGGTGCCCTGCGCTCCGGTAATCGCCAGTCTGCGCATGAGGTGTCTCTACGTCCTAGACGAGAACACGACAACGAACTCGGTCACGGCTCGTGGGTTGTGGCCGCCTTGTCCACGATACCGGTACGGTGCGGCAAACGACTCGATCTGACACGACGTGCGCGTCGCAACTTCATCAATCACAGTGGCGATGTTCGCGTCCGCAGCGTCGGAGTAGCTCCAGATGCACTTCCATCCCGCTGCAAGTACCTGCTGGATGATGTTGGCCAATTCACCTTCAACGCCATGCACGTTCCTTGTGAAGAAGGGGGAGGCAAAGCGACCCCCGGCCGACTTCAACGGCACCTTCCCTCGCCCGATCGCGGATGGGTAGTCATATCGGACGGCGGTTTCCAGCACGTGATAGTACCGGCTGTACTCCTCACGTCTGTAGGGCGCATCCACGTAGACCAACACGTCACGGTCAAAACACTGTTCTCTTAGCTTGTTGAGCGCCTCACGCCAGGGTCCGGGAACGGTCCGAATCGGGCGGACGGCTCGCTCACTCTCCGCCGCGAGATTCTCCAAGCGAATAGCGAATTCGTGAAACAGTGATTTGGCCTGGTTCTCAAGTAGTCGAGCCACTTTCCTCAGCGGAAGGTCCTTGTCGCCACGCATCGGTGGCTGTGCGAAGTGCGCCCCGTATGTAGTGCCAGCGCCGCTCAAAGCGGCAACAAGAACCCCCAGAGCCCAATCGCGCTCCTCCTCCTCTGCCACGGTATCGATCGCAAACCGGAGGCTGTCGATCTCGACGCATTGCCGTAGGCCGAAGTAGACGCCGGCGAAATACGCGGTGAACAGCGCGTAAGGATACCTCTCCGCTCCGGAACGCCGGAGTCGCACGACCTCTGCCGGTTTCCATCCGTCGTGTTCCCCTGTGCCCGGGAATGTAGGCAATACCCGCGACAGGTCGCGATACTTCTGCAGAAGAGCGTCATCGATGTCGCTGTGGAACAGCCGATCTTCTAGACTCAGTAGTCCGTGTACCCGAGAAGCAAGGTCCTGGGCGTGCTGTCGAGCACACGGCATGATTCGGGCTAGAAGCCGCTCCGCTCGCGCTCGGCTAAACCCGCCGCCTTGCACTATGGCCAGCAGTCTGCAGAACACCTGGGCATCGGACGCGACGCATTCCCAGGACCTACCAGCTGCCCCCGCAACCACACCCGAGCCGCACATGAGGTCCACAAAGACCGTGTCGCGAGATGAGTGACGCTCGGCGGCCTCCACAATCAACCCGCTCAACGCGCGCTTTGAGCCCATGTAGTACGCGCTGTTGGCAAAGACATTCGCCTTGCTGTCCGCGAGATCTCGAACCCGCGCAATCTGAGTCGCGGCCATTTCCGCCGACGCCGCGGATCGCGTTGTCAGCACCGCATCGCCCAGGTAAGGTATGGCTTGCGCAGCTTCAAGTTCGCCCTTCCATTCAGCACCCAGAATGCGACGCATTGCGGCGCAGAACGCCGGATCCATCTTCGGAGGCACGGACGTGAAATCCAGGCGAGAGGCCGCCGAGAGCGGAAAGCCACCAACTGCGCCTGCATCAAGGAGCGGGTGCTCACGGGCAACCTCCCTCGCCCTACTCTTCAGGATGTCAATCAGAGGCGCCAGGGCACGTAGGTCGTCGACGAGCGCGCACCGCTCTCCATTTCTCACGTAGGTCGGCAGCAAACCGAATTCGACGAGCAGGCGCATGGCGCCGGAGTCGACAGGTTCGGCACCGCCCTCGCCTGGAATCCTTACGAACGGGCTCTTGGTCACTTGCGAAAGCCTACGTAGACACCGTGCCGGTCGTCCTCCTGCGGCACGCCTACACGTTTCCCGCCGAGCCCCTTGACCGCCGCAACGATCTCGGCAACCCCCTGGCCCTTGTGACAGTTCCCCACGAGCAGACCATGCGGACGAAGACGCTGCCAAGCGTACTCGATGCCTGTCGCGGCAGTCGGCAGATGGAACACATATGACGCAATGACCGCCGCACACGTCAAGCGTGTGCATCGACGCAGTTGCCCGGGGCTGAGAACCCGCATGCCTGCCAGCTTCGCTTGTCGGCGCATCACAGGGCAAGCGTCGACTCCTACGAACTGATCGGGGCCGATGCTCAGCGCTGCGCCGGCGCGAATGGCGAGACCCGTTCCGCAGCCGTAATCCAAGACCAGATCCTGCCCCGGCGCAGCCCTCGCGATGCGAAGTAGACTCCGAATGTTCTCAACGTTCTGCCGCGGGTGGATCACGGACTCATAGCGCTCAGCAATTTCCGAAAAGAACCCAGTGTAGAGCCGAGCGAGTTGATCTTGCCCATCACCACACACAAGGAGAAAGCGGTCAAGCAATCGAAGGACGCTTGCATTCTGATCGCGCAGGCTCAACTCTACGGGCGCCGCGGCACGCACCTTCGCCAGGAGCAGAGTTCTCGTGGGCGACACACTTAGCACGCCCGGAACTCCCGCGAGTAGTTGCCGGTGCTCCTTCAGCAGCACGATCGTGATCATGTCGCGCTATTCGCTTGCATGTGCGACGATTTGCCTGGCGATGCGCAGGCCGTAGTCATCGACGAAGAGGTGGAGGCTATGCGCAATGTACGAGACTTCGCCTAGCTCGACGGAGCGCGCCGAAGGGTTCCCTGCCATCCGTGTCTTGATCTGCTCAGTTAGGTATTGCGCGTACCGAACTGAGCCGTACAGGCTGTACGCGCAACCGACCAGGGCCTCGACCGTGCGCCACGTGTAGCTGTAGCTCATGCGGACACGTCCAGGCAAGAAGCGGGGCACCAGGCGGACGGACACCAGGCCAAGAGGTGCGAGGTCGTCCGCTTGTTCGACTCTGTGACGCACGACGAGAATCGCGCGCCTGGTTGCGACCGGATGATCGGGGCTGTTGGCGCATCTGACCACATGAGCTAGAACTGCGTCGAGCTGTCCGTCTTCGCTGAAGCGCTCGGCAAACAGGCCATCCGGAGCGCAGAACTGCTTCTGGAAGTACGCCTCGAGCGATTCTGCTTCTTGCGCATAGAAGGCCGGGACCAGTTCAGTGCTTGGATTCGTCAGTTGAATACGGAAGTCCACGATCTCCCGCATCTTTGCACTGGATTGGTCGTACAGCACCTCCCCCTCGGCGTGTCTGGCCAATTCGACGACGATGGGATAGGCATCCGCGACGGTGCCGACGCGAATGCCCTGCTGAACGCCTAGCCCCATGCTTTGCGTCTGGAGGACCCGCTGGAGTCGCCTGGGTGTGGTGCTTTTGTCCTCCAGGCGTCGCGGTTGGAGCCAGCATCGAGCGACGACGAGACCAACGAGATTCTGGACGAGCTCGGCGGCCGACGCGACAGACCAGACCCTCCCCGACAACTGCGTTACGGCGTCGCTAACCTCGCGTCTCAGCAATCCCGTCTTGTAGACGAGATAGTCCAGGTCGCTCTTGCCATCGGCGATGCTCCTCAATTGCCTGATGGTCTCCGCGCCATGCGCCTCGTTGCCTACGACGTATACCGCCTCAACATTTGGGTTCCGATTCACGGCTGCCAGTACTCGGGCAACGCTTGCGGCCCACAAGTCAGGCAGGCCGCCACCGCTAGTAGGTCGGTCATCCACAATGACGACGTCGCTGAAGAGCTGCCGTGGTGCAGGAAGGGGTGCGTGCCCAATACGGACCAGCACAGCTCGACGCCCGTCGGTCGAACGATCTCGCGTCTCCAGGTCCAGAGGTCCGCCGATGATCCACGTGCTGTCGTTCACTGGTCCGGTCGCCTCTAGCTCCGCGAGCACGCGACCATTCTCATGCACTAGGCGCCACACGCGACGCGTCTGCTCAGTCTCGATTCTCAGCGTCCCCGTGGTCCAACCGAGACGACCGTCCGCGTGCGCACGCATTAGCCCATGCGAGGCCGCGATAAGCACGTCGAACTCGGACAGCTCTGCCTGACATCCTATCCAGTCCGGATCGCGTGCCGATTCACGAGCCAGGCTCCTGACGGTCGGCCGAATCCACCCGAGGCTTTCCTCGACGGCCTCTTGGCATTCGACCGAGCCAATGTCTCCATCCGCGGCATCGTGGACCTTGCGAGAGATGAAGCTGAGCCACGGATTCCCGAATGGATCGGGGGCGAGGACGGCCGACCGCGCCAAGGCTACCGCAAGCCGCTCCGCATCTTCGCTGGCAGGCGATAGCTGGGCGCTTCTATCGCGCAGCGCAATGCGAGCGAGGCCCCGCTGCTTCTCTCCCCCCTGGGGTTTGAGGGCCTTCTCGGCCATGTATTCGAGAGCGTCGAAATCAAGCGATTGGTCGCATCGGACGAGCGCGATTCCGATGGAGAGTGAAGGGCTCAGGGGCGCGACATTGAAGTCGTGCCGCGTGATCGCGTCCATCGCTCGATGAGCCAGGCCAATCGCTTCCTGCGGGGACTCGCACCACTGCATCAGCACGAACTCATCGCCGCTTCTGTGCAATGCGATGGCCGTCGGGTGGCACACACTAACCAGGACGCCCGACATTTCTAGGATGACTCTGTCGCCCTCCTGTTCGCCCCTTGTGTCGTTCACCTGCTTGAAGCGGTCGAGGTCAGCGAAGTGGAGTGCGAGCCACTCCGTTTCCGTATGTCCCGGCAGGCTCCTCGACGCCGACGCCTTCCCATTGGCAGTCAACAACGACACGATTCGTGCCTTGGCGTCGCGACAGTCGCCTCTCCAAACGGAACGCGCCAGGTCAACGAGCGCCCCGACGACGACATCGTCTAGCTGCGGCCCTTCCTGCCACTGGCCGATGCTAACGACGGCCTTCGTTCCGAAGGCGTCGATCGCAGTCGCCGTTCTCACGTCTGAGTAGGGACGTGCCGGGCCGGCCGAGATCGTGGCAGACGTGAGCGGTGGCTGTGGCTGGAACTCAAATCGCAGGCTCTCCACAGGGCTGCCGGGCGTCGCGAGGAGTGTCTCGATCTTGGCCGCATACGCATCTGCTGCGAAGAAGGCAGCGTCGAAGCAGCGTTTCAGTGCGCGCAACGCCTCAAGCCAGTCGGAGTCCGGTGGCACAACTACCTCCTTCGGTATCGTGTGAAGTACCGCTTTGCCTCTCGGATCACTCGCAGCAGTTCGACCGCGCCTTGCGCAACGCCGTGGCCGCATTGGAAATCAGCTGCCGCCAGCGCTCCCTCCGATGCCGATGAGACGGCCACGCCAATGCCGGCCCATTCGAGCATCTCGACGTCGTTGTCGTTGTCGCCGAGCGCCACGACGTGCTCTCGGGCGATGGTCAGCATCTCGGCAACAACGCTCACGGCAGCGCCCTTGTTGCTGCCTGTCGGTCTCACCTCAATGTACCTACTGCCGCTAGACGTGGCAGAGACGCCATCGATGCGCCGTAGCTGTCTCGCCAGCTCGCCGGCCGGCCGCGAGTTCGTTCGTACGTCAATCAGCACTGCGCTTGGGCCGTAGTCCGCGGGCGGGTCAACGTTCCACGCAACGAGCATGCCGTTGGAGTCCCTTTCATACGGAGGCGTGCTCATCCGGCCGATGACGTGCTCTGGATCGTCGCCGAGAGCTTCGGGTGCAAAGAAATACGCCAGACAGCAGACTCGCGCCGCCTCGCATGCGGCAAAGATAGCGCTCACGGAGTCGCGAGGGATCTCGCGTCGCATGATGGCATGGCCTGATCTTGGCGAGACTACCACGCTACCGTTGTATAGGACGATTGGAGTCCCCGCAGGAAGGGCAAGGCCGTCTATTAGCGTCCGCGCGCCCGTGTACGTACGACCGGTCGCAATCATCATTGCCACGCCGTACCGCGGATGGGCGAGCGCTCTGCGCAAGTTCGCGATCTGCACGTAGATCCGCGGCACATCACCCGCAACCAAGGTGCCATCGAGATCCATGGCGACCAGTCGTGTGTGCGCGAATGGCCTCAACGCCGAGGCGTCGGCGCTGTCCCAGCTTGGGAGACGTTCAGTCACGAGACGCTGCCACGTAGACGATGTGCGGTGTGCGCCGAGGCTGTCTCTGAGTCGTGTATCCGGGCGCGGTCAGAACATGTCGTGAACGCACCTTGTAGGGCGACAGCATGGTGCGGATCTGGCGTTCAGAGACGAGACCGGACGTCGCGTAATGCACAACCACAACGCGCGCCTTCGCATCACGAATGATGTCAGCAAGCGCGTCCGCCGCCAGGGAAGGTCGATTGAACGCGGATGTCTGAGCCACCGTATCGGGGATGCCGGACGCTCCGTGCACGCTAGGCGTCTCTGAGCGAGCCATCGTTTCGGGTAGGTGGTAGTAGTGGGCGTGGGATCGCTGATTGTACGGCGGATCCAAGTAGAGCACATCGGCATCGACCTCCCGGACCAGGGCGTGAGCATCCTTCTCGTGGGACTCACACCGCAACGTTCCTCGCACAGGTGTCAGCAGCCTGAACTGGAAAGGCCGCACGGCCTTGCGATGCCAAGCCTTCAGGTAGGCGTAGTAGGTCCCGGCAGTGTTGGCCACGCGGTCAGCCGAGTCTATGAGTGACGCGAGCAAGAGCGCGCTCTCCGCGGCAGTTACGAGGCCACGGTCCGACCATTCGCGAATCGCCAGCCAGCACGACTCAATCGCACGCGCGTTGGCGGTCGTAAAGAATTTGCGCTTGCGAGCGTATTCCTTGGTGAGCCATCCGCCCTCACCACGACGACTTGTCAGGAGCCGAATGATCTCGTCCGTGCTGCGCACCCCGCAATGTGAACGGAGCTTCCTGAACGGCGGGATCTCATTCAGAACGATCCTGCCGACTTGGAAGAGGTGCGCGAACCTCAGTACGTCGCCTGTGACGACACGATAACCTGCTGCCTTGAAGTACGAGCCTACACAGCCGATCCCGCCGAAGGGATCACAGAAGGTTCCATTCTTCGCGTACTGGCTAACGATTCGATGGACTCTGGCGACAACTGCGGCCTTTGATCCGAAGTATCGCATCTTCCACCTCGCCGGCGCGACATAGAGCAACGCGCGCAGACCCGTGACTGGGCGATGGGGAGTTTCGGGCCGACGTCAGCGTTCCAACATCACGTGAGTATATAGGCGATAGAGCTGCGCGTTGCTGGTGACGTCGCCATGAGCGCATGACCGATCGTGGCTAGTCGACAGGCGCAGGACCACTCATCGACCTTGCTTCTGATACAGCGGCACCCGCGGGGGCACTCTTGGCAGCGACGGCGAAGACCACCACGGCATAGATCACGATGACCAGTGTGAGAAACGCCAGTATGTAGTCCAGGCCCAAGAGCAGCTCTTCCGGGACCGTGTAAGGGCGCGTCCTTGCGAGCGCGAAGGCCACAACCGGCAGGACGGACGGTGTGAGGAAGACGAGTCGACGGAGCAGGCCGGTCAGGCGAAAGAACACGTTGCGGCTCGCATTCACGTTGTACTCCTCCCAGCACCAGAGTTCGCCGTTGCCCGTGACGCGTACAACCGTCTGCCTGAGGACGGCGTGGCAGTAGACGCCGATGCGGACAATCATGAGTTCATTGCTGATGGCCGTGAAGACCAGAGGCGCCAGCACGCTCGGCGCCAGGAGCACAACGAACATAGCCAGACCGGAGACTTGAGATGGCGCGAGCGAGGCCGACATCCAGGCGCCGATGATCGCCGCGGTCGCAATCGTCAGGTAGTGGAGGACTCGGTCGGCCGCCTCGAGTCGCTTCGCCTGCTCCGCGCGCAGAGCGCGATACTCCTCGACCACCGCCGCGAAGACCCTCTCGTCGCTCTCCCTCGACGAACTGGGGACTGCATCGCGCCTCGCTGCGCCGGTGGTCAATCGTTCAGAGAGGTCCCGCGTGAGGGCCATGGACGCGCGAAGCGACTCGCAGAGCGCCGCTATTGCGTCCCTGTTCGACAAGCACTCAACTACGCGAAGCCAGCTCATACCCGTCGTCGCGCAAAGACCGTCCAATTGCCGAGGCGCCGACGCCCGTCAATGCTCTCGAATGTGCCGCTGAAGGCCTCGCGTTCAACCGCAAAGCCTTCCCGTTCTAGCCACAGGCGTATGGTGCGCCTCGTGAAGTGCCAGATGTGATCTACGAGGTGGAGTCGTGGAGTGCCACGAATGATGGGTGTGCGGAGGATCGCTACGCCGTCTGGCGTGAGGAGCCGCGCGACCGTTCTTAGGACCACGCCTGGATCGTCCACATGCTCGATGAAATCGAAGAGCGCGACGACATCAAAATACGCCGGACGAGGAAGATATGCTCGCGAGAAGTGCTCAAGGGTACTCGGCAACACCCGTAGGTCTTGTTGCACCGCCTCCCTAACGCCATGAGCTGACAGTTCAAGACCGGTGGTTATCCATCCGATCTCGGCAGCCGCTTGCTGCAGATAGCCTCGACCGCCGCCAAGTTCCAAGAGACGCTTCTGACCATTGCGCCCTCTGGGCACAATGCCCCGCGACAACCACCGGCGGACCTCCTGGCGCGTGAGTCGGCGACGCCGCGCACGATCTATCAGGAGCGCGTCCGGGATTCCGACCTGATCAACAAGGGCTGGCGCATGTCGTCTGACATCATAGTAGGGAGCCCTGTAAAGCTGCGCGAGAAAGCGTCGACCGGGGAGCGGGTTTCGCCAGACGAGGCCACATCCACCACAGCGGACGAGGAAGAATTCGTACCGATTGATTATCAGCGACGCTATCGGCTGGCTCGCGCTACGGCCGCAAAGAAGGCAGGGGATGAACAAGAGCTGCCGAGGATCGATCGAAGCCCAAGGGACATCGACGCTTAGAAGACGGCGCGGTGGCAGCGACCCTGTGCGTGCCTTCGGCTTGAGGCGGCTCGTCGCGATCGGAAAGTGGACCATTTGACGCTTGCTCAGTAAGCATACAACGATCCTGGCCCAGCATGTTCGTCTCGAGCGGCATCGCGGGTCGATCGTCTGCTCCTCTAGTCCCGACGTACGACGTGACCACGAGGAGGAGGTTGTACGCCGCGTGCAGCGCCACGGCCGGTGCTAGCGAATTCGTGAGGATCCGGGCGAACAAGGTCGCCACTCCCAGAACAATTGTGGCGACGAGCGCCGGCGCATAGCCCCAGACTTCTGTCAGATGTCCCAGCAGAAAGAGCAGAGTCACCAGTGCGCCCGCCGTGAGGGCCGACCAGCGTTTCAAGAAGCCCGTGAAGAGCACACCGCGGAAGACGAACTCCTCGCTCGGCGGTGCGATCAGTATGCCGAGGCCGGCCCACAGATGTTGCGACCAGCCACCCGCGCTGGCAGCCTGGACGAAGGGTCCCCAGTGGTGCCCCGGCGCTGCCGGGAAGTGTGGGACAACGCCAAGGACGTAGGAAGCAGCCAGCCCAAGCCTGCCAGGCTCGCGATGAGCAGGTCTCGAGGCGACGCGCACGACCATCCGATGGACCGCAGTCTCGGCGGTTCTGTCGTGCGCAGCAGCAGCCACGTCAACAAGAATGAGAAGACACCACCGCACACGGCGCCGGCTAGCACAGAGGGCATGATCAGTGCGCGCTCAGTAGCGGACTCGAGCGCCGCCGCACCCTGCTTCAGGGCGAACCACACGCCGCCGACCAAGGCGACGACCAGGGCGCCGAAGAATTGTGCCGCAAAGAAGGTCAGGAGCACGAGAAGTGCCTGGCCCGGCCCCAGAGTTGCGGGAGCTGCTGCCGCTGTCAGATCGTTCGAGGGTTCCATGGGCCTGCTCTACGTCTACTGCCCCGGGTTGTGCGGTGATTCTGGCGGTCTGTCCTCGCCCCGGTCGCCGGCCTTCCATTCCCAGACGAGGCCAGCTACCGCGCCGAATAGGACGATGCCACCGGTGATCCACGTGCCGCCGAACCTCTCGGGAACGAGCAGGTACGCCACCAGCGCGATCGGCAAGCTCGCTACCAGGCCGAGCAGTGCCCGCCAGGTCCCGCTGGTTGCGGCAGCATCAACGAGTTCCCCAGCGACATCCAGGACATCGAACACGGCCTGCTCCCAGCCCCAGCTTGGCGGCGTTCTGACGACGAATCTCTACAACAAAGGATAGCGGACAAGGCGCGTGGCGTTGTGGGTATCGTGGCCCGCCGTCGTCAGTCCACATGCCCGCTGATCATGAGCCGCTCCGCCGTCGCCCAGCGGCGGAGTACCTCGATGTCCTGCGGCGTCGGCAGGGCGTTGAACCGGCCGCGGCATTGGACGATGACTCGCTGGCGGTTGACCTCGATCGTCTGGCGCTTCTCGAGGCCGTCGTGGCTCTCGACCTCCATCGCCCAGATCGAGCATCGGCCGCTCGCGCACGAGCCGGCGTAGCTCGCCACACAGTGCCGCATCGCGCGGCCCTCGGCCGTCAGCTCGGCTGCGGTGAGCAGCTCCCGAATCCGCCACACCTTCCCGCTCTTCCTCCCGCGCGTCCCGGTCTCGAGCTCGAAGCCGGCGATGCCGCTCGTCTCCCACTCCATTCGGCCGGCGCCCCGGCCGCGGCCGAGGTCCGCGTGCCAGCGCTCCACCTGGCGCAGCAGCGCGTCAGCCGTGCGGCCGTGCATCGAGAGGTTCGGCTGCGGCGGCTGCTGCCGCTCGCGCACGCCCGGCGCCACAAAGACGACGCGCGCCTCGAACCGCTGGTGCTGCAAGTAGTCCACGATCGGGCCCACGTGGCAGCGGTCGAGCAGCGGATTCGCGATGAAGAAGCGGATGACCGTGACCCAGAAGTCGTCGTGTTCGAACGTGCGGCCGAGCTGCGTGGCCACAAGCGCCTCGGTCAGCCGCGCATCTCCGCCCAGCGCGTGCACCTGGCCCCAGCGCAGCGCGGCCTCGATGCTGTAGTGTGCCGGTGCCTGGAGGAATGCGTGAGCCATGCGCTTGGTCACCGCGATCGGCGCGCGGCCGTGGCGCGCGCTCTCGCCCGATCCGATCAGCACGAACCAGTCGCGGAACCGGTCAGCGTCTGCGTCGTTGCGCAGCCAGGCCGCGTCCATGAAGACAGGGACCGGGTAGCGCGCGAGCAGGTGCCGCGCGAGAGACGAGAACTGCTTGCCGCGGTTGTGGCTGGCCGGCCTCCAGTCTTCGAGCGGCCGGATCCACTGGCTGCGGCGCTTGTGAAGCGCGATCAGGCCGTCGACGTACGGATACGCGTGATCGCCGAACGTCGCGCTCTCGCCGAGGAAGTCAGCCTCCTCGGCCACCTTCTGCAGCAGCTGCTTCAGCGAATGCCGCCCTGCGTCGCTGCCCGAAGGGGCCTGAAGCCGCTCGACCACAGCGTGCCACTCCGATGCTCGGGCGTCGTCGGCCCGCAGTTCACCTGAGAAGACCAGCTCGATCAGCCGGCGCGGATCTCGGCTCACGCGCTCGCGCAACCGGCGGCGCTCGAGATCCTGCGCGTGTGCCCGCGCCTCGGTGGCGATCTGCGCCCAGCCCTTGTCTGTGCTCGGTTCAAAGCCATGGCCTCGACACCAGCCCAGGTACTCGTCCACGCGGTGGTGCCCGAGCGATTCGATGTGCTCCGCCACACGCAGCCGCAGCGCTGCGGGAGCTTTCTTGCCGACCACCTTGTGGACCTTCTTGCTCATATGCCCTTGTAGACCAGCACTGGCCGCAGCCGGCGGATGACGCGCGCGAGATCGTGTTGCGCTCGCAGCACGTGCGTCAGGTCCTTGTACGCGGACGGCGCCTCCTCTCGCAGCGAACGCGCCAGGCGATGGTCGAAGAAGACGCCGATCGTCTCACGGCCGAGCTGGGCAATCGAGACCTGATGACGCGCTGCTGTGCGCGACAGTCGTCGCCCTGCACCGTGAGCGCACGACCCCAGAGCTGCCGCATTGCCGAGGCCAACGACGTGCACGCTGAATGTAGCCATCGAGCCCGGCACCAGTCCGATCGCGCCGGCTCCTGCGGGGATCGCGCCCTTGCGATGGACCCACAGTGTCTCGCTAGCGTGCGTCTCCTGGCGCACATGGTTGTGGTGGCAGGTCACGAAGGTGTCCCACAGGGGAGTCGCCCGGGCCACGCCACCGAGGACATCTGCCACCACCTCCACCATCTGTTTCCGGCTCGCGTCGGAGTAGTCGAGCGCCCACTGGACGTCAGCCAAGTAGCACCGGCCAGCCGCACTCTCGGCTTCAAGGAAACGCAGGCCGAGCGTGCCCGCCTGACCACGACGCAGGTAGTGATCGCGAATCACCGGCCCGATTCCGCGTGAGCCGATGTGCAGCATCAGCCAGAGCTGACCGCCCTCGTCTGCTTGCAGCTCGATGAAGTGGTTGCCGCTCCCGAGGGTGCCGAGCTGGATCTCGGCCTCGCGACATCGCACAGCCTCCAGCTCGGGCGATGACAGGCAACGATCGCGCAGCGTCTGCGGGAGCGGCGGGCACGCGGCGCGGCGATGGCGCGCGAACGGCACGCACGCACCGAAGGCACTCAGAACCTGCGCAGCGACCCGCGCGTCTGTCACGGCCTCTGCCTCGATGTCGAAGGCCACAGCCGCCATGCCGCACCCGATATCCCCACCCACGGCGCTGGGATAGAGCGTGCCGGACGTTGCCAGCACCGCACCAACGCACACGTCCTCTGCCAGGTGTGCGTCAGGCATCAATGCCACGTGGCGCACCTCGTCGCTGTCCGCCAATCGTTGAGCGGATGCCCGGACTCCCTCCGGCAGCGGCCCGTCATGCCACACGCGGAGATCACCCACGCTCCACCTCCTCCTCAACCACCACACGAAACGCCAGATCAGGTACGCGCTTGCGGCAGATGGCTCGCGCGATCTCGGAGCGCAGCCACGGCTTCATCTCGGCGAGTGCCGCGAACGCTTGCTCAAGAGCGACAGCACCGCTGCCACGCGGCAGCACGACGCTCACGAGCAGCCGGCCCCCCGGCGCCGGATCGACAGACGCCACCCATGCGCCGTCGAGGCGTGGATCAGCCGTTGCCTCGGCCAGCGCCAGCACGAGCGCTTCCTGGGCCTGACGACAGACCGAACGATCACGATGGCCCGAGCGCGGCGACTCCAAGTCGAAGAACAGGCTCGCCGCGTCGGGTTCCAGACACACGTCTTCCGAATGCGGAGACCTCGGCCTCCGCCGTTTGTTAGAAGACACAAAGACCCCTTGGACGCACCGGGCGCGCAAACGCACCACGGGCGTCGAGTTATCGATTCGTTGTCAGGAGCCTGGCCCGGGCTCGGGCCGGAGGAGTGAGGCTACCGGCCGAGGCGAGCGAGGCCCACCTCAATCACGCTTGGGTGTGCAAGCATCTCAGGCCTCCTTCTCAAACGCGCGCGATCGCCGCGCGCAGGACGCACAAGTTACGGCGTCGCGCATTCCGATGTCAAGGAAAATCCGCACCAATCACGC
>Ga0302323_100001955_pt1 | contig 16775 bp, 9 predicted proteins | sample Fen_T0_3_FD_201950 | JGI IMG/M metagenome (GOLD analysis project Ga0302323, IMG submission 201950) | Peat permafrost microbial communities from Stordalen Mire near Abisko, Sweden - Fen_T0_3 | ecosystem: Environmental > Terrestrial > Soil > Wetlands > Permafrost | place: Sweden: Abisko... | reverse complement strand
GTCTCCTCCAGCACCAAGAGCGAGTCCGGCCGAGCTGCGCGCGCCCAGGCCCGCACGACCTCGGCCGGTTCGCGCAGGTGCGTGAGCAAGAAGCGTGAATACAAGACATTCGCCGCGGGCAGTGGAAACGGCGGCGCGGACACGTCGCACTGAAGAAAAGACACGCGTGAGTTGGCCTGCTCGCGCGTGGCCTGCTCCAAAAGCCGCGCAGACTGATCGAGGCCCACGACGCGTTCGACCGCGACGTGTTCGGCCACGAGCCGCGTCGTGGAGCCAGGGCCACAACCGAGATCGACTGCCAGCCCGCCCGCGGCATTGCCCAGCGAGCCCAGCGAGCCCAGCAAGCGACTCGAGCTCGGCTCGAATACGCGGGCCAGCAAGCGCAGCCGCTCGGCCGCAACGTCCGAATCGCCGAACGTGTAGTGCTCGCCTTCCTTCATGTTCGAATCAGCAGACTTCCCCAGTGAAAGCCGGCGCCCAGAGCGGCGACGCAGATCAACTGATTTGATCTGATTCGGCCATCACGCAGCATCTCATCCATCAAGATCGGGATGGTGGCGGCGGAAGTGTTGCCGAAGCGCTCGATGTTGCTCGGCATCTTCTCCATCGGCACGTTGAGCCGAGAGGCGATCGCTTCGTTGATGCGCGCGTTGGCCTGGTGGGCAACGAACCAATCCACTTGGTCGACGGTCACTTCAGCCTTTTGACAGACCGCCAGGATCGACTTTGGCAGCTTGGTGACCGCGTGTTTGAAGACTTCGCGGCCGTCCATGTGCAGGAGGGCGGCGTCGCCGTCGAGCGTGGCCGCGGAGAGGTACGGGCGCGTGCGGAAACCGGCCGGAATGCACAGCTGCGAAGCGAAGCGCCCGTCTGAGTGGAGATCCACCGCGATCACGCCCTTGCCCGCGGTTTTATGGCGTTCGACGACCACTGCGCCAGCGCCATCGCCGAAGATGATCGCCCAGCCGCGATGGCGCGTGGCTCGTTCCCAGTCCTCCGGCGAAGGCCGGCGGTCGCTCGTTCCCTCGAGGATGTCCCAATCACGCCAAGGCATCAGGCCGGCATGGGCTTCAGCACCCACGACTAGGATGCAGCCGGCCGCGTCGGCCTTGAGCAACGCATCCGCGAATTGGAAGCCGTACAGGGACGCGGCGCATTGCGTACGCAGATCCGGTGCCGGGATCGTCGCACAGCCGAGCTTGGCGGCGAGCAGCGAACCGGAGCCGGGAAAGATGTGGTCCGGCGTCATCGTCGAAAACAAGATGTAGTCGATGTCTTCCGGACGCTTCCCGGCCGATTCCAGCGCGCGTTGCGCAGCGTGGAGCGCCAAATCCGAAACGCCTTGCCCTTCGGGACAGAAATGGCGCTGCGCAATCCCGGTACGCTGACGAATCCATTCGTCGCTCGTGTCGAGAACGCGTGACAGATCTTGGTTCGTATAGGGGCGGCCGGGAACGTAGTGACCGGAGCCGATGATGCTGAGACCCGACATGTGTTTTGGCCGCGCCCGCTAGCGGGCAGGGAGCTCTTAATCCGTTTACCGTGCTCCGTCACGCGGCGCGAGGAATTGCTCGATCGTGACGAAAGAATGGCGCGGCGCGCCAAGCATGTTCCAGCAGCGGCACAAGCCCTAGCTCCGCTCGCTGGTCTACCAGGGGTTGCCGCCCTCGTAACAGGCAGCCAAATCTGCCCAGAAGCCGGGGTACGTCTTGGCGACGCAGGCCGGATCTTCGATGCTCACACCGCCGGCAGCCGCGCCGAGCACGGCAAAACTCATGGCCATTCGGTGATCCGCGTAGCAGTGCACGGTCGCGGGAGTGACCGGGCGCGGATCCACGCTGAGCCAATCGTCACCGTGCTTCACGGCCTGGCCCAGTCGCTCGAGCTCCTGAACCGTGGCAAGCAGCCGATCGGTCTCTTTGATCCGAATATTGGCCACGTTGCTGATGCCGGTTTCGCCGCTGAGGACGGGAGCGATCGCGGCCAAGGTCATCACGGTATCGGAGATGTCGTGCATGTCGACGGCGATGCCGTGCAGGTTGCCCGTGCCGGTCACGGTGCTACTGGCCGCACGCTTGTCGACCCGCGCGCCGATGCGCGAGAGCACGTCCAGAAAGCCGTAGTCGCCTTGCAGCGCCGAAAATCCGAGGCCGGGCACGGTGATCGTGCCGCCGGTCACCGCGGCGAGCGCGAACGGGTAGCTGGCAGACGATGCATCGGGCTCGATGGTGTATGCGCGTGCTCGGTATGACGAGCGAGAGAGCACGCGGTAACCGAGCGGGGTCGCGTCGACGGCGCCACCAAAGTCTTCGATCATGCGGCGGGTAATGTCGATGTAGGGACGACTGACCAAGCTGCCCGAAATGTCGACCGTTACCGGGCCTTCTGCCAGCACCGCGGCCATCAACAAGGCGGAGAAGTATTGGCTCGAGCGGTCACCGCGCATGCTGAGCGCACCGCCGGGCAGCTTCCCCCCGTGGATGGTGAGAGGGGGACAACCCGTGGCGCAGTCGATCTCCACGCCCAGCTGGCGCAGGCCGTCGACCAGATCCTGAATTGGACGGCGCGCCATCGCCTCATCGCCGACCAAGACGACCGGACCTGGCACCAGGCAGGCGAGCGCGGCCAGGAAGCGTACAGTGGTGCCGCTGTTACCGACGAACAACGCTTCTTTGGGCGCTCGTAATTGGCCCCGCCCTCCGCGCACGAGCAGGGTCGTGGGACCCAAATCTTCGATCGCAATGCCCAACGCCGAGAGCGCGTTGCGCATGTGGCGGGTATCGTCGCTATGCAGCACACCTTCGAGGGTGCTCTCGCCTTCGGCCAGTGCAGCCAAAACAAGCGCTCGGTTGGTGATGCTCTTCGAACCAGGCACACGCCAGACCAGCTCCGGTGGGCGCCTGAGCTTGGGGATGCGAAGCGGGGCTGCTGGGAACATGCGGTCGTGTTGTAGCGAAAGAGCGGGGCTCGGGCTAGGGCACGCGTTCTAGCCCTACTCGCGACTCGGGCCGCCGAGTTTAACCGTCTCCATGCTCACCTCGTCGACCGGCGCGCAGCAGGGTTTCGATGCCACGAGACGCTTCGTCGCGCGCCTACCCGCTGGCAGCGGGCAGCAGAATCAGTGGATATGCATATGGCAAAGTCTGTACAAGCGGTCAGCACGCTTTCGCACGCTTCCGTGCCCGGTCCTCGCCGCAGTGAAATCGCGCTGGTGCGTCCTGGCGGACGGGTAGGCCCCAAGTACTGAAACGCAAAGGCAATCGGGGTTTGCCCCACACTTCGCTAGCCAATAACATGACTCGCGCCGAGAATGCCGCCCCAGGTACCGCCCCGCGGCGCTCCGGGCTATAGCAGCGCGCGCGCTCGTGCTCGCCAGAGGCCGCTAGACCACCCCCATGCAATTCTTCGAACATCCCTATTCGAATTTCCTGCAGCGCGTCGAAAAGCCGACCCGCTACACCGGCGCCGAACACGGCACGCGCAGGAAAGACTGGCAATCGGTGGACGCGCGCGTTTGCCTCGCTTTCCCGGATATCTACGACATCGGCATGAGCCACTTGGGCTTCCGCATGTTGTACAAGATTTTGAACGACCACCCGCGCACCTTGGCCGAGCGAGCGTACGCGCCCTGGATCGACATGCAGCGCGAGCTCTACGCGCACGGCAAGCTGCTCTTGTCGCTGGAGAGCGCGCGCCCGCTGTGCGACTTCGATGTGGTCGGCTTTTCGCTGCAATACGAGCTGACCTACACCAACATCCTGAAGATGCTCGAGCTCTCGGGCATTCCGCTGCGCAGCAAGAGCCGCAGTGACGACGACCCGCTGATCGTGGCCGGGGGTCCCGTGGCAACGCACATGGAGCCAATGGCGATCTTCTTGGATGCGGTCTTGATCGGCGATGGCGAAGAGGCCACGACTGAAATCGCGCTTTGCTGGGTGGACGCGAAAAAGCGCGGGCTTTCGCGCGCCGAGCGGCTGATCGAACTGGCGAAGATCCCTGGCGTGTACGTGCCCTCGCTGTACGACGTCGCGGTCGATCCCGAGACCGGCTTCGAGGTGGTCACTGGGGCCAACGTACCGGCTGCGCCGTTCCCGATCGAACGCCGGCTCTTGGCTGATATTTCCAAATTTCCATTCCCCGACGACGGCCCCGTCGGCGGTCCCGAAGCGATCTTCGATCGCATGAGCATCGAGGTCGCGCGCGGTTGTACGGAGGGCTGCCGCTTTTGCCAGGCGGGAATGATTTACCGCCCGGTACGGGAGCGAGATCCCAAAGAGATCATCGACACGGTGCTCAGCGCGCTCGAAAAATCGGGACAAGACGAAGTGAGTCTGACCGCGCTGTCGACCGCGGACGTGTCGTGTATCTCGCCGCTGATCAAGCAACTCGTCGAGAAGACCGCGCCGGAACGCGTGAGCTTGAGCGTGGCCTCGCTGCGCGCCTATGGCCTGGCCGAAGATCTGCTGGACGACATGCGCAAAGTGCGGGCCAGCGGGCTCACGTTCGCGCCCGAAGCCGGCACGCAGCGCATGCGCGACGTGATCAACAAGAACGTCACCGAAGAGCAGCTGATGGAGACCGCGGAGCGTGTCTTTTCGCGCGGTTTCGACAAGATGAAGCTGTACTTCATCATCGGGCTACCGACCGAAGAAGACGAAGACGTGCGCGGCATCGTCACTGTCGGTAAAAATGCCCTCGCCGTGGGCAAACGCGTCGGCAAGAAGCCGACCGTGACCGTGAGCGTGTCGACGCACGTGCCCAAGCCGCACACGCCCTTTCAGTGGTGCGCCCAAGACTCCTGGGAGGAAGTGCAGCGCAAGCAGGACCTCTTGCGTGACGACGCGAGCCGTGTGAAGGGCCTCAAGCTCAAGGTACACGATTCAACCGCCAGTGTGCTGGAAGGCGTGCTTGCCCGCGGCGATCGCAAGCTCGGCAACGTGATCGAACGGGCGTTCTTGCACGGCGCGCAGTTCGACTCTTGGGACGATCAGCTCAAACTCGACGCTTGGAAAGAGGCGCTCGCATTTTACGACATTCAGATTGCGCCCTACCTGGGCACGATCCCGGTCACTGCCCGCCTACCCTGGGACCATTTCGACATCGGGCTGGAAGACGGCTTTCTGGCACGCGAGTACCGCCGGGCGCTGGCCAGCCGACTGAGTCCGCCCTGTGGCAAAGTGGCCGGCATGTTCGTGCACCATTCCAACGTGGCTGACGCCAAAAGCGATGCGCGCAAGTTGGTTTGCTACGATTGTGGCATCGCCTGCGACATGACCAAGATGCGCAGCGAACGCGTGGAATTCTTGAGCAAGCTCGGCGCGACGGATCGCGTGCGGCTACCCGTGCTTGCGACCGAACCTGCACTGCCGATCTTCGACGAATCGGCGCCCGAGCCGTTCGCATTCCAGGCGGTGCCCGACGCTGCGGCAGTTCTGGCAGGGTCCGCATCCAAAAAACAAAAAAAGAAGCCGCGCAGTCTGCCCGAAGCGTTGCGGCCCGTGCGGTCGGGCGGCGAGCCACAACGTTTTCGGCTCAATTTCAGCAAGACTGGGCCCGCAGCACTGCTCGGGCACCTGGACCTGATCCGCGAATTACCGCGCGTGGTGCGGCGCGCCGGCACGAGAACCGCCTACAGCAAGGGCTTCCACCCCAAGCCGGAGATGTCCTTCGGCCCTGCGCTGTCGCTCGGCGTTGCCAGCTTGGATGAGTTCTTGGACGTAGCATTGATTGACGCCCCGGCGCCGGAAGAGCTGCTGCGTCGGCTGAACGCTGCGGCCAGCGGCGGCATCGCGTTCAAGTGCGTGCAGGCGCTCACCAATAGCGACCGCGTGATCACCACCATCGTAACCGGCGCGCGCTACGTGATCGCGCTGGCCGAGAGCGCACTGACTAATCTCGGCGGCCTGCCGGAATTGGAGCGCCGGATGGCCGAATTCTTGGCGAAGACGGAATGTAGCATCCGGCGAGACGTCGAGGGTCTGGGCAAGATGGTCAATGTCCGGCAATTCGTGCAAAAAATGCAGCTGGGCGGGGTCGATTCGCGCGAGCTACTCGAGCGCGCGGGCCTGATTGGGCGCATGATTGCGGTCGACGTGACGATCGAAATCGGACAGCGCGGCTCTGCCAAAATTTCGGAAGTGGTCGAAGCATTGTTCGGCGTGAAGGACTTTCCACACCGCGGAGTGCGCAGCGCGCTGCTCGCGGGCACAGGCACTCCACACGACCTCGAGCTGCATCGTAAGCAGCCCGTCACCCACGAAGCGCCCGTCGAATCGACGGGCGCGGAGGCATCAGCACTCTAATGCCGCAACCCCCAGCACTGACTCCGCAGTTGATCGTCATCTATTTGGTGATCGGCGCGTTCCAGCTATGGATGCTGTTCGACGCGATTCGTCGTCGCTCCCCGTTCTACTGGAAGGCGCTGATTTTCTTGCTCCCACTGGCGGCGCTGTTCTATTTCTTCCTGGTCAAGCTGCCTGAACTGACTGGGCGGAAGCCTGCGCCAATCCTCACGCCGGCCGGTCCGACGTTGGAAGAGGTCGCGGAGCTCGCGCGGCAGACGCCCAGTGAGCTGAACAAGCTGGCTTTCGCCGACAAACTCGCGGAAATGCAACGCTTTCCAGAAGCCATCGGGCGCTACCGGGACGTGCTGCGCGTCAACCGCGACAGTAAAGAGGCACTGCACGGTTTGGCGCGCGCTCTATTGAATCTGGGTCGCCCGCTCGAGGCGATTGAGGAATTGGCCACTCTGATGGAACTGCAGCCGGAGTTCCGCGACTACGCCGCGGCATTGGACTATGCCGAAGCGCTCTGGCAAGCAGGCAAGCAGGAAGACACGATCGGCCTGCTTACAGGCATGGTCAGCGTGACCAAGCGCATCAATCACCGGGTAGCCTTGGCGCATTACTCGAAGGAACGCGGAGATTCGATAACGGCTCGCAACGAGCTGGATTTGGCGTTGAGCGAGTTTGCCTCGCTGCCCGAGCCGATGCGCAAGCGGGAGCAGCGCTGGGCCGATCGCGCGCGGAAACAGCTGGCGGAGCTCAATTAGGTGCAGCTACTTCTGACCTGGCTCGTACTGAGTTTCGCCGTTTGGCTGACCGCCGCCATCTTGCCCGGCTTCAAGGTGACCGGGGTTTGGGGCGCGGTGAAGGCGGCCGCGGTCTTCGGCATCTTGAATTGGCTGCTCGGCTGGTTCTTTTTCGCCGTACTCAGCATCGTCACGTTGGGCATCGCTTATGTGCTCGCGTTCATCACCCACTGGATCGTCATGGCGGTGATCCTGAAGCTTTCCGATAAAGTGTCCTCGAGCATCGAGATCGACGGCTTTGGAACCGCCTTGCTCGGCGCGCTGATCATGACCATCATCGACGCAGGGGTCGAGCACTTCGCACTATTTCTGCGTTGAATCTGTGTCCCGTGACATTGCCACTCCAATGATTGGCGATCCGCGTCCTAGATCTTGAGCGGCTTGTATTTGATGCGGGTCGGCTGATCCGCATCGCCGCCCAGGCGGCGTTTGCGGTCTTCCTCGTACATCCGGTAGTTGCCTTCGAACCAGACGACTTTGCTGTCGCCTTCGAAGGCCAGGATGTGGGTCGCGATGCGGTCTAGAAACCAGCGATCGTGGCTGATGATCACGGCGCAACCCGGAAAATCCAACATCGCGGTTTCCAGCGCGCGCAGCGTGTCGACGTCCAGATCGTTGGTCGGCTCATCCAGCAAGAGCAGGTTGCCGCCTTCTTTCAGCAGCTTGGCCAGGTGCACGCGGTTCCGCTCGCCGCCCGACATCGTGCCCAGCTTCTTCTGCTGGTCGCTGCCCTTGAAGCCGAACCACGAGCAGTACGCGCGCGAGGCAATCTCCCGAGTGCCGAGCGAGATTTTCTCTTCGCCGCCAGAAATTTCCTGGAAGACGCTGTTGTCCGCCTTGAGCGAGGAGCGCGATTGATCCACGTACGCAATCTTGACGGTGGGGCCTACTTTGAGCTCACCGCTGTCCGGCTTGTCTTCACCCACGAGCATCCGAAACAGCGTGGTCTTGCCCGCGCCGTTCGGGCCGATCACGCCCACGATGCCGCTGCGCGGCAGGCGAAAATCCAGGCCGTCGATTAGCAGCCGATCGCCGAAGCCTTTGCGCAGCGCGATCGCGTCGATCACGTTCTCACCCAGGCGCGGGCCGGGCGGGATGCTGATCTCGGTCGGATCGCTCGAGCCCTTATCGGCCTTGCTCACTAGCTCCTCGTACGCGGCGAGGCGCGCCTTGCTCTTGGCCTGACGCGCGCGCGGCGAAGCACGCACCCATTCGAGCTCTTGCTTCAACTTGCGTTGACGGGCGCTCTCGCCTTTTTCTTCCAAGGCGAGCCGCGCCGACTTCTGTTCCAGCCACGAAGTGTAATTGCCCTTGAACGGGTAGCCCTTCCCGCGGTCGAGCTCCAAGATCCATTCCGCGACGTCGTCCAAAAAGTAACGATCGTGGGTGACGGCCACTACGGTGCCTGGGTACTCGTGCAAGAAGCGCTCGAGCCACGCGACGGACTCGGCGTCGAGATGGTTCGTCGGTTCGTCGAGTAAGAGCATGTCCGGGCGCGACAAGAGGATGCGGCATAGCGCAACTCGTCGGCGCTCACCGCCGGAGAGCTTGGCGATTTCTGCGTCCGCCGGCGGCAAACGCAGGGCGTCCATCGCGAGCTCCAGACGCTGATCGAGGTTCCAAGCGTCGGCCGCATCGATCTTGTCCTGCAGCGCGGCCTGCTTGTCGAGCACGCGGGTCATCTCATCGTCCGAGAGCGGCTCGCCGAGCTTCATGCTCACGGCCTCGAACTCGCTGATCAGCCCTCGGATGTCGGCCACGCCTTCGTTCACCGCGTCGATCACCGTGCGCGCGCTGCCCAAATCTGGCTCTTGTGCAAAGTAGCCAATCTTCGTTCCCGGGTAAGGCTTCGCCTCACCCATGAACTCGGTATCGACGCCGGCCATGATCCGAATCAGCGAGCTCTTGCCGGAACCATTGGTGCCGATCACGCCGATCTTGGCACCCGGGTAGAATGCGAGCGTGATGTTCTCGAGAACCTTCTTTTCAGGAGGATGAACACGCGTCACCTCCTGCATCGTGAAAATGAACTCGGGCATGCGTCGAAGATTAGGTACTTTTGGGTCCGGACGCAAACTCGCAGCCGCTACGAAACCTGGCACGGCGGAGCTGAAAGATCTCGGTCGTGTCCCCGCGCACGCAGGCTTTGGTCTCGAATTAGTGTGCCGTGGCCACGAACAAGTCGAGCGAGCTCACGCCGGGGCCGCTGTGGTAGAGGCGCGTGCAGTCGGCATTCGGCTGTGCGTCGATGAGCTGCCCAAGGTCGCGCACACTCGCGAACGAATCGCGCGGAAAATCGAAGAAACCAGCTCGTTCTATGCCGAGCAGCCCATCCCAAAAGAACAGCGTACGTCCGTCTGCGGACATCCCCGTCGGCCTGCGCGTCTGAGCTCCCGAGGATTGGAGCTCCGCCGCGACGAGCGGCAAGCCTACGGACCATGGGTCACCGCTGAAGAGCCGCCGGGTTCGGTGGACGGTGTCGACCACACCGCTGCCATATTCCGAATACAGCAAGACTTTGTCGTCCGGATCGAGCAGCACATCGGCGAAGGAATTGCCTGCCGCCATGGTGTGCTGCGCGTAGTCTTCGAACGCCGCGAACGGGCCAATGCCCGGGGCACCAAGTGCGTCATCGCGCGACGCGCGGGTAAACTCGGTGAATCCTCGTCGATCAGCGTTCACCACCACCAAACGCAATCCGTCGGAGCTGAACGCGGCGCGGTCCAAAGCGAACGCGCCAACCAAGCTCCTGGGCGCGTCGAAGGCCGCCTGGTTGGTGGTCCGATCCGCGTAACGAACCGTTACCACCCCGCTCGAGCTCGTTGCCCACGCCACGCTGAGTTCGTCTGGTGTAATCGAACCGAAGCGATCCGCTGCAGGTGTCGAGATCGCCAGGGCAGCGCCGTCGACCCAGACCTGCGCCGCGCCGCAAATGGGCGTTGCCCCGTCCTGCGTGGTGCCTGCCGTTGGTTGCCCGCCCTCGGCATTCCAACTGCCCGCTGCGCCCGACTCCGCACCGGATCCCGCCGCGCCCGACTCGCCGCCCAATGCGACCGCCCCAGCATCACCGCCCGTCGACCCGCCTCCGCTCGTGCCTGCTGCGTCGAGCGCGCCGCCAACTGCGCTCTCTCGTCCGGCCTGCGCGGTTGCGCCTTTGCCAGCCGTCGCACGACTGCCACCTTCTGCGGCAAACCCGATGCTTGGAGAGCGATCCGGCTTGCTCGAACAAGCCTGGACAGCAACCCAGCACAGCAGGGGCACGAGCCAATAGCAATGGCGGTGAGCTGACAAGAGGGGCGTCATCTCACTCCGCTGGCAGGCAGTCGTAGGTGATTCGCCAGTCGGTCATCGTGGGAGACGAAAAATGGTCGGGGGAAGCATTGAAGGTCATCTGCACCCGCAGGTAATTTCTCGAGATCGACGTAGCAGCCCTGAGCAGCGCGTCGACCGTACTGGTGGCGGCAGCCCAACCTGGCATTGACGGTGGCGACACGGTCGCAACGTCGACCAGCGGAGTCGCCGTGGCGAGGGCGCTCGCAAGATCGCTGGTGCGCGCCTGGATCCCAATCGACGTACCGGTCGGGACAGCGGCTTGCCACTCGAATAGCTGCCATTTGGGCTTCGTCCCGGCCGGGCAACTGGCGGTGAAGTCACGCGTGAAGGTCGCGGTGCTGTAAGTGGTGACGGGCGGCGGTGAACCACAAACGCCGCTCGCACAGCGCGTGCCGGTCGCAAAGGTACAACAATCGGCGTGCGATACGCAGGTCGATGCCCTGTCCGCGACGCATGTGCTGCTGCCGAGTGGCGTGCAATGCCGCTTGGGTGGGTCGGCGACGGGGGTTTGAAGCGTGCAAGCAGACGGCGTTGGCGACTGACAACAATCGAGCGTCGTCTCGCATTCGTTGGCCGTCGTACGTGTCGACAACGGCGCCTTGCATTGGTCGAGCACCCAGAAGCCGCGCGAGTTACCGGCCAAGAGCTCCTGGCCTGGCAGATAGAACGCCGGATAGCTCGGATCTTGCCCTTCCACCAGCTTGGTCGTGGTGTCGGTGCTGACCGCGGCCACCCACAGCTTCTTGGTGGTCGGTCCCAGCTCCCCACCGAGTTTGCGAAAACGCGGATCGCTCCACCACGGGTTCATGGTCGCGACGTTGCCGTACAGCCTGCGGGACGTGAATACGACCCAGTAATAACCGCCAGTGGCCGTGGGATTCACCGTTGGCTCGTAATTGAGGACCGGTTCGTTCAGCGTCGTATGCGGGCTGGTTCCCGTTGGCAACGTCAAAGCGCCGGACGAATCCAGCCCATTGGCTGCGTTCAACCGCGTCGCCACCGGGCTCGAATCCGTACTCACCCACCACAGATCGGCCTTGGCCCCGTCATTTCCGCACGCTGCGCTGCCGCTGCTGTCGTCGCAGCCGCTACGCGTGCCGCCAAAATCGGAGTGGCCTGCGCCCGCGACGCGACCGTTGTTGAAGACCTCGCGCTCGAACACGACGCCCTCGTTCGCAGGCAAGAACGACGGCCAGACGTTGGTGCATGGATCGGTCGTGCCATAAAGAGAGCTGCACGCCGTCCCGGGATCGGTAACCAGACGTCTGAAGCCGGAGAAGGTCTTGGTACTCGCGGCAAAGTCTGCCATGCCGAGTGAACGCTTATCGCCAGCGACGGTGGGAGTCGCTCCGCTGACCGGTGCGATCGAGCCCGCGTAATGGTTGAAGGCGATGTGCTTGCCGTCGGGAGAAAAGACGGGGAGCGCCGCCTTGAGCCCCGATGGGATGCCGGTACTGGTGATCGCCGCGCCGCTTGGAATCGAATACAGAGCGCTAGCGGCCAGGGCCCCGTTGTCGCCACCCTCGAGGCCTCCTGGCGGTGCGGTGCTCGACGCCCGCGGCGGCCCGGCGTTACTGAAGATAAAGGACCCGTCGGGCGCGACCGCCGGCCAAGCGTAGCGGCCGTCATTCGTGCCGGTCATTAGCGTTTCGACGGGCGTCCCCGAAAGATTGGTGAATTTGCTCGAGAGGTAGTCGGTCGGGTAGTTGTTCGTGACCAGGGCCAGGCCGCCAGCGGCCGCCGAATGGCACACGCGACACCCTGGCCCATCGGACGCACTGGTGGAGCCGGCGACGACAGTTGGATAAGACTGCCCAATCTTGACGGCCAAGGTCGCGGCACCAAACCGCCGGTCAGCGCGTGCGTAAGTCTGAGGGCTCCACGTGGTGCTGAAATTTTGAACCAGATTGGTGCCATAGGACTGGTAGTACACCGTGCCCTTGAGCTGATTGGTCGCGAACGTGATGGGATTCGCCAGCTCGGCGCGCAGGGTGCCGCTGACCAATCGCTGGACGACCATCTCCGCGGTTTGGCCTTTGGCGCTCTGCTCGAATGCGCTCCACACCGTCTGCGGAATATCGCGTCGCTTGCCCGCCGCGAGCGGCACGGCATTGGTCGGCGGGTCCAAATAGATCGCCATATTCTCGGGCACGATGGCTGCCCACTTGAACGACGGCGTGCCCGCACCGCCCACCGGCCAGCGCAGACTCACCTTGACCGCCGAAGTCGAACTCGTTGCAGCCGTTGCTGAGCTCCACTGCAGGAGCGGGCTCGGTAGCCCCAACGGGAACACCGTCTTTTTGTACGGGTACAGGATCGCCAGGTCCGACTCGGCGACGCCCGTTGTCGTCGAAAATGAGCTGCTCGTGCCGCTCGGGGCAGGGCCCGCCGTCGTGTTCAAGACATCGACGTTGATGTTTGCCGTCGCGCTGGCAGTGAGACTTCCGGCGAAGGCGCTTACCTGAATCGCGGTCGCGAGCGGCGTGACCACGGTGAGTTGGCCGCTCGCGCTGATGGTGGCGATGTCGTAGCGGTCGATACTCCAAAGTGGTTGCGTGCCTGCCGGCGCACAGCCGATCGGTGTGAAATTCGGCGTAAACGTCAGCGTATTGGGCGAGACCGGAGAAAATTGAGTGACCGTGAGGGTTTGCGGTGTCGGTGAGATCGTGAACCCGGTACAGACCGAGGACACGACCGTCTGCGCTTGCTGGAGCTCGAGCCCGCCGTCGCGCACTGAAAGGCCCGGGCCCGCGTCCAAACCCGAAGGGGTGTCGGCGATTCGGTTGCAGTATGGATCGCAGGGGTCGGAGACCGCGCAGCTGGCGCTGTTCCCGAGGGCTTGAATGCGGAAGCGGCTGCTGTCCACGGAGACGCTCTGCGTTTGCGTGCCGCTCACTGAGCAGCTACCCCAGGCAGCGCCGACACAGCGGCGACTCCCCATCGAGCACGTCAGATAGTCATTCGTGCGCGTGATCACTTTCCCGCACTCGACGACTTGCCCCTCGGTCACGCAGGCACAGCCCTCGTTGGGCGTCGCACACCGGTCAAGCGCCTTGGCTCCGGGCAAATCGCCCTGGCTCCCGGCGTCCAGTACGGCGTGCTTTCCCCTGGAGCAAGAGGCGAGCAAGCACAGGCAGAGCACGCCAAGCGCCACCGCCATTCGCCGCAGCGTAAAGGCGCTCGAGCTCGGTTGGAATTCCACGCGGGGCCGGTCCGCGCTCGCAATGTCGAGCTGACGCGCCGGCAACGGCGCTTCATCGAACGCCGTCCTTACTGGTCTGCGCCGCCCAAACATCATTGACAAAGTACGGACGAGCTTGCCGGAACCTAAGCGGCAAGGGTTCTCGTCTGTGGCCGCGCAAGACTTTCTCTGACCGGCCTCCTACTACCGTTACCTACGCCAGGCGAGTCTCGCCCATGCCGGTCCATCCGGATCGGCACTGAATGAACGCTTCGAGTATCGGTCAGGCGTACTTACTCGGCCGCGGCTGACGATGCGGCGGAGCGCAGCTCGGACAGGATCGCGTCCACGTTCTTCTTCGCGTCACCGAACAGCATCTTGGTGTTTTCCAGGAAAAATAGCGGATTTTCGACGCCCGCATAGCCGCTGGCCATGCTGCGTTTCATTACGATCGTGGCCTTGGATCTCCAGACTTCGAGCACGGGCATGCCGTAGATCGGGCTGGAAGTGTCGCTCAAAGCGCCGGGGTTCACGATGTCGTTGGCACCGATCACCAGCACCACGTCCGTCTCTGGGAAGTCCTCGTTGATCTCTTCCATCTCCAACACGATGTCGTATGGGACTTTGGCTTCGGCCAAGAGCACGTTCATGTGGCCCGGCAAACGCCCCGCAACGGGGTGAATCGCGAAGCGGACCTTGCAGCCCTGCTTCTTCAGCAGCGCAGCAATCTCGTAGACGGGATGCTGAGCGTGCGCCACGGCCATGCCGTAGCCGGGGACGATCACGACCTGCTTGGCGTCGCGCAGCAAAGCAGCGGTTTCGCTCGCGGTGATCGAGGTAACCTCACCCTGGGGCTCGCTATTGTCCCGCTTGGCGGGAGCTGCGCCTTCGTCCGCGCCAAAACCACCAAAAATAACGCTCCAAAACGAGCGATTCATGGCGCGGCACATGATGTAGCTGAGGATCGCGCCGCTCGAGCCCACCAGCGCACCCGTGATGATGAGCAGATCATTTTCGAGCATGAAGCCCGCCGCCGCCGCTGCCCAACCCGAGTAACTGTTGAGCATCGAGACCACCACCGGCATGTCCGCGCCACCGATGGCCAATACGAGGTGCACACCGAGCAGGCCGGCCAAGCCGATCATGATCGAGAGCGAGCTGAGCCCCTCATGTTCGCTGGCACCCAGGAAGCGCGCACCCAAGCCGACGGAAACCAGCAAGAGCAGCAGATTGAACAAGTGCCGCCCGGGCAGCAGCAGCGGCTTACTGCGCACGAGGCCTTTCAGCTTGCCGAAGGCGACCACGGATCCTGTAAACGTCAGTGCGCCGACGAAAACGCCGATAAAAACTTCGACCGCGTGAATCACGCCTTCGGCGTGCGCCGTGTCGGTGACCGTGCCCAGATAGCTCGCGATACCGACAAAGACGGCCGCCAAACCGACGAAGCTGTGCAGCACCGCCACCAGCTCGGGCATCGACGTCATCTCGACGCGTAGCGCGAGCAGCGCGCCGATCACGCTGCCCACGGCGACCGCGACCGCCAGCGCGCCGTAGCTGTGCACGTGACCGACTGCGGTGATACCGAGTGCCAGCAGCATTCCCACGATGCCGAAGCTGTTGCCGCGGCGCGCAGTTTTTTGAGTGCTGAGGCCGGCCAAGCTCAAGATGAACAGCACCCCCGCAACCAGGTACGCAATCGTAGTGAGGCTTTCAGGCATGACAATTACCGTTGAAACATGCGCAGCATGCGCGTGGTGACCCAAAAGCCGCCGCTGATGTTGATCGTTGCCAGCAGCACCGCGGCGGCGCTGAGCAGCGTGACCGGCGAAGAAATTGGCCCTGAAATCTGCAGCATTCCGCCAACCAAGATGATGCCGCTGATGGCGTTGGTCACGCTCATCAGCGGCGTGTGCAGCGCCGGAGTGACGTTCCACACCACTTGCCAACCGACGAAACAGGCGAGCACGAACACGGTCAGGTGCGAGACGAATTCCTTGGGGGCCACCGAGCCGAGCAAACCCAAAAGTACCAGTGCAACGACGGCGAAGGCCGCACCACGCAACGGATGAGCAACCTCGTTCTTGGCGGGCTCCGGGGCCGGCACGACGCTCTTGGTCGGCGCCAGCGGAGCCGGATGCATGGGCGCAGACTTCGGCGCCGGCCAGACCAATTTGCCCTGGTGCAGCACGATCGCACCGCGCACCACGGCATCTTCCAAATCGATGTGGAAGCTCTTGGCGCCGCCCATATCGGCCAACAGATGCGTTAGATTGCTGCCGTACAGCTGGCTGGCCGTGGGCGCGAGCCGGCTCGGCAGATCCACGTAGCCGATCACGGTTACGCCATGCCGAGTGACGACCTCACCCGGATGGGTGACAGCGCAGTTGCCACCAGCCTCGGCCGCAAGATCGACGATCACCGATCCCTGGCGCATGCTGTCCACCATCTCTTCCGTGATCAGTACCGGTGCAGCTTTGCCGGGTACGAGCGCGGTGGTGATGATGATGTCGACGTCTTTGGCTTGCTTGGCAAACAGCGCCATCTCGGCGGCAATGAACTCGGGGCTCATCGTCTTGGCGTAGCCACCCGAGCCCGCGCCATCTTCCTTGATGCTGACCTCCAGAAACTCGGCGCCCAAGCTCTGAATTTGCTCGCGTACCTCGAGGCGCGTATCGAACGCGCGCACGATCGCGCCGAGGCTGCGCGCAGCGCCAATCGCGGCCAAGCCCGCGACGCCGGCACCGATGATCAACACTTTTGCGGGTGGAACTTTGCCGGCCGCGGTCATCTGGCCCGTGAAGAATCTGCCGTAAAAGCTGGCCGCTTCGATCACGGCGCGGTAGCCCGCGATGTTTGCCATCGAGCTCAGCGCGTCCATTTTCTGCGCCCGCGTGATGCGCGGCACTTGGTCCATCGCGAGCACTGTCGCGCCCCGCGCAGCGAGTCGTTCCACCAGCTCGCCGTTCTTGGCCGGCCAGATGAAGCTGACCAAGGTACCTCCCTGGCGCAGGAGTTCGGCCTCGTGGACGCCGAGCTCCTGGTTATGCTCCGGAGGCTGCACCTTGAGGATGAGCTCGTTCTGATCCCACAGTTCGCGAGCGCTGCGCGCGACCGATGCGCCGATCGCCGTATAGTCGGCGTCGGCGAAGGACGCGCCGGCACCAGCTTGGC
>Ga0302323_100001952_pt1 | contig 16792 bp, 3 predicted proteins | sample Fen_T0_3_FD_201950 | JGI IMG/M metagenome (GOLD analysis project Ga0302323, IMG submission 201950) | Peat permafrost microbial communities from Stordalen Mire near Abisko, Sweden - Fen_T0_3 | ecosystem: Environmental > Terrestrial > Soil > Wetlands > Permafrost | place: Sweden: Abisko... | reverse complement strand
CGCTGGATCCGAGCCCACGGCGAGGCCCGTGAGGTGCTGCCCGTCGGCGTAGGCCATCGTGGTCACGACCCCGTCGTTGCCGGCCTTGGCGACGAGGTTGCCCAGGGGGTCGTAGGCGAAGTCGGTGTGCCCGCGATCGCGTCCCTCGGCCTCGCTCCTGGAGGCTCAGCCCGGGCGGAAGGCCGGCGCGGAAGGTGTCGCCCACCAGCGCCTGCTGGACACCTACCGGAGCAGTCCCAGCTCCCATAGTCCCGTGATGATCTCCTCCACTCCGACCCGCAGCTCCGCCTCATCGACCTCAACGTCAAGGTGGTCGGGATCGGGGTTGAAGGAATCCAGCAGCACGTCAAGCTGTCCCAGAAGATCGGCGGCGGCCCCCCAACCGTATCCTCCATGTGCCTGCACCTTCTCCCGACGCTCCCAATAGGCGAGATCCTCCTGCTCGGCGTCCCCCCCATGTTCAAGCCAGTCGGCGAGTGGGCCCACGAGGTAGATCACCATTTCGCGGTCGATCAACGCAGGTCTCCCGTCGCAAGCAGGCGAAGGTACTGCTTCGGATCGAGCTTCCACCCCGATCGGAAGCCGCCTTCTGGGGTGAAGAACACGTTCCTGAGCGTCTGGGGGTCGACGAAGTGGATGACTGGCTCGGTGCCCCGAGACGTCCCGCTGAACCCGATGGTGCTGGGCGACTCGATGTGGTCGACGATCGCAGACATGAAGTCCAGCTGGGTAGAACGGGCATTGTTGCCGGAGACGCCGAAGTCCGTGGCGTGCTTGAACTTTGCCTGCAGCTGGGCCTCGCCGAACGTAAGCCCGATGCTGTCGCCGCATGCGTTGTGGACCCACCAGCGGCCCTGCCCCACGAAGAACGTGTGGTCCACGGCGACGGTGAGGTTCCACATGGTGGCACGCCCGCCGTCCCATGTCGCGGCCCCGACGGTGCCGCTGGTGCCCGAGGCGGTCTCGACCCGGTCGCCTGCCACGAGCTCGCCCGCCGGCACGAAGCCCCGGCCCTCGACCCGGAACGGGTGCTCGGGTGTCGTCTGGATCCGCTCCCCGTCGATCGTGACCGTGCCCGTGACCGCGTCCTCGTGGACGAGGACGGCGGCGACCCGGCGGACGCTGGAGGCACCCGTGTCGGGGTCGCCTGCGAGGACCTCGTCGCCGGGCTCGAGCTCGCCGATCGGGCGTGACCCGGCCGGGGTCGCGACCGCGGTGTCACCCGAGAACGAGCACAGGAGCCTCGCGGCCTGGCTCTCCGCGTCCGCCGCCGCAGCCAGCCGCATCGAGACACCGGCATAGGCGGCGCCCGCGCCCACTGGGACGGCACCGCTCGCCTCGAGGGCGAAGGCGACCGCGTCCAGCCCCCGGCTCACGCAGTTCGACGCAATGCAGGCCTGCGTCGCGCCGCCGCCTGCGAGGAGGACCTTGCCACCCGCCACCACGTCGCCGACGAGGGAGCTGCCCGCCACGGCGCCCGCCACCCCGGCGCACACCGCCACGCACAGCACCGCGGCCATCAGGCCCGCCGCCTCGGCGTCGTGGGCGCGGACGACCTCCGCGCTGGCATCGTGGCCGGTCGTCCCGTTGACCATGTCCTGGCAGCCGCCCATGGCTGCCTCGGCGTAGCCGTTCGCGCCGGCCGCGTTGCAGGCGAGGTACAGCTCGTCGGCCAACGCCTGGCCGACCACGACCGCCGCGTCATGGCGCAGGCTGGTTGCCTCCGCCCGGACCCACGACGGCGCCGCCGGGTCCGGCGCCTGGGGCGGGGCGACGTACGACTTGCCCGTGGTGGCCACGGTGCAGGTGGGGCCCGAGCACTGGTCGTGCTGGTAGCTGCCCGCGCCGTGCCCCGCGCTGGTCATGCCGGTCTGGGCGCCAGCGGTGCCCCCGGCATGGGTGCCGGTGCAGTCGTCGTAGCGCCGGTCGCAGACCTGGCCGTCACGGGCCATGTGCCCGGTGGGGTCGACCAGGGAGGACGGGTTGCCCTCGACGTAGAGGAAGCGGTTCATGCCCGCCGGGTCGGCCGCGCTACCGGCAACGGTGTCCATGCTGGTCCAGGCGCCGGCACTCGGGGCATAGGCCCTCGCGCCCATCGTGTAGAGGGGCTCGGCGTCGGTGCCGATGTTGTGGGCCCCCCGGAAGCGGAACGGGTTGCGGGCCCCGTCGGTGAGCGGGGTCTGGTCGGTGCCCCGCAGCGCCTGGCCATAGCCGTCGGTGCGGTACGTCTCGGCGAGGCTCCCGTCAGGGTCGATGAGCCCGACCAGCGAGCCCAGGGCGTCGAACAGCGTCCAGCGGGTGGTGGTCCCCGTGGTGAGCGAGAGCCGCGCCCCCGCGCCGTCGACGAGGCTGGTGCGGACGCTCACCCCGTCGTCGATCCGGCGGATCGTGTCCCCGGTGCCCGCATAGGCGTAGGTCTCGGTCATCCCCGACGCGGTCCGCCGGTCGAGCCGGCCCAGGGCGTCGTAGGCGAGGCTGGCCGCTGGATCCGAGCCCACGGCGAGGCCCGTGAGGTGCTGCCCGTCGGCGTAGGCCATCGTGGTCACGACCCCGTCGTTGCCGGCCTTGGCGACGAGGTTGCCCAGGGGGTCGTAGGCGAAGTCGGTGCTGGTGCCGCCGCTCGTCTCGCGGACGAGCTCGTCGCTCCGGGCGTAGGCGTAGCCGGTGGTGACGCCCCCGTCGGTCCGGCTGGTCCGGTTGCCGTCGAGGTCGTAGGCGTAGGCGCGCGCGGGGACCCCGCCGACCGACTCGGAGACGAGGTGTCCCAGGCCGTCGTAGCCGTAGGTCACCCGGTAGGCGGCCGCGCCGCCGTGGAGCAGGTCGGGGCCACCGGGCAGGTCGCGCTCGTCGGCGGCCGCGGACCCGGCCCGGGTCCAGGCCCGGCTGAGCGTGCCCGTGGCCCCGCCGCTGCGGGTGATGGTCACCGGGCGGCGCAGGGCGTCGTAGGCGACGGCCTGGGTCTCGGGGCTGGTCGTGGGGATCGTGCGCGCGGCGAGCAGGTCGTCGAGCCGCCAGGCCGAGGTGACGGTGTCGGCGGCCGCGGGGCCGTCGACCGAGGTCGGCCGGCCGGCCCAGTCGTAGGCGACGGTGAGCGTGCCGTCGCTGCCGTCGGTGCGGGTCGCGACCTGCCCGAAGCCCGCCACGCCCGGGACGTAGGTCAGGGCCGCGAGGTCGGTCTGGGTGCCGCCGGTCGGGCCGCGCCTGACGGTGCTGACCCGGCCCAGGGTGTCGTAGGCGTAGGCGATCGTGTCGCTGTCGCCGGTGACCACGCCCGTGGTTGTGGTGGCCGTCGTCTCGCGCAGCGAGCCCGTGGCGGTGAAGGTGCTCGTCGCGCTGGCGATCGGGGCCGGAGCGGCATCGCGGTAGGTGTCGGCCCGGATGACGCGCCCGACGCCGTCGAAGCTGGTGTTGACCGTGCGCAGGACGCCCGTGGCCCCGGGGCAGCCCGTCGTGGCCGCCGGGTGCGAGCAGGTGGCCGCCACCCGCCCGCCCTCGTCGTAGACGGTCTCGGTCGTGTCGAGCGGGGTGGCGGTCGCGGGGAGGTTGACCGGCGGGACCGCCGTGACCTGGCGGCCCAGGGCGTCGAAGCCGTAGGTCCAGGCCGCGGGATCCCACCCGCTGGCCGGGTTGCAGGTGGCCGAGACGTTGGGCGGGCAGTAGCCGGTCAGGTGGCCCAGGGCGTCGTAGGCGAAGGCGCTGGTGGCCCGCAGGCCCGCGGCGTCCGCGGTCGAGGTCAGCACCCGTCCCGCGGTGTCGTAGGTCACGCTCGTGCGCACGAGCGGCGCACTGGTGCCCGGGACCGCCTCCGGCGACGTGGCCCAGCGCTCGGTTGCCCGCCCGAAGCGGTCGAAGACCGTGCGGCTGGTGATGTTGGAGACCGCGTCCGTGCGGCGGCCGACGTTGAGGTGGGCGAGGAAGTCGGGGGCGGTCGTGCCCGCATAGACCGCCACCTCGTCGACCTCGCCGGCGAAGCGCGACGTCGACGCGTCCGCGCCGCCGATCGCGAAGGCCGCGCCGGGCGTTGCCGGCGCCATCGTGGACGAGTCCGCCTGCTGGACGCCGTCGACCCAGAGGCGGGTCGTGGTCACATCTCGCCGGATCGCGAGCAGGTGCCAGCGACCGTCGGCAACCGACATCGTCCCCGAGACCTTGGTCAGCGTGCCGGCGGAGGTGCCCGCGAACGGGGTGCCGGAGGTCGCGTTGATGCCCAGGCCCCACCCGGTGGTCGGAGTGCCGTTCCAGGTCACGACGGCGTCGGACGCGGGCGCCGTGTCGGTGCGGACCCAGGCCTCCAGCGCAAGGTTCGTGGTCGCGGTCGAGACCGCGGACGAGCGGGTGAAGGTGGCCGTGCCCGGGAGGCGCACGGCGGTCCGGGCCTCGTCGACGGCGCCCGCGACGCCGTAGGTCACGCTGCCGCCCCGGGTCAGGGTGTTGCCCCCGCTGCAGGACGGGCCCGTGCTGACGCTGCAGTCGGGGGTGGTCGTGGCGGCCACGGCCTCGTCGAGCGGGTAGTAGGCGGCGATGCCGGGGGTGCCGAGCACCGCGGCTGCGTAGGCGCGGGTGGCATTGAGGGTCACGACGGGCATCCGCCCGGCAACGTCGTACGCGGTGGTGGTGACCAGCGGGCTCTCCGAGGACGGGTCGCCCGGCGGCACGATCGAGGCCGCGACCCGGCCCAGCGAGTCGTACCCGGTCTCGGACGCGATCACGTTGAACTGCCCGGCGGCAGCCCGCATGTCGGCGGCAGCGGTGCCTGGGCCCGCCGACTCGTAGACCACCAGGTCGTCGAGGAAGAGCTCGGTCGCGGACGGGCTGGTCATCCTGACCACGAGCGCCACGCCGCTGACATCGGACACGCCGACGGTGAACCGGAAGGTGGTCGGGTCGATCAGCTGGTAGGTTCCGGTCCCGGCCATCGACGAGAAGGCCTGGGTCGCGTTGGTGCAGCCCGACGGGCAGCCGAGGGTGACCGTGGCGGCCCTGCCGGCCGTCCCGGCGAGGAACCCGCGGACCCGGTAGGTCGTGTTGGCCTTGAAGGTGCCGGGCAGGCTCCACACGGCGCCCTTGCTCGCGGTCGAGCTCGTGTTGGACAGGCGCAGGCGCCCGAGACCCGAGTGCGGGGCGACGGCGTGGTAGGCGCTGTCGAGCGACGCCGCGTCGGGCGTGACAACGGCCCAGGCCGTCGCCGCCGCGCCGGTCGTGGACCAGCCGGCCGGCAGGAGCTCACCCGGGAGGAGCGCCGTCTCGAACGCTGCCTGGTCGTCGTGGAAGGCGCCGCTGGTGTCGGCATGGCTGATCGTGCGGGTGGCGCGCCCGATGGCGTCGTAGGCGGTGGCGGTCCAGATGCGCGCGTTGTCGTCGGTCACCGACGCCGGCGTGGGGGCGGAGGTGCGCAGGACGCGCCCGGCCTTGTCGTACACGGTCTTGACGGTGGACACCGCCGGGTGCGACGGCGTGCCGTCGTAGGAGGTCACCAGGACCGCGCGCCCGAGCGCGTCGTCGGTGGTCCGGGTGAACAGGGTGGCGGAATCGTCGACGCTGCCGTTCGCGTTGAGCAGACGGGACCCGGCCACGATGGCGGTGTCGATGGCGCCGCTGCGGTCGTAGACGGTGTCCGACACGATGTTGGTGTCCGCGTCCGTGGCCACGCCGTCGGCGTAGGCCGTGATCGTGCGGACAGCCCGGCCGTCGAGGTCGTAGAGGGTCCGGGTAACCGACCCGTAGGCGTCCTGGGTGAAGATGGGCCGCCCCGCCAGGTCGTGGCTGGGCATCGTGAGACCGCCGACGAGGCCCGCAACCGTGGCGCCGTTGCACCGGGTCACAGGGTTCGTGCTGGTGCCCGGACAGACCGGGGCCGACGAGGCGGTCGGTGCGATCGCCAGCCGCGTGCCGGTCGGCGTCATGCGCGTGAGCGCGAGCGGTGCCGCGGGATCGCTGCTGTCGTCAACAGTCTCGAAGTAGTCGACGGTCGTGCTCACCGTGCCGCTGGCGGTCGAGCCCGAGAACGTGCGGCTGACCACGACGTTGCCCGCGGCGTCGGTGAAGCTGCGGGTGACCGCGTCAACACCGCTCGCGCACGCGGTCTCGCTGCCGCTGGACACCCCGCCGCAATCGGCGTGCTGCTCCCACGGTCGCCCGTCCCGGTCGTAGCGCGTGAGGACGTTGCTCCCGTCGGCCGAGGACGTCGTGGTCGTGTGGGCCATCGCGAGCACCGGCAGGCCGGCGTCGTTGAAGATGGTGCGGGTGTTGGTGCCGTCGGGCGCGGTGGCCGCGACGGTCCGGTCGGCCCGGTCGAGGATCACCGTCGCCACGCCGCCCGAGGGCTCCCTCGTCGTGAGCAGGCTGCCGTTGGCGTCGTGGCCGGTGTAGGCGGTGGTCAGACCGGCGGCGTCCGTCACGGAGGCCACGTCGGTCTGGTTCGCGGCATAGGTCGTCGTGGCGACGGTCACACCGTCGGCGTCCCTGGTGGTGAGGACCCGGCCCCAGCCGTCGTAGGTCGTCGCCGTGGTGACGTCCTCGTCGGCGCTGGCCGAGGACCCGGCCACGTCGTTGGCGATGGTGCTCGTGGGGACGATGCCGGGCAGGATCCCCGAGGCCCCGGGATCGTACGTGACCGTCGTCTTGACAACGGCGCCGGCGGTGGCACCGGGCGTGCCCAGCGGCAGGGAATGGGTCTCGGTCGTGAGGCCATTGGCCGCGTGGACGGAGGTGCCCCACGTCGTGGCGACGATCACGTCGTCGACGTACAGGCTGCCCGACATCTCGACCCTGATCCGGCCATCGCCGGTCATCGGGACCGTCAGGTCCCACGCGTGGCCGACGTACGTGTCGCTGGTCTCCTGGCCCGCGAGCGTGGTGGACGCGCCCGCGGACGGCCACGCGGTGCTCCAGGCGTTGGCCGTCCGGTCAAACCAGGCCAGCGACCAGTCGCCGCGGGCCTGTCCCGCCTGGTGGGCGGACCAGAACTGGACCCGCGCCGTCTGGCCGGGAACGAGGTAGGCGTAGGCGTCGGACAGGGTGCCCGGCGCCCCGGCGAAGCCGCCGGTGTGCCCATGGCCCGCTGCGAGCGCCATGGACCCCGTCCAGCCAGCGACCGAGCCATCCTCGAAGTCGCCGTTGGACAGGAACTGGGTGCCGCCGAAGGCCGGATGGTGCTCACGGTCGTAGGCCGTCGCCGAGACGACGTCGACCACGCTGAGGCCCGCCGTGTAGTGGCGGCGGATGGTGGCCGGGTCGAGCTCGGTGGTGTACAGGGCCACCTCGTCGAGCGAGCCCTGGAGCCACTCGCCCCCGGCGGCGGTCGAGAGACCGCACTGGCCCAGGGTGAACGCACCACCCGCCGCGACGAGCATCGGCGTCCCCGCGGCCGACCAGGATGCCCCGCCGACCGGCGAGCCGTTCACGTAGATGGTCACCGTCTTGGCCGTCGCATCCACCGCCGCGACCACGTGGTACCAGCGGTTGTTCGACCACTCGAAGGGGACGCTCTCGCTGGCGAGCCAGACGCCGCCGGTACCGACGTCGACGCGCACGGACGAGCCTGCGGTGTCGCTCGCGGGGCACCACTTGAGGTCGAACGTGTCGCTCGACGCGGTGCGCGAGCCCATCATCGACTCGCAGGTGCTGACCCCGGTCGGCTTGGCCCAGCCTTCCGCGCTGAACGAGCCGGTGATGGCCGACGCAAAGGTTGCCGCGACGTACCTCGTGGAGTCGAAGTCCCCGAGCGAGCTGCCCGCGTCGCGGACGAGCGCGCTGCCGGCCGGGAGTGGCGTGGAGCCGACCGTCGCCATCGTGTGGGTCTTCGCGGAGTCGGCGAAGGTGCTCTGGCTCGTCTCGTCGAGCCGCCAGTAGGCCTCGAGGGCGGCCGTCTCCCCGATGAGGGTGGCGTACGGAGTCGGCTGCTGGTTGAGCGCCGGGCTGCGGGTCATCACCGGCTGGTGCCAGCCGTCAAAGGTGGTCTCGGTCCGGTAGAGGTCGGGGTTCGTGCCACCCGAGTCGCGGATCGAGGCGAAGTACTGCTCCTCGCTCTGGGTCCAGGTGATCTCGGCGCCCGCGAGCGGGTTGGCGTAGTTGTCGACCTTGGCCCCGGCGTTGGAGCCGCTGCGGCTGATCGACGCCAGCGCCTTCCCGTCGGCGCAGATCGTGATGGTCCCGGTGTCATCGAGGCGCGCCTCGCCCGAGCACCGGTAGGTGATGGTGCGCGAGACCCGCGTGAGGCCGTCGAACTGGTTCTCGATGAGCTTCTTCCTCGCGAGCGCGGTGTCGGTGTCCGCGACCTGGTTGGCTGTCGGCGGGTTCGCGACGCAGTCGCCCGAGGTGCAGCTGCTGCTGGCGAACTGGACGCGCGTGCTGCCGTCGGGCCCGGTCTCCTGGGTGGCGAAGGTGTTGTTGAGCGCGTTGACGGCCGTCTGGTAGGCCGGGCGGCGGTAGAACCGCCCGCCGTCCGCGGCGTCCCACCTGAGGACCCGGAACAGGACCGCGTTGCCGCGGCTTGCATCGGTGATCGCGAGCGGGCGCGCGTTGGTGTCGCCGGTCGGGTTGGCGGTCGTGCCCCAGGCCACGCCGAGCGCGTAAAGGTTGCCGCCCGTGCCGCTCGTGTACCGCGGATCACGAATCTCGGTGATCCGGTGGAAGGTCGTGTCATAGGCGAAGACCGCGCAGCCGTTGGCCGTGGCGATGGTGGCCGGGACGGCGCAGAAGGTCGTCGTGGTGGCGGCGGTCGTCGACTCCTTGGTGCCGCGGACCGGGTCGACCGCGGCCAGGTTGCCGTAGGCCGGCGTGTAGGCGGCCGCGCCGCTGGTGATGGCGAGCGAGGCGGCGGTGGTCCTGACGAAGGCGCGGCAGCCGGTGCCCGACGCGCCGCTGACCGGGGACAGGGCGCCCGAGGTCAGCGCGCTCGTCGAGGTGGCCGACGTGAGCTCGCTCTCGCCGCACATGATGCCCAGGCGGCGCTCGCCGTTGGACGGCGTCGCGGAGGCGATGGTGACCGTGACGGTGCTGCCCTCGGCGGGGCTGAACGGCTTGCCGATCCAGAGCCTGGTGGCGGAGGTCGCCGTGCCCGCCGAGAGGGTGACGCTCGCGCTCGACGGGCGGTTGATCTCGAACACCGATGCACGGGTCGACTGGTCGGTGCCGCTGTTGGTGACGCCGCCGGTGCTCTGGGTGCCGATCACCTCGTCGGCGCGGACGGTCAGGCCGCCCGGGGCGCTGGTCCCGGTGTCGGTCCCGGTGGTGAAGACGAGCTCACGGTCGGCGCACGGCGCCGTGGTGCAGATCCCGTTGGTCTCGGTCCCGCTCGGGACGGTCATCCCGTCCGCCGCCGCCCGGACGCGGTCGATCGTGTAGGCCGACACGCCCGCCCGGGCGGTGCTGACGCTCCAGTTGACGTCCTGATGGTTGCCGTCGGTGTCGGCGACACGCACGAGAAGGCCCTGCTCGTTGAAGTCGTGGGTCGTGCCGTCGGCGAAGGTCGCGCGGAAGTCGTAGACGAGGCACGGGGCGAGCCTGGCGGCGCACCATGAGTCGGGGGTGGCGTTGGGGTGGTAGAGCTCGTCGTTGAGACCCGTCTCGGTGATGTCGGCGGCCTCGGGGACGGTCTGGTAGCGGAAGTCGTCGACCAGCAGGCTCGTGCCATCGCCGGGCATGACCTTGAAGCCGAGCATCCGGGCGTCGTTGGGCTGCGCCGGGCGCGTCTTGGCCGAGTCGCCCTGGTAGATGCCCAGGACCTGGCGCGCGTCCTCCTCGAGGTTGCGGGTGACGTGGGTCCAGATCGAGGGCACGACCGTCGCGATCTGGACCGGGTGCTCGGCCCCCGCGGGCGGCGTCGGACCGGCGTAGTAGGTGATCCAGCCCTTGTCGGCGTTCCTGTTCTCGTCCTTGACGTGGAAGGAGATCGCCGCGGTCTGGCCGCCGGTCTTCTTCCACCACCACGTCGTGAACGGCTGCTCCCAGGTGGCGCCCGCGCTCGTGGACCAGCAGACGCTGGTCTCGCACGAGGCGGTGCCCGTGAACTTGAACCCCGTGCCGGAGCCCGTCGGGGTGTCGTCCACACCGGTCACGGCGCTGACCGAGGCCGCCCCGCTGGTCCAGGTGGGCGCGGTGTCGTCGAAGATGATCGAGCTCACGGGCTCGAAGCGCGCGCCGTCGAGGTAGACCTTGTTGCCGCTGGCGCCCGCGGTCACCACGTTCACGGCGTTGATCTGGTACTCGTCGCGCTGGCCGCCGAAGGTCGTATAGCCCCGGATGTCATTCCAGACGTTGCGGATGTAGTAGTTCCAGCCCGCGGAGAGCGAGGCCTGGCCCGACCCCAATCCGATGGCGATGCGCTCGCCCGCGTAGTTGGCGATCGTCTGGCCGGTGGCTCCCGCGGTGTAGCACATCCAGGAGTCGACCACGCCGGGCTTGGTCAGGTTGTGGACCCGGAGGCAGAGCGCCACCTTGGTCGTGGCGCTCGCGGACGAGCGCAGGGCGAAGCGGAAGGTCGGGTAGGCGTTGAGCGAGAGCGGCGCCTTGTCGTCGGGCGCGCCGACGGTGCGGTTGACGTCCTGGGTGAAGGACACCATGCCCTTGCCGGTGAAGGGCATGATCCCGCTGGTCGGCTGGACGAGCGCGGACCCGCCCCCGATCTGAACGACCTCGTCGGCGATCGTGACGCGGGTGCGGTTGAGCAGGACCGACGTGTTGCTGGTGAGCTGGGCGTTGGAGTCGGTGTCGACCGCGTAGCGCTGGCCCGAGGGGTCGGTGTACTGGTAGTCGTTGCCGGTCTGGTTGGGGCCGCCGGTGATCCGCTCGTCGTAGGGCGTGTTCCACCCGCAGGCGCCGAGGATGCCCTGGTAGCCGGCGCAGTCCTTGGCCTCCGCGGAGTGGTACGTGTAGGAGAGGCCCAGCGCGAGCAGGTCCGCGAAGCCGAGGCCCGTGTCCCCGAGGTAGGTCAGGTTGCTGGTCGAGAGGTCGATGCCGACCTGCCCGCCGTCGCCCGTGGCGAGCGTCTGCGGGTTGACGGCGACCGAGCCCGAGTTGACGTTGATCCCGAACTCGGAGCGTTCGACCTTGCTGCTGCCGGTCCAGCGCGTGTTGTTGTCGGTGAGGACCTTCTTGTTGCGGGTGTTGTACAGGGTCGGGTCGGCCCAGTCCGAGGCGTAGACGAACGTGCCGCCCGAGCCGCCGAAGCGGTGGACCACGTCGAGCACGAGGGTGTACTCGCCGGACGCCGGCGGGGGCATGACGCTCAAGGGGAACGTGCCGGTCTCCGCCGACCCCGGGGCGAGGTCGCCATCCGCGAGAGGCCACGTCGCGGAGCCGCCGGCGACGTCGCCGTCGACCGTCCTGGCCTGGTTGCCGCGGGCGTTGAGCCAGCGGTAGGCGACCTCGTAACAATCGGTGTCGGTGTCGTTGTCGCAGCGGTCCCAGGTGTCGGTGGAGCCCGCCTTGTTCTCGACCCGCAGCGGCAGCACGGTCTTCACGCCCGCGACCATCGACGTGGGCGCGTAGACGGGCCCGAGGGTGGGGTCGAAGTCGATCCCCGTGTTCATGATCTCGTAGTTGATGATCAACTCGGGGCGGCGGGCCTCGGGGTCGGTGGTCTCGCTCGACTTGAAGAAGGTCGTCTCCTTGTAGGCCACGCCCTCGGGGCTGTAGCGGAGCTGGAACCCGTACGCGCCCTTCCAGGAGTCAGGGCGGCGGGTCATGCTCGCGCGCACCGCCTTCGTGACGTCGAGGTACAGGGTGCAGTTGCTCGCGCCCGCGTCGCCCGGGGCGACCGTGGGCGAGTCGTAGCCTGCCTCGACGGTTTCCGCGTCCTTGGTCCAGGTCGTGTTGGACGCCACGCCCGGGTCAGCCACCAGCCTGGCCGAGATGCTGGCCCCGGCATTGCCGGAGTTGGTGTCTTCGCGCAGGCGGAGCCGGGCCTTGGTGATCAGGGCGCCGTCGGGCAGCTTGGGGTTGGGGCTGGCGTTCGTGTCGTTGAACACGATGAACGAGCGCATCGTGCCCCAGTTGGTGCCGGTGTCGTTCTGGACCGCGTTGTTGTCATAGCCGACCCGGAGCATCGAGCCCGTGCCGACCGGCGCCTGGTCCGGCTGTCCCGCGGCAATGTACATGTCGTAGGCCTGTGGGCTGTCCTGCTCATCGGCGGCGGCGCAGGCGTCGGAGCTGCCGCCCTTGACGAGGCAGATCGCCGGGTCGAGCGTCAGCGGGAAGACCGCCCCGGGCGAGGTGTAGTAGGCGGGGTCGATCGTGTAGGTGATGTCGAACGTGCCGCTGGGGCTCGCGACCAGTGGCAGCGGCGATCGTGAGGGAGCGGGCGCAGCGGAGGGATCGACCGAGCGCCCGGCGTCGGGAACCGCGCTCGGCACAGCGCTCGGGGCGGCGGACGGGGCGATCGCGGGGGCGGCGCTGGCGGCAGGAGGATCCGCGAGGGGAAGGGTGGTCGGAGCGGCGGACGGGGCGGCGGACGGGGCGGCGCCAGGGTCAACGGAGGGCACGGCGGACGGCATGGCGCTGGGGTCGGCGGACGGCATGGCGCTGGGGTCGGCGGACGGCATGGCGCTCGGGTCGGCGGACGGTATGGCGCTCGGGTCGGCGGACGGTATGGCGCTGGGGGACGCCTGGTTCCCGTTGGTCCTGCCGTTCCCGATGGCGGGCACGATCGACACGGCGACCGGGCCGTTCTCGACGCCCGTGGCCCTGGGGCCCGAGAGAAGGTGCGGCGCGTCGATGTGCCCGATGATGCCGCCGTCGCGGATGAAGCTGATGCCGCCCAGGAGGTCGGCCTGCGCGGTCGTGCGTGCCGGGGCATCGATGGTGAAGGTCACCGCGGACGGGGCGGACGGATCGGCGAACACGGCGCCGAACTCGGCCCCCGTGAATGTCGCCCGCGCGTAGAGGCTGGGGCGTCCCGATGCATCCACGGTGACGCGGCTGGCATCCTCGGTGCCCGTGCCGTAGCCGGAGGCGCGGACGCGGAAGGTGTCGGCGCCGCTGCCGACCTCGACCAGCCCCGCCGCGGGGATGTCGCGGACCTTCACGACATGGCCGACGCCGCGCGGCGCGAAGCCGTCGGTGCCCGCCGCGATCAGGGACAGGTCGATCGGCTGCCACGTGCCCTGGGTGTCCTTGTAGTGCAGCGGGATCGTGCTGACTTCGAGGTCGTAGGTGCCGTCGGGGTTCGCGAAGGTGCTGGTCCTGGCCGTGCGCTCGCTCGCGATCTCGGTGCGGACCCTGGGTGCCTTGACCTTGGTCCAGGCCGGGGCACCCTCGACGGATGGGTCGGTGATCGCGCCGGCGGCGCCGCCGCCCGCGGGTCGTGCATCCCTGATCGGGGCCGGAGTCACGGCGACCGCGCCACCGATCGCGGCGGCCTCCCGGCCGCTCGCGGTCGTCCCGCCCTGGGGGCCTCCCGCGCTCACGACGGGCGCCTGCGCGACCGCCTCGCAGAGGAGCACGGCGCAGGCGGCCAAGCTGAACAGACGGGAGCGCACGGTGGCGCTGGCAGACGACACGGCACAAGTCCTCGCTCGCGGGACAACGCCCACGGGTCGCGTGGGCCCCCCTGTGTGTCGCCGCGAGCGGGACGGAGTCAACTCAACAGAGCCATCCTCGCGTGCACCACGAGCCTACGCCCCTGGATCGCTGCCCGTGCGCTCGGCACGGCGAGTCAGGGAGCCGCACCGCAAAGGGCTCGGGCACGCCGAACGGGTTGTCGTCGACAGCGACCCTCCCGGTCGTTGTCGACCTGCGCCCCGCGATCCCGTTCTCGAAGCAGGACACCGGGGTCCTCGAGCACCCGTGCCGTCGCGCTGCGCGGAGGCCCGCGGCCGCACGGTCACGTCAACGGCCGAGCGGCCAACGCCCGTACGCAACTGCTGTACACCTCACCCCGCTTCGCCGGTCTCGGCCGCCGTAGCCTCGGGCCAGCGGTGACAGGCGAGGCGCCGGTCATCGCGGGATCGTCCCCCGTGGGGCCGGCGGCGTGCGCTGCGGTCCGACGGCACGGGGCCGCGGCTGGAGCCCCTCCGGCAGCCTCAGGACCCTCCCGCGATGCCGGCATGCGCCCCCCAGACCGCCCGCGTCAGGCCCTGGCGTCCGAAACACGGGTGCCCCGAGGCCCTCTATGAGGTCGCCCACCATGCCGATGTCGTCCGCTCCCCACCAGGCCACGTCATCCCCCGCCATCCGGAGCCGCGTCCCTGACCCTCACCGGGTCCGCGACGGGGGCATCGGGGCCGGATCCCTGCCCCGGTTCACGTGCGAGGGAACGCCCCCCGAGCCGCGGGACCCCACACCATGATCGGGACGTTCCGTCCGGCTCCCCATCCCTCCAGGCGTCGGGTGCTCGATCCCGGGTTCCTGGGCACCCGTGACCGCGCGGCCCTCGAGCTCCTCCATCGCGCCGACGTCGCCACCACGGGCCAGCTCGTGACCCTCGTCTACCGCCGCCGGCAGACCGCGCAGGAGCATCTCGTCGCGCTGTACCGCGCGGGCTGGATCGAACGCGCGGTCCTGCCACCGACCACCCGGGGTGGTGCCCCGCTCGCCTTCCGGCTCTCCGCCCGTGCCCGCCACCGCCTGGGTCTCGGTCCCCTCACGCGCGGACGCGCGGGCACGCAGCTGCGCCACTCGCTCAATGTCACCGAGACCATCGCCACCCTGGTCCGCATGGATCCAGCGGGCGCGATGTCCCACCCCGTCCGTGCCTGGCTCCCCGAGCGCGCCGCCGCCCGGGTCGGGCTGCGCGACGTGTTCCCCGACAGCATCGTGGCGCTCGCCCTGCCCACGGGCTCGGGCGTCCTGTGCCTCGAGATCGACCAGGCCACCGAGCACGCCCCGGTGATCCGCGCCAAGCTCGCCCGCTACGAGCCGGCGCTGCGCAACCGCTATGGCTGGGGCGTCCTGTTCGTCGTCGAGTCGCCGGTCCGCGCCGCCTATCTCGCGCGGGTGGGGCGCGAGGCCGAGTGCGCCCATCGCCTGATCGGCAAGGCCTGGGTCACGGTCCTCGGCGACCTCGCGGCCGAGGGTCCGGGTGCCACCCTGCGCCAGATCACCCCGGGCGGCGGTAGAACCACCCTCGCCGCGGTCCTGCGCGACCCTCGGCCACGCCGTTGCCCGACGCCGGTCGGGAGCGACGGGTGGATCGAGCTGCTCGCCTTCGGCGGCGCGGAGGACACGGTCGAGGCGCTCGCGTGACGGGGGTTGACCCGCTGGGTTCCTCTGCGGCGGATCCCCATGCACCGGCATGCCAGCTCGTCTTCGTCCTGGCCGAAGGGCTCCGTCACATCGCCGAGCGGCGAGAGAACGCTCGGCCACGACGGGGTACGATGCGCGTCCGCCGACCTACCCCGACCGTACGACCGATGCCAGACCCCCGAAGCCCGTCCCGCACCCGCACCCGTCGCCGCGTCCGGCGCCGCACCGGTGCCCCGGCCCGGTGAGCGCGCTCCACGCCGCGGACCTGCGCCTCGCGCGCGAAGCCTCGGAGTTGCGCGGCCTCCGGGCGGCGCGCTGGATCCGCGAGAGCACGCCCGGCCAGCTCGACCGCTGGGGGCCGCCGTCGCAGCGCCGGATGCAGGACACCGCGATCACCGCACTCGGCCTCGTCGACACCGGGCTCGCCTGGACCGTGGGGCGGTCGGGCTGGTCGGGCCCGGACTCCATGGACGATCCGCCGGCCACCCGGACGCCCGAGTTCCGGGCCATGCTCGCCGCGGCCGAGGCGGGCGCGTTTGACGTCCTGCTCGTCGGGTACACCGCGCGCTACATGCGCGACCTCGCCCTCGCGCTCTCCTACCGGCGCTGGTTCCATCGCCAGGGCGTGGTCGTGTACATCTGCGACGACCGGATCCTGTCCTCGAACCCTGCCGACTGGGAGCGCTTCGTCGACAAGTGCAAGGCCGCCGAGATCAACTCGCGCGAGCAGAGCCGCAACGTCCGAGCAGGCTATGCCGCCAAGCGCGACACCCACCGCGACCCGGGCGGCCATCCGCCCTTCGGCTTCCGTCGGGCGGGCGAGGCCAGGGTCGTCGAGATCAATCCCGAGCGCATCGACACGGCGGTCCGCGCCTACGCGCTGGCCGCCAGCGGGCTGACCGACCGCGAGGTCTCCGGGCGCCTGGGGCTCGGCCTCCACACCGTGCGCGGCATCCTCACCTCGCCCCTGTACCGGGGCCGGCTGCGCGACGGATCGGCCGCGAACTGGGACCCGGTCGTCGACGAGGAGACCTGGCGCCGGGTGGCGGACCTGCGGGCCGCCCGCAACCGCCGCTCCCCCGGGCGGCCCGAGACCCGCCGGACCTATGCCCTCCCGATGCTCGAGTGCGCCGCCTGCGGCCGCCGGCTCGTCGGCGACAAGGACCGCTACCGCCACCTCGAGGCGTGTGCGGCGTTCATGGCGGCCCGTCCTGCGGGCGGCGCGGTCCGCGGACGCCACGCGCGGATCCCGGGCCAGAGCTACGGGCGCGACGAGTACGAGGCGATCGTGCCGTTCGTGCTCGAACGGGTCCGCCTGGGCGCGCGCGACGTCGAGGCCGCCGCGGGTGCCTATGCCCGGGGGGCTGGCACGGAGCCCAACCAACTCCGCCTGGCCCGGATCGAGGAGGAGCGCGAACGCGCCCTCGCGGCGTACCGGCGCGATCGCGATCCCTTGGTCCTCGAGCAGACGATGCGCGAGCTCGACGCCGCCGAGGCCGAGGCTGCGGGCGGATCGGAGCGGCCGACGCTGCCACCCGACGAGGTCCGCCGCTATCTCGAGAACCTTCCGGCGTGGTGGGCCGATGCGGACTCCGACGATCGGCGGGCC
>Ga0302323_100001951_pt1 | contig 16795 bp, 9 predicted proteins | sample Fen_T0_3_FD_201950 | JGI IMG/M metagenome (GOLD analysis project Ga0302323, IMG submission 201950) | Peat permafrost microbial communities from Stordalen Mire near Abisko, Sweden - Fen_T0_3 | ecosystem: Environmental > Terrestrial > Soil > Wetlands > Permafrost | place: Sweden: Abisko... | reverse complement strand
AACCCGTTCTTCGGGGCCCTGCGTGACGACCGCATGAGCGGTGCGCCGGTCGGCCCGGCGCCGGGCGGTCACAGCCCGGCTCAGGAAGGGGGCCACTGATGCTAGTAAGGCCATATGGTGATACTCGTGACGATGGGATCATCCAGTTCTCCTTCACGCTCCCGATCGCCTACTCGATCAAGTCCGCAGACATCGGCAAGCAGTTCCTCGAGAAGCTCGGCTTCCACACCGTCGGAATCGCCGAATGCAAGGCCATCGACCCGGAGTACACGCTCTTTGTGGCCTACGGCCGCACCGACACGGGCATCGACCCGGACGAGGTGAAGGGCGACTACCTCGAGGTCGACGAGATGGATTACTACGCCATCAATGCCCTGATCAAGGACAAGCTGGGTCGCAAGCTTTCGGTCGTGGGCGCCGCTATCGAGAGCGATGCGCACACCGTGGGCATCGACGCGATCATGAACATGAAGGGCTTCGCCGGGAACTACGGGCTCGAGCGCTACCCGGAGATGGACGCGCTCAACATGGGCTCACAGATCCCCTGCGCGCAGCTCCTGAAGACGGCGCTCGAGCGCGGCGCCGACGCAATCCTTGTGAGCCAGATCGTCACCCAGAAGAACATCCACGTCCAGCACCTCACGCAGCTGATCGAGCTTCTGGAAGCGGAGGGCGTGCGCGAGCGCTTCGTCATCGTGGTCGGAGGACCACGCATCAACAACGCGTTCGCCAAGGAACTGGGCTACGATGCCGGTTTCGGACCGCGCACGACGCCGCTCGAAGTCGCGTCGTTCCTGGCGCAAGAAGTCGTCCGTCGTCACGAAGAGCCGTGAGGGCGTAGCATGCCAAGGAAGATCACCAAACAAGGTGTCGTGAAGCAGAGCGTGGATCTCGCGGCGGGGGCTGCGGACCAACACGCAATTGCACGAGGAGGAGATAGTGTCTGACAACGATGTGGTTATTCTCTCAGCGGTGCGTACCGCGCAGGGCCGCTTCATGGGGGGCTTCGCCAAGACTCCAGCGATCGACCTGGGCGCCCTGGTCATGAAGGAGGCGCTCGACCGCGCCGGCGTCAAGGGCGAGCAACTCGAAGAGGTCATTTTCGGCAACGTCATCCAGGCGGGCCTGGGGCAGAACTCCGCCCGCCAGGCAGAGATCAAGGCCGGCATCCCCGTCGAGGTGCCCGCGATCACTGTCAACCGCGTTTGCGTCTCCAGCGCAGCCGCCATGGCCATGGCGGCCAACGCCATCAAGGCCGGCGACGGCGACATCTACCTGGTCGGCGGCATGGAGAACATGACCCGCGCGCCCTGGGTGCTGCAGAACGGCCGCACCGGCTACCGCATGGGCATGCCCACCGACAAGATGTACGACACGATGGTGTGGGACGGGCTCTGGGATGCCTTCGGCAACTACCACATGGGCGTGACCGCCGAGAATCTGAGCGAGCAGTTCGGCATCACCCGCGAGCAGCAGGACGAGGTCGCCTACAAGAGCCACCTCAATGCCGTGGCGGCGATCGACGCCGGCCGCTTCAAGGACGAGATCGTCCCCGTCGTCATCCCGCAGCGCAAGGGCGACCCCGTCGTGGTCGACACCGACGAGTGCCCGCGCCGCGACGCCAGCTTGGAGTCGATGGCGAAGCTCAAGCCGTTCTTCAAGGAAGGCGGCGTCGTGACCGCCGGGAACGCATCGGCGCTCAGCGACGGCGCCAGCGCCGTGGTCGTGACTTCGCGCAAAAAGGCCGCCGAGCTGGGCCTCAAGCCGATCGCCACGCTCGTCAGCTCCGCCACGGCCGCCTGCGAGCCTGAGATCATGGGTCTCGGCGAGACCAAGGCTGCCCAGCTGGCGCTCTCCAAGGCCGGCCTCACCGCCAAGGACGTCGATCTCGCCGAGTTCAACGAGGCGTTCGCCTGCGTCGCGGCTCTCGCTACTCGCGAGGTCGGCCTCGACCCCGAGATGGTCAACGTCAACGGCGGAGCAGTCGCACTTGGTCATCCGCTCGGCAACACCGGCACGCGCATGGTCGTGACGCTCATCCACGAGCTCCAGAAGCGCGGCAAGACGATCGGCCTCACCGGCGCCTGCGTGGGCGGCGGCCAGGGTGCCGGTTCGGTTATCAGGATAGAGGGCTGACACACCGCCCAGGACAGCAATATCCAGGGAGCGCCGCGCGCGAGGTGGATCTTCGGATCGTCGCGCGCGGGCACCGCCTTCGGAAAGGGAGACAAGATGAAGGAAGGCAACAAGTTCGGCGCCCACAGGGTCATCGAGCCCAAGGGCGTGCTGCCGCAGCCGGCGAAGCGCATCGACAACACGATGGAGATCTACGATAACGAGATCCTCATCGACGTCGATACGCTCAACGTCGACGCGGCGAGCTTCACACAGATCGAGGCGGCCGAGGGCGGCGACGTCCAGAAGATGGCCAAGCACAGCCTCGGCATCATCGCCGAGCGCGGCAAGCACCATAACCCCGACACGGGCTCCGGCGGCATGCTTCTCGGTACGGTCAAGGAGATCGGCCCCAAGCTCAAGGACCGCGACCTCAAGGTCGGCGACCGCATCGCCACGCTGGTCTCGCTGTCGCTCACTCCCCTCAAGGTGGATGAAGTCATCTCGATCAACAAGGACACATGCCAGGTCAAGGTCAAGGGCCAGGCCATCCTCTTCGAGACCGGCATCTACGCCAAGATGCCCGCCGACATGGACGAAGCGCTCGCGCTCGCGATCCTCGACGTAGCCGGAGCTCCGGCGCAGGCCGCGAAGCTCTGCAAACCCGGTCAGACGGTGTTCATCATCGGCGCCGGCGGCAAGAGCGGCCTCCTCTGCGCCTACGAGGCTCGCAATCGCGTCGGCGTCACCGGCAAGGTCATCGGCCTCGTGCACGGTAATGCGGGCAAGAAGCGCCTGGAGAAGACCGGCTTCTGCGACTATATCTTCCAGGGCAGCGCCACTGACCAACTGTACGTGTACGAAGAGGTAAAGAAGGCGACGAACGGCGAGATGGCCGATCTCACCATCAACTGCGTCGACATCCCTGACACTGAGATGGCATCGGTCCTCGCGACCAAGGACGACGGGATGGTCTACTTCTTCAGCATGGCCACCAGCTTCACGTCGGCCGCGTTGGGTGCCGAGGGTATCGGCGCCGACACCACCATGCTGATCGGCAACGGCTACACCAAGCACCACGCCGAGATCTCTCTGGCCGACGTGCGCCAGAGTCCGATCCTGATGGCGCTCTTCAAAGAGACCTATGCAACCGGCGCCGGTAACCCCGAGCCGGTCAACTTGAAGGCGTAGGGCTTTCGAAGACGGGCGGCGGCGGACGAGTGCACCACGGCGTTCACGGAGGACGTCGAGCGTGGGACACACGATCGCGCGATGCGCCGTGAGACGATCGCCGTGAGCGAACAGGCGGCTGCCGACCGTCGATGCTGAACACCGGGGTCCCGCGAGGGACCCCGGTGTGTTCTTCGGCCAGCGTTTCACGTGAAACCAGAAGCGCACAGGCTGGAGATACTGAGGGCCTGTAGTCACGATTCCGCCCGGTTTCACCTGGATACGAGCTCTCCATCCACCAGCGGCCCGACTCTCAAGCCGAGGTGAGCAACTGACCACGGGCGCTGGCAGCCCATGTTTCACGTGAAACGCCCTCGCGGAAGGGAGCTGGGCGATCACCCTCAAGCCATCGCCCAGCCCCGTTCTCACACGTCAAGCGCACGCGGCTCGTGGATTCGGAAGGTGATGCCGTCCATCATGCCGCCGCTGCCCTGCTAGCATCCTCGGCAGACTGCTCTCTCAGGTGATCGGGTACGGACGAGGGCAGACATCGAATTCCGGAGGCACACGTGACTCACGAAGACGTCCGGCGGGCTCTCGCCGCCGTTCAGGACCCCGAGCTCCAGCGCAGTATCGTCGACCTCGACATGGTGCGAGACATCGTCGTCGATGAGCGGCGCATCGGTGCCACCGTTGTTCTTACCACCGCCGGCTGTCCGCTGAGGAACCAGATCCGCGCCGAGGCCGAGCAGGCGCTTGCGGCGATCGCCGACGGACGGACCGTCGAAGTGAAGCTCGACGCCATGTCGTGTGAGGAACGCGACGCCATGGCGGAGCGGCTGAGCGATCGCCAAGAGCTCGTGCAAAGCCTCTTCGGCCCGGGTTCCAAGACCCGCACCATCGCCGTCGCCAGCGGCAAAGGAGGGGTAGGCAAGTCCACCGTGACGACCAATCTCGCAGTCGCCCTCGCGCAGCAGGGACATGCCGTGGCCCTCATCGACGCCGATGTGTACGGCCCCACGATCCCACTGATGATGGGTCTGCCGGCCGTGCCGCCCGAGATGCACGAGGGCAAGCTCGTGCCCCCGGAAGCCCATGGTGTCAAGGTCGTGTCCATGGGCTTCTTCCTCCCCGACAACGAGCCGGTCGTCTGGCGCGGCCCCATGCTGGGACGCGCTATCGAACAGTTTCTCGGCGACGTGCTGTGGGGCAGCCCCGACTTCCTCCTCATCGACCTGCCCCCCGGCACCGGGGACATCGCCCTGACCATCGCCCAGATGATCCCCGGTGCCGACATGATCATCGTGACCACGCCACAGGAAGCTGCGGCCAGGACCGCGATCAAGGCCGCCAAGATGGCCAGGATGACGAAGCAGCGCGTGCTCGGTGTCGTCGAGAACATGGCCTACTACGTCTGCCCCGACTGCGACAGCCGCCACTACATCTTCGGGCGCGGCGGCGCCTTTGAGATCGCGCGCCTCATGGACACGCGCCTGCTGGGCCGCATCCCGCTCGACGAGGCGACCCGCCAGGGCGGCGACGTGGGAGCGCCGGCCGCCCTCGACCCCAGCACACCGGTCGGTGCCGCATTCGCGGACATCGCCCGCCTGGTCATCGACCCGAGCACGCAGCCCGCGGCGAACGCGGCCGCCGCCGACGCGCCCTGACAGCGGCCGAGAAGTGCTCGGGCAGCCGATATCCCGGCGGTCGTGCTCTGATCGTGCCTGCGTGGCACTGCGGCGACATGTCCCCCTGCGCGTGACGCCGACCCTCCCGATGCGCAAAGCGTGGAAGGCCGAGACGGCGCCGCAGGCGAAACTGCCTTCCTCTGAGCGAAGATCCTGCCCATTCATCTGCCGCCAGTAGACATTCCGAGGAGTCTCCCTAGAATTGGTGAACTTCCACTTGACGTTCAACCAAGGTGAGGCTCACGGGAATGCGCGTAGGAAAGGCCAACGGCGAGGACTGGCTGCGCCTCAGCGAGGCGTCGGAGGCGCTCGGCGTGAGCCTCAATACGCTGCGACGCTGGAGCGACTCCGGGAAGCTCACCAGCTACCGCAGTCCGGGAGGGCACCGACGCTTCCGGCGCAGAGATGTCGAGTCCCTGCTTCTCCGCCAGCGGGGTAACGTACCGGCAGTCGGCGCGGCGCAGGCAGCCTCTCATTCCTCAGACGGGACCGCGGCGGACTTCGAGCGCCTGCGCACTCCGCTGACGGCGCTGGCCCAAGTGGCCGCCGAGGGCATCGGCGTCACGGCGTGCCTTTTCGCCATCGTCACCGGCGACGGCGCCGTCCACATCATCGCGGACCACAGGCCCCCGGGAACCACACGCTACGTGAGCGCCGGCGCGAACATGCCGCTCGAACGCGCTCCGGCCATCTCCGAGGTCCTGCGCACGGGGCGCCGCCTGGTGATCGCGGACCTCGCCTCGACGAATCTTCTGGCCCGCAGCGAGGCCGACACTTATCTCAGATGCGGCGACACTGCCATCCTGGCTCTGCCCCTCGCTGTGGACAGCGGGTTCGCCGGAGTGATGGAGTTGGCCGAGACTCGCGGCGCACGCGCCTTCACCGGCGCCAATATCGCGTTTGCCGAGTTCATGGCGAGACAGGCGTCGCGCCTCCTGGGAGGGGAGTCCGGAGGCCGGGTCGGAGCTGAGCCGCGGGGTCAGGGAGTCACCGCCGCGTCCCCTTACGACGCAGAGCCCGACCCGGCGCCGCAGCACGACGCAGAAGACAACCGCGCGATCCTCCACGCTCTCGTCGAACGACTCCGTGGAGAGCTCGATGCCGTCGCCTGCGACGTCCTGCGCTACGATCCGGATGAGCGCGCTCTCACGCTGGTCTCGGCGGCGGCCGAAGGCGAAGCCCCGCCGCTCGAGGGGCTGCTCTACCCGGTCGACGATCTCGGCGGCGGCGTGGCAGCCCTCGAAAGCGGCGAAGTCGTGACGCTCGACGACCTTCGCGACGGCCTCACGGGAACCCACCTCGTGCGCTACAAAGAGAACGGCGCGCGCAGCATCTTCTGTGTCCCGCTCCAGCTTGGCGACGACGTCGTCGGCCTCCTCGAGGTCTTCAGCGCGGACCCACATCGCAGGCTCGACCGGCAGCAGCTGGGGCTAGTCGAGGCCGCCGCCGCGATCGCAGCGCTGTCGCTCGCCGACGGAGAAAGCTCGGCGAGGCTTGCGCGTCGCCTCAGCCAGCTCGACGAGCTCATCGCCGATCTCACCGTCCGCTCCTCGACGAGCGATGCGGAAGATGTCGTCCGCACGGCTCTCCATGCGCTGCGCGAGGACAATGGGCTGACCGCCTGCACGCTCTACAGAGTGGACGACGGCGTGGCGACTGTCGCGGAGACGACCGGGGTCACGGCGCCTGCCGATACGGCCACATGGCGCCTCGATGAGTACCCCGCGGCAGCAACGGCACTAGCGGAGTGCAGGACGCTCGTAGCCATGGCGTCCGATGACCCGCGGCTCACGCCCGCGGCAGCGACGCGCTTCCTCATCTCGCGCGGCCTCTCCGGAGTCGTGCTCGCCCCTCTCATCTTCTCGGGTCGCCTCGTGGGACTGCTTGAAGTCGGGACTCCTCGGGCTGATGACCTGGCGGCGGTCGCCCGGGTCGTTGAGATGACCGCCGGCCTCCTGGCCGCGGCTCTCGGCGGCGGCGACGTGATCGCCCGCCTGCAGCGCCGCAACCGGGTCTTGATGCTGGTCGTCGAGGCTGGCCTCGAGGACACGGCCAGGCTGAGCACGGACGAGGTCCTGCATGCCGTGGTGGAGCGCCTGTCCCAGCTCACGCACAGTCCGGTGGCCGACATCTACGCCGTCGAAGGCAACACGCTGCGTGCCCTGGTGAGCTACGACGGCGGGCGGTTCGACGATGAGTGGGAAGGTGTCGCCATCCCTCTACCACGCTACCCCTGCAGCCGTCGGGCCATCGACACCGGCGACATCGTCGTCGCCGCTGGTCTGGACGACCCACACCTCAGCGCCGAGGGCAGGCATTCCCTGGAGAAGTGGGGTTATCAGTCGCAGCTCTCGATGCCCCTGGTGTCCGGCGGGCGAGTGCTCGGCCTCGTCGAGCTGTCCGACTACGTCCCGCGTGACTTCGCCCCCGATCTGGAGCTGATCCGCGGTCTCGGGCAGGTGGCCGCGCACGCGCTGGAGAACGCGGCCCTGTTCGAGCAGGTGGAGCGGCGCAGCCGGGTGCTGAACGAGCTAGTGGAATTGGGGGCTTTGACCAATCGCGCGCGCGACCTTGACGCGCTTCTGCTTCGCGCCGCCGAGCGCCTCCTGGCTGCCGTCGACGCCGCCAACTGCGACATCTTCCGGGTCTGCGACGATGGGTTACGTTGCGTCGCCAGCTTCGATCGCAGCGGCTGCGACGAGCTCTCAGTGGGCAACCTGCTTGACGTCGACACCTACCCCACCGTAGTGACGGCGATGTACAACCATCAGGTGCTCATCGTCACGAGTCCGGACGACCCTCAGCTGAGCGAGGAAGAACGCCGGTCCTATCGAGAGCTCGGGTTCGCCAGCGAGGTCTGCATCCCGCTGGTGGTGAACGCCGAACTCTGCGGGCTCATCGACATCTACGACACCAGGGAGCGCGACTACGCCGAGTACCTCGGCTTCCTGAGAGGCGCCGGTCAGACACTGGCCGGCGCCTTCGAGAACGCCCAGCTGTTCCTCCAGCTCGAACGGCGCAGCGGCGCCCTTCGCGAGATCGTCGAGCTGGGCGCGCTCGCCTCGCAGTCCCACGATCTGCGGAAGATCCTCAGCGTTCTCGCCGAGCGCCTGCGCGATACCGTGCAGGCCGCCGACTGCGACATCTTCACCCTGCAGGGCGACCAGCTCCGCTGCCTCGTCAGCGCCGACCAGAACGGTCTCGATGAAAGCGTCGTCGGCCACGTGCTCGACGTGGATCGCTTCCCGGCCACGGCGATGGCCGTGCGCAGCGGAGAGGTCATGGCAGTGGCCAGTCTCGACGATCCTCGCCTCACCGACGAGGAGCGCGAGGACATGGGCGAGTACGGCTACCAGAGCGAGCTGTGCATCCCGCTGGTGATCGGTGAGCGGGTCATCGGTCTCGTCGACGTTTTCGACACGCGGCCGCGCGACTACGCCGAGCACCTGGACTTCTTGCGCGGCGTGGGGCAGACCGCCGCCGGAGTCATTGAGAACGCTTTGCTCGTAGCCGACCTCGAACGCCGCAACGCGGCATTGGCTGGGCTCGTCGAGATCGGCAAGGCGGTCTCGAGCGCCGGTGGGCTCGACCGGCTGGTCCGCACGCTGGGCCCGCGAGTCCTCGACGTCGTGGGCGCAAGCGGCTGCCGGATGTTCACCCTCAGGGACGAGACCCTGGACTGCCTGCTCACCTACGAACAAGGCGTCCATGAGGACGGTCTCGTCGACAGGCCGCTCGATCTCGCCCAGTGGCCCAGCGTCCGCGAGGCACTCGCCACGCGGCAGCCCCTGATCATCTCAAGTCCTCGCGACCCGCGTTTGAGCGATCACGAACGTAGGATGTACGCGGAGTCCGGCTCACGGAGCGAGATCTTCGTGCCGCTTGCGGTGGACAAGCGCACGGTCGGACTGCTCGATGTCTACGACCTGCGCGAACGCGACTACGCCGAGCACATCGACTTTCTCACCAGCGTCAGCCACCTCATCGCCGACGCACTCGAGAATGTCGCCCTGATCGAGCGCGAGGAGGCAACGAACCGGACTCTGAGCCTGCTGGTCGACTCGGGCCTCGAATTCGGGGCCACACTGGATCTCGACGAAGTCCTGCTCTCCACTGCGCACCGCCTTTGCACGGTCGCCGACACGCCGATGTGCGACATCTACACCCTGAGCGACGACGATCGCCTCGTCGCCGTCGTGAGCCTGGCGGACGGCGAAGTCGACGACTCATGGCAAGGACGCGAGTTCCCCCTTACAGCATGGGCAGCAGTGGAGAAGGCCGTACGCACCAGGCAGCCGGTGGTCGTCGAGAGTCGCGATGACCCCATCCTGCTGCCCGGCGAGCGAGCCCTCATGGAGCAGTTCGGCGAGACCGCTGCGCTCCTCGTGCCGCTGATCTCCAAGGAGCGGGTCATCAGCGTGCTCGAGCTTACCGAGAGGCGGGGGCCGCGCGCCTTCACCCAGGAGGAGATCGACACGGTCGCCTCCGTGTGCCGGGTCGCCGCGCTGGCCATCGACAATGCCGACCTCGTGGAGGACCTGCGCCTGCGGAGCCGCGAGAACGAGCTTGTCAACGACATCGCCCGCGCCACGGGCGCCAGCCTGGACCTGGGCGACATCGCCGCCGGCGCCGTGGAGAAGCTCCACGAACTGGTCCCCTTCGACCGCGCCCTCCTGGCGCTGCTCCGCGGCAAGGCGGCGCTGGATGTGGTCTACGCCAGCTCCCCGCGGCCCCAGCCGGTCCCCGACACGCTGCCCATCCCGCCGGTGGCGGACTTCCTGGATCGTCTGCGTGACGAGAGAGTGCTGTCGCTCCGCCTGCCTCATGACGCGCCGGAGGGCTTCGGTCTGCCCGGACTGGACGACCTGGGCGCCGCCGTCCTCATAGCGCTCACACACGGGGACGAACTCATCGGCGCGCTCGCCCTCGGGGCACTTGCGCCAGACGCCTTCGCCGACATAGACCATCGCCTCCTGGAGCGCACCGGCATCCATCTTGCGCTGGCGATCAACAACGCCGGGCTCTACGAGAACATCAAGACCATGCACCTGAGCAACCTCAAGGCGTTGAGCTCGGCGCTGAACGCCAAGGACTACTACACCCTGGGGCACGCCGCCCGCGTGGCGGCCTACATGGTGCTCCTGGGCAAGGAGCTCGGCTGGCCCACGGAGCTGATCCGCCAGGTCGAGGAGGCCGCCTACCTGCACGACATCGGCAAGATCGGCGTCTCCGACCGCGTGCTCCTCAAGCCCGGGGGCCTGAACGCGCACGAATGGGAGCTGATGCGCCAGCACCCGATCTTCAGCGCCGACATCATCCGTCCGCTGTTCGCGGAGCCCTACGTGCGCGGCGTGCGCCACCACCACGAGTGCTTCGACGGCAGCGGCTATCCCGACGGCATCGCCGGCGAGGAGATCCCCGAGGTGGCGCGCATGATGTGCGTCGCCGACTCCTACGACGCGATGTCGTTCCGGCGCCCCTACCGCCAGGCGCTCGACTACGCGGAGTGCGTCGCCGAGCTGCGGCGCTGCAGCGGCAGCCAGTTCGACCCCGAGATCGTGGAGGCGTTCCTGCGCGTGCTCGAGCGCATCGCGAAGGATCGTGAGTTCGCTGCGCGCGTGGCTCACGAAGCCGCGACCCGGATCGACCCCGACGAGCATGCCCTGCTGCGCAGCCGCGACGACGAGAGCCGGTCCGAGTACCAGCGGATCACCGCCACCCTGCGCGCGGTGTGTGCGGAGCACCCGCCGACCCGCTACGTCGCCAGCCATGTGCAGCTGGGCAAGAAGACGGTGATCGTCTGTGACTCCAGAGAGCAGGGAGAGGGGAAGCCGCATATCGGTGACAGCATCATCGCCGACGACGAGCTCCTGGAGGTGTTCGCCGGAGGAACGCTCGACGCCAACGTCCTCCTCGCCGACCAGTGGGGCGTGTGGGTCAGCGGTGTAGCGCCGCTCACCGACGCCCAAGGCTCGTCCGTCGCCGTCCTCGCCGCCGGCATACCCGCCACCGAGGGCATCACGGAGGTGGAGGGAGTGCGAAGCACGGTGGAGCAGACCCTCGCCTCCATGCTGGATTCGACCGCCGCGCAGGCAGGGCGCTCGGAGGTCGAAGCGATCACCGACGCACTCACCGGCCTGTACAACCACCGCTACTTCCACGAACGCCTGAGCGAAGAGGTCGATCGCTGCCGGGAAGAGGGCGGGGAGTTGTCTCTGCTCTTCTGCGACCTGGACAACTTCCGCGCTTTCAACGAGCTGCACGGGCACGGCGCCGGGGACCGGGCGATCCGCGGCGCGGCACGGATCGTCGAGGACTCCGTGCGCCACGTCGACCTGGCGGCGCGCTTCGGCGGCCAGGAGTTCGCCGCGATCCTCATCGACACGGGAGAACGAGGCGCACTGGAGGTCGCCGAGCGCATCCGCGCCGGGATCACGGAGGCGCGGTTCTCAACCGGCGGCGACCCGCTATCGGTGAGCATCGGTGTCGCCTCCTGCCCGGCCGACGCGACCTTCAAGGAGGAGCTGATCGACAAGGCGGACTGGGCGATGTACCTGGCCAAACGCCGTGGCCGCAACAAAGTACTGACCTTCAGCGCCGAACACGGCAGCGACACTCCCGAGCGGGCCGCCGCGGTGAACCCGGACTACGTGAGTGCGATGTCGGAGCTGGTAGCCGCGCGCACGACGTACACTCAGCGCCGCCGATCGGCGATCGCTCACCTTGCCCTCGCAGTCGGCCGCGAGTGCGGCCTGAGCGCCGCGGATCTGCAAGTGGTCACCAGAGCAGCCGGCGAGGTAGCACGGCCCGATCCTTCTGACGAAGCTCACAAGATCGCCGCGTTCGCCGCCGCCTATCAGGCGATGGTCGCGGAGCGCCCCTACCGCCCACAGATCTCCGAAGCCGAGGCGCTCGCGGAGCTACTTGCTTGCCCGGCTCTGCGGCACGACCGCGCCATCGCCGACGCCTTCTCACGCGTTCTCGCGCAAGAGCAGGCACCGTAGGGAAAGGGAAGGCCCCGGCGGCCCCGTCCGGCGATCCGCCGCCGGCCGGCCCGACCACCGGAGCCAAGCCTCTTCATCTCACCGCAGGCCGCCGCACCGGTACGGCATCGCCTCCTAGGCAGTGAGGAAGGAGCAGAGGTAGTCGCCGACGTCCTTGTCGGCCTTGGAGAAGTGCAGCGTCTGCAAGAGCCGGCAGAGCGTCTGGTCGTCGCTGACGACCGTCGCGCCGAGATGCTCGTATCGTGCGAGCACCGTATCGACTGCCTGTTCCTTCTCCTCGCGAGTCACTGTACCCTCCCAGGGGTCCCGTTTGCTCCTCTTCTACTGTCGGCGGCGGGACTGGGTGACCGCATGGGACTCGCGTCTAGGGAGGGATGCCCAGTCAGTCTAGGGGCGCTGGAGAGCAAGGCCCGCGATGACTTCCACCGCCGCGCGCGCCGCCAGCTGGCCGAGGTGGCCCTGCAGGTCGTAGCGCGGGGCCAGGCAACAGATGTCGAAAGCGGCCACGCGGCCTGAGCTCAGGACGCGCAGGGCACGCAGCAGCTCGCGTGCACTGAGACCGGCGGGGTCCGGGTATTTCTGCCCACCGTGAGCCGGGTCGACGACGTCGATGTCCAGCGAAACGTAGACCGCCTCCGTCCCGGCTGCGGCAGCCTCGAGAGCCTCCTGCGCGACGGCGACGATGCCCAGATCGTCGACGTCGGCCATGGTGTAGTAGCTGGTGCCCAGCTCATCCGCCACGTGCTTGTCACTGAGCGACTCGCGCCCGCCGCGGATGCCGATCTGCACGAAGTTGGCCGGCTCGACGACACCCAGCTCGAAGGCGCGGGCCCACTGCGAGCCGGCCCAGTACTTGGGCGCGAAGCTGAGGTCGAAATGGGAATCGAGGGCGACGATGCCGAGCTTGCCGCTCAGCTTTCCGGATAGGACCTGCAACACCGGTATGGGAATCGAGTGGTCGCCCCCGAAGACGATGGGCACGGCGCCGGCCGCCAGGATGTCGGCGAGCTTCTCGTGGGCGCGCAGGAAAGTCTCCTCGACGTCCCCCGGCACCACGTCGACGTCACCGTAGTCGGCGATGCGCAAGTGATCAAGGATGACAAGGTCGCGACCAGCCTCGGGAATGAGACCACGTCCGTGGCGGAGCGAGTAGAAGACAGACTGTCGGCGGATCGCCGCCGGGCCCTCGTCGGCGCCGGAGCGATAGTAGATGCTTGCTTCCGGCGCCGGCGCGGCCTGGGCCGGAGCGTACGTGACCGGGTCCAGGAGCTTGACGCCCTCGTAGGGGATGCCGAGGACAGCGATATCGGCGCCGGCGAGCTCGTCGGGCCCGGCGGCGCGCGGCGCCTCCATGAAGGTGGGGATGTCATCGCGCAGGATCGGCGCCATCACCCGCTCCGGGCGACCCTCGGCCTTTTCCGCGCCTCGCGCCGCCTTGTCCCAGGCAGCCCTCACGTCCCTAGCGTCCATCTCCGCCTCCAGTCACCAGCGGCGTTTCACGCGCTGCCGCTTCACGTTATCTTCGTCCAGCGCCACGCCCAGCCCGGGGCCCTCCGGCACGGCCACGGTAGAGACGCCATCGCGGATCTCCACCCCCAGCCCTACGCCGATATCGTGCGTGAACCCGCCCGGCCGCCAGGGGAGATCGGCGTCACAGTGCACGGCGTTGGCGAGCGCCACGCTGATCTGGAAGTGGGCCGCCAGCCCGAGCGAACTCTCGCCCATGTTGCCTACCATGATGCTGACACCGCCCGCCTCGGCAATGGCGTTCACCTTGAGCGCATTGAGGATGCCGCCGGTCTTCATGAGCTTGACGACGAAGATGTCACAGGCTCCGGCCTTGACCGCCTCCAGCGCCTCGCGCGGGCCGCGAATGGACTCGTCGAGCGCGATCGGCACGTCGACGCGATCGCGCACCCTGCGCGCCGCCTCCAGATCGTCCATGCGCACCGGCTGCTCGACGAACTCGATGTTGTGGGGCGCGAGCAACTTGATGGCGCGAACGGCCGTCCCGGCGTCCCACCAGCCCTGGTTGGCGTCGACGGTGATGCGCGCCTGCGTACCTGCGGCCTCGCGCACGGCCGCGACGCGCTGCTCGTCTCGCTCAGGCAGGTCGCCGACCTTGATCTTGAACACCGTGATGCCTTCGGCGCGCATGGCGCGGGTCTTCGCAGCCAGCACTTCAGGTTCGTCCCAGCCCAACGCGATGACCTCGGTGAGGCCATCCCGCGTGCGGCCGCCGATCAGGTCGTAGAGCGGCCGGCCCAGCGCCTTGCCCTGCAGGTCCCACAGAGCCATCTCGAGCCCGGCTCTAGCCGCCTGATTGCCCACCGTGTACAGCTCGCGCTCCCAGCAGTGCACGATAGCCTCGAGCTGGAACGGGTCCTTGCCGATCACGGCCGGCCCGAGATACTCGCCGATCACGTCCTGCACGGTCCAGAGGGTATCGCCGGTGAACTCGTACGCCGGGCAGGCCTCGCCAAGACCGACGAGACCCTCGTCGGTCTCGACCCGGATCAGGTCGCAGGGGCTGCTGGCGAGCGCCGATGAAGCGATGACGAAGGGCTCCTCCATGGCCAGCTCAAGCGTTTCGACGTGCACGGCGGTGATCTTCATGGACTGCGCTCCGCAGCCGGAGGTACGGGTCGCCCTCAGTCTACGCCATGGCCTCCGGCACCCGATAGCCGGCGCGGGGCAGGGTCACCCCGCGCGGCGAAGAAGCTAGGAGTGGCCTGTGGACTGGTGCCGCGACCGCGGGCCAGCCCATACAAAGCCCGCGCGAGGACGGACGAGATGGCGAACTGCGACTACCCTATCGACTTCCGCGCCGACTACCCGGAGCGCAGCTCCCGCGGGTGGGCGGCGCTCACCATCCTGCTGATCAAGTTCCTGGCCCTCATCCCGCACTTCTTCGTCCTCTTCTTCCTGGGCATCGCTCAAGCGATCGTCGCCGTCATCGCTCAGGTCGTCGTCATGCTCACCGGCGCCTATCCGGCCGGCATGTTCGACTTCGTCGCCGGCGTGCTGCGCTGGAACGCCCGCGTGCAGGCGTTCGTGTTCTCGCTCACCGACCAGTACCCACCGTTCACCCTCAAGCCCGACGGCTACTACTCCGTCGATGTGGTCATTGAGCGGCCGGCAAGCAGCAGCCGCGGGTACGCCGCTTTCGCACTCATCGTCGAGGCTCTGTTCATTGTCGGCATCGTGTGGTTCGCCGCGTGGGCGCTCCGCCATGGCACCGACATCACGTCGCGCGGCGGCGACTCGAACTTCAATTTCAACACCAGCTTCACGAACGACTCTTACAGCGGCCTCATCCTGCGCCAGATCGCCGCCTTGCCTCACCTCATCGTGCTCGCGTTCGTGGGGTTCGGCGCCTTCGTGGTCTGGCTGATCGTGCAGTGGGTCATCCTGTTCGGGGCCAGGTACCCTCGGGGCATGTACGACTTCACGGCGGGATACGTTCGCTGGCAAACGCGCGTGACGGGCTACACCCTCGGGCTCATCGACCGCTACCCGCCCTTCACGTTTGAACCATCGCTCGTCGCCCCGCCACTCGTGGGCGGGTCGAACTGGCCCACCGCTCCGCCGCCAGTGCCGCCACCTATGCCGATGCCGCCCGCTGCGGCGGCGGCGCCCGCAATGCCACCTCCTGCCGCACCGCCCGAGCCGCCGGCGGCGCCGGCGGCGCCCGCACCGCCGCAGGCTCCCTGAGGCGCAGAGCAGCAGGCTCAGCCTGGCTTGCCCGCCACGGGGGAATGCCGTATAACATGGTGTCCCCGCAAAGGGACCCACTCGTGGGGCATTAGCTCAGCTGGGAGAGCGCCTGGATCGCACCCAGGAGGTCAGCGGTTCGATTCCGCTATGCTCCACCATCTTCCCGCCGCCGCACCGCGCACAGTCGACAGGCCCATCCGTCGCGCGGGCGCTCCGCCGCTACTCCGGTGCTAAGATCGGGCAAGTGACACCGACCCTTGACAGCGAGCTCCCCGAGGGCTTCGAAGACGCGCCCTGCCCGCTCTGCGGATCGGCCTCTGCGCACCCGGTTGTGCATGCCGGCGACCGGTTGCGACCTGGTGCCGACGTTAGCTACTCCGTCGTGAGCTGTCAGGGCTGCGGCGTCAGCTACCTGCGGCCACGGCCGACGCCGCAGGCGATCGGCGGCTTTTACCCCGACAGCTACACCGGCGGTGGGCGCCGTGGGCCGCTGGAACGGGTCGAGGCCGCCTTCCGCCGCCGGCAGCACGGCGAGGTCGTGCGCTGGCTGGCTGCGCGGCGGCCGAAGCGCGGCCGCGTCCTCGATGTCGGGTGCGGCGCGGGGGACCTCCTGGTGGCCTTGCGCGCCGACGGCTGGGAGACGCACGGCGTTGAGCCGTCCGCCCCCGGAGCGACGGAGGCCCACGACGGACACGGGCTCGACGTCGTCCACGGCCGCTTTGAGGATGCCCGGTTGCCGGCCGCGCCCTTCGACGCGGTCGTCTTCTCCGGCGTCATCGAACACCTCCACGACCCGCTCGGCGCTCTGCGCCGGGCACGGACGCTGCTCGCGCCCGGCGGGCTCATCGCCGTGCTGTTCGTCCCGTTGCTCGACTCACCCCAGGCGCGATTCTTCGGACCCCGCTGGCTCGCCCTCGACCTGCCGCGGCACCTTACGCATTTCGAGCGCCGGACCTTCGTCGACATGGCGAGCGCCGCGGGGCTGATGGTGGCGAGCAGCGAGGCATACTCGCGGCGCCACAGCGCCTCGCAGCTCGTGGGTTCGCTGTTCCCGGCGCTGCAGAAGCACCGCTTCTACCTCGGAGAGGCGCGAGCCGGGCG
>Ga0302323_100001948_pt1 | contig 16802 bp, 12 predicted proteins | sample Fen_T0_3_FD_201950 | JGI IMG/M metagenome (GOLD analysis project Ga0302323, IMG submission 201950) | Peat permafrost microbial communities from Stordalen Mire near Abisko, Sweden - Fen_T0_3 | ecosystem: Environmental > Terrestrial > Soil > Wetlands > Permafrost | place: Sweden: Abisko... | reverse complement strand
CTTGCGGTCAAGCGCCAGGTGGGCTACCTGCCCGACAACGTCGGCTTCTACCCGGGTCTCACGGGCCGGGAGAACCTGCGCTACACGGCCAAGCTCAACGGGATTCCCCGCACGGCGGCCGAGGCCCGGATCGACGAGCTGCTCGCCGAGGTCCGCCTCGAGGACGCCGCGGACAAGAAGGCCGAGACCTACTCGCGCGGCATGCGCCAGCGCCTTGGCATCGCGGACGCGCTCGTCAAGAGCCCGTCCGTGCTCATGCTCGACGAGCCGACCATCGCGATCGACCCGGCCGGCGTGGACGAGCTGCTCGCGCTGCTCCGACGCCTGGTCGCGGAGTTCAACCTCACGGTCCTGCTCTCGTCGCACATCCTGGGCCAGGTCCAGTCGCTCTGCGACCGGGTCGGCTTCTTCTCGGCCGGCAGGCTCGTGGCGGCGGGACCGCTGGCGGAGCTGGCCGGCGGATCCGACCAGCCCATCCAGATGGAGGTCGCCATCGAGGGCCCGCCCTCGGCGATCGACCCCGTCGTCCTCGCGGTCCCGGGCGTGACGTCCGTGGCCCCCGACCCGCAGGAGGAGCGGCTGCGGATCGTCTCCGGCAGCCACGACATCGCGGCGCCGGTCGCCGCGGCGCTGGCCTCGGCGGGGCTCACGCTCGTGCACCTGCGCCGCCGGGGCACCGATCTCATGGAGCTGTACCGCAAGTACGTCCCGGAGGGCATCGATGGCCGCGCCCGCTGACACGTCCAGGCGCGCACAGGCCTCCCGCAGGGCACGCCGCGCCGAGAAGGCCCCGTCCGGGGGCTGGCGCACGATCGCCGCCAAGGAGATGGCGGACCACCTCGCAAGCACCCGCTTCTTCGTGCTGCTGCTGGTCGTCGCGATCGCCGCGGTCGTGCCGCTCCTGTTCATCTCGAACGACATCAGCAGCCAGGCGCCCACCCTCTCGGGCACCAAGGCGCTGTTCCTCGCGCTGTTCGTCGTGGGCTCCAAGAGCATCGGCAGCGTGACCACCGTCACCTTCGTGGCGCTGCTCGTCCCGCTCGTGGGGATCGCCTTCGGGTTCGACGGCATCAACAGCGAGCGCAACCAGGGCACGCTCTCGCGCCTCCTCGCCCAGCCCGTCCACCGCGACGACGTGGTCAACGGCAAGTTCGCGGCCGGGATCGCGGTGATCGCCCTGATGCTCGCGGCGCTCGTGGCGTTCATCGCCGCGGCCGGGATCATCCGCCTCGGGATCATCCCGGCACCCGAGGAGATCGCCCGCGTCGTCGCGTGGTTCCTCGCGACGGTGCTCTATGCCTCGTTCTGGCTGGCGTTCGCGCTGCTCCTGTCCGTCGTGGTCCGCGGGGCGGCGAGCGCGGCGCTGATCGGGTTCGGGACGTGGCTGGGGCTGATCCTGTTCGGGTCCTTCCTGCTGCCGATCGTCGCGGCGGCCATCTTCCCGACCAACACCGGCGGCACCTACAACGACCTGTTCGCGTCGACGACCGCCCAGCAGCTGTTCCTCCGGCTCTCCCCGGCGCAGCTGTACGGCGACATCGGCAACGCGCTGCTGAACCCGACCGTGAACAACGTCCTGGGCTTTGGGAACGTGGGCCAGGCGATCGCCTCGCAGGAGCAGCTGCCGACACTGCTCTCCCTGGACCAGTCGATCCTCGTGGTCTGGCCGCAGATCGTGCTGCTGACGGCGCTCACCGTGGCGATGTTCGCCCTGGCCTACGTGCTGTTCCTGCGCCAGGAGGTCCGCGCGTAGCCGTCCCGGACGGCACCCCGGACGCCGCGATGGGCGCCGGGGAGCGCCGTCATCGCGAGTGCGACGGGGCACGCCGTCATCGGGGCGTCACGCGCTCCGGTCAGGGTTCGGCGAGCGCCGGCGATCCGGACGCGCCCCTTGAACGAACCACTGGTGAGCCATGACGATCGAGACGATGCCCGCCCCCGCCGCCCGTCCCGCGCCCCCGAGCGCCCCGGCGGCGGCGATCGCGGGCGTCGTGGCCGCCGGCGCCGCCCTCGCGGCGGGCGAGCTGGCCGCCGCGTTCATCCCCGGGGCGTCGTCGCCGCTCGTTGCCGTCGGCAGCGCGGTCATCGACCTCGCGCCGCCCGGCTCCAAGGAGCTGGTCGTCGCGCTGTTCGGCACGAACGACAAGCTCGCGCTCACCCTGGTCGTGGCGGCGGCCGTCCTGCTCGCGGGGGCCCTCATCGGCCTGCTCGCGCGGCGGAGCGCGCTGCTCGCCTCGCTCGCGATCGTCGCGCTCGTGGGCGTGGGCGCCCTCGCCGCGCTGCGAGACCCCACGGCGAGCCTCCTCAACGTCCTGCTCGCCGCGGCGCTCCAGGTCGCAGCCGGGCTGCTCGTGCTCGAGACGCTCATGGACGCCGCGCGTCCGCGCCCCGAGGCGGCGACCCGTCCCGGGGCCGCGGACGAAGCCCGGCGCGGGTTCCTCGTCAAGGCGGGGGCCCTGGGCCTCCTGGCGTTCGTGGGCCATGCCATCGGCCGCGGCGTCATCGACGGCCGCGCCGCCGCCACGGCCGCCACGGCGGCCGCCGCCGTCGCGATCCCGGCGACCGTGGACCCGGCCCCCTCCATCGCAGCCGACAACGCCTTCGACATCGACGGGATCACCCCGCTCGTGATCGCCAACGACGCGTTCTACCGGATCGACACCGCGCTCGTGACGCCGTCCGTGGACATCAAGAGCTGGACCCTCCGCGTCTTCGGCATGGTGGACCGGGAGGTCACGCTGACCTTCGACCAGCTCGTGGAGCTGCCGCTCATCGAGCGCTACGTGACCATCACCTGCGTCAGCAACGAGGTCGGCGGCGACCTCATCGGCAACGCGAAGTGGACGGGCGTCCGCCTGGCGGACGTCCTGGACATGGCCGGTGTGCAGGCCGGAGCGACCCAGGTCGTGCCACGCTCCGTCGACGGCTGGGCCGCGGGCTTCCCCACCGGGTGGGTCACCGCCCCCGAGCGCCCGCGCGACGCGCTGATCGCCGTGAAGATGAACGGCGATCCCCTGCCGGTCGCCCACGGGTTCCCGGCGCGGCTCATCGTCCCGGGGCTGTACGGCTACGTGTCGGCCACCAAGTGGCTCAAGGAGATCGAGCTCACCACCTGGGAGGCCTTCGATTCCTACTGGGTGCCCCGCGGCTGGTCCAAGACCGGGCCGGTGCTGACGCAGTCGCGGATCGACGTGCCCAGGCTCAACGCGGGCTACCGGACCGGCGACACGATCCAGGTCGCGGGCGTGGCCTGGGCGATGGACCGCGGGGTGTCCGGGGTCGAGGTCCGCGTGGACGACGGCGATTGGCAGCCCGCGACGCTCGCGACGGCGCTCGGCCCGCAGACCTGGGTGCAGTGGCGGTTCGCGTGGGGGGCGGTCGCCGGGAGGCACACGTTCACCGTCCGCGCGACCGACGGCGGCGGCGTCGTCCAGGAGGAGCGCGTGACGCCCCCTCCCCCCGACGGGGCCCGCGGCTACCACTCGGTCTCCGTGCAGGTGGATTGAGCCCTTCTCCGGTACCCTCACCGCCTTATGCCGAGACGCCGCTTCCTCTTCGACTCCCCAGACCGCTTCGTCGCGGGCACCGTGGGTGCCCCCGGCAGCCGCACGTTCTTCCTCCAGGCCCGCGATGGGACCCGGATCGTCTCCGTGGCCCTCGAGAAGGTCCAGGTCGCGGCGCTCGCCGACCGCCTGGGCGACCTGCTCGAGGAGCTGGAGCGCCGCGGTGTCGAGGGCGCCGAGGAGCAGCCCGGGATCGTCGGCGACACCGCCGCCCTCGACGAGCCCATCAACGAGGCGTTCCGGGTCGGGACGCTCTCGCTGGGCTGGGACACCGCCGACGACCTCATCGTGCTCGAGGCGCTCGAGCTGACCGCGGAGGACGACGAGGACGCGGACGAGGAGACGCTCGTCGACGACGATGACGAGGACGGTCCGGACCTGCTTCGGGTCCGGTTCGAGCCGGCCGCCGCGCGGGCCTTCATCGCCCGGGCGCAGCGGCTCGTGGCCGCGGGCCGGCCGCCGTGCCCCCTGTGCGGGCAGCCGCTGGACCCGCAGGGGCACCTCTGCCCGCGCCGCAACGGCCACCGGCTGAACTAGCGGACGAGGGTCCCGTGACCGAGTCTCCGGAGCCGCTGGACTTCGAGATCCTCGCCGAGCTCGAGGCCGAGGTCGACGAGGGCGAGGGGATCCTGCCCGCGGACGCCGACGGCGACGACGATGGGGACGAGGAGGCCGCCTCGGTCGACGACCTCGGCCTGCCGATGCCCGTGCTCCCCGTCGAGGATGCCCTGCCGCTGCTGCGAGACGGGGTGCTGGAGCTGGTCGGGCGGCTGTGGGCCTCCACCAACAACGCGATGCTGTGCGTGGTCCGGGGCGGCGGCCTCGAGGCGGCCTGCATCTACAAGCCCGTGATGGGCGAGCGGCCGCTGGGCGACTTCCCGGACTACACGCTCGCCCGGCGCGAGGTCGCCGCGTTCGTCACCGCGCGGGCGATGGGCTGGAACCTCGTGCCCCCAACCGTGCTGCGGGAGGGCCCGTTCGGCGAGGGCATGGTCCAGCTGTGGATCGCCGCCGACCGGTCGGTCGATCCCGTCGCGCTCGTGGTCGAGGAGGACCCGCGGCTGCGCCGCATGGCCGTCTTCGACGCCGCCGTCAACAACACGGACCGCAAGGCGGGGCACCTGATCCCGGTCCCCGGCGGGCACGTGTACGGCGTCGACCACGGGGTCACGTTCTCCCCGGTGCCCAAGCTGCGGACGGTGCTCTGGGCGTGGCGCGGCCAGCCGTTCCTCGACGGGGAGTCCGCGGCGCTGCGGGGGCTCCGGCTGGCGCTGGACCGGGCGCTGGGCGATGAGCTGCGCGGGCTCCTGGACCCCATCGAGGTGCGCGCGACGGCGCGGCGGATCGACGCGCTGCTCGCGGCGGGGGTGTTCCCCCAGCCGGACCCGGGGTGGCCCGCGCTTCCCTGGCCGCCGGTCTGAGGCAGGGCTCCCGGGTGATCCGCGCGGAGCGGCGCGGGCGCGAGTGCATCGCGGCCGCCGCGGCGCCTCCTGGCCAGGCGACGCTTGTCCCGGTGGGTCTCGGCGATGAAGCCGCCCTCGGGCTCCAGGGGCACGAGGCCCAGCCGCTCCCTGATCCGCACCGGGGTGAGGTCCACGCTGCGCGGAGGCTGCCAGCACACCGGCCCGCGCGGAACCGGCCGAGGGCGCGGGATCGCGACGCAGGGCACCACCGGGTGGGGCACGATGGACGCATGCGACGCTGGAACGGCTGGGGCGACGAGGCGGAGAGCTCCGAGGTCGGAGCTCCGGCGCGCCGCTTCCTCGAGGCTCGCCTCGGGCCCTCGACCGGCCCCCGGGACGCGACGCTCCCCGAGGTCGTCGCGCACGTCCCGCGGAGCCGCCTCGACCCGGTGGACGGCCTCCTGGTCACGGACCCGGAGCGCCGCGTCCGTTTCGCGCGCGGCCAGTCGTTCCCGGACCTCGTCGCGCTCCGGTCGGGCCGCCTCGAGGCCGTCCCGGATGCCGTCGCCCGCCCCACCTCGAACGAGGACGTCCGCCGGCTCATCGACCACGCGCGCGCCACCGGTGCCCGCCTCATCCCCTACGGAGGCGGCACCAGCGTGGTCGGCGGCGTCACGGCGCGGCCGTCCCCGGACCCGCTCATCACGGTGGACCTGGGCGGGCTGGCCGCCGTCAAGGACCTCGACGAGCGCAGCGGCCTCGTCACCGTGGGCGCCGGAATCACGGGCCCGGCCCTGGCGGCGCGGCTCGCGGAGAGCGGCCTCACCGTCGGGCACGAGCCCCAGTCCTTCGAGCTCGCCACCGTCGGCGGCTGGGTGGCGGCCCGTGGGTCCGGGCTCCGCTCCTACGGGCACGGGCGCATCGAGCAGCTCTACGCCGGCGGCGCCCTCGAGGCCCCTGCGGGCACCCTGGACATGCCACCCTTCCCGGCCAGCGCCGCCGGCCCGGACCTGCGCCAGCTCGTGCTGGGCTCCGAGGGGCGCCTCGGGTTCCTCACGGACGCGATCCTGCGCACGAGCCCCCTGCCCGAGGTGGACCGGCTCCATGCGTGGGCCCTCCCGGGCTGGCAGGCGGGCCTGGAGGCCGTCCGTGCCCTGGCCCAGGCCCGCCCGCGGCTCTCCGTCCTGCGCCTCTCGACGCCCCGCGAGCGCCAGACGCTGCTCGGATTCGCGGACAAGCCCGACCAGGTCCGCCTCCTGGGGGCCTATCTCCGTGCCCGCCGCGTGCCGGACGACTGGTCGCTGCTGCTGGTGGGCGTCGCGGGCCGGCGTCGCGCGGCGAGGGCCGCCCGACTCGAGGTCCGCTCGATCCTCCGGCCGTTCGCTGCCGTCCCCGTCCCGGCGCTCGCGCACACGTGGTCCAGGACCCGCTTCCGCTCGCCATACCTGCGCACCTCGCTGTGGGAGCTGGGCTACGCCTCGGACACGCTCGAGACCGCGACGACCTGGGCGAACGTGCCCCGCCTCCTCGCGCGCCTCCAGGTCGCCGTGTCGGGTGCGCTGGCCGCCGAGGGCGAGACGGTCCACGTGTTCACGCACCTCTCGCACCTGTACCCGTCCGGGTCGAGCCTGTACCTCACCTACCTCTTCCGGCTCGCGCCCGACCCCGACGAGACCCTGGAGCGCTGGACGGCCATCAAGCTCGCCGCGTCCGCGACCATCGCGGCCGAGGGCGGCACCATCACGCACCACCACGGCGTGGGGACGGACCACGCGCCATACCTGGCCGCCGAGAAGGGACCGCTGGGAATGGCGGCGCTCGAGGCCGTGGTCCGCACGTTCGACCCCGACGGGCTCATGAACCCGGGCGTGCTGCTCGGGGACCGGCACGGATAGGCGCGCGATGACCGCGGACCGGGTCCTCGCGATCGACGTCGGGACGCAGAGCGTCCGGGCGATGATCTTCGACCCGGCGGGGACCCTCCTGGCCCGCACCAAGGTCCCCATCGAGGCGTACGTGCCAGGGCCGCCCGGCTGCTGCGAGCAGGACCCCGAGCTCTACTGGCGTTCCATCGCGGAGGCCTGCGCCGCGCTCTGGGAGATGCCGGAGGGCCGCCGTGACGCCCTCGCGGGCGTGGCGCTCACGACCCAGCGCGGGACCATCGTGGTAACCGATGAGCATGGTGACGCGCTGCGACGCGCGATGGTCTGGCTGGACCGCTGCCGCGTGGAGGGACTGCCGCGCCTCGGTGGCAGGTGGGGCCTCGCCTTTCGGGCCACGGGGGTCACGGAGACCGTCGCCACGTTCCAGGCCGAGGCAGAGGCCAACGTCCTGCGGCGGCGCGAGCCGGACACCTGGGCGGCCGTCCGCCACTACCTGTTCCTCTCCGGGTACCTCGTGCATCGCCTGACCGGCCAGTTCCGGGACTCCGTCGCGGCGCAGGTGGGCTACATCCCGTTCGACTACAAGGGCCTCGCCTGGGCGAAGCCGTCGGACTGGAAGTGGCTTGCCGTCCCGGTGGAGCGTGGCTGGCTCCCGGAGCTGGTGCCACCCGGCGGTCGCCTGGGCGAGATCTCCGCCGCGGCCGCGGAGGCCACCGGGATCCCCGTGGGCCTGCCGCTGGTCGCCGCAGCGGGCGACAAGGCCTGCGAGGTCCTGGGCTCCGGCGCCCTGGACCCGCACGTGGGGGCGATCTCGCTGGGTACCACGGCCACGTTCAACACCACGCACCGGCGCTACACCGAGGTCATCCCGATGGTGCCGCCCTACCCGGCGGCGGTGCCGGACACCTACAGCCTCGAGGTCCAGGTCTATCGCGGCTACTGGATGATCGAGTGGTTCAAGCGCGAGTTCGGGGCGACCGAGGTGGCGCGGGCCCGGGAGGCCGGCGTCGACACCGAGCCGCTGTTCGACGAGCTGCTTGCCGCGACGCCGTCGGGCGCGATGGGCCTCATGCTCCAGCCCTACTGGTCGCCGGGCGTCCGGATCCCGGGTCCCGAGGCGAAGGGCGCCGTGATCGGATGGGGCGACGTCCACACGCGGGCACACCTCTACCGGGCGATCCTGGAGGGGCTCGCCTACGCGCTGCGCGAGGGCATGGAGCGGACCGAGAGGCGGACGAAGGTGCCCGTGACGGAGGTCCGGGTGTCCGGCGGCGGCTCCCAGAGTCCCGCGGCGATCGCGCTGACCGCCGACATCTTCGGGCTGCCGGCATCGCGGCCGCACACGCACGAGACGTCGGGCCTCGGGGCCGCGATCGATGCCGCGGTGGGCCTGGGCCTGCACCCGGGCTTCGAGGCCGCCGTGGCGGCGATGACGCGGGTGGCCGAGACCCGGGACCCGGACCCGGCCAACCACGCGCTCTACGAGGACCTGTACCGCAGCGTCTACCTGCGGCTCTACGAGCGGCTGCGGCCGCTGTACGAGGAGATCCGGCGGATCACGGGGTACCCGCCGGAGGTCTAGGAAGCTCGAACGGCTGTCAGGGCCTGGCGCGCAGGTCCAGGCCACCGCCGGCGCCACGGAGCTGGAGCGCATCGGCATCGATCGTCCAGGCGACGTCGCCGGCCAGCACGGCAAGAACATGCTGCTCGACCTCGCCGGCCAGGCCCGCGCAGGCCATCCTGGTGGTCGCGATGGGGCCGAACGTGATCGAGGTGTCCCCGATCTCGGCCGCGCCGCTGCCCGTGTTGCAGCCGCTGTCGACCGCGACCTTGCCGTCCGCGAAGACGAGCGTGGCGGTGACGCCCTGCGGCATGGACGAGACGGCCTGGTTGGCGACGAGGCCGTCGACGACCCAGGTCGTGCCCTCGAGCGGGAGGTCCGGCTTGGCGACCGTCTTGTCGGTCGCCGTGACGGTCACGCCCTCCTTGGCGAGCGTGAGGGTGGGGCCGTCAAGGGTCACGGCCGCGCCGGGCAGGAACGTCGAGATCCACGTGTCCTGGGTCATCAGCGGCGCCGCGCAGGCCATCTCGGTCGTCATCATCTGCGCGATCGCGAGCGTGCCGCCCTTGACGTCGTACGCGCCGCTCATCTGGTTGCAGCCGGCGCTGACCCCGATGCGCCCATCCTTGAAGGTCAGGGTGACCTCGGTGTTCGGCACGAGGTCGTGGCCGGTGGCGCCGGTGACGATGAAGACGCGACCGGCCAGGTCCGCGGCCGAAGGGGTGCCCGCGGTGGCCGATGGGGCGGGTGACACCGTGGACGACGTGGACGACGTGGCGGGCGACGAGGCGGGCGAGGCGGCGCCGGAGCTGCAGGCCCCGACGAGCATGGCGGCGGCCAGGGAGAGGCCCACGATGGGGAGGGATCGCATGCGGCTTGGTCCTTGTGGCGTGACGGAGGGAGGTGGCGGAGGAGAAGGCGGAACCCCGAACCGCCTCGCCCAAGACGGCACCGGCGTGCCCCCGGTTCCACCGGCCGGGCCCGGCGGGGACGCCTGGGCCCCCCGAGGGAACCCCCGGAGTGGCCCAGGCGTCCGAGGGAGGTCCTGCCCCGATAGGGGTGGTTGACAGGAACACCCGTTCACCCCATGATTCCCACATCGCCCGATTGCACGCGGCCGCCAGGTCGACGCCCAACACGCGCAACCGCCGCCGCGCCCGGGTACATCAAGATCGCCGCTCCGGCCACCGAATGTCACGGCCGTTGGAGCAGCAGCCCAGGCCCCGTCCCAACCCGACGGTGCCACGAAAGGAAACACTCGTCACCATGCTCTCCCGCGCCACCACGAATGCCGTGGCGCATCGCGCCAGCTCGATGCGCCGGATGCGCCGTCGGACGGCCAATGCCACCCGTCCCTACTGCGCCACCAACGGCTGCACCTCGTTCCTCATCGTCGATGAGCTGGGCGGCGTCGCCTACTGCGAGATCTGCGGCTACAGCCGCCGCCTCGGCTAAGAACGCCCGCCCACCACCACATACGGCTCCGCGGCCGGAGCAATCCGCCTCTCGCCCGAGCCATCCCGGCCGGCCCCCAGGGCCGGCCGTTCGATTCCGGCCAATCCGCCGGGCGGTCGCAGGCGAAGGAGGGGCAGGACACCGAGACGTCCCCCAAAGCGGTCAACCCGAGCGACCGGACAGCCACCCAGCTCCTGGAGACTGCCTCGTGCGCACTGCCCGCATCGCCGGACTCGTCGTCGCCGGCGCCCTCGCCCTCACCGCCGCCCTCCCGGCCTCGGCCGCCGGGAGCGCCATGGTCCGCGTCCTGCACGGCTCGCCGGACGCCCCGTCGGTCGACGTCTTCGTGGACGGCAACAAGGTCGCGGCCCTCTCCGGCGCCAGGTTCGGCGACCTGACCGACTACGTCGCGGTCCCGGGCGGCACCTACTCGATCAAGGTCTGTGCCACCGCGGACAACACCGTCTGCCCCATCGGCCCGATCGACCTCACGTTCACCACCGGCAAGAAGTACACCATCGCCGCGTCCGACCTCCTCGCACAGATCAAGGCGAACGTCTTCACCGACGGCAGCGCGAGCGCCGGCAAGGCGAGCGTGCGTGTCGTCCACCTCTCCGCCGACACCCCCGCGGTCGACGTCCTCACCCAGGACGGCTCGGCCAAGGTCGTGGAGAACCTCGCCTACCCGGACGCCACCGGCTACCTGAGGCTCGCCCCCGGCAGCTACGACCTCAAGGTCTGCGCCCACGCAGACACCACCGTCTGCCCGCTCGACCCGGGCGCGCTCGACCTCAAGGCCGGCGTCGCGTACAGCGTGTTCGCCATCGGCTCCCTGCAGCCCGGCGACGGCGCGGCCGCCCTGACCGCGGTCGTCGGCGTGGACGGCATGACCGCCCCGGCCACCGACGCCGCGCCAGTCGACACCCAGCCCGCCGGCTCGAACGCCTGGCTGCTGCTCCTCACGGGCGCCGGCCTCCTGGGCTTCGTGGCCTCCCGTCGCTTCGCCTCCGCCCGCGCGTCGGTGCGGTAGCGGCTCTCCTGCTCTCCCCCGCGCCCCGGACCGGTTTCCCCGACCGGCCCGGGGCGTTTCCGTGTCCGGGACGTGGTACCCGCCAGTGTTCGCGGCGGGGCATCATCTCCCCCGACAGCGAGCAGCCGGCCTGCGCGCCCGGAAGGAGACCCCACCAGATGACCAGCGGCAGGACCCTCGACCGCGAGCGGCTCGAGCGGCTGATGGCGGCCGAGATGGCGGCGTTCGAGCGTGCCAACCCGCGGTCGCGGGCGTTGTTCGAGCGGGCGAAGGGCTCGCTCCTCGACGGCGTCCCGATGAACTGGATGGTCAAGTGGGCCGGCCCCTTCCCGCTGTTCGTGGAGTCGGCGTCCGGCGCCCGGTTCACGGACGTCGACGGCCACGAGTACGTGGACTTCTGCCTCGGCGACACCGGCGCGATGGCCGGCCACGGCCCCGACGCGACGATCCGCGCCGTGGAGCGCCAGCTCCGCCGCGGCATCACGCACATGCTCCCCACCGAGGACGCGATCGTCGCCGGCGACGAGCTCCGGCGGCGGTTCGGGCTGCGCTACTGGCAGTTCACGCTCACGGCGACGGACGCCAACCGCTTCGTCATCCGGCTCGCCCGTCACATCACGGGGCGTGGCAAGGTCCTCGTCCACAACCACTGCTACCACGGCTCGGTGGACGAGACGTTCGCCGTCATCGGGCCCGATGGTGAGGCGGTCGCCCGCCAGGGCAACATCGGCAAGCCGGTGCCGCTCGCGGAGACGACCCGGGTCGTGGAGATCAACGACCTCGAGGCCCTGGAGCGCGAGCTCGCGAAGGGCGACGTCGCGGCCTGCCTGTTCGAGCCGGCGCTGACCAACGTGGGCATCGTCCTGCCCGAGCCCGGCTACCACGAGGCGGTCCGGGAGCTGACCCACCGCTACGGCACCCTCCTCGTCAACGACGAGACCCACACGATCTGCGCCGGGCCCGGAGGCTACACGGGCGCCCACGGCCTCTCACCTGACTTCCTGACCATCGGCAAGACGATCGGTGGCGGGATCCCGGCGGCAGCCTACGGCTTCACGGAGTCGGTCGCGGCGCGGATCGGCGAGCTGATCGAGCGCGAGGACTCCGACGTGGGCGGCATCGGCGGGACGCTGGCCGGGAACGCGCTGTCCCTGGCGGCCATCGCCGACACCCTGACCGAGGTCCTCACCGACGAGGCGTTCGCGCGGATGATCCCGCTCGCCGAGCGGTTCGAGGCGGGCGTGAACGCGGCGCTGCGCGAGCACGACGTCCCGTGGCACGTCACCCGGCTCGGAGCGCGAGCGGAGTACCACTTCACGCCGGAGCCGCCGCGGAACGGGACAGCGCTCCACGACGCGATGGACCCTGCGCTGGAGCGGTTCCTCCATCTCTGGGCGATGAACCGCGGCGTGCTCATGACACCGTTCCACAACATGGCGCTGATGTCGCCCGCGACGGTGGAGGCAGACGTGGACCGGCACACGCTCGTGTTCGGCGAGGCGATGGCGGCGCTGTTCGGGGACTGACCCGACGCCATCGTGCGGCGACGGCAGGCGCGTCCTCCGCCCGGCGACACGCCGCGCGACGAGATGTCCATCGCCGGGCGACGACGCCCCCGTCGTGACCGATGCCTCTAGGCGGCGGCGGCGTGGCCTCACACGCTATGGATTGCGGGGGGCCCTGACTCGCGGCCCGTAGATCGTGTCGCCGGGACCGCGCCGAGCCACTGGCGAGACCGACCCGCGATGGGATGGCGTCCCAGGAGGTTCCATCCATGCGCCGTTTCGTGGCGCTCGCGGGCGCGCTCCTGCTCGTCGCCTCGCTCTCGGGGTCGACGGCCGCGACAGGCACATCCCGTGTCAACCACATGGTCGGCGACTTCACCATGCTCGACTGGGACGGCTCACTGGTCGGGCACGTCTTCGTGGACTTCAGGGAGCCGACAGCCAATCGCTGGGTCCCCGGCACGCTCGACGTGACGTGGGCTCCGGGCGCCCGGTTCCCCTACGAACAGCCCGGGTTTCCTGCGAGACAGTCCCACACGGTGCTGTACTCGGGAGCATTCGGGAAGGATTGGACCGGGCCCGACCAGACCGGGAGGCAGTTCGTGAATGCCGAGGCGCGCGGCTCGATGTGCGACTTCGAGGGGCCGTTCACGGCGACCTGCCACGACTTCGTTGTGGTGATCCAGCAGAACCCGGGTGGGGACGGAAGGAACTTGATCGCGTTCGGGATGCCGGACTGGGAAGGCTTCAACGCCCAGTTCTACGTGGTCGGCCGGGGCGACTTCCATCTCACGTATGTCGGGCCGACGCAGCCATAAGGTGTGTGAGGGACCGGCGAGGCCGGGGACGAGCGAACGCCGCGCGCCGACACAGGCGTCCGAACATGGCGCTGATGTCGCCCGCGACGGTCGAGGCGGACGAGGTAGCCATCGATCACCATCCGGGTGAGGGCGTCGTCTGCCATCTCGACAGCCTGGCCGCGCGACGGCCTCAGCGCTCCGCGCGGAGCCACCAGCGACGCTCGCGGATCGCCTCGCCCGCGATGTCCTCGACCAGCAGGTCGCCGGGCTCGAAGCCGCGCGCAACGTAGAACGGCTCGCCCAGGTGGTTGCCCTCCAGGACGTCCGCCGAGATGTCGCGTCCCGGGAACACGGCAACGACCTCCGCCAGCAGCGCGGTGCCGAGACCGCGACCCCGTGACGCGGGCCGCGCGTAGAACGCGACGATGTGCGGGCGGTCCTCCTCCTCGACGACCTCGATGAACGCGTCCACGCCGGACGGGTCGCCGCCCGGGTGGCCGGCGACGAACATGACGTCGCGCTCGATCCGGGACGCGATCCGCTCGACCGTGTACGACTGCCCCACGAACCGCTCGATGGCCTCGGCGCCGACGAGGTCCGAGTACGTGGCGCGCCAGGCCGTCACGCCGACGTCGCAGACCGCGGCGGCATCGGCGGCGACCGCCCGACGGACGGTGAGGGCGTCGCGCGGCGATCCGGTCAGGGGCGGCGCGGTCTCGAGGCGGGCGGATTCGTGGGCGAGGACGAGCCGGCGGCGGGTGGATTCCACGCCGGGAGTCTACGGGGACGGGGGGCAGCGCGTTGTGACAGGCGAGGTGGCACGCGCCGCCCGTACGATGGCCGCGCATGCAGCTCATCGATGGACGCCCCGTCTTCGCCGCCACGGACCTCGTGGGGTACCTCGCATGCGAGCACCGGCTGGCGCTGGAACGCGCGGCGATGCACGGGCTCGTCACCAAGCCCATCCGGAACGACCCCAACATCGAGGTCGTCGCGAAGCGCGGTCTCGAGCACGAGGCGCGCTACCTCGCCACGCTGGCCAGCGGCGGGCTCCGCGTGGTCGAGATCGTGAAGGATGGCTCGCGGGTCGCCCCCCTGGACCTGGCGGGCACCGGGGGCGAGGCGGTCCCGCCGGACCCTGGCGCGGACCTCCGGGCCGCCCAGGACGAGACCATCGCGGCGATGCGCTCGGGCGCCGACGTCGTCTACCAGGCGACCTTCTTCGACGGCACCTGGCGCGGGCACGCCGACTTCCTGCTCAAGGTGGACCACGAGCCCGGACGCCCGGACAGCGCCTTCGGGCCGTGGCACTACGCGGTGGCGGACACCAAGCTCGCCCGGCACGTGAAGGCCTCGGCCATCCTGCAGATCTGCTCCTACGTGGAGCAGCTCACGGCCATCCAGGGCGTCCAGCCCGAACACCTGTACGTGGTCCTCGGCGGCGGCCCGCGCGAGCCGGAGCGGCTGCGCGTGGACGACTTCATGGCCTACTACCGGCGGGTGAAGGCGGACTTCGAGGCCGAGGTCGGCCTGCGGGGACCCGGCCGCGAGGTCGTCTACCCGCCCGTCGGCACCTACCCGGAGCCCGTGGACCACTGCGCCGTGTGCCGCTGGGCGCCCCAGTGCCGCGCGAAGCGCCGGGCGGACGACCACCTCTCGCTTGTCGCCGGCGCCAGCCGCCGGCAACGCGACGCGCTCATGGCCCGCGAGGTGTCCACGCGACGCGCCCTCGCGGCCACCGAGCTGCCGATGCAGCCCGCGCTGGAGGGCGTCGGGGCGGACGCGCTGGTCCGGATCCGCGATCAGGCACGGCTCCAGGTGGAGTCCGACGGCCGGGCGGTGCCCACGTTCGAGCTCCTCGCGCTCGATCGGGACGAGGATGGCGCCCTCGTCCCGGAGCGCGGGCTCCTCGGTCTCCCGGCTCCGAGCCCGGGCGACCTGTTCCTCGACCTCGAGGGCGATCCGTACGCGCTCGAGGAGGGCGTGGACTACCTGTTCGGCATCCTGGAGCCGGCCCTCGCCGAGGAGGACCCGCACTGGGCGGGCGGCGGGCCGCTCCCGGGCACGGACGTGCCCCACGTCCCGCGCTTTCACGCGTTCTGGAGCCTCGACGCGGACGGGAGGGTCACGCCCGACGCCGAGAAGGCGGCCTTCGAGCGGACGATCGACCTGGTCATGGCCAGGCGCGAGGTGGACCCCGACCTGCACGTCTACCACTACGCCCCATACGAGCCGACGGCCCTCGGCCGGATCGCCCAGCGCTACGGCACGCGCGAGGAGGAGGTGGACCGCCTCCTGCGGGCGGACGTCCTGGTGGACCTCTTCCGTGTCGTCCGCCAGGGGCTCCGGATCGGCGTCGAGAGCTACTCGATCAAGCGGCTCGAGCCGCTCTACGGCCTCGTCCGCGAGATCGACCTCAAGGACGCGGGCTCCAGCATCGTCGCCTTCGAGCGGTGGCTGGAGCTGGGCGGCCAGGAGGCGGTCGAGGACGGACCCGCGATCCTTGCCGGGATCGCCGACTACAACCGCGACGACGTTGTGTCCACGCTCCGCCTCCGGGACTGGCTGGAGCTTCGCCGTGCCGAGGTCGAGCGGCGCGAGGGCATGGCACTCCCGCGCCCGACGCCCGCGAACGAGCACGGCTCGGACGAGTCGGCGGCGGAGCGGACGGCCGTGCAGGCGCTCGTCGCCCGCCTCACCGAGGGCACCTCCGCGGACCCCGCGGAGCGCGCGAAGATCCCGGCCGAGGCCGGCCGCTGGCTCATGGGCCAGATGCTCGAGTGGCACCGGCGCGAGGACAAGGCCGGCTGGTGGCGGTTCTTCGACCTGCTCGCGATGAACGAGGAGCAGCTGCGCGAGGCACGCGAGCCGATGACCGGCCTCGTGCCGGTGGGCGTGCCGGACCAGGGGCCGGGCGGCAACGGCACCTGGACCTTCACGTTCCCGGAGCAGGAGCACGCGCTCGACGCGGGCACGGACGTCTGGGACCCGGTCATGCGCAAGGCGACCAGGTCCGCGACCGGGAAGGTGGTCGAGGTGGACGCGGCGGGCGGCAGGATCACGCTCTACCGGTCGAAGGCCCAGGCCCTGATGCCACTGCCGGTCTCGCTGGTGCCCAACGGGATCATCCCCACGGGTGTCCTCGCGGCGAGCCTGCGCCGGAGCGGGGCCTGGGTGGCCGACAACGGCGCGGAGTCGGCCGGCGGCCACCTCGCGGCGGCACGCGCGCTGCTCCTCCGCCGACCGCCGGCGGCGGGCCGCGGGCCGGGAACCAGCCTCAGGAGCGACGGCGAGGCCACGCTGGACGCCGGGGTCCGCCTCGCCCTCGGCCTCGACGGGGACGTGCTCGCGATCCAGGGGCCTCCCGGATCAGGCAAGACCTACACCGGGGCGCACATGATCGTGGCGCTCGCGAGGGCCGGCAGGAAGGTCGGCGTCACCGCCAACTCGCACAAGGTCATCGGCAACCTGCTCGACAACGTCGCCGACATCGACGCGGCGACGGCCACACCCGGAGTGCGCCGGGTCCGGATCGGGCAGAAGCCCAAGGACGGTCAACCCCCCGCCAGCCGGCACGCCACGGTGGTCGCCAAGAGCGGCGA
>Ga0302323_100001947_pt1 | contig 16807 bp, 15 predicted proteins | sample Fen_T0_3_FD_201950 | JGI IMG/M metagenome (GOLD analysis project Ga0302323, IMG submission 201950) | Peat permafrost microbial communities from Stordalen Mire near Abisko, Sweden - Fen_T0_3 | ecosystem: Environmental > Terrestrial > Soil > Wetlands > Permafrost | place: Sweden: Abisko... | reverse complement strand
ACGCCGCTGGCCGGATTGCAGATGCATCTCGAACTGCTGTTCCGGCGCGACCTGCCGGCCGACCTGCGCTCCGAACTCGAACGGATGCATAGCGCAACGGTACGCGCGAGCCGGCTGGCCAACCAGCTGCTGGCCCTCGCCAAGGCCGAAAGCGTGCCCGATCACGGTCGGGAATTCGAGATCATCGACCTGCACGCGGTCGCCGACGCCGCGGCGCGGGACTGGGCCGCCAAGGCTATCGCGCAGAACGTCGACCTCGGCTTTTCGCTGGAGCGCGCCGTCATCCTGGGCGATCCGCTGCTGCTGCCCGAACTCTTCGACAACCTCATCGACAACGCGCTGCTCTACACCGGCGCGGGCGGCAGCGTGACGGTCGGCACCGGCTGCAAGGACGATGTCCCCTATCTCAGTGTGGAAGACACCGGCCCCGGAATCCCTCTTTCGGAAAGAAGCAAGGTTCTCGATCGGTTCTACCGGATTGCCGGCACGCGGGGCGACGGTTCCGGCCTGGGACTCGCCATCGTGCAGGAGGTCGTGGACCGGCACGGAGGCACGCTGGAAATCACGGACGGCGCCGGCGGCCGCGGCACCTGCGTGCGCGTCATGTTTCCGCGCAAGCGCGAACGCGGGTGACGTGGCAACACCGATGACCGGCCAGGCGGGCGCCGCGTGCTTTACTGCACGCGCCGCGCCCGATTCTGCAGGAAGACCGAGTCGCCAGAGCCAATTCGGCTGGCGACGACCCGACAGGGGAGCGCGACCATGAAAGAAAATGCGGCGACAAGGGGCATCGGGGCAATTGCGCTGGCGCTGGTGCTGGTGCTGGGTTGCTTCGCGGGTGCCGCGAATGCGGTTCCGTCCTTCGCCCGGCAGACTGGCCAGGAATGCCCTGCCTGCCACGTGAGCTGGCCCGAACTCACACCCTACGGCCGGTATTTCAAGCTGACCGGCTACACGATCGGCAAGGCGGCCATCACATCGGACGGCCCGCAATACCTGCCGATGGCGATCATGGCGCAGGCGTCGGTCACCAACACGCGGAACAACAAGGTGACCGACCCCGACACCGGGGACACGACGACTGTCACCCAGCGCAACAACAGCCTCGTATTTTCGGGGGGAAGCCTGTTTCTCGCCGGCAAGGTCAACGATTACCTTGGCGGCTTCGTGCAGTGGACCTACGACAACCTCGCGACCGTGACGAACGGAACGCTGGGCGGGCACAGCAGCGTGGACAACATCGATCTGCGCGGCGCCTACAAATATTCGCCCGTGGGCGCCGGCGAGCCGGAATGGGTTTTCGGCATGACGCTCAACAACAACCCGACCGTGCAGGATCCGTGGAACAGTTCGCCAGCCTGGGGCTATCCGTACACGACGCCGCCACTCGCGAACACGCCGGCGGCCGCGACGATCATCGACGGCGGATTGGCGCAGCAGGTGGTCGGGCTGGGCGCCTATGCGTGGTGGCAGAAGACGATCTATGCCGAGTTCTCAAGCTACCGCACGGCAAACGTCATGGGCAACCTGTTCCGGCTGGGACTGCCGATAAACACGGCCGGCGGCGTCTACGCGATCAACAACTTCAATCCTTACTGGCGGCTGGCCTATACGCACGAATGGGGGCCGAACTCCGTCATGGTGGGCACTTACGGCATGGTGGCCAATGTGTTTCCCGACAACCTGAATGCGTCCGGGCCGACCGACAAATATCAGGACGTCGCGCTGGACGCGCAGTACCAGTACATCTCCGACGAACACACTTTCACCGCGCAGACGACCTACATCTGGGAGAAGCAGAAGTACAACGCCAGTTATGCCGCGGTCCAGGACACCGGCGCCGGCCTTGGCGCCGGGCCGACGCCGGACAACGCAACGGACATGCTGCGCACGTTCAAGCTCAAGGGCTCGTATTACTTCCAGCGCAAGTATGGCGGCACCCTGGCGCTGTTCCAGACCACCGGCAGCGCGGATGCAGGTCTGTATGGCACTACGCCGGACGGCAATGTCCTCACGCCGAACAGCAGCGGCTATATCGTCGAACTCGATTACCTGCCCATCCAGAACGTCCGCCTGGTGCTGCAGTACACGGGGTACACGAAATTCGACGGTGGCCGCTCCAATTACGACGGCACCGGCCGCAATGCCGGGGACAACAACACGCTGTTCGCCAACGTCTGGGTGGCATTTTGAGCGCCGCCGGAGGTCTGCGCAGGGGAATGCTGACCGGACATAACGCATGGCGGATCGAATTCGGAGAACGAGCGATGAAGCGGACAGGTTGCGCGATACTGGCTTTGGCGTGGGTAGCGTTTGCGGGCGTGGCCTGCGCGCAGGACGCCGCAGCGATTGACCCGGCGGCGGCGAAGAAGGCGGTGGAACTTTGCTCGACCTGCCACGGCCCCTACGGGATTAGCACGTCGCCGGACTTTCCGATCCTCGCCGCGCAGCGCGAGGGCTATCTCGAAGCCCAGATCGATGCGTTCCGTTCGCATGCACGCGCGGAGAAGGACGCCCACGACATCATGTGGGGCATCGCCGGCAACCTTGATCCCGCGATCATCAAAGGCATCGCGCAGTATTACGCGGCGCAAACGCCGGCGCCGGGCCGCATCCAGGATCCGGCAGCCATCGCCCGCGGCAAGGAGGTCTACGACAAGGGCGTGCCGGCGCGGGGCATCCCCGCCTGCGCCACGTGTCACGGGCCGGACGCCAAAGGACAGTCCATCTTTCCGCGCCTGGCCGGGCAGCATGCGAGCTACGTCGTCAAGCAGCTGAACTACATCCAGTCGCTGGTCCGGGCGGCGCCCGTCATGCACGGCATCGTCAAGGACCTCACGCCCGAGGAGATTCAGGCGGTCGCGTATTACGTGCAGTCGAAGTAGCCGCGGCGGGAGCGGACTTCAGCCGACTCGCGCGTCCCCGACCAGCACCGGCGGCGCGTGCAGCCGGCTGCTGCGCGGAACGCCTGCCAACAGATATTCCATCTGGTCGGACAGGATGCGCCGGTTGCGCAGGATGAAATGCTCGTGCCGGTTGGGCACGTAGGGAACGTAGAGCAGCGGCATGTGCGCCTGCTCGGGCGTCAGGCCGCCCTTGCGGATGTTGCAGTTGCGGCAGGCAGTCACCGTGTTGGTCCACGTGTCGCGTCCTCCGCGTGAAACGGGCACCACGTGGTCCCGCGACAGGTCGCGCGCCAGGTAGCGCTTGCCGCAATAGGCGCACAGCTGGCGGTCGCGTGCGAACAGCATCGGATTGGTGAGCCCAGGGGCATGCAGATGCGCGCCGGCGCCAGTGCCCTTGATCGCCAGGATGGACTTGGTCGCGATGCGCGAGCGTTCGCCATTGCGCTGCCAGCCGCCGCGGAACTCGCGGACTTCCTGCCCCAGCGACCACGCGACCATCTGCTTGGCGTGATAGGTGATCGCTTCCTCCAGCGCAACCCAGGCCTGGGGAAGTCCCGCCATGTCTACGGTGAGTACCAGAGGTTCCATGCGCGATTGCCGGATCCGGTGGGCCAGCAACGACGCTCGTTTGCCGAACCCAGATTTCCACTTTCGTTAGCAAAGTACGTGCCCATAAGTATGCACGACCCGGCGTGAATTTGTCTTTACCGCCGTGTGTCGGCGGCCGAACGGCGGGCATTTTCGCCACGGCCCAAGGCGGGTCTCCCCGCCTTGGGTTGCCGCGACTTCTGACCGCGCCCGCACACATCGGGCACGGCGGCGATCCCGCAATGTCGGTTAGGAGCGCCGCGCACAGCGCTCGGAATCGCCGTTACTGCCACCGGAGTCGTCACCGAACCGGCGTTTACCGCTGTTCGCCCGCGTCGCGCACCGCCAGCGCCAGCAGAGCGCGCTGCGCCGCCACCGCGGCCTCGACCGTTTCCCCGGCCGCCACGCGGACGATCAGGCCATCCTTCAACTGCCAGTACGTGCCCTCGCGCGGCGCGCGCAGGCGCACGCCCTCGCCCAGCCTGCCCGGCAATTCCCATTCTTCCTGTGCCTCGTTCTCGTCAATTACGTTGATACCAGGCAACAAAAAAGCCCGGTGCCTTCACGGCGGACCGGGCTTCGCTTCCGGGAGAATGTGCGCTTGTCAGGCGCCTCCGGGGGCGAAGCTCCGGCCGCAATGCTGCTCGATGTCCGGCAGCGCGAAGCCGTTCCACGATGCGCCCTTGCGGACGCGCGTCGCGGATTGCGCTTGCGCGGTCTGGACCATTGCGGTCATGTCGTCGAAGTTGGTCATGCGGTCACGTCTCCTTTCCCGTTGCACTCGCGCGCGGATGCGCACAGGCGACAAAATGCCGGCCCCTTGAGGAGGGCGGAACGACAGAAGGAGAGTGAAAAGACCTTCGGAGCGTTCCGCCTTCCCACCTGGCGGAATGTCTTCCGGTCAGGTGAGGCTACAGCGTCGAATTCCCCCCGGACTGTGCCGGAGAAATGAACCCCGTGACCGCCATCCACGCAAAGGGGCGCATGCCGCTGCCACGGACGCGCAGGTCCGGTGCGGAGGCTTGGCATTTGCAATAAGCGTTGATCATGGGCTTCCTGTTGCGACGTTGTGCCTTCGGAGGGCAGGTGATGCGATGTTAGTATTCGCGGCGCGGGAACGCAAGATCAACGCGCATAAATGCGGCGGGAGATTGGCAGAAATGCAACCCACAAGATTTGCCGGCAGCGCGGTGGCTTCAAAACACCCGAAGGCGGCGCGATGACGCAGGGCGAGCGCCTGAAACTGATCCGGGGCGCGACCAGCCAGAAGGCCTTCGCTGCTGAATTGGGCATCCACGCGAACTCGGTATCCAACGCCGAGCGGCGCAATTCGGCCACGCAGGACTACCTGCTGCGGATCGCCGAGGTGCGCAACATCAACCTGCATTGGCTGCTCACTGGACACGGGGCGATGCGCGTCGAGGGCAACGACGCGTCGCTGCTCGCGGAAAAGCTGAACGTCGCGCTGGTCGATGCGTTGCGCCTGGCCTACGGCGCGCGCTACGCGAGTGTGCCGCTCGACACGCGGGCGCGGGCGCTGCGCGCGGGTGCCACCTACCTTCGCGCCATCGGCGTGACCGAGGACACGCTGCCGGACACCGAAGCGCTGGCCAAGCTCCTCAGGCTCACCATTGACGTGATGCGCGGGTCGTCCTAGCCTCGGCCAACCGGGAACGCCCGTCGTTCCCCATCCCGAGCGGATCCCTGCCGATGCTGCACTGGCGCGCTGCCTTTCTCGTCGTACTGCTTGCGCTCACGGCACCCGCCGCAGGTACCGGCTTCGAGTCCTGGAAGATCGACGAGATCTACTCGAATGCCGACGGGACGAAGCAGTACGTCGTGCTCAAGGAAGCGCAGGGAGCGAACGGCATGAACAGGCTCGCCGGACGCAGCCTGACCGCCAGCCATGCCGGCATCGCAAAGACGTACACGTTCGGGCTCGACCTGCCGGATACCGTGACGGCAAACAAGCGCGTGCTGATCGCAACCCAAGGCGTCGCGGCGACCGGTCTCGTGACACCCGACTATGTGATGCCCGATCGCTTCGTCGCAACCGACGGCGGCACGCTGACGTTCGCCAACGTCGACACGCTGGCATACGCGGCGTTGCCGACGGACGGCGTCAACGCGCTGTTCGCGAACCTGGCGCCCGGCTCGAACCTCGCGACCAACTTCGCCGGCCGATCGGCAACGTTGCCACCGGGCGCCGTCACCGTCGTCGAGTTCTACAACCTGGCGCTCGACCATTACTTCGTGAGCCCGCTTGCGCCGGACATCGACGCGCTCGACACCGGCAAGTTCGAAGGCTGGTCCCGTACGGGGCTCACATTCCAGGCGTACGTCGGGCCAAGCGTGGAATTCGTGACGCCGCCATTCCGCGGAGAGGGCGTCAATCCGGTCTGCCGCTTCTTCATTCCGCCGCAGCACGGCAATTCGCATTTCTTCTCGGCGTCGCCGGCCGAATGCGCGGTGGTGATCGACAAGATCGGCACCGATCCCAGTTTCAGCGGATACATCCTGGAGACGCCCAGCGCGTTCTACATTGCATTGCCGGACACGGCGAGCGGCGCGTGCCCCGCCGGCACCGTGCCCGTCTATCGTCTCTGGAACCAGCGCTTCGATTCCAATCATCGCTTCACGATCGATCCTGTGGTCAAGGCGCAGATGGTCGCGAGAGGTTACTTCGCCGAAGGCTATGGACCCGACGCGGTCAGCATGTGCGCCAGCAGCCTGGGGCAGCTCGATCCGCAATTCCGCGCTTCCGACGCGTCGGCGTTCGTGGCGGGGTGCGACAACGTCGCCGCCAACGGCACGCTGTTCCAGAATGCCGAAGTGGAGCCGATGCTGGCCGTGGACCCGACCAATGCGTCCAACCTGATCGGCGTCTGGCAGCAGGACCGCTGGTCGAATGGCGGATCGCATGGCCTGATGACCGGCTATTCGTCCGACCGCGGCCGCACATGGAAGCGCACTGCGGCAGCTTTCTCGCGTTGCGCCGGTGGCAACGCAGCGAACGGCGGCGACTACCAACGCGCCAGCGACCCGTGGGTCACGTTCGCTCCCGACGGGACCGCCTACCAGATCTCGCTGTCGTTCAGCGGTGCGGGCAGCCAGCCCGGTTCGTCGAACGCCGTCCTCGTCAGCCGCTCCACCGACCGCGGGAGGACGTGGAGCGTTCCGGTCACGCTGATCCGCGACGGGCCGGCAGCTGCCAACGACAAGGAGTCGATCACCGCCGACCCGACCGATGCACGTTACGTCTACGCGGCGTGGGACCGCCTGGAAGGCAATCGCGGTCCGACCTGGTTTGCCCGCACGACGGACGCCGGTGCGACGTGGGAACCGGCGCAGGCCATATTCGACCCCGGCGCCGACAAGCAAACACTCAACAACCAGATCGTCGTGCTGCCCGGCGGCACGCTGGTCAATTTCTTCACGCGGTTCGATCCGGACCCGGCGCTGGCGATCATCCGCTCGACCGACAAGGGCATCAGCTGGTCCGCGCCCATCGTCATTGCGCAGGCGCAGGCGCTCGGCGTGCGCGATCCCGAAAACCATACCGAGGTGCGCGACAGTGCGACGCTGGGCTCCATTGCGGTGAGCCGCGTGGGCACACTGGTCGCAGCCTGGCAGGACGCGCGCTTTTCCGGCGGCGTCCGCGACGGCATCGCGCTGTCCCGCTCCAACGATGGCGGGCTCACGTGGTCCGCGCCGGTGAGAATCAATCACGATCCGAACGTGCCGGCGTTCTCGCCGACGGTGGCGGTCCGGGACGACGGTACCATCGGCGTCACCTATTGCGATTTCCGCAACAACACGACGGACCCATCGACGCTGCCCACCGACCTCTGGCTTGCGCAGTCGGCCGACGGCGCAACCTGGCGCGAGAGCCACGTCGCGGGACCGTTCGACCTCTCGCAGGCACCTAATGCACTGGGGCTTTTCCTCGGCGACTACCATGCGCTGGCCACCGTTGGCACGACATTCGTGCCGTTCTACGTGCGGACCAACGACGGCAATCCGGGCAATCGCACCGACGTGTTTGCGGGCCTCGTCGATTCGGCCGAAACGGTCGCGAAGGCCGATGCGGCGACGCACGCCGAAGCGGCCGTGCCGTGGGTTGCAACACCGGACCAGGCACAGCGCCTGCGCGACACCGCCAGGCGCATGCTCGACCGTCGTCGTGCGGAACGCGGCGGGAGCCCATTTGCAGCAGATCGCTGAACGACGTTGCGGCGGGAACCCGACGTCGCCGCAACCGCCGCTCGCGTGGAGTTACCGGGGCGCGTCCAGCCGGATCGTCATCTTGCAGTTGCGCGATCCGGTCCGCCCGTTGAGGGCAAACGCGCCGTCGGCATAGGCGCCGGTGAAATACGCCTTGATTTCCTTGCCGTAGTTGCGCTTGGTCGGCGAGATCGCGATGCCCGAGAGCACGAGCTGACCGTCTGCCGTCGGCCTGCCTTTCGCGAACAGGTAGCCGACCTGGCCGGCAATGCCGCGCTCGATGATGATCACGCCATCTTCGACGCGGACCGCGAGCTGCGTTTCCGAGAACGGCCGCAGTTCCTCGAACCCTTCGCATTCGCGCGTTGCCGTTCCCGCACCGTTGGCCACAGGCACGAACGCGGCGCCGGCCGCCTTCAGCGCGGCGGTTGCCGCAGTCGCAGGCGGCGTGGGCGGCGGCGCGACGGGCGATGCAGGTGCCGGTGCGGGCACAACCACGGCAGGCGGCGCGGCGGATGTCGGCGGCGCGTCCTTCTTGTCCGCGGATGCGACGCGCGTCGTCGTCCGCTGCCGCGCCTGTTCCGCATCGGTCCGCTGTTTCGCGGCCTCGTTGTCCGAGCGCGCCCGCGCAAGTTCCGCCTCCGCCTTGGCCCGTTCGGCTTCGGCGATCTGCAGCTTGAGCTTCATCTCCTCCGAACCCGGCGCCGGTGCAACTGCGATTGGCGGCGCAACCGGAGGCGGTGTGAGCTTCGGCTCGGCACGACGATCGAACCATCCCGCCTGCCAGGCGCCGGCGGCAGCGAGCATCAGCAAAGCGATGCCGCCGGCAATCGCGCCGGACTTCCTGCGCGACGCCTGAGCGCGCCGGACGCCGCCGGCGGCGCCACCGCGGTCGAACTGGTAGACGCGGATCGGGCGCGTGATGTTCTTCAGCGATTGCTCGCCCAGGTCCACGAAGCCCATGTTGAGCTTGCCGGCGATCTGGTCGTAGATGGACGACGAAATGCAGATGCCGCCGGGTTCGGCGATGCCTTCCAGCCGCGCCGCGACGTTGACGCCGTCGCCAAGGATGTCCGCGCCGTCGATCATCACGTCGCCCAGGTTCACGCCGATGCGAAAGTCGAGGCGATCGGATTCCGGAAGCGCTTCGTTGCGCGTGTGCACGCCCTCCTGGATCTCGACGGCGCAGCGCACGGCCTCGACCGGGCTCGCGAATTCGGCCAGCACGCTGTCGCCCTGCGTGCCGACGATGCGGCCCTCGTGCGCCTAGATGATGCGGTCGATGACCGCACGATGCGCGGCCAGCAGGCGCAGCGTCCCCTCCTCGTCGACACTCATGTGGCGGCTGTAGTTGACCGCGTCGGCGGCGAGGATCGCGGTGAGCCGGCGCTTGATCGGGGTCGATTCCATCCGTATTCCCTGGCGCGTGGCGGCTACAGCGCCATCGCGACTTGCGTCCCCTGCTCGATGGCGCGCTTCGCGTCGAGTTCCGCCGCGACATCCGCGCCGCCTATCAGCTGGTGCGGGATTCCGGCCGCCTCGAGTCCGGCAACCAGTTCGCGCCGCGGCTCCTGTCCGGCGCAGATCACGATCGTATCCACGTCGAGCAATTCGGGCTTGCCGTCGACGGTAATCGTGAGCCCGCGGTCGTCGATCCCGTCGTATTGAACGCCCGAGATCATCGCCACGCCGCGATTCTTGAGCAGCGCGCGGCGGATCCAGCCGGTGGTCTTGGCGAGGCCGCCGCCGACCTTCTCGTCCTTGCGCTGCAGCAGCCACAGCCTGCGTGGCGAAGGATGCTCGCACGGCTCCATGAGTCCGCCACGTTGCGTGAAGGCAACGTCGATTCCCCACTCGTCGCGGAAGGCGACAATGGCGACATCGTCGCCGCGTCCGTCGCTGGCATGACCGTCCGGCGGCGCCGCGCCCGCCGTGAGAAATTCGCCGACGTCGAAGCCGATGCCGCCTGCACCGACGATCGCCACGCGGCGCCCCGCGTGCCTGCGGCCGTCGACGATCTCGACATAGTTCGCAACCTTGGGATGGTCGATGCCGGGAATCGGCGGCACGCGCGGAACGATGCCGGTGGCCAGGATCACGCGGTCGTAGCCGCGCAGGTGGTCGGCCGATACCTTGCGGTTCAGTTCGACCCGCACGCCCAGTATCCGCAGACGCGTGCGGTAGTACCGGAGCGTCTCGGCGAATTCCTCCTTGCCCGGGATCCGGCGCGCGAGGTTGAACTGGCCGCCGATCTCGCCCGCCGCCTCGAACAGGGTCACGTAATGGCCGCGTGCCGCCGCCGTCGTCGCGAAGGCGAGCCCGGCCGGGCCGGCGCCGACAACGGCAACCTTCAACCGCTGTGCGGCAGGCTGCAGCTTCATTTCCGTTTCGCGGCATGCGAACGGGTTGACGAGGCACGACGCGAGCTTGCGGGCGAAGATGTGATCGAGGCACGCCTGGTTGCAGCCGATGCAGGTGTTGATTTCGTCCGCGCGATTCTCCGCGGCCTTGTTGACGAAGTCCGGGTCGGCCAGGAACGGCCGCGCCATCGAAATCATGTCGGCATCGCCGCGCGCCAGGACCGCTTCGCCGGTGGCCGGGTCGTTGATCCGGTTGGTGGTGATCAGCGGAATGTTCACGGCGCCCTTGAGCCGCCGGGTGACCCACGCGAACGCCGCGCGCGGCACCATCGTCCCGATCGTCGGGATGCGCGCCTCGTGCCAGCCGATTCCTGTGTTGATGATGGAGGCGCCTGCGGCTTCGACGACCTGCGCCAGCTGTACGACCTCGTCCCAGGTGCTGCCGCCTTCGACCAGGTCGAGCATCGAGAGCCGGTAGACGATGATGAACTCCGGACCGACCGCTTCGCGGGTGCGCCGGACGATCTCCACCGGGAAGCGGATTCGATGCTCGAACGGGCCGCCCCACTCGTCGTCGCGATGGTTGGTGCCGGGTGCCACGAACTGGTTGATGAGGTAGCCTTCGGACCCCATGATCTCCACGCCGTCATAGCCCGCGCGCTGCGCCAGCTGCGCGCACCGCACGTAATCGGCGATGGTCTTGCGCACGCCCCAGCCGGTCAGGCCGCGGGCGCGAAACGGGCTGATCGGCGAGCGCGACGTCGACGGCGCCACGGCCAGCGGGTGATACGCATAGCGCCCGGCGTGCAGGATCTGCAGCGCGATCTTTCCGCCGGCGGCATGCACGGCGTCGGTGACGATCCGGTGCCGCGCGAGCTGCCAGGAAAACGAAAGCTGCGAAGCGCGCGGCTCCAGGCGTCCAGACAGGTTGGGCGCGATCCCGCCGGTCACGATCAGCCCCACGCCGCCGCGCGCGCGCGCCGCGTAGAACTCGGCCATCTTCGCAAAGCCGTCGGACTCTTCCTCCAGCCCGGTATGCATCGACCCCATCAGCACGCGATTCCTGAGCGTGGTGAAGCCCAGGTCGAGGGGAGCGAGCAGGTGCGGGTAGGCGGGCATGGGAAGCGATCGGTGGAATGGAGCCAATTGCGCGTGCCTGATTTGCGTTCAACAGACGCTAGTTTAAGCGACCGGCGCCGTCCGCGTGCTCCACCCATCGCGGCAACAGGGCAGAATGCCGCCTGCGGCCTCGGATTTGCCCCCGATGCGGCCCACGAACCCCAATCCTGCACTGCGAGCGCCGCCATGCCGACCGACCCCGCCTTCAGCTCGTTGACCGAACTCTCGCGACGCCTGGCCGACGGCGAAACCTCGTCGCAGGAAATCGTCGCCGGCTGTCTCGCACGAATCGATGCGCTCGATGGCAAGCTGCACGCGTTCGTCGACGTCTATCGCGAGGACGCGCTGGCGCTGGCGCGTTCCGCCGACGCCGAGCGGAAATCCGGCGGTGCGCGCGGGCCGCTCCACGGCTTGCCGATCGCGCTCAAGGACCTCATGCACCTCAAGGGCCGGCAGACCACCGCCGGTTCGAAGACGTGGCTGGGGCGCATTTCCGACCATACCGGCACCGCGCTGTCGAAGCTGCTGGGCGCGGGCATGATCCCGCTGGGCAAGACGCACATGGTCGAGTTCGCGTTCGGCGGCTTCGGCCGCAACCAGACGATGGGCGCGCCGTGGAATCCGTGGGACTTGGCGACTCACCGCGTTGCCGGGGGGTCGAGCAGCGGTTCCGCCGTGGCGGTCGCGGCAGGCATGGCGCCTGCGGCGATCGGGTCCGACACGGGTGGATCGATTCGCATTCCGGCATCGCTGTGCGGCCTGACCGGCCTCAAGACGACGTACGGGCTCATCAGCCTCGACGGCGTCGTGCCGCTGTCCATGTCGCTCGATTCGCTGGGACCCCTCGCGCACACCGTCGAGGATGTTGCACTGCTGGCGGCGGCGATGGCCGGACCCGATCCGCGCGATCCCGCCACGCTGCTGGCGCCGCGCTTCGACGTCGCGGCGGCGTTGCACGGCGAACCCGACGTACGCGGCATGCGCATCACGGCGCTGCCCGCCGAACAGTTCACCGCCGATGTCGTTCCCGAGATTCGTCGCGCGCATGCGGAGATGATCGCCCTGCTGCGCAGCCTGGGCGCCAGCGTCGAGGAAGCGCGCGTCCCGATCGACTTCGAGGACCTGATGGTGCGCAACGGCCGCCTGATCGCAACGGAGGCCTATGCGTTCCACCGTGACTACATCGAGGACGAAAGCCTCGAATTCGATCCGTGGGTGCGCAGGCGCATGGTGGGGGGCAAAGGAATCACCGCGGCCGACTACATCGACGAGCTGGCATACAAGCGCCGCGCCGGCGCGCAATTCGCGGAGTGGATGCGTGGCCGCGACGCGGTGCTCACGCCGACGCTGCCGATCGTGGCGACGCCGTTAGCCGAGGTGGACGAAACGCACACGCCGCTGGCCACCTACACGCGCGTCGCCAATTACCTGGGCGCGTGCGCACTGTCGCTGCCCGGGGGCTTCGCCGCGGATAGCCTGCCGATCGGCATGCAGTTCCTCGGCGCGCCGTTCACGGAAGTCACGCTGGTCCGCCTGGGCCGCGCGGTGCAGCGGGCGACGCAGTGGCACCTGCGCCATCCGGCACTGTAGGCGACTGCCAAGCGGCGTCAGGCCGCGCGCCCGAATCCAGTGCGAGCTTCGCCTGCGCGTCGCGCAGCGCCGTGCGCAGGCCTTCCTCGACGACCGGATGGTAGAACGGCATCTCGAGCATCTGCGCCACCGTCAGGTTCATCTGCAGCGCCCACGCCAGCAGGTGGCCGATGTGCTCGGCATCCGGCCCCAGCATTTCCGCGCCGAGGAAACGTCCGGTGCCGCTTTCCGCATAGACGTGGAGCAATCCCTGGTTGCGCAGCATGACCCGGGCGCGGCCCTGGTTCGCGAACGACACTTCGCCGATCACGTACGGCGTTTCGCCGATGCGTGCGAAGCCGCCACCGACGATCGCAATCTGCGGATCCGAGAACACGACCGAGAGCAACGCCCGGCGCAGGCCGCGGTGCACGTCGGGAAAGGACGCGGCATTCTCGCCGGCGATGCGGCCTTCGTCGGCGGCTTCGTGCAGCAGCGGCACGTCGTTGTTGACGTCGCCGGCGATGAAGATCGACGAATCGCCGCAGCGCAGCGTCGTCCGGTCGAACAGCGGAACGCCGCGCGAATCGGTCGCGAGCGACGTCCGCTCGAGCGCCAGTCCGCCGACATTCGCCGTGCGGCCGGTCGCGGCGAGCAGGTACGTGAAGCGCTCGACCTGAGCCGAGCCATCTAGCGCGCGATAACTGACGACGACCTCGTCGCCGTCGCGCGCCACGTCGGCGTGCGCATCCGTGTCGAGATAGAACTCTTCGCCGAAGACGCGGTGAGCCTCGCGCAATAGCGCCGGATCCGACAGCGGCCCGACGCCGCCGCCGCGGCCGAAGACCTTGACCCGCACGCCCAGCCGATGCAGCGCCTGCCCCAGTTCCAGCCCGATGACGCCGGGGCCGAAAACCGCGACGCTTTCCGGCAGGTCCGGAAGTTCGAACACATCGTCGTTGGTGATCACGCGGTCGCCGAGCGCCTTCCATGCGGCCGGATAAGCGGGAGACGAACCCGTCGCGATGACAATCGAGTTTGCCTTTATCGTGACGCTCCCGTCGACCTCGAGCGTGCGGTCGTCGACGAAGCGCGCGAAACCACGCACCTTGTCGGCGTCCGCAATCTCGTCCACGCCGCGCGTGACGAAGCCGACGAAGCGGTCGCGCTCGCTGCGGACCCGGGCCATCACCGCCTTGCCGTCGACGTTGACGCGGCCTTCCAGCGCGAGGCCGAACCCCGCGTAACGGTCCACTGCATGCGCGGCCTCGGCCGGCGCGATCAGCAGCTTGCTGGGCATGCAGCCGACGCGGGCACACGTCGTGCCGTACGGGCCGCCCTCGATCAGCAGCGCGCGCTTGGCCGAGGCCTTTGCCGAGCGATACGCCGCCAGCCCGGCCGTGCCCGCGCCGATGATCGCCACATCCGTATGCAGTTCGCTGCGCATCGCCTGCCTTACGCGGCCTTCTTCAGAAATTGTTCGAGCGCCTCCGAACCGCCGATCAACCGGCCGTTGATGAAGACCTGCGGCACCGTGCCCGCGCCCGCAATGGCGCCAATCGCCTTGGTGCGTATCGAATGCGCCAGCGGCACCTCCACGTACTTGTATCCGGCCTCCGTCAGCTGGCGCTTCGCCTTGGCGCAGAAGGCACAGCCTTCGCGCGTGAGGATCGCCACCTGGTCGGGCTTCTTGGCACCGGGATTCAGGTACTTGAGCATCGTGTCGGCGTCGGAAACCTTGAACGGGTCGCCCGGCTCCTGCGGCTCGAGGAATATCTTCTCGATCTTGCGGTCGCGCACGAGCATCGAATAGCGCCACGAGCGCTTGCCGAAGTTCAGGTCGGACTTGTCGACCAGCAGGCCCATCTTTTCCGTGAATTCGCCGTTGCCGTCAGGCAGCAGGAAGATGTTGTCCGCTTCCTGATCCTTGCCCCATTCCTCCATCACGAACGGGTCGTTGACCGAGATGCAGACGATCGAGTCGATGCCCTGGTCGTGGAACACCGGCGCCAGCTCGTTGAAGCGCGGCAGGTGCGTGGACGAGCAGGTCGGCGTGAACGCGCCGGGCAGCGAGAAGACGACGACGTTCTTGCCGGCGAAGATGTCGGCACTGGTCACCGTCGCCCATTCGCCGTTGCGGCGCAGGCGGAACGTGACGTCGGGAACAAGTTGGCCCTCACGATTGGGCAGTTTGGCTTGGGACATGGCGTGCACTCCTTCAATGGATGTTGTTTACAGCTCGAATCATCGGCGCGCCCCAACCATAATTCAATTTGTTTGTTTTGATGATGTCCATAGTCCATGACTATTGGATGCCATGCGGGCTCAGTCGAACAGCGAGCCGGTGGGCGGCGTGCCGACGGGATCAGGCAGCATCGCCGCTTCGTCCGCCGGCGTCAGTGCGCTGGCACGCACACCCAGCAGACGGATCCGCCGGTCCAGCGGAACGCGCTTCAGGCATTCGCCGGCAACCCGCCTGATCGTGCGCGCGTCCTGCGTTCCCCTTTCCAGCGTCTGGTCGCGCGTGACCGTCCTGAAATTGTCGAAGCGCAGCTTGAGGCCGATCGTCCGGCCGACGTAGCCCTTGCTCTGCAGGTCGTCGCCCAGTCCTTCGCACAACTCGGTGAAGATGCGCGACAGCTGCTCGCGGTCGCGCGTCGCCGACAGGTCATGCTCGAATGTGGTTTCCCGGCTGATCGATTTCGTCTCGCGATAGGTGACGACGGGGCGCTCGTCGCGGCCGTGGGCGACCTCGACCAGCCACGCGCCGGTGTGGGCGCCAAAATGCCCGACGAGCCATGCCGGGTCGGCCTGTGCAAGCTCGCCAATCGTGCGGATGCCCAGCGTTTCCAGCCGGGCGCTCAACTTGGGACCAATGCCGTTGACGCGGCGCGCGGGCAGCGGCCAGATGCGCACCGGAACGTCGGCAGGGCGCAGCAGCGTCAGCCCGTCGGGCTTGTCGAGCTCCGAGGCAATCTTGGCGAGCAGCTTGTTCGGCGCGACGCTGATGCTGCACGATAGGCCCGTCGCCGCGCGCACCGCGTCCTTGATCGACTGCGCGACGCCGCGCGCACGCTGCCATGGATCGGCGACGGGCTCGCGCACGGCGAGGCCGTAGTGCGGCGCATCGACATCAGTCAGGTCGATGTAGATCTCGTCGATACCGCGGTCCTCGATCTGCGGCGCCAGCGTGCGCACCGCCGCCTTGAACAGCCGCGAATACTTCTTGTACGCGTCGAAATCGGTCGGCAGCAGGACGACGTCCGGCGCGATCGCCGCGGCCTTCATGAGGCCGAGCGCGGAGTGCAGCCCGAGCGCGCGCGCTTCATACGTCGCGGTCATCACCACGCCTCTTCCGGTGTAGTCGCGCAGCGAGGAAAACGTGCGCACGGCGCTGCCGGTGACCGCGTCCAGCGTTTCCGCGGGCTGATGCCGGCTGCCGCCGCCGATGACCATCGGCTTGCCGCGCAATTCCGGATAGCGCAGTAACGCAACCGACGCATAGAAGGCGTCCATGTCGAGGTGCGCGATGAGGCGGGGCGGTGGAGTGGCATCCGAGTCCGGCATAGCGCGAACAGATTACACCGCCGTCGCCTGCCTTCGCTGGTCGCCGGACCACCGCGGCGCCGCGCGGCGCGCCATCGGGCCGGACGTATAATGTCGTCCTCTTAGACGCGCGCGGCTGCCTGCGCCTCACCCCATGAAATCCACCCTGCTCGTCGCCTCCTTCTTTGCGTTGTCGCTTCTGGGCGCCTGCTCGAAGGCGCCTGAAACCGCGCCCCCGGCGGCCAAGTCCGCGCCATCCGCGCCAGCCCAATCCGCCGCCGCCGACCACGGCATCGCATGGCAGACGGGCGACGTCGATGCAGTGTTTGCCACCGCGAAGGCCGATGGCAAGCCGGTGTTCCTGTACTGGGGTGCGAAATGGTGCCCGCCGTGCAACCAGGTCAAGGCGACGATCTTCAACCGCCAGGATTTCATCGAGCGCTCGCGCCATTTCGAGCCCGTCTACGTCGACGGCGACACGCCCAGCGCGCAAAA
>Ga0302323_100001945_pt1 | contig 16814 bp, 7 predicted proteins | sample Fen_T0_3_FD_201950 | JGI IMG/M metagenome (GOLD analysis project Ga0302323, IMG submission 201950) | Peat permafrost microbial communities from Stordalen Mire near Abisko, Sweden - Fen_T0_3 | ecosystem: Environmental > Terrestrial > Soil > Wetlands > Permafrost | place: Sweden: Abisko... | reverse complement strand
TGGACGATCTGAACCTCGCGCTGAAAGACCCAGCTCCAAAAGCTGACATCAGCGACGTTACCAAAGCTCCCGCCGCTCGCCCAGGTACTGAAAAACCTGCTGAGAAAAAAAGTCTGCTCGATAAGGCGAAGGAGAAACTCGGTTTGTCTCCCAGCGAAGCTGCGGATGCCGAGGCTCCGCTTCCTGGCGAAGAGGAAATTCCCGAAGATGCCGACCTCGACGAAGCCCTCCCGCCCGATGCCGGTCCAAGTTCGATTAGCATAGCGGTCGACAAGGTTACCCTTTTACCAGGCGCGCTCGCCAGCGGCACTGTGACTTTCAGCGACGGCGTATCCGGAAAATGGATCGTGGACAACTACGGTCGTCCCGGCTTCACCGAAATCAGTAAACCTGGCTATCGCCCTTCCGCCGCCGACGCTCAAGCCTTCATGCAAGAACTGAGCGCCGCTCTACAAAAACGCGGGTATTGAGAGTTCCCCGCTCGCCGCGAGCCTCTCCCTCGAGTCGCGCAACGTCCTTGTTAGCGCTTCGCTTTCAATAATCCGAGCGGCCTGCTCAGCCAACGTCTGACTGAGCAGTGATTCACGAGCACCGTAGCTACTCTGCGAGTTTGAAAACTTCGCTTCCGGCAAGTAAGAATGCACCTACGGCGAATGGTTCGGTATTCTTCGGATCAAAGCCATGCGGCGCCGCTCCGATGGGCTGTACGTGTTCGAGTTTGCCCTCGGGCGTCACGCACCCCATGAGCGCATTCCACCCATGATAAATCGCAGGTTCCACTTGTGCACGATCAAGCAGTCCACGATTCACACCCCAGGCCAGGCCAAAGGTGAGAAACGAACTCCCGCTCGTCTCCCGCGCCGGATGTGACGCCGGGTCGAGTAAACCCACGCGCCAAAGTCCGTCGGGTTGTTGCGCTGCAAGCACAGCCGCGGCCATGTCGAGATAGAGCTTTTTGTACCGCGAATAATCAGGATGGCCCTTTGGGAAAAGATCGAGCACGCGGCACAGGCCTGCAAATACCCACCCATTCCCTCGTGCCCAATGGATCGTGCGGCCGTTCGCCTCACGAACATCGAGATAAGATTCGTCGCGAAAATAAAAACCGACCGAGGGAGAAAAAAGCCGTTCCGTCGTGGCCCACCATTCGTGGTTCATATAATCGAGATACCGCGTATCACTTGTCGCTTTCCAAAGCTGGAGCCAGACGACCGGCCCCATGAAAAGAGCATCACACCACGTCCAGCGATCCTGCGCATTCGGCGAGTTCCAATCCATCGTACTCTTTGGCGGATTGGCCAAAATCTGGTCAAAACGAGCGCGTGTTGGCGCAATCATTTCCTCAGCGCCAATCTGCCGATGTAGTTCGAGGTACGCCTGACACACACAGTGATCATCCGCGTGATATAGCCGACGGTGCGGCTGCCAATTATTGGCCTTACCTTGCACAACCATTGCATCCTGGTAATGTCGATCAGGCGAAACTGAATCAAGCGCAAGTACACCAATATAAAACGGTGCCATCTCCCACCCGCGCGGCGGATAACGATCAGGGTTTGGCATGTGCGCAAATTGCCAGTCGGCGACCCGGCGCATCGTAGCCAACACCTCGGCAGCAACGGCTGAGCGCGCTAAGTCGATCGCAGGTACGGTGTTTTCGGGCGCGTGCTGCATACCTGCACGCAGTGCCGCGTCAGGACTCCATATGAGCGTGCCGATCGGAGCAGATGCAGCGTTCGCCGCCTTACGGTCCTCGCCATCACGTTGTTCAACTTTCTCCACAAGCAAATGCACCTGCGCGAGTCGTTCCCAAAGTTCGGGATCGTAAGCCGGCTCCCAAGCACCAAGCGAACTCATGGTTAACTCCGTCTCGTCCCATTCGCCTTTGGTCAGGTCGGCTAAGGTTGCCTTCGTGATACGACCACCGCGAGTGTCGTCGCGATAGATCAAATGCAGCCCATAAAATTGAGAACGTTGCTCGATAAAAAGCGCTGCCCGAGAAATCGGCGGACGTTTCGTGCCCGAACCAGCCAATGAGAAACTTTCCGCGCGGTGAGGTCCTTCAATTGTCTGCCAAACTTTGTCCTCCTTGTGAATAATACGAAACTGCGGCGGAGTTCCCGTTGTCGCCGACCAGTAACTGATGATAAATGGATTCCCTGCTTTGTCGGTCACCACGCTCGGGGGGTTCATTAAATTGCTGCCTGTCGGAATTCGAGCCGCGTATTCGGCACTTGTTTCAGTGATAGGCAGCTTCAAGACCGAACCATCGCTCCGCGTCCAGGTAACGCCTCCGTCGGACGAGCGAGCATAACACAAATCATGGTTGCTGGACACGTCGGGAGAGTCACGCCAGTTCCAAGCCAGGTGCAGCCCGCCTTTTGTATCAACGGTCATGCTCCAATATGGACTGCGTTTACCTTCGCCATCGATTAGGTTCGGTTGAACGCTGTTCCATTTACCCGTGGCAACCGCGTAACGATTCAACACGAGCGAGCCACGTCCTGAAACGCCATCGCGGTAGAGGAATAATAAATCGCCGCCGGGCAGGCGAAAAAATTGCGGGTACGTCACCTTCGTTTCGCGCTCGCCCGTCATCGCGGTCTTCGGCCCAAGTTCGAGCGCGCCCGGAGCAACACCGCGCGCGTAGTTGAGCGGATTCCCATGATGGTTCCAGGAAACGTGCAGAAACCCTCCACCATCGACAACAAGACTGATGGAATTGTGCGCGTCGTCTACGTTGCCTTTATGCTCTGTACGATGTGTCTCCCACGTGTCGGTACCGAGGCCACGCTTGGCGAGAACCATATAACCCTCGGCGTCGTAAAAAGCCGCGTATTGGGTGCGGCTCTCGGTGAAAAGCGCGTAGTGGATATTAGCAACCACGTTAACCGAGCTGCCCGCCCACGCTGTTTCCGCAATCGATGTTACGCGAGCCGTGGTGGTTGGAACGATATCAACCATCGTGACAGAGCCAAACGCAGCATGAAAAAAGCCGGCGGACAACAAAGCTAAGATTTGGGATAAGCGAGCGCGTCGGATCATAGTGAGAAGAGAAAAGGCACTTAGCCGAATCTCAACAACGCGAAACGCATTACCGTCAGGCGCCAAGCATCCGCAAAAATTCTGCTTCGTCGATTACGGTCACGCCGAGCGTTTTTGCTTTTTCGAGCTTTGATCCCGCGTCTTCACCTGCGAGTACAAAACCGGTTTTCTTGCTCACACTGCCACTGACCTTGCCTCCAGCCTCTTCGATTTTTTCGGCGGCCTGTTCGCGGCTCATCGAGGGCAATGTACCTGTGAGCACGAAAGTTTTGCCCGCGAATGCCGCGCTGCTGGCTAAGCGTTTGATTGGCGCGGTTGGTTGAACCCCGAGCTCAGTCAGCTCGCTCACGAGAGCACGGTTTCGTGGATCATTGAAGTGCTCCATGATCGCCTGCGCCATGGTTTCGCCGATGCCCTCAATTACACTTTTCTTTTCAGAGATGAAATCTTCGAACTTTGCGCGAGCGAGCGCGTCGAGGCTGCCAAATTTCTGCGCCAGATCTTTCGCCGCCGCAGTGCCGACATGTGTTACTCCGAGACCGTGGATGAAACGCCATAGTTCGGCTCGTTTGCTGGCTTCAATCGCGGTGAGCAGTTTATCGGTGGATTTTTCGACGCTCTTGCCAAGCGTCAGTAGGTCGTCGCGTCTTAACCGGTAGATATCGGCAACGCTTTTCACCCACCCTTTTTCCACCAACACGTCAACCATCGCTTCGCCAAGGCCATCGATATCGACACAAGCCTTCGACGCAAAATGTTGCACGCGGCGGCGCACCTGTACCGGGCAATCATAATTCGGACAACGCAAAGCTACTTCGCCCTCCAACTGCACAACCGGCGTCGCACAGATGGGGCATTTTTCTGGAAATATGTAAGGCACGCATGCAGGCGTACGACGGGCGACGTTCACTGCTACGACGGCAGGAATAACTTCACCCGCTTTTTCGACGTAAACGTAATCGCCTACACGAATATCTTTTCGCGCGAGTTCATCGCGATTGTGCAATGTCGCACGCGCAACGGTCGATCCGGCGAGATGTACCGGTTCGAGTTCAGCGACGGGCGTGAGAACGCCAGTGCGGCCGACTTGGACCGTGATCGCGTTGAGCCGCGTCTCGGCGCGCTCAGCAGCGAATTTATAAGCCATCGCCCAGCGTGGTGATTTTGAGGTAGCACCGGCTTCGCGCTGCAGAGGAATCGAGTCGAGCTTCACGACTGCACCATCGGTGCCATAGGCAAAGTTGCCCCGCAGTTTATCCAACTCTTGTACCGCAACCCAAGTTTCGTTGGCGCCTTGTACGCGCCAGAATTTCTCCACGGTCGGCAGGCCCCACGCGCGTACGAGTTCGTGATAGCCGCTTTGCGTTGTCGGCAGCGAGGTCGAGGGTTCGCAGTGGCCTAGCCCATACAAAACGATTTCGAGCTTTCGCTGCGCAACCTCGCGCGCATCAAGCTGCTTGATTGTACCTGCGGCTAGGTTTCGGGGATTTGCGTAGAGTGGTTCGCCAGCCTCTTCGCGGAGTTTATTGATACGTTGGAACTCCACGAGGGTTAGAAAAACTTCACCGCGGATTTCGATCACGTCAGGAATCGCCGCGTTGGCTGAAGCTTTGAGCTCGTGTGGCAAAGAACGGATCGTACGGGCATTGGCAGTGATGTCGTCGCCTTCGATACCATTCCCGCGAGTGACAGCGCGGACGAGTTTTCCTTTCTCGTAAGTGAGACTGACGGCCAGACCATCGATCTTCGGCTCAACGACGTAAGCGAGTTGTTCTCGTCCGAGAAGCCGAACCAGTCGCTCGTGGAATTCATGCAGTTCCTCGCGCGAATAGGTGTTATCGAGGCTCATCATCCGCTCACGGTGGCGATAAGTCGCAAAGCCCTCCGTTCGGTCGTCACCCACCTGCGCGGTCGGCGAAACATTTTCAATAGCTTGGTCCGTCTGCGGGAACGCCGTTTCGAGATCAGCCAATCGCCGCTTTAGTCGATCGTAGTCAAAGTCGGTGATCTCTGGTTGTGCACGTCGGTAGTAAAGCTCGTCGTGATGCGAAACTTCAGCGCGCAAAGCAGCGATACGGGTCTGGGCTTCAGCGGGCGTCATGTCGTTAAGTCTGTTGCAGGCTGGCCGGAGATTTCAACGCGAGTTCTCATCAGCGAGCATTCCAAAAACGCTCGGTACCAGCGCCAGCGCGCGTACACCCAAACTGCCAATCCGGAGCCACAGGTATCCATCGCCCAATCGGCAAACTCCACCGAGCGACCAGGCGTGAAGCTCTGATGAAACTCGTCAGTGATTCCATAGAGTGACGCGGCCACAACCGCCCAGTACAAACCAAGCCCTTTCCCGTCGGCAACCCGTGGCACCCGCGCAATCAAGGTCCCGAGCAGCCCGTAGACAAAAAAATGAGCAATCTTATCAATTCCAGGTACTTCCGGTGCAGCTACCTGACTTCGCCCAGACGCAAGAAATACCGTCGTCGCGAGCGCAAGTGGCCAAATCCACTCACGTGCTCCCTGGGCAAAACTTTGTTTGTTCGAGGTCAAATCAGCTTACGTTCAACGGATTCAGATGCCCGCTGCCAACCATAATAGAGGCATCTATACGCATATTGGATTCACAGCGGTACACAGATTAGAGCGAAAACTGTTAGTTTTGCTCCACTTTAATGTAAAAACGCCGATAGCATTACGTGAAAGTCCTTAACTATGGACGATTTGTCCCTTCTGCAGTCACAAGCCCGGAAATTAGCCCCGGACCAATCAAGGCGTTGCGCATCGCCGACGCGTCGCGCGCTTAGCGCCTTGGCTGCGCTTTTTCTGTTCGCGTCGACCACGGCCCAAGCAGCGGAGGACAGGTCGGACAAGGTGCCATCTTTTTTTGCCTACGCCTACGGCGTCGACCAAGGCCTGCCGCACAACTCCGCCTCATCTGTTCTACAAACGCGGGACGGCTATATTTGGTGCGGAACAGAAAGCGGAATTTGTCGCTTCGATGGCTTCCGGTTTGTCTCCTATCGCGTCGCCAATACTCCAGCTCTTCATAACAATCTTATCCGAGTTTTTTTCGAAGATAAGGCCGGTGTGTTATGGATCGGCACTCAGCGCGGTCTCTCGTGTTACAAGGACGGCAATTTCAAATTTGTCGGTCTACAAGATTTGCAGATCAAAGACATCGTCGCAGATCGTAACGGCGTTCTTTGGGTTGGCACCAACAAGGGGCTATGGGAGTATCGCGACGGCGCGTTTTTCAACCATGGCGACGATAGTGGCTTCCCCGTTTATGAACCGGGCAAACCAGAATATGATGTTACACAACTATTCTTCGATTCGGCCGGCCGTCTCTGGATCGGATTCGGCGGAAGTCGCGTGGCAATCTATGAAAACGGCACCTACAGCCCGCTTTTCGATTCCGCGAATAAGTTCCAGGTCATAAATCGATTCAGCGAATTTCCAAAGGGAACCATACTATTAGCCACCGACAAAGGATTGCTACAGGCCAGCGATAGTAAAACATTGTCTGTGCACTCTATAACCGCTCAAACCGGTAAAACCGCCATCCGCGGCCTATTTGCCGATCGCTTGGATAACCTTTGGGTCTTCACCGACAGCGCTACCTTTCTAAAGCAACCTGGTTGGCCGGAAGCCCGTCCGCTCACGCTCAGCTCTGTCTCAAACATCCGCAGCATGATTCAGGACGCGGAGGGCACCTACTGGATAGGAACTGCAGGCGACGGCATCGTGCGCATCCGCCCGGCCGCCTTCAACATGGCCGCCAAGGAAGACGAACCTCTCGGCGGTAACACCCGCACCATCACCGGCGATGAGCAGGGCACTATCTGGGCCGGCTTAACCGACAGTGGCGTCGCACAAATCGATCCCGATGGCAAAATCACTTACCTCAAAGTTGGCCCAGAAACCACGATCGAAGTCTGGTCCGTCTGCCACGCCAGCGACGGTAGCCTCTGGGTGGGAACCCGCGGTTCCCTGCGCGTGTTGCGCAACGGAGAAATCACCGAATACCCCGAATTCAAACGCGTCCGCGCCATCCATCAAGATCACGGCGGCACGATCTGGATCGGCTCAGAAACTAAAGGAACCACCCAATACTCTAACGGCGTTTTTAACTCCATCGCCAACATCTGCCCTGTCCTGCCTGGTCAAAAAGAACGATCAACTATAACTATACCAAAAGTTTTTCACGAGGACTCTGCAGGCGTGCTCTACATCGGTGTGGAACGGGCGGGCGTAGTAAAATTCAAGGACGGTGTTCAGGCCTACTACAATACAAATGACGGCATGCCTTCGAACGACGTCCGCGCTATCTATCACGACGCTGATGACTACCTTTGGGTCGGCACCAAGGGCGCAGGACTCATTGTGCGTACACCCGATGGCCGTTGGTTGAGCAAGGAAAACCTCTCAGCGCCCTTTAGCGATCAGGTCAACGCCATCGTCGAAGACGATAAGCACCGCCTCTGGCTAGGTACACCCAAAGGTATCTTTTGGTGGAAAAAGAGCGAACTTCTATCCATAGCCAACGGTGAGCGCAACCTTGCCATGTTCCGTCTCGCCAGCAAAGAAGATGGCGTCCGCGTTGCGCTCATCGGCACTGGCTCGTCACCCGTAACCTGGTGCTCACCCGATAGGAAAATCTGGTTCGCCACTCGTAGCGGCGTGGTCTCGGTCACCCCGGACAGTATCCCGTTCAACAACACCGTACCGCCCGTACAGATCGAAAACGTCAAGGTAGACAGCCGCGACGTTGAATCCAATAAGCCAATACACCTCTCCGCAGGGGCAGTCACCCTCTCGATCGACTACACCGCCCTGAGCTTCATCCAGTCCGACCGCATCCTCTTCCGCTACAAACTCGAGGGCCATGACTCCCACTGGGTCGAAGCCGGCACGCGCCGTACCGCCTTTTACATGAGCCTGGCTCCGGGTACGTACCGCTTCCACGTCATCGCCTGCAACAACGACGGCGTGTGGAACGAAACCGGAGCCAGTCTCGACATTATTCAGGCGCCGTTTTTCTACCAGACCTGGTGGTTTTTCGTTTTCAGTGGGCTCAGTCTTCTTTGCGGCCCAGTCTTAATTATCCGCTGGAGAACCAATAAACTGCGGCAGCAAAACGAACTTCTCGAGGACCGCGTACTCGAACGCACCCAAGAACTCGTTCTCTCGAAAGAGCAGGCCGAAGCCGCAACCAAAGCCAAGAGCATGTTCCTCGCGAACATGAGCCACGAAATCCGCACGCCCATGAATGGAGTTATCGGCATGACCGGTCTCCTGCTGGATACTCCGTTAAACGAAGAACAACGCGAATACGCTGAAACCGTGCGCAACTCCGGTGAAGCCCTCCTTACCATCATCAACGACATTCTAGATTTTTCCAAGATCGAGGCCGGCAAGCTCGAACTCGAAAACACCTCTTTCAAACTTCGCAATGCGGTGGAAGACGTCATCGAGCTGCTCGGCGGCACCGCCTCTCGGAAGCATCTAGAACTCGCCTACTGGATCGAAAATGATCTACCTGGCGAACTGATCGGCGACCCTGGCCGTTTCCGTCAAATCCTCCTTAATCTTGTCGGCAACGCGATCAAGTTCACCGAAAAAGGTGAGGTTCTCATCCACGTCTCGCAGCTCATGGCGACCGACACCCAGGTATCCTTGCGTATCGAGATTAAAGATACGGGCATCGGCATGGCCCCCGAAGCCTGCGCGCGGCTTTTCCAATCGTTCACTCAGGTCGACAGTTCAACCACACGCCGATTCGGTGGCACGGGCCTCGGCCTCGCAATCTCCAAACAACTCGTCGAAATGATGGGCGGAAAAATCGGCGCAGAAAGCGTTCCTGGAAAAGGTTCTACCTTCTGGTTTATTGTGAATCTTGAACGCGACGCTCAATCTTCAGCCCAAACCGCTCCATCAACGCCAAAAGTACGGGGCAAACGAGTACTCATCGTGGACGATAATGAGACCAACCGCCGTTTGCTCGTACATCTTTTCCGGCGCTGGCAATTGGCTCCGACTGAGGCGGTCCGTGGCGATCAGGCCCTCGACCTCTTGTTGAGCGCGCTCAGCGAAAACCAACCTTTCGAACTCGCCATCCTAGATTTTCATATGCCAGGCATGGATGGCTTGGCGCTTGCTCAAGCCATCCGCGCCAATCCCGCCCTACACGAAATACATTTGATGATGTTAAGCTCCGCGCTGACCAGAGAGCAAAGGACCGCGCTCGAGCAGTACGATTTCGCTGCTATTTTCCCCAAGCCCGTCCGTCACGGCCCACTCGTGCGAGCCCTAGAAAAACTCTGGGGAGAGTCCGCGCAGACCGCTTCGCCCGTCGCTACGAGTCAGACCAACCCCACGATAGAACCCGGACAGATCGTTGCCCGCATCCTCATCGCTGAGGACAATGTCACGAACCAGATCCTAACTAAGCGTATGGTGGAAAAAATGGGGCACAAAGCCGACGTTGTTGCCAACGGCATGGAAACCATCGAGGCCATGAACCGGATCCAGTACAATTTGATATTAATGGATTGCCAGATGCCCGACATGGACGGTTATGAAGCCACCAGGGAAATTCGCCGCCAAGAGAGAAATGGAGCGCACATCCCGATAATTGCCCTCACCGCCAACGCCTCAGATAACGAGCGAGCGCACTGTCTCTCTGTCGGCATGGACGATTACCTCTCGAAGCCGGTTCGTTTCGCCGAATTGATCTCCACGGTGAAACGCTGGACAGCTTCGCTACCGCGTGGTTCATCCGACGTAAAATCTGCAGCGGCAAACCCAGGCGGTCCGCAAACAACCCACATAAACGAAAAAGAGAGCGGCTAAACAGAGCGTAGAATGCAGCTTCTGTGAAATCGCGGCACTTGGCTTGAAACTGCCAGTGTTTTGCATGAGAGTGCCCGCTCCTGCTTTTACCTGACCGTATGGGGCTCCGCACCCGCATCACACCCAATATAATAGTATGCGCAGCCTACGTGGTCTTGCGCAGCGCAACGCATTATTCGGCTACTCTCTTCGAAGTATCGCAAGGTGTCTCGATCTGGTATCCGCCCTGCGGGCTCGCGCTTTCGCTCCTGGTTCTATTGGGCCCGCGCTACATGCCCTTGGTGTTCGCGACTAACTTTGCACTTTCCGCCGCGTTCCCTGATTTTCCTGGCTGGTCGATGCCGCCACTCCTGGCGGCGCTCAGCACTTTAAACTATGCGGCGGCGGCCTGGTTTGTTCGCCGTTTCCTTGCCGGCGTGCTTCTACCTGGCGAAACTCGCGCTACACTCATCTTCACTCTGATTATCATTCTATCGCCTGCCACGATGGCGCTTGGCGGGAATTTGATCGTGCTTGGACAAGGTCTTATATCTGGTGATAAGTTTTGGGATTCTGTCCTTAACTGGTGGGTCGGCGACGTCAGCGGACTTCTCACCGTGGTTCCTCCAATCATGGTTTTCGCCGCTCCTTGGTTGCGCGAAAAGTCCATTCCCTTCTTCAACCATAATAACCGACGGTGCGCCGTCGGAGTCACCCTTCTACAAACGGTGATCATGGTCGGCTGCCTTTTGCTCGTCTTTGTTTACAACCCGTTCGGCCAATACAATGCGCTCTACCTCTGCTTCCTCCCGCTCATCTGGATTTGTTTTTGCCACGGCCTCGTGGGTGCCACCCTCGCCACTCTGGTCATAACCATGACCGGATTGATCGGTCTGCACGTTGCGGGCGCCAGCCCACAACTCGTCATCCACTTCTTGCTTTTCGAGCTCGCCATCGCCTGCGTAGGACTTGGGCTTGGTTCGGCAGTCAGTCGGCGCAACCAAGTCGAGCAAGAACTCAATTCCAGTCAAGCCGAGGCAGACCGCATGCTTCGTGTTATCGAAGCGACCACCGACTTCATCGTCACGACCGACGAAAGCCTGCAGATTACCTACGCTAACACCGCTCTGCTCCGCCTCGCCGGCAAGGGCCCGCTCGCCAGCCTGCGCGGTCAGCCGCTCCTCAATATACTACCATCCACCACCGCCAATATTCTTCAACAAGAGGCCCTCCCCGCCGCCCTCGCCACCGGTGCATGGCATGGCGAACTCGCTTTGCTCGACGGCGCGCGCGTCGAAATCCCGATCTCTACCGTTGTGCAGGCCCATCGCGACAGCAAAGACAGCGGCACGATTTTCTCCTTCGTCCTGCGCAACATCGCTCGGCAGAAACAAGCCGAAGCCAACCGTCTCGAAAGCGAGCGTCGCCTGCAACAGGTGCAAAAACTCGAAAGTCTCGGCGTCCTAGCCGGCGGCATTGCCCACGATTTCAACAACCTTCTGACACCGCTACTTGGCTACGCCAGCCTCGCACGCCTCGATCTTCCTGAGGATTCGCCCGTTCAGCAGACTCTCCTCAAAATCGAAAAATCCACCGAACGCGCCGCCGCGCTCTGCCAGCAAATGCTGGCTTACGCCGGCAAAAATCCGCTCGCCTTCAGCAACATCGATCTTACCCGCCTCATCGACGACACCTCTCAACTGCTGCGCGTATCTACCGGCAAAAAACGCCAGCTTGAACTCGAACTCACCCGCCCGCTCCCGCGTATTGCCGCCGATCCCACTCAGATGCGGCAGGTGCTCATGAACCTCGTGCTCAATGCCGCCGACGCTATCGGTGAAAATCCCGGCCGTATCAGCGTTCGCACCCGTGAAGAAACCATCGACCACGCAACCCCCGCTTTCCGCTTCCACGGGCGCGCTCCAGCACCAGGACAGTACGTCGTTCTCGAAGTTGAAGACAACGGTTCCGGCATGACACCCGAAGTCTATACCCGAATATTCGAACCATTCTTCAGTACTAAATTTTCTGGGCACGGTCTCGGCCTCGCCGCCATTCTCGGCATCGTTAAATCACATAACGGCGCCATTCAGGTCAAAAGCGACCAAGGTAGCGGCGCCCTCTTCCGCCTCTTTTTCCCTGCCCTCTCCGCTCCCGCCAAAGAAACGGCCGTCCCCTTTGCGATCAGCGGCCCGTGGCGCAGTTCAGGCAAAGTACTCGTCGTCGACGATGAACCCGATGTGCGCATCGTCGTTGCTCGTGCGCTCGAAGTCTCCGGCTTCACACCGCAACTCGCAGTCGACGGTCAGGAAGGTGTCGAATTTTTCCAGAAAAATTCCCACGAACTCCGCCTCGTCCTCCTCGATCTGACCATGCCGCGCATGGATGGAGAGCAAGCCTTTCACGAAATGTACCGCCTCAATCCCGAGGTGCCGGTCATCATCATGAGCGGCTACTCGCAAAAGCTCAGTCTGGAACGCTTCGTTAAGGCCAAACCCGCCGCGTTCCTCTCGAAGCCTTTCGATTACCGCGGCCTTCAATCCTGTTTGCGTCAACTCCCTGCCTTCCAGCACGACTGACGCAAAAGCCGGGGATCTTTGGAGTGTGTTTATGCTCGACTGTTGTCGGCCACCGCAGGCTGCCTGATCGATCCCGCTACTTTGTACCGCCGCCTTTCCGATCGCCTTCGCATGGATACGCACACCTGTCCAAACGGCACGCGGTCATAGCTTAGATCTTGCCCCTCCGCCTCTTGGGGAAAATGGTCGGGCTGGTGAGATTCGAACTCACGACCTCTTGCACCCCATGCAAGCGCGCTACCAGGCTACGCTACAGCCCGAACAAGGAAGGGTCAGAAAGTAGCATGCTCCCGGCGGAAGCAAGTGGTTTTTTTCAAGCAAATCGGTAACGCAAAAGAAATCCGTCACTCACCACTCCATCCTCGCGAACTTCCGCCTCCGAAACTAGTCTTAAGCTGCTATGAAAACGATCCTTGCCCCAATCGATTTCTCAACCGCCACGGAGGATGTGATCGAGGCTGCCTGCATCCTCGCCCGTGTGACTCAGAATAAAGTTTTGCTTCTCCATGTCGTCCAGCCGCCGGTGCTGACCAGCGATTACGGTCTGGCGTTGGAGAACTTTCAAGAAGCGATCTCCATCAGCGAAAAACACTCGGCCAAACGTCTCGGCGAACTCACCGACGGCATCCATCTCCGCCACCCCGAACTCGCGGTCGAAACCAAGCAGGTCAGCGGTCCACCGATTCCCGAGATCCTCGACGCCGCAAAACTCACCGACGCCGCCTACATCGTGATGGGCTCGCACGGCCACAACGCCTTCTACGATCTCCTCGTCGGCACCACGACACACGGCGTGCTCCGCAAAGCCACCTGCCCCGTCGTCATCGTGCCTCCGCCACAACGGACAAAGAAGTAAACCAGTGCTATCCGACAGATCCAAACGCTTGCGTTACCGAGCGCCCAAGGCAAACTCCCCCGATTCATTTTGCATGCCATCAATTCCGGCGGGAACCACCTGCCTGGGAGAATACTACTCCATGAAAGCCATCCTAACACTATTCGGTATCATCCTCCTCTGCAGCTCTGCCTTCGCGGACGATCTCACGCTAACTGACGGGCGTGTCTTAAAGGACGCCACGATCAAGTCGCAGACGCCGCTCACCGTCACCATCAAGCACGCCGCTGGCCTGAGCTCCGTCGCCAAGACACTGCTTCCGCCGGACCTCCAAGCCAAATACCCCGTCGACGAAGCAGCTGCTCGCATCGCCAATGAGAAAAACCAACAAGCACGTTTCAAAGCCCGCGAACTCGAGCAAGCTGAGTACCAACGTTCGCTCAAGGTGAAAGCCGAACGTGAAGAGACCGCCAAAATCTCAACACGCGCTCCCATTGAGGAAGAAGCCAACCGCAATGACCGGCTCTACACCGCCAAACGAGAAGTGCAGTCTCTCGCTGAGAAATATTTCAGAACCGAATACGATCTGGTGACCAAGGCCAAAAACATCGGCAGTCTCAAAGTCACCATCTCTGACCTACAACTTGTCGAGGGCTGGGCCAACCGCTGGTCCGTGCGCGGCAAATGCGATATCCAATACAATGGAGAAGTGGTGAAAGTGTACCCCACCTACTCGCCGGAGCAAATCGCAGAGGTAAACCAACTAAATAGTCGGGGATACGGTTATCCCCAGACCACGCTCGATCACACGCCGTACGAGACAACCGAATACAGCCAAAAGACCCAGGACTTCGTGGCCATTTACAACGCCGAAGCCGCAGAACCGACCTTCGAAGTCACCTTGCGCTGATCAAAGTCCATTTAAGACCTAGGTGGTTTAGATAAACTGTAGCGCAAGGATGGCAGCCTAACTTGGTTCAGCCGGCCTAGCTACAAGCCGCGGATTGAGAAGACCGACTCAGCGCCCCCGGCTACGCCTGACACTCTCGGCGTCGCGCCGAGAGCGGTTCAGATGGTTCGGGCGAGACACCTAAACCGACGCGCGTGTATTCCCCAGACCAGTGGTAGGGTGCTCTGTAATGCCTCGGAGCTCGCCGGAGGGGTCCTTACTGAACTCTACTCCAGGATGAGCGAGATCGTTTTGATCGTGACGCTTCCTTCCCAGCCGCTGGCCCACACATAAGGACGCACGATCGTAGTCGATGGCGCGGTGAATTCAAAACGGACACGTTGCATGGTATCAGGTTTCAATGAGGACGACCCCCCAAATGCCCAGCCGCGCGCCACGGTGTTCACGCCGGATGTGTCGCGGAGACCGTAGGCGAGGCAAATCGAATTTTGCGCGATGCATGCAGCGTCGGCTTTGAGGTCGAGTTGCAGCACATACTTGTTTCCTTGGATGATTTGGCCCCAACCGAAAGGATATTTGGAGTCGGGACCGTCGATGATTGGAGTGGCGATATTTAGATAGCTGAAGGCGACACGTAGACCGTCCGCTGTGGCCGTGCCCTGCTGGAACTTCAACGATGTGATGTTCAATACGCTTCCTGGAAAGAAAAAGCCTCGAACGAACTCGCCGGCGCGAGACCCGCACGCGTACGCATAGTTGGGTGTGAAGTAGATTTGGCTTTGAACAAACGCAGGATCGGGCGAGAGAGACCACGAAAAAGACATCCAGGGACCTAGCTGGAAATAGCCGTCTTCTGCGTCAACGTCTCGCATGACTTGAACGTTTTCGCAGCCCTGGGGTCTGAAGGCGCCGCTCGGGCTCTGATTGCTCACTTCTTCGAGAATAGGCCCCCAGTTGCCGCCAATCGGGGCACTGTTCCCGTCCTCGTCCATAGGCGTCATGTCGGGGTTGTTGATTTTGTCCCAGTAATAATCGTGGCTGTACACTATATCCCATGTGTAGGTCCGATAGTTTCTAAATATGATTAGATTTCGCCACGTGTTCGTGGCCCCGTCGACGAGATACGTGTAATTATAAAACCACAATTGCTGGCGCCACACGACGTCGCTACAGGGCTCACTATTCAAGTAGTCGCACAAGTCCCCAAACGAAATGACCAACGCAGGACCGCCCGCATAGTTGAGTGGAGTCGACGCCCGAATAATCGACCAGTCGTACATAATAATTTTCGCATCGTTCTGGCCGACGTAACTGAGCACGACTTCGACGCCATGCGCAGATCCGTTCGTCTGCGTGTTGGCGATTTCGCCTGGATTGCTGCCTCCGAAATTTCTGGGCACGATGACGTGTTCTTGGATCGACGTGAGGGTGTCCCAGCCCTCGACGAAATTATTGGACAGATAGACACCGTAACCGATGCCGCCAAAGCGCGGCTTGTTCGCCAGGAAGGCAAGTGGTTTCCCCTTCCGACCGGGAACACGCGTGCCGTGGCTATCCGGATGGGCGAGTGAATAGTCCAAACTAGATTGCATGAACTTGTTCGTTTGATCGGTGACCGGGTCGCCTTTCAGCATGGACCGCATGCGCGGGTCGTTCTGAACCTCAGAGGCCAGGTTGCGGGCTTGTTTCTCTGACGAGTCGATCGGAGCTGAAACTCGGGGCGGCGTGGCCGACCACAAGGAGGACTGGAACAGCAGAACCATGAGGGCGAACAGCCCACCGTGCGTTATTTTTTTCATGGGGATTTTTACAGTCAATGGTCGGTAGGGTATTTGCGGCCAGGGATCCGCACCCAAGCCCGTCTCTGCCCAGTCCGCCACAGGTGAATAGTAACCCATCCGAGCCGCGAGTGCGCTCAGGCCTTACCTATAAGTGGAAAGAATTCATAGCCTGTTAATTGGAAAGAAAAACTAATGCTGTATCGCTCAGCGCGGTTCGCGCAGCAAGTGGTCAGCGTAGCCGCTGTCGATACCGAACCGTCTAATAGGGACTCTGGATCAATTCAACGGTTTGGCAGCCCGACCTTGTTGGGTAATCCCAGGTACGCTGCATTTTGGACCTCGGTGTTCCTCGCCACTGCCTCGATCAGGTCGGCTTCGAATCGTTCAACGACAGCCTCCCACCCGAGGGTGCAAGCCGTGCGGCGCGCGTTCTCTCCCAGCCGCTGCCGCAAGACCGGATCGCCAGCCAAAACCACGGAACGGGCCACAAAGTCCTCGTCGCGACCGGAGGCAACGGCGACCCCGTTTTCACCATCTCGGATGAATTCGCGCGCGGCAGCGTAGAAGAAGGAAACGACGGGCAGGCCGCTGGCCATTGCTTCAAGGATCACGTTGCCAAAGGTCTCTGTGGTGCTGGCGTGTAGGTAAAGATCGCCAGAGGCGTAATGTCGCGCAAGATTGGCGCCCGTGTAAAACCCCGTGAACACGGCATCAGGGCGCTCGTTTTGCATGCGGGCGGTGAGAGGTCCGTCACCAACGAGAACGAGGCGAGCCTTTGGAACCACCGCTTTTAGCGCGTCGAAGGATCGGAACACCAGTGGGTAGTTCTTCTCGCTCGC
>Ga0302323_100001943_pt1 | contig 16823 bp, 11 predicted proteins | sample Fen_T0_3_FD_201950 | JGI IMG/M metagenome (GOLD analysis project Ga0302323, IMG submission 201950) | Peat permafrost microbial communities from Stordalen Mire near Abisko, Sweden - Fen_T0_3 | ecosystem: Environmental > Terrestrial > Soil > Wetlands > Permafrost | place: Sweden: Abisko... | reverse complement strand
GCGCCATTTCGACGCCTTCGTGCCGATCATCATGCTCACGGCCAAGAGCCAGGAGGCGGACAAGATCCGCGGGCTGGACGCCGGCGCGGATGATTACGTGACCAAGCCGTTCAGCGTCGGCGAGCTCGTGGCGCGTATCCGCGCCATCTTTCGCCGCGCCAACCGTCCGAGCGAGAGCGCGACTTTCAACCTCGGCAAGCTAACCGTGAATGTGGCCGCACACACGCTCGAGCGCGCGGGTAAAGCGGCCGAGAGCCTCTCGTTCTACGAGGTCGAGCTGTTGCGCATGCTGTTCGAACGCGCTGGCCAACCCGTGAGCCGGGAAGAGATCTTGAACAAGATTTGGGGCGTAGACGCCAACCCCAGCAATCGCACGATCGACAACTTCATCGTCAAGCTGCGGCGCAAGATCGAGAAGCACCCGGACAAACCGGAACACATCCTGACCGTCTACGGCTTCGGTTATAAACTGGTCGTGTAAAGGATCGCCAACCCGGACCAACCCGACCTTGCTGGGCACTCACGCCGGTTCCGTGGGACTAGGGGAGTAGTTCGAGGACGTTGCGTGGGTCGCAGGCTACGGTCTTGGCGTTCTGGGTGATCTCACCGAGCGGCAATTGTCCGGCGTCGACGCCTTCACGAGCGCGGCGCACTTCCAGGTGCAGGTGCACGATGCCCGGACTATCCGAGTCACCCACATAGCCGAGCAGCGAGTCCGCTTTCAGCGTTTGTCCGTGGCTGAGGCCGGGTGCGATGCTGTCGAGATGCCCGTAGATGACTAGGTATTCGCGCAGCGCGCCCGCTTCGCGCAGCGTGTGCAGGGTGACGACCGAGTTGCCAAACAGGTGACCCGTAGCCGATACGACCGTGTCTCCGACTTGATTCTCCAGGTTCACCAGCCGCACCGGCGTGCCACGTGCTTGCGCCAAGTCGACCCCGCCGTGACCGACCGCCGAGAGTTCCGCGCCGCGCCGCTGTTCGGCGTCTGGGCGATCGAGATCGTAGCCGCTGCCCACGAAACCCTGCTTGCCGGGCGGCGGAATGGGTAAGCGATACTGGCGAAAGTCTTTCGGGCGCTCGGGGCTGCGCGGGATCTGGTCGTACACGCGCAGCCGGCCGCTGCGATCGTGGTGCTCGTTCTGTGCCTCGCCCAGCGCTTGCCGACCTGCCTCGGGGTCGGGCACTGGGACGCACACATTCCCGTCGGGCAGCGTGCCGCGTGGACAGGGCGCCTGCTGAAGGTCTGGCGGGCTCTGCTCACCGTGATTGACCGATAGCGAGCGGGCGTGCGACGTGCTGGGCGGAGCAGAGAGACTGGACGCGGGGCGCGCGCGCAGGTCCGCGGCTCGGGTGAGCAAGCCGACCAGGGTCACGGCCAAAGCACCGCGAAGCAACGGATCCATACGAGCAAGCACGCTACACCAGGAGAACGCCGCGGACCCGGCTGACCTTCCCGAAACTGTCTGATTTGCGGTTTGGATTGCGTCCGTGCCCCTAGATTGATAGCCATGACCCGCCTTGGTGTTCTCAGAAAAGCTAACTCCTGCCGATGCCGCGATCCTCGAGACCTTCGTGGTTCCACGCTACCTATCGCTGTTCGGCGACCTGATGCTGGAGATGATCCTAGTCGGGGACGCGGCGCGTATCGTGCATCTCGGGTGTCGCACGGGTTACCCCGATCTGAAGCTCTACGAGCGGATGGACGGCGTGGACATCGTGGGCATCGATTCATCGCTACCTGCCCTGGAGCTTGCCCGCAATAAAGCGGCCGTGCTGGGCGACGTCGCGGTCGAGTATCGCTTCGCCGAAGAGCTGCCGATCGAACTCGAGGGCGGCAATTTCACTCACGCCTACGCCATCCACCCCATCTCGGGCCCACAAGATCGCGCGCTGCTCTTCGGTGAGATTAGTCGTTTGCTGTGCCCCGGCGGCCAAGCGCTCGTGGCCATGCCTCTGCGTGGCTCTTTTCAGGAGATCGCCGACCTATTCCGCGAGTACGGCCTGAAGCACGACGACAGCGACTTCTCCAAGGCCATCGAAGCCGCCCTCGTCGGCCGCCCGAGTATCGAGATGCTCTCCGAAGAGCTGGAAGAAGCCGGCCTCGAAGACATCGACGTCGAAATTCGCCAAACCAGCCTCTCGTTCGACAGCGGCCGCGCGTTCATCGAGGACCCGGTGAGCCGCCTGATGATCGTCCCCGAAGTGCGCACCTGGCTGGAGATCAACGACTTGAAGAAGCCACTCGAGTACGTGCGCGATGCAATCGACAAGTACTGGTCGGAAGGAACGCTCGAACTGACACTCAACGTCGGCTGCGCGAGCGCAAGGAAACCAACCTGAACTTCAGTACCGATACAACCATAGCAAATCCGTGCCAGCGCCAATTGTGCCTAATTCGACCGTCAGAGACCAGTTTTTCCTGAATCGCCAATCGAACGTGCCACTGAGTGCGTTGCGAGCGCCGGTGAAGTCTTGTGCTTGTAGCGTCTTGTAGCTGCCCTCGAACCAGACCTCGTCGGTGATCGGGTAGGCGGCGGAGTAGGTGGCGTAGGAGTGTTGGTCGGCGGTGGTTTCGTTACCGGCCTTGAGCTCGAGGCTGGATAGCGCGGTGTTGGCGAGCAGTCGTTGGCTGAGGTAGCCCGCACCGGCGCGAAGTTGGTCGGTACCTTGATTGGCGCTGGCGGACGCGCTGCTCGAGCTGTCGCCGGGGGCGATCAAGGCGGCTAGGATTTGTGCCTGATTGGTCAGGTTGGGGTTGTCGCTCTCGAACGCGAACTTGGCATCCTTGAAGCTGCCGCTGACGGTGGCCCACACGATGAGCTGGGGTAGTTTGCACACGGCGCGCACTTTGATCCGCGGGTCCTCGGGGTCACCATCGGCGTCGAACGAGACCGTACCATTCTCGATCGTGAACGGACGCGCGACGCCCGGGAGGCTGAGTCGTCCACCTGGGCGCAGATCCACGTTGCCCTGGATTTGCAGCGACTCGCCCAGCACGATTTCGGGCGAGCCGGAGATGGGCAAAGACAGATCCGCGCGTGTGATTTTGACGTCCTGGCCGAGCTCGAAGCGCACGCGCCAAGGCAAAGCCTCCGCGTCCGAGGCCGATGAGGGTTTGGCGATCGGTTGGGCGATCAGGATGTCTTCGCTCGCGCCGAGCGCGATCAGGCTGCGTGAGGCTTCTTGAGGCAGCTTGGCCTCGAGCTTTGGGATCCTCAAGCCAACGAACATCTCGCGTGGTCGTCGCTCGAGTTCGATCTCGAGTTCCTTTTCTTTGCCGTTGGGGACGCTGGTGAGGGTGGCCAGAGGCACCCCCTCGACCAAGAAAGGCACGCCTTGTAGTCTGGCGTTGGCCCTGCCATCGCTGATTCGAGGGCCTGAAAACGATAGATAGCCAGTCGCCGAGACATTGGGCTTGTCGCTCTCGGCGGCGGCGGATAGGGATTTGATCGTGAGCCGCGTGCTGTTCGAGTGCGCCTCCGCCAGTGCGCTGATCTGCACCTGGCGCAAGCGCAGACCGAGTTGCGACAGCTGAAGGGTACCGTCGCGCACGGCCAGCATGCCGTTGACGCTGCCGGCCCAATGTTCGTCGGCCTTGGCCTCGAGATTTGGCGTCATCGTCAGCTCCAGCGCCGCATCGAGCTTGCCGCCAATCTCGGACAACACGTCGTGTACGAAGGGCGTCAGCAGCACCGCGTCCAGGTTCGCCGCTGTCAGGGTCGCCGAAATCGGTCGGGTGTCGTCGATGCTGGGCACCACGCCCTGCCAATTGACTGCGGTGAGCAGCTCCGCGTTCAATTTGCCGCCGATTTGGCTGCCGCTGACCGCGGCGGAATTGGGTTGCTCGATGTCGAGCGCGGCCGAAAGCGCTCGACCGTCGGTGTGCGCGCGCACGACCGCGGTGCCCAGGCGAGTGCGAGCGAGCACCGCATCGCGCACCTCCAGCTGTGAGCGTACTTGTGGCAGCGCCTCACGGCGATCGAACATGACCACGCCGAGTACGCGGCCGCCGAGACCAACGTCGGCGAACGCGGGTACGACGTCGAGCGGCATCCCCTCCAGTGACAAACCCGCGCTACCCGTCCAGGCAGGCTCTGCGCTGAGCGCCGGGCTGACCAACTTGTCCCACTCGGCGCGCCCGCCTGCGCTGAACTGCGCGACGCGTCCGCCCTGACAGGCGCGCGCGTCGTTCGTGCCATTCGGCAAGAAGACCTCGCCGCGGGCACCGTATTGGCCGGTGCTCTTGTCGTAGTCGAGCTGGGCGCAGACATCGATTGCCTTGTCCCGTTCGCTCCGGCCCAGGCGCAGCCGATAGAGCTCGGTTTTGTCGCTCAATATTGGATGATCGAGTGTGCCTCGCAGCGACAGCTCGGTGCGCAGCCTGCCTGCGATCCCCGGCGGAACGATCGGCGCCGGCAAGTCTTCGAGCGCGCGATCGTCGACCAGGGCTTTCGCGACCAACGGTGTGGAGCGCAGCTGTGACCAGAGCAGTTCGGGGTGCTTCAGTGCCGCGGCCAGATCGAGCCGGAGGTGCGTGGTGGCGGAGGCTAGCGGGCCGTGTTGGTCGTCGAGCTTCAAGACCAGGTCGGTATCGCCGCTCGTCCCGTTCACGTTCAACCCGGCGTGCGCATCGACGCCCTCGAACGCGAGCGGCTTTTCATGCTCGTCTTTGGCCTCGAGCCCGACGTACAAGCCGGTCGTGTTGGCCACCAGCGAGACGTTGGGCATGGCATCCGGCGTCGTGCGATCGAGCACCAGGGTGGCGCCGCCTTCGCCGCGCACTTCGTTCACGCCCGCGCTCTTGGGCAAGGCGTAGCTAAAGAGCGTGAAGGGCACGTGCTCGGCCTTGACGGTCAGAATGCCGGTGGCTCCCTCGAAGGTACGCCGGTCGGCCCAGTTACCGTTCAGAGTGGCCTTTGCCTCGCCGGAAAACGAGCCAAAATCCCGCAGTTTAGCGGTACTTTGCAGCTGGAGCTGTGAGCCGTTCAGCTGGCCTGCCAGTGACAGCGAATCAATGGCAACCCCTTGGCTCTCGCCTTTTTCGAGCAGCAGCTCGAAGCTGCCGTGCTTGGTCTCTTTGCCGGCGTCGAGATCGGCATCGATCGTTACTTTGCCACCCACTAGACCGCGCGGGAGACCCAGCGCGAGGGCGATCACGCCCAGGTCGAGCTGCTCGCCGTGGGCGACCAGCGCGACCTGGTCCGGCCCTAGCCGACCGGAACCGTCGAGCTTGCCGCCTGCACCCTCCAGGTGCAGACCGCTCACGCGCAGCTGAGCGCCGCTGACATCCACTTCAGCAACCGTGGCCATCAGTGCCGCTTGATCGCGCCGCACCTCGATGCTGAGATCATCGATGCGGGTGGCGTGACGCGGTGTGATGGTGGCTTTGGCGATGATCTGCGGTCCGTGCTGGTTGCTAATCGTGGTCGAGACCACGGGGCGGGTGACTGGGCCGTGCAGCTCGGTCTTCAGGTCGTCGAAGCCAAACGCGCCTGCGCGCAGCCGCCGCGAAGTGACCGATAGATCGACCGATAGCTTTTGCGGAGCGGCCACCGGACCTGTCACGCGGCCGGAGAACCGATTGGCAGCGATCGTCACTTGGCCATACTGAAAGGCGTTCAGATCGCCGCTCATTTGCGCCGCAAGCCGGCCCTTGTCGATGCGGCCCTTCAGCTGCAAATCGAGCGTCCCACGGCCGTCGAAATACGGCCGCAGGCGCGGCGCGCGGCTCAGATCCACGCCCTTCGCTTCGGCACTGCCATCGATCGAACCATCCGGGTGCACGTCGAACGTCGCCTTCAATGGGATGCCCGGTTCGTGCGCGGTCGCGTGTCCGGCAAAGCCCTTCGAGTCGTAGCTGCCCGTGATGTCGATGGGTGGCAGAGGTGTGCCGAGGATTTGTGTCGCTCGGGTCGTGCCATTCAGGTTGGCGACCCACTGCTCGCCCGATTGGAACACCGCCAGAGTCGCGTCCGCGTCGAGATCGGTGCTCGGCGCGTTGACGGAGAGGGCGCGCAGATCCACGCCGCGCGCGGCCAGATCGAGATCGGCGCCCGGGTGCTCGCTCAACCGGACCTCGCCGCTGCTGGTGAGCGAACCTTGCCCGACCAAGAGCTTGGCTTGCGTGTGCATGGATTGCAGCGTGCCCACGGCTTCGACGTGTGCGCCCAAATTCTCGAGTAGCGGGTAGCCCGCCCACAACGCGCGCACGCTCTTGGCTTCCGCGCGCGGCACGTCCAGCGTGACGTCCAGCTTCGGGCTGTCCACGCGCACCACCGTGCCAAATTGCAAATCCCCGAAATAGCCGTCGAAAGAGGTCCAAACCGCGCCCGGCGCGCGCACGTGCACGCTGCCGACGCCAGTCGCGTCCGCGCCGGCGAGCCCGCGTACCGTGGCAGAAAAGCGCTCCACATCGACGCTGGTAAGGGCCGCGCTGCCGACCACTGCGCCGCGCACGGATGACAGCTCGGTCTCGAGTGTCGGCACTCCGTCGAGCGCCATTCGACCGTAGAGGTGGCCGACCTCGACTTCCGGAAACCAGATCTCGAGTGTCTGAGGGGATGGAGCAGCAACGCTACCGGGCGGGCCGGGCGTGGGCGTGAACGCGTCGACGATTGTCGGCACGTTGTGCGCGCCGGGCAGCAGATAGACCTCCGCGCGGTCGATCCGCGCGTGGTCGAAGCGCAGCGTCACGGCGCCGACGCCGAGCAGCAACTTTCGCACGATGCCCGGAAGATCCATCTGCACCGTGAGTGCGTTCACGGTGAGCACCAGGTGCCCATCTGGATCGCGCACCGTGATGCCACGGGCGTGTAGCTCACTCAAGGAGATCTGCTCGATGGAGTCGATGCTGAAGCGGCCTTCGAACGTACTGCCCAACACTCGCTGGAGCGCGAAAACTACCCCGCGTCGGCCCGCAGGCAGATTCGCGTACAGCACGAACGAGAGCAGTGAACCGCCGACGAAGACCAAGATCAAGCCTGCGCCCATGCCCACGCGCGCAAGCGAGGAGAGCACGCTGCGCGGGCGCTCGGCGCGCCGCTTGGCGGGGGAGCTCAGGCTCAAAATGCCTCTCCCAAAGCAATGTTCACGGCCATCGGCAACCAGGAGATGCCGAACAAGTTACTCACGTCCCCGCCGCCATCTTCGACAGACAATTGCTTTTCGCCGATGGCTTGCATGCCCGGCACCCGGTAACCGATATCGAGCCGAAACGGTCCGACCGGCGTCAGGTAACGGATGCCAGGACCGACCGACAAGTGGGGCACGCTGAAGCGAACATGTCCAACATCGCGCGAGACGTCACTGGCATCCGCGAATGCGACCGCCCCCAGCGCGCCGGAGAGCGGAAAACGCAGCTCGAGCGACGCCTCCCAAAGCGTGAAGCCGCCCAACGGACGGATGCATGCCGAATCCTGAGGGTTGACCGAGCAGTTCACACCCGTGGGCACCAAAAAACCAACTGCCCCGTGCGGTCCGACGCCGCGCAGCGGATAGCCGCGGTTGGAGTTGGAGCCGCCCGAGTAGAACGCGCGCAGCAGCAACTTTTGCTGGTCGGAAATCACCGCCGGATCTTCCGGATTGCCGATCGACTCCTGACCTTCGGCTGTGTTCGTCTTCAGCGTGTTGCCGTAGTCCCTGGGGATCAAAAAGCCCATCGTCAGCCGCGTGGCGAGCGTGACTGACTTCTTCGTGATCGGAAAATAGCTGCGCAGTTCAGGCTGAATCTTGGTATCCGAGACACTGCCGCCGAACACTTTGTCTGCGACCTGCAACGTGTTCGTCAGATAAACACCCTTGTGCGGTTGCACCGGATCGTCGCGAAAATCGAGGCTCGTGACTAGGGCGGGGAAGGCGACGCGCACCTGCGTCAAGCCGGCGGGCACGTCCGATTGGTAAGTGAACGGGAAGTTGGCTTGCCAGTTGTATGACGTGGCAACGGTCAACACGGCTGGCCAAGTCTTCGATGAGGACACGAAGAACTGCCGCTCGAGGCCGAGCGCGGTCGAGATGGTTTGGTAACCGAGGATGCGCTCTTTGGCCGGGTCCGTCCCGTCGGGCAACGGATAGAGGACGGGCATTACGTTGTAGCTCGCGTCGATCGTGCCTGCGGTTCGGCTCTCGATGAACGACGGTTGCTTGAACCTCACCTGCAGCGAATTTTCGAGCAGCACGCGCGTCGGTTTAAGCGACGTCTTGCCATCGAAATCGAAGCGCGTCGGCCACAAATCGATGCCGGGCGTGACGCTGATCGCCAAGTGCCGCGTGCCACCCAGGAAATTGCGATGTTCCCAGCCCATCGCCAAATGCAGGTTCAAGCGTAAGACGTTGAAATCCACGCCGCCGCCGAGCCGCACCGTACGCAGCTCGGTCTCACGCACGACGACCGCGATCGGCACCCGCTTCGTCTCGGGGTGCGTGCGATCTTCGCGGATCTCCACCGTGCCGAACACTCCCAGATTGAGTAACGCTCGCTGCGCCGAGGAGAGATCGCTACGCGAGTAGGTCGTGCCTTCGCGGATCTTCAGCGTGTCGCGCACCGGCCCTTCGGGGATCGATTTGAGGCCCTCGATGGTGACCGCGCCGTAGACTGCTTCCGGCCCGGGCGCCAAGGTCACGCTCACGTCGGCGCGATGCTCGATCAAATCGACGTGCGCCTTGGCATCGACCTTGGCGAAGGGAAAACCGAGATCTTGCTGTGCCTCCAAGATCGCCGCCTTCGTCTCGTCGAAGCGGGTCTCGTCGAAGACGTCGCCGACCTTGAGCGAGCGCGCTCTGAGGACCTCCTGCGTGACCTGCGGGGGAAGGTCAGCGAGTCCGGGTATTTCGACGCTGCGCACCGTCACCGGCACGCCGGGCGCAACGCGGATCTCGAGCTTGACGTGCTTGCCGTCGAGCTCGAGCACGCGCGCTGCGGTGACCTTCGCCTCGTAGTAGCCGCGGGCGCGGTAGTAGCGCTCGATGCGCTCCAGATCTCGGCTGAGCACGGTTGGGTCGTACTCGTCGGCGGTCGCTAGTCCGTCCAGTAGCGCGTCGTCGTCGACCAGGCGCGTATCGGCCGCCTCACGAAGATCCACGGCCGACACCAACGGCCGAGTCGAACTCTGCTCGCAGGCGGCGCAGAGCAACAGCCCGAGCGCCACGAGCAAGTGGCTTTTCGAGCGCCGCAGCGCGCCTGGCAAGTATCGCCTCCTCGGCCAAGCATAGAGAATCGCGAGATCTTTCGCGACCTCGGCGATCAACCGTCAGTTACTTTTGCGGTTTGCGCTTCACGCCGGGCAAGGTCGAGACCTCGGCACCCGGTTCTGCCACCGTCATCTCTTCGTAGCTGAGCATGCCCATGAAAGGGTCGGCTTCTGCGCCGGTCGAGGACTTGCTGAACGTCGTGCCATAGTCACCTTTGATGGTGACCTTCGCGCCCTTGGAGGGCAGCGGGTTGGGGATCTTGACCTGCCAGAAGGTGTCCAAGTGCTCGGCGTCCTTCTTGCCCTTGTCGAACTCGGTGATCGCGTCGTAAATCTGCGCGAAGTTCGAGGCCCAGCCCATCACTTTGATGGTCTCGGCCTCAGGTGCGTCTTTGGTGTCACCGAGCCAGAACGCCGGGATGGGCGGCTTGCAATTCTCCGGATCGGCCTTGCCGCCCTTGTGGACGGCACACGCGGGCGCTTCCCCGAGGTTGGTTTTGACGATGTAACCTGTGATGGACAGCTTCTTGCGCGAGACTTCTTTGCTGTGCACGGGGCTGCGCAGGTAGTAGCTGGCCCCCCAGACGGTGTACGCCTCGCCGTTCTTGATCGGCTTCTTCGGCACGTTCGCAACGGGCGGCAGACTCGCCTTGGCACCGCTATTAGCGGGATGCGGCACGTACTTGACCTCGTCCGACCCGCAGCCGATACCGGCCAAACTCGCGGCGAACAGGAAAGCCAATCCACAGGAACGCGGGGACATCAGTGACATTCTTCGGGCCTCCTCGAAACTCCCGGGGACAGTAGTCTGCGTTCTGCCCATACTGCAAGGGCGCGATGCCATCCGGGCAAGGGAATTTTTATGACCCGTCGACCCGAGGTGGGCCGCGGCGATCGACCGGATCCGTGCGGCCCGACAGCCGGTCGCGGGTCGTTCGGGGTCACTCGCTTGATTCCGCGCAAAGCGCGCTACGCTGCGGCCAATGGCGCGCAGCATCTTCATCGGGGATGTCCATAGCTGCGCTGCAGAGCTCGCGGAGCTGCTGTCTGCGGTCGCCCTGGCCACAGACGACCGGGTGTTCTTCGTTGGCGATCTCCTGAGCCGCGGCCCGGATCCGCTTGGAGTACTGCGGCTCTTTCGCGTGCTGCGCGCTCGCTCGGCGATCGGCAACCACGAGCAGCGCTTGCTCGCGGGGCGGCACGCGCGGATGCGCGGTGAGCCGGGACCCAAAGCCGGCTCTTCGCATGCCGAAGTGGCCGCGCTCTTGGACGACGCGGACTGGGCGATCTTGGAGAGCATGCCACTCTGGGTCGACGTCCCCGAGAACGACGTGCGCGTGGTGCATGCGGGGATCGTGCCCGGCATCCCGTTCGCGAAACAAGATCCTTGGATGCTGACGCACATTCGCTCGATCGACGAGCGCGGCAAGCCGAGCGAGAAGTGGGGCACGCTCTGGGGCAGTTCGTATCACGACGAGCCGCACATCGTGTTTGGACACAACGCGAGGCAACGGCCGCAGCTGCACCCGCACGCCACCGGGCTCGACACCGCCTGCGTGTACGGAGGAGCGCTGACCGCGTTGGTGTTACCCGAGGGAGTTGCTCCGCCGCCCGTCGCGACGCGCCTCGACGCGATGGTATCGGTGCCCGCGCGCCGCGCGTACTCGGACTACGGCCGCCAACTGCCGGGAGCCTGAGCGACGAAAGTGGCCAAGTTGACGCGCGTGCCGCTGCCCGGGCTCGAACCCGGTGAGCGCAAACTCGACCCTAAAACCGCTCACTACTTGTGCGACGTGCTGCGCCTGCGCGCGGGCGAAAAATTCCTCGCCTTCGACCCGACGACAAAGCTCGAAGCAGACGCGCGGCTCGCTGCCAGTGAAGACGGCGCTTACTGCGGAATAGGCGTGCTGCGCGAATCCGCACGCGGCACCGATACCGGCATTGTACTCGTGCAGGCACTCGGCAAGGGCGACAAGACCGAACAAGTCGTGCGCTCGGCGACCGCGCTCGGCGTAGCCGAGTTGCACTTGGTGGAGAGCGCGCGCAGCGTCGCGCGGGTCAACGAACGCAGTGACGCAAAGCGCGTGCGCTGGCAAGCGATCGCACTCGACGCCGCACGCCAGTGCGGGCGCGCAGACGTGCCGAAGATTGTCGGGCCGCACACGCTCGCGCACGAGCTCGGAGTTTGGCGCGAACAGAACGCGATCAAGTTGTGCTTGGCACCAGGAGCCGCGCAGAGCTTGCGATCGCTGACGGCCGCGTGGACCGTGGGCTCGCCGATTGCGATCCTGATCGGACCCGAGGGCGGGCTCGCGGCCGAAGAAGTGAGCGACGCCGAGGCCGCCGGCTTCGTCGCGGCCAGTCTTGGGGAGCTCGTGCTTCGAACCGAGATTGCGGGCACCGCGGTGCTGGGCGCACTGTTGCTCCTGGCTCAGGCCTAGCGCGCATGCTCGCGACCTGTGTGCCCTGGGACACGGGTGCGGTTCGGAAGACACGCCCAAGGAAACAAAAGCGCTAGGTTCCGCAGACTTGGGCGGCGGAACGCGGCTTGCGTTAGTGGCCTTGCATCATGATTTGGATCGCCCTACTGCCCAGCCTGGTTGCTGGCTGGTTGTTCTTCGGAACCCTGAGGTTGCGCGGGGCGAAGGCCCGTTGAAACCCGAAACCGCAGCTTGAATTCAAGACGGTTCACCCGGAATGCGCTGGTCGGATCGCCGTCACTGCCCACCCGGACGAACGCCACGCCACGAGCGACCGGACGAACGCTACCGGGGCTATGCGCACGGCGGTTGGTGCACGGCCGGCTGGCGCAGCGAGTTCCCGCACCCCGCCGCGGAACGAGGCAAGTACCCCCCTCGCGGATCGAAAATGTAGTTTGAATTCCCCTCATGATTGGTCACATGTTTTCGCGCGGAGCGGCTCCCATGCGACTAGCGTGGTCCTCGTGCCACGTAAGATAGTTGTTCGTGCACGAACCAATGCCGTTCACTTAGGTGATCCCGACTAGCGTCTCTACGTGCGCTTGCTTCGCGAAGCCTGCTATTGATAGGCGGAGCGAGTTGTGACGAGCAAGACGCCCCGAAGCTCCCTGCTCGACACCTTCTTTGCATCGTGCTGCAAAATGGGAACCCGGTCGACGCCAATTCAGTCTTTGCCCAGCTGCGCAGCGGCTAGCCGCTGCCGCGAGAGCTGAATCGCTCTTTCTACACGAACTACGCCAAAGTACTGCCGCGCATGGCGTTGATTGTGCGCTCGGCAGCGTAACCGACTATTCTCAATCGTGCTCTCCCCGCCTACCGCCCAGGGTTCGATGTGATCAAGCTCGAGGCAGCGTCGCGCGCCACACCGCCGCCCATCCGGCGAGACATAAGTGCACTGCTTACCATCTCGCAGGAACACCGCGCGCGTGACCGCTGCCGGATAGCGACGGTTTCGTTTCGGGCTCGGTTTTGCCTGAAAATCGGGCTTCGGAGGATCGGGCTTCGGAGGATCGGGCTTCGGAGGATCGGGCTTCGGAGGATCGGGCTTCGGAACATCGGGCTTCGGAGGATCGGGCTTCGGAACATCGGGCTTTGCAACATCGGGCGCGGAGAGCACCGCAGACGCAGACGCAGACGCAGACGCAGACGCAGACGCAGACGCAACGCCACGCCGACGCCGAGACTTGCGGCCCACTGCGAAGCGCTCTTTCTCGAGCTCGCGCTCGTAGGCTTCGAGGCCACGCTTGATCAAGGTCATCAGGTCGCCGCTGGGCAGCCGATGCCCAGCGAGCCCACGCACGCGCTCGAGCAGCTCGCGAAACTCGCCATCCGCCGTGAAATGCACGCCGTAACGATCCGTTGAGAGGGGTTCGAGCCGGCGCGGTTTTGGCGCGTCCTCCGGCTTGGTCGCGGCCGGTGGCTCGCGCGACAGAGCCTCGATGGGTGCCTTCTCCAGCACGGCCGGCGGCTCGCGCGAGGGAGCCTCCGTTGGCTCGCGCGAGGGAGCCTCCGTTGGCGACTGCTCCGCCGAACACCCGACGTTGAGAGTGAACCCCGCTTGCGCCGGCGGCACCGCTTCGGGTATCGCGAAGCGCGGCAACCGACGCACCAAATCGCGCACATCAGGCCGCGCAAAGCGTGCCGCGAGCAACTCCTCCACCTTCCGTGCACTCCGATGCGTACACAGCTCGAACAGTTCCCCGGCGTTCTCCGGTGTCAGGTGCTTTCGCAGCAAACTCAGCGCCGAAGCGTGCAGCGCGCCGCTCGCCACCATTGAGAACACCTGCGGATGATTGCGGCACACCCGAGCCGCGGCGATGTGCCGACCCGCTGTCGATTCGCACAACCCGAGCGTCACCAGGCAATATTCGAAGAGCGAAGGGAATCCGAGATCGAGAAAAAGCTGTCGCTCATCTAGCTCCGCCAGGTACGCCAGAAACTCAGCCGTGATCTGGTTACGCCGACGCACGATGCTCGCGAGTCCGGCCAAGAGCTGATCGTCCGCCAACGACTTCAAATGATATTCTTCTTGCCCCATCCCTCTTGCCTACCACGCACATTTCGGACGCCGCAAAACACCGATTGCGCTAGTTTTAGGCTAGAAATCAGTCTCGAGTCGACTCGACTCATGATCGTTCGATGCCGTCCAAACCAAGCGCCCCCACACGCAAATCTTCGTACCCCTCGCGTTCGCTGACAACCGACCCCCGAAAAATCGGTCAAGCGGAATCGTCGACCGCAGGCTCGCCACTACAAAGAAACGCGGACGAGTTGGTGGAGTCAGCAACGACTCGCTCTGCCTGAGCACTCCAACGCACGCGAGCGCGGATTCCAGGAACTCGTACGCACACGGAGCCGCCGATCACTTCGCCGGTCACCCAGACACTCCCTCGGCGACGGCCCCAGAACGACCTGCGCCGCGCGACGAACTCGAAGCTCCCACGCCGCGCCGCACGCCAACTAGCGCTTTTCTTGTCGCTCCTTCGAAATCCGTCGGTCCCAACGTCAAGAGCGTTCATGCACTCGAAAAAGAGCCCCCCTGCCGTTGGCGCCCGCAGCGCGATAGCGCGAGGACGGCCGTCGATGGCCGTCGTTCCTCGACGTCTCACGCGCGGGACACCCTTTCCATACTCTCGAGCCCCAGACTCTTAAGTGAACGGCATTGTGAAGAGGATCCCAAAATTCGGACCAGCAGCTAAGGTGGTGTAAACGGCGCCTGCTCCTCGAAGAAGGAGCAAGAAAACGATGAAAAGCACCCGCATCCGGCACAGCGCAGCGTTCAAGGCCAAGGTCGCCCTGGCGGCTATCCGCGAGCAGGAGACGATCCCCGCTCTGGCCCGGCGGCACGGCGTTCACGCCAACCAGATTTACAAGTGGAAGAAGGAATTCATGGACCGGGCAGCCTCGGTGTTCGAGCAGCCGGGTGAGCCGGCGAGCGGCTCGGAGCGCGAGAAGGAATTGCTCGAGAAAATCGGCGAGCTCACGGTCGAGCGCGATTTTTTAGCACGCGGGCTCGCGCGACCCCGCTGAAGCAGCGCCGGGCCATGATTCAGGTCCAGGAACAGATTTCGCTTCGACGCCAATGCGAGCTGCTCGCTGTCGGCCGCTCGGGGCTGTACTACGAGCCAGTGGGCACCAGCGCTGAGGAATTGGCGTTGATGCGGCGCATCGACGAGATCCATTTGGAGTGGCCGTTCTACGGGAGCCGCAAGCTGTGTGAATCGCTGCGCATCGAAGGGACTGTCGTCAACCGCAAGCACATGCAACGTCTGATGCGTCTGATGGGTCTCGAATCGGTGGCGCCGAAGCCGGACACGAGCCAGCCTCACCCCGAGCACCCCGTGTTCCCGTACTTGCTGAGAAATCTAGCCGTTTCTCAGCCGAATCAGGTGTGGGCGACCGACATCACGTACATCCCGATGGCGCACGGCTTCGCGTACTTGGTGGCCATCATCGACTGGTACAGTCGCCGCGTGCTTGCCTGGCGACTGTCCAACACGCTGGAGAGTGCCTTCTGCGTGGAGGCGCTGCAGGAGGCGCTGGAGCGGTTTCCAAAGCCGACCATCTTCAACACCGACCAGGGCTCGCAATTCACCGCAGAGGCCTTCACCAGCGTGCTGCGCGGCGCCGGAATCACGATCAGCATGGACGGACGAGGCCGCTGCATTGACAACGTCTTCGTCGAGCGCGTCTGGCGCTCGCTCAAGTACGAAGAAGTCTTCCTGCATGCCTACGAGGACCTCGATGAAGCGCGAGCCGGCATTGGCCGCTACTTTGAATTCTACAACCTCGTGCGCCCGCACCAGGCTCTCGGCTACCGAACGCCAGATGCCTTCTACCGGGGTGTGACGCTCACAGCTGCATGAGCCCTGCTAAAGCACCACAGCGTCCCTGGGCATCACGCCCACCGTGACTGACGCGCAATTCCAATTGACGACGTTGACTCAGATATGTTCTTTGATGATCTAAGAAAAACAGAAGCAGGAGCAGGCTAAAGCTTACGCCGCCTCGCTTCTGGTCCGAACGATCGGGTCCACTTCATTGCTTCGTGCACGAAGTACTTTTGCGGCGGTGAGCGGCGCCTCTGGAACGTTAGGTCGCGAGTCGGAGATGTGACGAATCTTGAGTGAATTCAAACTACATTTTCTATCCGCGAGGGGGGCTTGGGTACTTTCGTGAACTGCTGAGGTCACTTGCGACCGGGGTTTGGGTTGATTGTGTTGGTCGGCGAGGTCGGCGAGGTTGGTTGGCGAGGTTGGTTGGCGAGGTTGGCGAGGTCGGCGAGGTCGGCGAGGTTGGTTGGCGAGGTTGGCGAGGTTGGCGAGGTTGGTTGGCGAGGTTGGTTGGTTGGCGAGGTTGGTTGGTTGGCGAGGTTGGTTGGTTGGCGAGGTTGGTTGGTTGGCGAGGTTATTGGAGAAAGGGGCGATCGCGATCCAGCAACGCACCTCGGGGGCGAGCGGTGTTCCCTGACATCGAGTCGTCATGGCGTTGCGCAGGAAGCCGTTGCGAAATGGCGTTGCGCGGGAAGCCGTCGCGATGCGCCGGGAACTTCGGCGCGAGCGAGGTGCTGCGCGGGGTCGCGATCGCCCAATCCTTTCAGGCACTCGCGCCCAGCTCGCAAAGCTTCGGTGGATGTAGGTAGGCGGGACGCGCACCTGAATGACTGCTCAGTGCTCTTGGAGGCCCCATACAAAAGCTCAAGGATTTTCTCAAGGTTTTGGCAGTCGCGATTGTTGACATGGGCCGGCCGGCCCCGTAGTTTCGCCAGCGTCAGTGGGAGATAGTGGGAACAAGTGTTTCGCTAGCCCATGAAGTGTTGAGAAATGATGTTCCGCGGGCAGTTCGTTCATTCAGTCGACGCGAAAGGGCGCATTAGCTTGCCGGCCCGTTTTCGCGACGTATTGGTGGGCAACGACAATGCCGGGTTCGTCATCACCCCGGCGCTGTTCGACCCCTGCCTGCACGTCTGGCCCATGAAGACTTGGGAAGTGTTCGAGCAAGAGGTGTCGAAGCTGCCGAGCTTGGACCCGCACGCGATCCGCTTTCGGCGCATGTATGTGTCGGCTGCGGTCGAGTGTGAGCTCGACAAGGCCGGGCGCGTGTTGGTGCCGCCGCATTTGCGCGAGCGTGCGCAGCTCGACAAGAACGAAGCGCTCTG
>Ga0302323_100001942_pt1 | contig 16824 bp, 15 predicted proteins | sample Fen_T0_3_FD_201950 | JGI IMG/M metagenome (GOLD analysis project Ga0302323, IMG submission 201950) | Peat permafrost microbial communities from Stordalen Mire near Abisko, Sweden - Fen_T0_3 | ecosystem: Environmental > Terrestrial > Soil > Wetlands > Permafrost | place: Sweden: Abisko... | reverse complement strand
CGTCGCCCATCTCGAAACGTTACGTTCTGAAAAAGTCACTCCCCACGAGCGAACGACCGCTCTTCTTCACACACTGCGGCTTCAACTTTGTTTTGTCGCGAATACGTTTTATTGAGCGCTCCTGCGGTTTGGCGCAAGGGATTATGATCCGACCGTTGGACGGTGGATTAGCAAGGATCCGATCCTTTTCGATGGGGACGGTCCGAACCTTTATGCGTACGTGCTGAATGATCCGATCCATCAGGTTGATTTGACTGGGGAAGGTTTTGTTGACTGTGGAGCCGGCTAGCCGCGTAGTTGGACGTCGGGTGCGGGATTGGGGACGACCTCCTGAGCAGCCGCCAAAAAGATAGCCGTATCCGTCCGGCGAAGGCCGGGGTTGATCTACGGCGTCAGAACTGCCCAGTTCTGCGGCAAAAGCATGTCGACTTGGTCAGCAAGCGTCGAGTCGAGGCGCGTCAGCACGTCGGTCAGATACGCAAGGGGATCGACTTCGTTGGCGACGCACGTGGCGACGACGGTGTAGAGGGCGGCGAGATTTTCGCCCGCGTCCTTGTTGCCTGCAAATAGAAAATTTTTGCGCCCGAGTGCGACGACTCTTAGCGCGCGCTCACTGCGGTTGTTGTCTGGCGGGATCGCGGTGTTCGTGATGAAGCGTGTGAGGGCTTGCCAGTTTTTGAGGGTGTAGCTGATCGCTTTGCCCATCACGCTCTTGGGTAGGTGCTTTGCTTTTTGCTTCGCAAGCCAGACATAGAGCTTGTCCATGATCGGCAAGCACTGTTCCCAGCGTGCGCGGGCGTGGCCGACTTCGCCGGTCTCTCGAGCCATCTTCACGTCGCGCTCGATCACGTAAATGTCGCGGATCAAGTCGAGGGCGACCTGTGCCTCTGGCGCTGATTTCAGGGCCTTGAAGAACTTGCGCCGTGCATGGGAGAGGCAGCCGGCGCGCTGTCGGCCCTCGACGCCGGTGATGGCGTTATAGCCTGTGTACATGTCGACGACGAGCGTGCCAGTCGTACCGCCGAGGATCGCCTTCGGCGTCTCGCCGCTGCGAGACATGCTGAATCGGTAAGCGACGAGCGTCCCGGAAACGAACGTCCAGATGTACGGCTTCTTCCGATCGTCTTGCACCGGCATCGGCGTCTCGTCAGCGAGGACGATTTCGCTGGCCGCGATCAGCGCAACGATTCGGTGCGCGATCGGCGTGACCAATTCACCTGCGCGGTGAAATAGATCGGTCATGGTGCTGCGCGACATAGGAATACCGAGCCGCCCGAACTGTTGCTCCATTCGGTACAGCGGCAGCGAGTCGCAGCACTTGCTGACGACCAAATGCGCCAGGAATCCTGGCCCATACTGCGTCTTGTCGAACACCTTGTCGGGCACGGGCGCGGTAACGACGTGCTGACCGCAGCGACAGGCGAGCGTCTCGCGCCGAAAGATGCGCTTGCGAAAGTAGCCTTGAATGTATTCGGTTACCTGGCTCGGCTTGCCCTCGCCGAGCTTGGTAAAATCATTGCCATCGCATTTAGGGCAGTGGCGCTCCGTCGCTGCGACCGGAACGTCGACCAGCTCGGTTTTGATCTTTGCGGCACGTAGCTCCGCATTGGCTCGACGTTTGAGAAGGGCCTTGGCGGGGTCGGGCTGCTCGCCGCGACGCACCTCGCGCTCCATGGGCGGCATCTTCTCGCTGCTCTTGCCGAATATCTTCTGCTTGAGCGCGTCGAGCTGCTCTTGCTGGAGTCGCTGCTTCTCGCCAACGTCATCGAGCTGCTTCTGGAGAGTGAGCGCGTACTCTTTCCACTCGCACTCATGATCGCCGCTGGGAACCACCCTGATGTTTGATCAAATTCGGAGCGTTCTGTCGATCCCCTTTATTCAGTTTCTGGAGCAGGCGGCTGCCAGTGCTCAGGGCGCCGAACCCGACGCACGTCGATGCCGTCGAGCAGCATCGCCAGCTCGGTGGCATCCATCTCGATCGAGCGCCCGTCGTGAGCGAGGCGCGGGGCACGAAATCGGCCTTTCTCGAGCCTCTTGTAATAGAGGACTAGGCCGCCGCGGTCCCAAAAAAGAATTTTGCAGCGGTCAGCTCGGCGCCCCAGAAACACGAACAGATGCCCGGCGAACAGGTCCATGCCCCACTGCCCACGGACAATGCCGCTCAGGCCGTCGTGCCCACGACGAAGATCGACTGGCTCGACCGCGAAATAGATCCGAACACTCGGTGGCAGCGTGAGCAATGGCTACCGCAACCTGCTGACTACGGCGGCGACGTACGTGGGATCGCAGCCCTCCTCGAAGCGAAGTCGAAGCCCGGCGCCGAACTCGAGCTCGACTTGCTTCGCGGCAGCGCCGCTCACACGCACCGGCAACAGCGCCAGAGTCTTGCCCTTAACCGCGGTCGAGCCGGTCGTCTTGTACAAGTGGTACTTCAATGCGGCGTCCGTCACGCCATGCTTGGCGGCGACTTCAACGCGGGGAATGGCGCCTTTTCTCGCCTCCGCCACAATCGTTGCCCAAAATTCAGCTCCACGCGTTGGTGATCGAGACATCGCGCGCGAGGATCAACCCGCGCGTCCGCCGGGGGAACGATACCCAGCACCGGACGGATACCCCCGTGCTGTTCTTGCTCAACGATCCGGCGCCCGATGCCCCAATAGTCGAGGTAAGCAAAGCGTTCACCGCCCGGGCCGAAGCGTGCTTCGCCGCTTCGACGAGCACTACGACGTTCTCGCGAAAGTTGCGCCCTGCCGCTGCGCTTCGTCCGGGCGGGCCGAGGCGTTCGTCTACGCGGAGCTCATTCGGCGAGCCGACGGCTGCCCGCAACGCGACGCGATGACTTTCCACCCGTTTCGCGATTCGACAGCCGCACGGAGAATGTCGGCCACTGCGTTCGAGTCGACTCGCTCGTCGGGGACTCGAACCGTGCGCGCGTACTCATCGGCCAAGGCCTGCCGCTCGGGCCTGTTCTTGGCACGCCGCAGAATGCATGCATGCGCTTCGCAGGAGTACGCAAAAGTCTCGCGTTCTTGGAAGTCGATGGGAAGGAGCCATTCTTTGGTGCGCGTTTCACGGAGACCGAGTGTGCTGCGCTTGCAATTGTGGAAGATGTGCGCGGCTTCGTGCACCACGAAGTCAGCAAATGGGTGCTGCTCAGCGAAGTACTCAGCTGAAACGAAACAGGTCGTCTCCTGGCTCAACCCAACGATGGCGGGTGCAGTGTCACCGAGAAGCTCGGCCCCGACACTCGAGAGGTACAGATTAGCGAGGTCCCACGCAGTGCGGTGGAATCCTTTCGCCAATAGAACCGAATCGATGTTGGCGCGGCTCAAAAAGACCACGGACTTCTCGAGTTTCGCGAGTATCAGATCCTGCTCGGCGCGCGGGAAGAGCCCGCGCACCATCGGCTCGACCTTGCTGCGGGCGAGTCTCGTCGCGTCGCTTTCCGGTATAGGATGATGCATCCGACCACTCGCGAGCTCATGAACACGCCGCAGAAGTGCGCCCCGTAAATCGTCGTGAGCCCGGTGGCCCCGATCCATGAATCCGCCCGGCCAGGCGGTGTGCATGATGTCAGCGTCGCCGGTGCGGACGTAGCGCTCGAGTTCGTCAGCAACCTTCGGATTCGACTCAGCCACACCGGCAGCGTACCCCGAGCACGACCGTGCCTGGCAAGCGCGTCTGGAGACTACTTGGGCCGCAGCTCGACTCCATCGACGCCCACCGTGAAGGCGCAGGACCATCGCTGATCTGAAGTGCCCTTTGCGCGCCGGTCACGGCGGCCGCGCGCATGGGGCACCGGGTGCAATACCCGTTTTGTGACGATATTAAGTCAATAAATTCCGTGATTTAGGGTGGAGGCGCCGGGAATTGAAAACGACCAGAGGCGCACCGCGGACACGATCGAGCAGCGAAAAGGCTCGATCGGCATTCGAGCGGTTTCGGCCAACGTGCCAGATCGTGCATCTAAGTGCGCGATCGATCGTGGCGAAGTGACGGAATCGTCCGAGGCGTATGAGCTGTCGAATGTGGTGGAGACGGCGTTGGCCAGGGCGTTGGTTTTGGCGGCGGAGGCGAAGCGGTGGGATGTGGTGGTGCACATCGCGGACGAGTTACTTTCCCGTCGCAAGGCGTCGGCCGGCATGATCGATGCTCGCGCACGCAAGTTACGCTGGTGAGCGCCACGGGGAGTGTCGCGATGGGACCCGTGCGGTGTTCTGGCGTTCTGGTAGGATAGCGTTTATCCTTTAGAGCCAAGCTCAATATCGGCAAGCTCCTCGTCTAGGGCTAGGGTAAGTCTCGGCCCCAGTTTGGCGCCGTCCCCAGTCCGGATTTGGTCCGCGAGTCGGCGGAGGATCGCGTGCCTCCGGCCCAGGGATTTGCCCTTATGCTCCTTCAAAAGCTGTCGCGTGTGTTCGATCGTCCCCCTCGGTAGCTGCGCGCTGATGTTTACGCCCGCAAAGCTTGGGAAGATCTCCTTGAATGCTGAATCTACAGCCACGGGGGACGGGGCCAGAGAGATGTACGAATTCAAGAATTCAGGGCGCATATAGCAGCCAGCAGTGTACCGCTGACCAAAGGTGGTGTTCACCGCTCGTTGCGTTCGCCGGTCTGTCGAGAGCCACCAGGTTGCATAGCCGAAAGCATGATTCTGTCCTGCTTCTGCGTTCAATTCGCGCTCTCGGTAGACCATTAGAACAAGGTTTGCGTCATTTCGTGCTTTCTGGTCGTCCGATTTATGCCTCTTCAATTTGTCGTACAGCTTTTCGATATCATCGAGAGCCACGCCGGTGCCCGCGGCCGTTCGATTCACATACTCGATACCAAAGTCTTCGGTAAGCAGTGTCATCAATTCATCTCGGGCGTGAGTCAGGTCCGGAGATACGAAGTTTTCTAGGTACTGAGGGAAGTTGGTAACTTCGCCGCGTCGCTTTGCATAGAAGTAGGCTCGGATGAGGATCTCGTCGACATAAAGACTCATAATCTCGTCGCCAAGGTAGAGTTCTTCGTCAGGCTCAAACTCCTCGGCGTAGCGCCGTTTGATTCTCACGAAGTGGGCAACGAGTTCATCAAGGATCGTGTCATTGATGCGCAGGTTGACGCCCTTGTCCCGCGCCCCTCTCAACAGACCGGCATAACGGCGCTGCGGAGCATGGAGAAAATGTTCCGACAGGGCGGGTATGAGAATGGAAGTGTCGACGTAAACGCGAAGCCTGCTGGCCATGCCGGAGAAAAATGATGCGATCTTTGGATCACACTTGAGCATGAAAAGCATCATGTATGTCCGAGATAAACGCTGCAAATACTCGCATTGCTCGGTAGAGCCCGTGTAAATCAGGTCGCGAATTGTCGCGTGCAATGCCCGCGCTACCCTCGCGCGGTTTTTCGTCACTACGTTACTGTCCGAAACGACTTTCGTGACCATCTCCAGAAGGTTCTTCTCTGGTGGTTGCTCTCCTTCCTCACCGAGAAGGAATTGGGATAGCTCGAGGCCCAGCTCGTAGAACAATCGGCCAATCGCGTTCTCGAGCAGCACCAGCGCGTCTCGAACGGTCACCGACTCCGCCTTCAAATGCTTCTTGAGCATTTCCTCCGTTTGCTCTCTGAAATTCTGGTGGAGTGCGTTGTCCTCAAGGTTGAGATCGGCCACTTTCTGGCGTGTCTCGTAGGGCAGGCAATAGGTGTCGTCGACGGTGTGATGGTTGACGCGCCGCTCTCGCTTCTCGGCGAGCTTTTTTAGCCGTCGGTCGATAGTGGCCTCGAGCAGCTTGGGGGTAAAGCCTACGAGCTTGGCGATCTCGCCAAGGATCTGAGCGCGTGAGAGGCGCTTGCCGTCCTCCGGTGCTGAGTCCCGTAGTGCATACAGGATGAGCGTGTCGGCGAGCGTCTTTTGCAGGTCCTGAGATGCGGGCCCGTGATCAACCTGCTGCCGTAGAAAGACGAATAGGCGAGGGTCATTCACTTGGTCGACCAGTGCATACGAGTGGCCGGGCTGCGCGAAAGCGTGGAGGTTCTGGTCGACGTAACGTTCGTAAACTCTTGCGGCGTTCTCGTTCGCGTTGATCTGAACAGCGAACCACGCCGCGTCATAGATGCGAACGCGTTTTTCGAACTGATCCGCCGCTGCTTCTTCCGCGCGGTCCTTATCCGCAAAGGTCCGACTAGTAACCAGTGTGAGGCTTGTGAACACAACGCCGTTGTCCACGAGCTTGGTGAGGCTATCCGTCAGTTTTGACTGGGCGTCCTGTTGGATGGAAACTTGATAGATGTTTCGCTCGTCGATTCCCTTGCATAAGGCATGGTCAAATCCGTCGATGCCGCGATCCCGGATCTTGCCGGCGGGGAAGAATTCATGCCCGAGGACCGCCGCCAAGAAACCCTGCGCGAACGACTCGAAGGAGAAGCCGTCGTCGAGTTGCTCCAGTGCATATCTGACGGCACGCTCATCCCTGCGATTGCTCATGACCGAAGCATAGGGGCGAACCACGAAAGCGCGCCAGAGAAGACGAGCAACTGGAAGACGAGAAGCTGGCAGACCCAATTCTCGAATGCGCTGCGGCGCCGCCGGTCGAAGCCGATCGCAGTTCTCTTAGCCGATTTAGATCGTTTCGCCGAGCGAATGCCTTTGGGTCGTCGCCGCTCACTACGCGACGGACCGGGGCCGAATGCGAGGGGCATCAAGTGGCGCTGCTGAAAAAGCTCGTGTGACAAGAAACTCGTTGCGGTCCGCGTACCGTTCTTGAACTGCGACGGGCCCGGCTGCCCAGGACGGAATATGTCCTTCAGTCGCGCCCCGAGCGCCGCGGATGCGACCTAAAAAAGAATTCGCCGCCTGGACTGGCGAGCTAGGCTCATCCCCGTATGCGGCAAAAGTCACGAAGACCGGGAGTAGCTTTGCGATGGGGTTCCATCGTGGCGGCCGCGCTAGTGGGCGCCTGCGCGGTTCTGCTAATCGCCTTCGGTCTTAGGACGGGCGTCTCGCAGCTGCTCGACCTACCTCTGTGGGTCGTGATGGTCGCGATCGTTTGCATGGTGGCGCTTGCGCTCAAGTACGCGTGGAGACGCTTTCCGGCACTCATCGGCGCCCGCCATTCGCTCACGTACCCGCCCCTGTGGTTCGCCGGCGTACTCGGCGCGGGGCTGGCCCTCGCTCTTCCAAATTTCGTTTGGACGATCCGGAAATCCCTCGGCCTCGAATTGCTTGCTCGCCAAATCGCCTGGGTGGGGGCCGCGTACGTCGCGTGCGGAGCCACGCTACTCGGGGCTTTCGCATTGGCGGTTCGACTCCGGCGCAGAGTTCCGGCGTCATTTCCGTCGACGCGCCGCGCCGCGCTCGAGACGTTCCAGGATTTGCGGGAGTGGCTCAGGACCGACGGCCCAGTCGCCGTCGAGGCCGACGACGCTTTCGCGCTGACCTCGATCGCCGCGCGGATTGTTCAGCGGCTTTTGGTGTCTTCACCCGCTGCGCAGGCGTTAGTCGGAGCGTACGGATCTGGAAAGTCCTCGGTTCTGAAGCTGGTCGAGGCAAGGCTGCGTCGGCGATCTGGCGCGTATCACGTGAGGCTGGTTCCCGTCGCCGTGTGGCCTTTTGACACCTCGCGAGCAGCGGTCGAAGGAATAATTCAGAAGTTGATCGACGCGGTTGGAGAAGAGGTCGACGTAGTCGCACTTCGGGGCCTACCCGAGTCGTACGTCGAGGCAATTAGTGCGGCCAGTTCTTGGGTCGGCGCGCTGGCGCGCCTTCAGGGTCCTCGTTCGCCGAACGAAACCCTCGAAGCCATCGACAAGGTCGCAACCGCCACGGGGTTGCAGTTTGTGCTCTGGATCGAAGACCTGGAACGCTTTGCGGGTCGCCCAGAGGATTCCGATGAAAAGCTGAATCCCATTCGTGCGCTGCTCTTCGGTTTAGATCAGCTGACCGCAGTCACCGTGGTTACCGCAACCACGTCGCTGCGACTGCGCTTTGACCTTGAGAAGATAGCGCGCTTCGTCGAGGAGATTCCGCGGTTGCCTGAGCAAGACGTATCGAGGCTTCTTAGCGTCTTTCGCCAGGGCTGCAGAGCGCTAGGCGGACATATCGATCCCGCCAGCGCAGCCGCGCGCAAGAAGCTCGATGACCTGACCCGTGAGCGCGGAGCAGCGGACCTTTTTGGAATATTCATGCATGGGATCGTTGACTCGCTACCGGAACTATGTGCAACGCCCCGGACACTGAAGCAGGGCCTTCGAGCGTGTCTGGATGTGTGGGAAATGCTTCTGGGCGAAATCGACTTCGATGACATACTTGTCGTTTCCGTGCTTCGCGAAGGGCAACCAGAGGCATTTGCCCTGCTGCAAAGCTACATCGCGTACTGGCGTGGTCTTGGGCCCCGAGATGAGAAAGAGAGTCGGGAAGCGCGCTCCGCTTGGGATGCAGCGTTGATGAATGCGGTGCCGGATGAGCGGGCGCGAAAGGCTGTCCAAATTGCAATCTCCTTCGTCTTTGAGCCCGCTGGGGACAAGCCGCAGGGGCTCCGTCAACATGCCCATGCGGACTACTGGCAGAGATACATGGCTCGCGACACTCTCCGCATGAGCGAGCGGGATCAACCCGTCCTACACGCGTTGGCGCGGCGCGACATAGCCGAGATTGCCCTGCTGCTGGCTGATAAAGATACGTCGGGCGCCGTGGAAGATTTCAGCTCGATGCTCGACGTTGGACAGGTGCTGCGTCTCCTCGGCGTCGTTGTCGAGAATGCGGTTCGAATCAATCCAGCTGCTTGGTCCGAAGGAACGCCTCCGGGGTTGATCCCATTGTGGCGCGTTTGGCTGCGACGACTTCGCGCTGGCAAATTCTCGCAGTTCGAAGCCTTCGATGAGGTGAAACGAGCATATGACGCTAGCGTGCCCGTCAATCCTGCCGTGGCTGCGCGCATTGAACAGTACTTCGCGTCAGCCGACCGGAACGTGCCTGCCGTGATCGGTGACGAGAATCTAAAGGCCGGTCGAGAGTACCTACGTGCAGCGTTGCGCACCGCCTACGCGGGCAACGCCCGCGCGCTCGCGAAAAACCTCGAGGGTGCAGTGGAGCCGACGCTCCTGTGGCTTACCTGGGGGCTGGACGAGGTTCGGTCCGGAACGCTAGATGGCCTACCGTTCGCAGACTGGGGAGAGTTCGCGACAGAAATCTTGGAGGCCACCGAAATCGAGCCGCAAATTATGCTTCCGCAACTTGCGTGTCTAGTCGTGAAACGCGCGCGGGAATCTCGTTCGAAGGTCACGTACGCGTTTGACGAAGTTCTGGCTAGGACGCTTTTCGGTGACCCGGAGCGCGTCCTAGCTCTCTTCCGGCAAGCCGACCCTTCCAAATGGTCCGCGGAAGAGCACGTCCTGGCAGTGTTTCGCGCGACGGGTCAGCTGCCGCCGGAGTCGAACGACAATGATGACAACTACTGAGGGCGAGATGACCGCGTCGCATTTCCATCCCCTGGCCGCGTTGCACACGCGCCGGCTGGAATCGCTCGAGCACCGCTCTACTCCTCGAAGTAGTCGCTATCCAGCTTCGGCACCTTGACTACCTTGTGGCTGACGCCAACGCCGTGCTCGATCAACAGACTGGCAAGGCGCACGCCGTCGATTAAGACAATGCCTTCGACCGACCGGGCGAATTCGGTCGCCTGCGCGGTAAATGCAGACGTCGTGATGAAGACACCTTTTTTTGCCCGTTGACCAGCGAGAGCTCCGTAGAAGCCCTGGATGTCGGGGCGGCCGATTGATTGCTGCCAGCGTTTGGCTTGGACGTAAACCTTTTCGAGACCGAGACGGTCGAGGGAGATGATTCCGTCGATCCCGCCATCGCCACTTTTGCCGACATGCTGCAGGTCGGTGCGGCTCGTTCCGTAGCCCATCGCGTGGAGCAGATCGAGCACCAGAATCTCGAAAAACTGCGGCGAGGAATGGCCGATGATCTCCAGCAGCTCGGTCGCAACGGCGTCGCTAATTTCGTCGAGCGCACGGCCAAGGCGATCGTCCGGGCTTTCGGTTTCGACCTGTAGCGCGGGCGCCAATGCCACGCTGGCGGCGGGCGGTTCCGTCAGTGGTCTGAGTCTGTGTTGCGCGGCGACAGCAGTGAGCTGGTCGAGCTTTGAACCGGCGAGCGGAGCGGGATTGGAGGCCGCAAAAGCCACCCCGTCCGGAGTCATCTGCCAGAAGCCGCGCCTCGGGCTGACCGAGAGCCCGGCGCGTTTCAATCGGTCGTGAGCCCAGCCAATCCGATTCTTGTACATCGCTTGTACACCGCTCGGCAGCGGGATTGCGCGCTGCTCGACCGTAAGGCCCATGCGATCGGCAAGCGCCTCTTGAATGTCCCGCGTGACAGCGCCCTCGGGATGCTGAGCGAGGTAGCGCAGCAGGGGCTCGATGAACTGGTCGTACGTCGGAATCATCCCGCCCAGCTCGGTTCCGCTGCGGTCGTTTTCCATGGTCGCCCAAACTAGGCTGGTCTTGATTAAATGATCAAGGTTGGGCAACTTTGACCCGTGAGGCGCAGGCGAAGCGAGGACCTCTCGGAGGCCCTCACGATCACGGAGGCAGCCAAGACGCTGGGCGTCAGCGCGTCGACGCTGCGACGTTGGGACCGGTCCGGGCAGCTAGTCGCGCGTCGACATCCGATAAGCGGATACCGTCTGTACGACCGCGGGAAAGTGCTTGCAATGCGCCAGCGGACCGCATCGACGGTCGTGGCTCATGGTGCTGAGACGTCGGCCGCCGTTAGCCCCCTTACGGCCCCGGTCAGGGAACGTTTCCGAGCCCCTGACGACTTTCCCAATTATCGAGGCGATCGCGAACTCGCCCGTGTCGACGGGCTCATCGTCATGCTTTTTCAGGAACGACTGTCGCTCAGCGATCCCCGTTGGCGCGCGGTGGCGCGTGCTCGAATCGAACGCACCCGAATCGCACTCATTGACTACGGCAATGCTCCCTATTCGACTGCGGTGCGCCGCGAATTGCTCGTCCGGGTGTTGGACCAGAGCGCTCTCATGCCGGGTCCGATCGACGACCGCTTGGGATACGTTCAAGCCGTACTCGGCGAGGCGATGCCCGAAGCTAAGTTAGACCCAGACGTCGTCCGCGCAGCGATCACCCTCTGGCCGGTTACCAAACGCAGGGTAGATCGATCGAATGCTGTCCGAGCGCTTGCGCGCGCTCTGCGCTGTGATTCCCGGGCATTGATGACGATGCTGCGCCAAGCGCGGCGAAGAATCCGCAAGAGAAGGCGGGCGCGACATAGGTAACTCGTTGTGCGTTCAGGGCACGAAGCGGCTGCGCGAGGCTCATCTGTAGTCGTCGAGGTCCGGGCCTTGCGTTAGCTCGCGTTCGGTCAGCTTCTCCCACGTCGAAGCTTCGAACTCTGCTCGGAATCTTCGGCGACGAGCAACCCAATCTTCACGACTCGCCTTGTGGCCGATAACCGATCTTGGAATCCTGAAAGCCTGTACGAGCTGTCTTATGCTCGGAAACGCGCGAATCTCCGAGCCGTCGTCCCGCAGGCGCACAACGATGCCGAATACGTACGCCTTCGCGATCGCGTGCCAGTCGCGCTCGACGCTCTTAGGCATGTGCCCAGAGCATAGCATTTGGGAGGTCGTCGCCGCCGGACGCAACGCGGACTGGATCGGGACCGACTGCGGACGCCACTCATTCTGAGTGCGAGTCACGCGACAATTTCCGCGCGGCTCCTGGCACTCTATGGGTCGTTATGGTTCCCGAAAAAGGTGTGCGGCTTCTCGTGCGGTTGTCATTCACGGCCGCCAGCCTACGTCTGTATGGACAAGGTTGGACAATGCTCGGCAGTCACGCACCGGCAGAAGGCGGCTTTTGTGTGCCAAACGCATGCAAGCCTCTGCAGGCGCCGCCGAGCACGACGTAACTACCGCAACTACGGGTCCGGGGCTCATTCATTGAGCCAACATGGTCAACAAAACGTTAGTGCCGCTTTCCGCTCACGATGCGCGCCGCATCGCGGTCACTGCTGCCGTGCATCCGAAGACGGTTGTTCGAGCGTACAGCGCTCGTGCGGTGCGCTCCACCTGTGCAGCCCGCATCGCTGATGCCGCTCGTTCGCTTGGCTTACCCCTACCTCCAGCAGGGGCGGCGGTCGCGCCTTAACACTCGAATCCGCAACAGGTCGCACGACGTCCCAAAGAATCAAATCGAGTTCAAAGCCGGCCCAAACCGGCCCAGACAGGTGCGCGCCCCTGCCATTGGGGGAGCCGCTTACCAAACGCGAACGCCCCGGCGTGATCTGCCGAGGCGTCGCTCCAGCTTCCCCGAGGGAGGGGTCAGATGGATTCCAAGAGAATACCACCAAGCCACGTTCGCCCAAGTCGAGAGCCGGGCGATAAGGCAGCGCGCGCAGACATCAGACGGCCGTCGACGTTACCAGCAAGTGAGGCTGGCGTCGTGCCCGCCCGCGGCCGAGGCGACAGTGACGACGCCCGGACCCCCAACACGGCCGGAAATCGGTTCTTGCTCGCAGCGCTCGCCTACGCGAAACGCGGCTGGGCAGTTCTCCCGTGTCGCCCTCGCAAGAAGGCCCCCGCGACTACGCACGGCTTCAAGGATGCGACGAAGGACAAGGCTGCCATCGTGCAGGCCTGGGCCCGCATTCCCGAGGCGAATTTAGGGATTGCGACGGGAGCCGTGTCGGGGATCGTCGTCCTGGACGTCGACCCACGCAACGGTGGCGACAAGAGTCTGGCCGAGCTCGAACGCATCCACGGCCCGTTGCCCGAGACAGCCTGCGTCCTGACTGGTGGCGGTGGGCCGCATTACTATTTCCGCGCCCCAGGGGGCGGTTTGGCCAGCGGGGTGCTCGCGGATGGGATCGACATCAAGGCCGACGGTGGCTACGTCATAGCGCCGCCATCGCTTCACCCAGACGGCGGTGAGTACAGGTGGGTAAAGCACCCGGCAACGACGCCCCCCGCGACGTGTCCAGAATGGATCCTTCCGCGGGCGAAAACCAAGCCGGACGAGGCTAAGATCCTGGCGGCGCCCGATGCGGGGGCTACCCCGCTTGGTCGCGCGTTTGCAGACGTTGGGCTCCTTGGACGGCCGCTCGACGACGGCAAGAGGACAGTCATTTGCCCGTGGATCGACAAGCACACGACTGGAGTTCCACATGACTCGTCGACAGTGATCTTTCCTGCCAGCGCGCCGAATGGTCCGGGCGGCTTCCATTGCATGCACTCGCATTGCGCGTCGCGTACCGTGGCAGAGGTGCTGCGCGAGCTTGAGCGTCTCGCGTCTCGCGGATCAGCCGAGCAGGCTTGGATGGCGGCGTTGCGTCGGACACCAAAGGGCGAGGTGAGGACGACATTCGGCAACATCGTCCAGATCCTCATACACGATCCGATGTACGCCGGCAGACTGCGATTCGACGAGATGCGCGGCTCGGCAAGTCTTAGAGAGAATGAAATCACCGACGCGACTGTGAGCATGATTCGCGTTGACCTCGAGAACCGCTATGCGATTCAACCCGGCGACGCTGATATGGCTCGGGCTGTTCAGCTTGTGGCGTCGAGGAATGCGTTTCATCCGGTTCGTGAGTTGCTGCAGTCGCTTAAATGGGACGGTGTTCTGCGACTCGACCACGTGGCCTCGCAAATACTCCGCGTCCGGTCCGATTCCGATGAGGAACGGGCGTTGGCTGCGCTCCTCGTTCGCCTCTGGTTCCTTTGTTTGGTTGCGCGTGCGCTTTCACCCGGTTGCAAGGTCGACACGGCGCTGATTCTCGAGGGGGCTCAGGGCATCGGCAAGAGCACATTCTTTCGTATCGTTGCGGCCGACTTTTTTTCGGACACTGAGATGGCGCTCGACAAGGACGCCATGCAGCAACTGCGCATGGCTTGGATCTACGAGTGGTCGGAGCTCGAAAATGTGACGAGTCGTCAGACCGCGGCGCGCGTGAAGGCGTTCCTAACGAGCACGGAAGACAAGTATCGTCCCCCGTTCGGGCGCACACCGATCACTGTGAAGCGCAGCAGTGTGATCGTCGGGACCACGAACGCTCAGGATTTTCTGCATGACCCATCGGGAAGCCGCCGTTTTTGGGTTGTGCCGGTGGGCCGCGTCGATACGGCGCTCCTCCGACAACAGCGTGAGCAGCTGCTAGCTGAAGCCGTAGTGGCTTACCAAGCCGGCGAGCGGCGTTTCTTGACCGAGGAGGAAGAAGCGCGGCGCGAAGCGCTGGCTGCCCGTTTTGTTGAGACGGATCCGTGGGAGGATCGTGTCTTGGAGTACGCAGCGGCGCAGTCGCGCGTTCGAACCGCGGACGTCTTGTTGCAGGCGCTGAACGTGTCGCTCGATCGGCTGTCCCGGCGAGACGAAGCACGCGTCACGCGGGTCCTACGCCGTGCGGGATACCGTCCTGAGCAGGCCCGCATCGAGGGAAAAGTCATTCGGTACTGGGTCAGACCTCTGGTCGGCGGCGGTCAGAATGGCCGGGACGGTCGGGACGATGGCTGAGCACGGCTTTTTCGGTGCGAGTTCAGGTGTACCGACCACTTTAGATAGGTTGGTACAGGTCGGTACTACTAACGGAGTGTACCGAGCGCGTACCTTTCGGTTCGCTTTCGGGTCACTGTGCATTTCGCTATGTCATTGCGCGCTTGGATTGGTGTCCCGACGGTACCGTTCTTTCTGCGATCGAGCGCACGCGCGCCCGTGCTTGAGGGTTTGCCGTGTCTGACACTGTCGTCGTCGTCGTCGAGCGCGATGAACTGGTGCAGCTGATCGAAGCCGCGCTCCGCTCGGCAATCGCGACCCAGGTGTCTGGCGTCGAATGGGTCGACGCACGCAGCTCCGGGCTTGGTCGCCGGCTGTTCCAGCGGCTCGCACGCGAAGGTGCGTTCCCGACCTTCAAGCGTGGGCGCTCGTACGTCGCAAAGCGTTCGGACTTGGACGCGTACATCGAGAGCCAGCGCGTGCCCGTTGACCCGCCACAAGAGCCCGAACCGCCTCAGCCGCCGCCCAGCCTTCACGACCCGATCGCAGCCGCGCTCGCGGCAGGTCGCCTGCGCGTCGTCAGGAAGCGTCCATGAATCGCGTGCTTGCGCGATACGCCTGTTCGCAAGGCTAACACTCAGGCAAGGATCGAGAGAAGCATGACGAGACGAGCCCGTGGCAGCGTGGAATATCGGCAAAGTCGAGACGGCCGCCCTGGCGCCTGGTGGGGCCGCTTCACAGCCTCTGACGGCTCGCGCCCCTGGGTGGAGCTCGGCACCTGGCCCAATAGCCCGCAGGGCCGCGCTCGCGCCAAAGAGACGGCCGCGCATCACGCGCCGCGCTTCAAGGCGGAAGGCTTCGTCGCCAAGCCACAGCGCGGGCCAAAGGCGCGTCTGTTCCGTCTCGGTGCCCCCGCGTGGTGGGACGACTACTTCAAGCACCGCGAGTCACTCGGCTTCAACTCGAACGAAGGCGCGTACCGCACGCACATCCAACCCGTACTCGACAAGCCGTGGGAGGACATCAATCCCGAGGATTGCGAGCGCTTGCGCGACGCGCTCGACGCCAACGCCCTCGAAGGCAAAGCTTCGCCGAAGACGATGTTCAACGCCTGGACAGTCTTCACGACCGCAGCCAAAGCCGCCGCCGGCCAGTGGAAGAAGGACAAGCCAAAAAAGCTCCGCGTGCGCACTGACAATCCGTGCCTCGGCATTGCCCCGCCGGACATCGACGACGCCAAGGAGCTGCAGTGGCTCTATCCAGACGAGCTGCTGCAACTGCTCTCTTGCCCGCGCGTGCCGCTCGAGGCGCGCCGGCTCTACGCGCTCGCCGTCTACCTCTTCGCTCGCGCGGGCGAGCTCAAAGCACTCGACTTCAGTGACGTCGACATCGAGCGCGGCATCGTTTCAATCCGCGTCGCCTGGGACCGCGAGACAAACGAGATCAAACAGACCAAGACGGGCAACAAGGGCATCCGCCGCTTCGCGATCGAACGAAACCTACTCCCGTTGCTCCGAGCGATGCACGTCGAAGCCAACGGCGCCGGCCCCGTCGTCACCATGCGCCAGCAAAAGTGGTGGGCGACCGATCTCCGAAAACACCTCGAAGCCGCTCAAATCAAGCGCGCCGCCCTCTTCCGCAACGACGCTACGAGTAAGCGGCTCCGCTTCCACGATCTCCGCGGCACCGGCCTCACCTGGATGGCCATCCGCGGCGACGACCCGCTCAAAATCCAACAGCGGGCCGGTCACACCACGTTCGACATGACTCAAAAGTACATCCGCACGGCCGAAGCCGTCGGAGAAGTCATCGGGGCCGTGTTCCCGCCGTTGCCACTGACGTTGCTAAGTCCACTCAACGGCCTTGCGAATCGTCCTAACGATCCGCAAGCCGTTGATATTGTTGTGGAGGCGCCGGGAATTGAACAGCGGCGAATCTCCAGACTCTGCGGACATTCAGCGATCTTCTAGCGTCGGCAGCGAAAGCCACGAAACGGAAAATGGCCGAGAATGGCCTCCACGCGCCGCAGAACTTGCCATGAGGCAAGGGAACAGCGCCGAGGACGATGCTGAAGCCGACGTCGACCCACTGTTCACGCAGGCCGCCCGCTCGTCCGCTGACACTGCCATCGTGTTCGGTTCGGACAACGATGCCGAGGACGGCGCCGACGCACTGTTTGAGCAGGCCGCCCGCTCCTCTTCGGACCTGATCGCCTTCGGCTTGGACGGAGCGCTGTAGGCCCTCCCCATGCGGAGGGCACTCCAAGCGCCTTTCCCCTGGTTCGGGGGGAAGTCGCGGGTGGCGCCCATTCTGTGGCGCGCGTTCGGCCCCTCGGTT